>Ga0136635_10000076_pt1 | contig 20926 bp, 20 predicted proteins | sample AntDrymeUQ852106_2_FD_105495 | JGI IMG/M metagenome (GOLD analysis project Ga0136635, IMG submission 105495) | Polar desert sand microbial communities from Dry Valleys, Antarctica - metaG UQ85 (21.06) | ecosystem: Environmental > Terrestrial > Soil > Desert | place: Antarctica: Dry Valley... | reverse complement strand
CCGGCGCCGGACTTCGACAACTTCTCGATCAAGGAAGAGAACTTCGACTGGGTCCTCGAGCGAATGACCGATCTCGTCATCTCGTACGCGACCGGAGCGGCGAAGCCGCCCTGGGTGGGAGAGCACCGGTGGTGGCGGCACATCCGCTAGAGCGGTATCACGCGCTGCTCGAGGATCCGCAGCTCGCGCAGGCGAGCGTCGAGGTCCTCGCGGAGGGCCAGCGGGCGCGCCGGCTCGTGTTCGGCGAGCGGCCCCTCTGCGTCGCGGTGCGTCCGAACCTCATCAGCAAGCGGCAGTACGAAGACATCAACAGCTCCGCCGAGCTTCTCTACAAGGCGCTCGGCCGCCTCGAGCGCGCGCTCCTCCGAGACGAGGCGTTCCGCCGCGAGCTCGACCTCGAGGCGCAGGAGGAGCGGCTCGCGCTCGCCGACCCCGGCTTCTCCGCCGCCTCGCCGTCGGCACGGCTCGACGGCTTCGTCGGGGACGACGGCGTCATTCGCTACGTGGAGTACAACGCCGAGTCGCCGGCCGGCATGGCCTACAACGACGAGCTCGTCGCCGTCTTCGAGACGCTGCCGGTCATGAAGGCGTTCAAGAAGTCCTTCCGTGCCCGGACGGTGCCGACCCGCGGCCACCAGCTCGCCGTCATGCAGCGTGCCCACCGGGCGCGCGGCGGCGACGGCCCGGCCATCGCGATCGTCGACTGGCGTGGTCTGCCGACGCTCACCGAGTTCGAGATGTTCCAGCGCTTCTTCGAGGAGAAGGGCCTGCGCACGATCATCTGCGCGCCCGAGGACCTGACGTTCTCGCGTGGCCGGCTGCGCGCGAACGGCAAGGCGATCGACCTCGTCTACCGGCGCGTGCTGACGAGCGAGCTTCTTGCGCGCCCGGAGGTCGCGAAGGCCTTGGTGAGCGCCTACCTCGCCGGCGCGGTCACCGTGGTCAACAGCTTTCGCGCGAAGCTGCTGCACAAGAAGATGTCGCTCGCGCTGCTGTCGGACGATCGCTACGGGAGCCTCTACACCCCGGAGCAGCGTGCGGCGATCGCGCGGCACATCCCCTGGACGCGGAAGGTCCGTGAAGGGCGCACGACCTACGGCGGCGCCGTTGTCGACCTCGCCGAGTTCGTCGTCGCGAACCGCGAGCGTCTGGCCCTGAAGCCGAACGACGACTACGGCGGCAAGGGCGTCGTCCTCGGCTGGACGCTCGATCAGCACGAGTGGGAGCAAGCATTCCTTGTTGCGCTCACGAGCCCGTTCGTCGTTCAGGAGCGCGTGTCGGTGCCGCGGTACCCCTTCCCCGTGGTATTGGACCGGATGCACTTCCTCGACCTCTCGATCGACCACGACCCGTACCTGTTCTGGGGCAAGGTCCACGGCTGTCTCACGCGCCTCTCGTCGAGCGCGCTCCTGAACGTTACCGCCGGGGCGGGGAGCGTCGTGCCGACGTATATCGTCGAGCCCCTATGAACGGACAGCTGCGACGTCTCACCATCGGCATCGGGGAAGAGTTCCAGATCGTCGATGGCGAGCGCCAGTTGAAGAGCCACAGTGAGACGCTGCTCGCGCCCGCGACCAGAAGCCGGAGGACATGGTCGAGGAGATCTCATGGTGCTCGGCGTCGCGCTGCTCTATGCCTACCGCTCGCAGTCGCCCGCGGGGCCTGCGGGCCGGACGGTCCCGCAACAATTCCAGCAGGCGACAGCAGGCAGCGCCGCTCAGGAGCGTGGACGCCCTCCTCGAGCAGTTCCCGGGACTCGACCGGCGGGTGGGGTGCGCGGATCCGCGTCCCGGTCCCTGGCGAGCGCTGCATCACACTCGCCGGATGACCGCGAACGCGCCCCGCGCCCTCATGGATCCCGAGTGGGGCAGCGACGTCGCGGCGCAGATGCTGCGGCGGCTCGGCATCAAGTACGCCGCGCTGAATCCGGGCGCGTCGTTCCGCGGCCTGCACGACTCGATCGTCAATCACCTCGGCAACGAGCGGCCGCAGCTCGTCATGGCGAATCACGAAGAGATCGCCGTCGCGATCGCGCATGGCTACGCGAAGGTGGCCGGACAGGCGATGGCGGCGATCGTCCACAGCAACGTCGGCCTCATGCACGCGACGATGTCGATCTTCAACGCCTGGGTGGACCGCGTGCCGGTCCTCGTCCTCGGCGCCACCGGTCCGCTCGACTCGGCGAAGCGCCGGCCGTGGATCGACTGGATCCACACCTCGAACGGGCAGGGCGAGCTCGTGCGCGACTACACGAAGTGGGAGAGCCAGCCCGGGAGCGTCGAGGCGATGCCCGAGGCCCTCCTGCGGGCGTGGCAGGCGGCGCATCTCGCACCGCAGGGGCCTGTCTACGTCTGCCTCGATCAGGCGCTCCAGGAGGAGCGCCTGGGGCCAGGGCGCGAGGTGAAGCTGCTTGATCCCGCCGGCTACCCGTTCCCGTCGCCGCCGCAGCCCGCGGTCGAGGACATCGATGCCGCCGCGCTCCGGCTTGCCGGCGCCGCGTACCCCGTCATCCTTGCCGGCCGGGTCGGCCGCGGGGCGCACGCCGACCTGGTGGCACTTGCCGAGGCGCTCGGCGCCGCGGTGCTCTCCGACCTGAAGAGCCCATCGGCATTCCCCGCATCACATGAGCTCTCGCAGGCGGAGCCCGCGCTGCAGCTCACGCCCGAGGTCGCGGAGGTCCTCCGGCGCGCCGACGTCGTGCTCGCCCTCGAGCGGATCGACCCGATGGGCACGCTTCGCGGGGCCGGCGTGCTCGAACGTGACCGGCCGCCGGCGCTCATCAACGTCTCCCTCGAGCCGTTCGCGCTGCGCTCGTGGTCCGCCGATCACCAGGAGCTCCCGGCCGCGGCGCTCGCGATCCTTGCGGATGCGGAAGCCGCGGTGACCCGCCTCCGCACCGCGGTCGACCGCGTCCTGCGGGACCGGCCCGAGGACCGCCGCCGCGCGGAGGATCGGCTGGCTGCCCACCGCGCGCGCAAGCGCGACCTCGAGGCCGCGCGCGAGGGCACGCGTCGCGCGGGTTGGGACGACGCGCCCGTCAGCCTCTGGCGCCTCGCGGGCGAGCTCCACTCGGCCCTCGGCGAGCTGCGCGAGCGAACCATCGTCGCCCGTCTCCCGCTCGGCTGGCCGGGCGGCGCGTGGGAGCTCCTCGGTCCAGGCTCGTACCTCGGTGGCGATGGCGGCGGCGGGATCGGCTCGGGGCCGGGCATGACCGTCGGCGCGGCGCTCGCCGCCCGCGACCTGGGGCGGGTCGCGGTCGGCATCCTCGGCGACGGCGATGTCGCGATGTCGCCGATGGCGCTCTGGACCGCCGCGCACGAGCGGCTCCCCGCGCTCATCGTCGTCGCGAACAACCAGAGCTACTTCAACGACGAGCAGCACCAGGGCCGCGTCGCCCGCACCCGGGGGCGACCTGCGGAGAACAAGTGGGTCGGCCAGCGCCTGACGGAGCCGGCGATGGACTTCGCGCAGATCGCGCACGGCTTCGGCGTCGAGGCCTTCGGGCCGATCACGACCCCCGCGGAGCTCGCGCCTGCGCTGCACGGTGCGGTCGCGGCGCTCGCCAACGGCCGGCCAGCCCTCGTGGACGTGCGCGTCCTCGGCTGACCGCGTCAGCTCCGGCGCACGCCGCTAGCCGATCGCGACCCCGGGGCGCTGCCAGAAGATGAACCGGTCCCGGGCCAGCGTGATCGCCCGGTCGAGCGCGAAGCCGACGATCGCGATGACGAGGACGCCGGCGAAGACCTGCGCCCGTGACAGCGAAGCGGCGGCGTACGCCACGAGGTAGCCGATTCCCTCGGTCGCGCCGATCATCTCGGTGATCACGGCGATGACGAGCGCGACGGGGAGGGCGATCCGCAGGCCCGCGAAGATGTGCGGCGACGCGGCCGGGATGACGACCTTCCAGAAGACCTGCCGCGGCGAGGCGCCCATGTTCTGCGAGGCCCAGACGAGCTGCCGGTCGACGGCGCGGGTGCCGTAGTACGTGTTGATGGCGATGGGGTAGAGGCACTCGAGAAAGACCAGCGCGATCTTCGAGAGGTGCCCGAGCCCGAACGCGAGGACGAAGATCGGGTACACCGCGACGCGGGGCACCGGATAGGTCGCCGAGAAGAACGGCTCGAAGAGGCGGCCGAACAGCGCGAAGCGCGCCATGACGAACCCGAGGAGGATCCCGACGATCGCGGCCGCGGAGAAGCCGCCGGCCACACGGATGAGCGTCGCGCCGAGGTGCTCCCAGATGAGCCCCGTCGTGAAGAGCGAGACGAACTCGTCGCCGATCGCGCCGAGGCCCGGGAACAGGCGCGGGTTCACCAGACCCGATCGGGAGATGCCCTCCCAGACCGCGAGGACGAGCAGGACCGACGAGGCGCGCCAGGCGATCCGCAGCAGACCTTTACGCACGGAACACCTCGGGCTGCCAGCGAAGCACGCGGCGCGCCGCAACGAGGAGGAGCCGGTCGGCCGCGAAGCCGAGCAGCCCGATCGTCGCGATGGCCGAGAGCATGAGGTCGAAGCGGCCGCCGGACTCGGCGAAGATGACGAGGAACCCGAGCCCGGCACGATGCGCGGTCCCGATCGCCTCCGACGCGAACATGAGGATGAATGCGAGCGCGAGCGCGATGCGCAGGCCCCCGACGACGTGCGGCATGGCCGCCGGCACGAGGACCTTCAAGAAGACCTGATCCGCGCGCGCGCCCATGTTGCGGGCGGCCCAGATCCACGCCGGCTGGACCTGGCGGACGCCGGCGTAGGCCGCGAGGAAGCAGGGATAGAAGGTCGTGATCGCGATGAGCACGATCTTCGACGTGTCGGTGATGCCGAACCAGACGATGAGCACCGGCAGGATCGCGATCTTCGGGACTGGATTCGTGAAGGCGACGAGCGGGTCGAAGAAGATCGCGACCGGCCGGATCGCGCCCGACAGGAGGCCGAGGACGATGCCCGAGAGGGCGCCGATGAGCAGGCCGGTCATCGAGCGGTACAGGCTCACCGCCGCGTGCTCGACGATGTCTCCGGACCGCGCGAGCTGCCACAGCTCGGCGCCGATCGCGGACGGGCGCGAGACATACCGCGGGAGCGCGCCTGCCGCTGCGAGCACCTCCCAGATCGCGATGACCGAGAGCGGGAGGGCGAGCGCCTCGAGCGCTCGCCTCACGCGCTCTCCTCGGCCCGCGCGCGGAGCACCTCGTCGCGCAGCAGGTCCCACACGTGGTTGCGGTGGTCGAAGAACGCGGTCGACTTCTTCACCTCGATCGGACGCGGGCGGGGGAGGTCGACCTGGATGTCGGCCTTGATGCGCCCTGGCCGGGCGGTGAACACGATGACGCGGTCGCCGAGGTACACCGCCTCGTCGATGTCGTGGGTCACGAAGAGCACCGTCTTGCGGGTCTCCGACCAGATCCGCTGCAGCTCCTCCTGCATGAGCTCGCGCGTCTGCGCGTCGAGCGAGCCGAACGGCTCGTCCATGAGGAGCACGGCTGGGTCGAACGCGAGGAGCCGCGCGAGCGCGACGCGCTGCTTCATCCCGCCAGACAGCTCGTGGGGGTACGCGTTCTTGAAGGAACGCAGGCCGACAAGCTGCAGGTAGCGTTCCGCGATCTCGTCGCGCTCGCGAGCGGGCCGACCCTGGACCTCCAGGGCCCAGCCGACGTTGCCGCTGACGGTCCGCCAGGGAAAGAGCGCGAGGTCCTGGAACATCATCCCGCGGTCCGGGCCGGGACGACTGACGACGTTGCCGGCGACGCGCATCGTGCCCGAGCTCGCCTCCAGGAATCCGCCGAGCAGATGCAGCAAGGTGCTCTTGCCGCAGCCGCTCGGCCCGACCATCGTCACGAACTCGCCCTGCCCGACCGAGAGGCTCACATCGTCGACGGCCCTGACGCGCTGCTCGCCGCGGACGAACTCCTTCGAGACACGCTCGACCTCGACGATCACGGTGGTGAGGCTATGGCAGGAAGCTCAGGTCCACCAGCTTCGTGAGGTCGACCGCCTTCGCGATCCAGCCGGCCTTGAGCAGCTCGTCGTGGTGCTTCTTCAGGCCGTCCTGCGAGATCTTCCCGTCGGCGGGCCGGAAGTAGTCGAGCATGTTGAGATACACCTCGGGAGCCGTCGCGGAGAACTTCTTGTCGATAAGGACCTGCCGCGCCTCCTTCGAGTTCGCGGTGTACCACTTCGTCGCCGCGACGAAGTCGGAGAGGAAGGCCTTCACGACGTTCGGGTTCTTCGCGAGGAAGTCGGGGTTGAACATCAGCGTGAGGTTGTCCTCGTCGTACGGCGCACCCGTGCGCGAGTTGTACGCCTCGACGACGCCACCTCGGGCCTTCTCGATCGCGTAGAACGGCTGCGGGAACGCGCCGGCGTCGATGCGCTTCGCGCGCAGCGCCTCGCCCATTGCCGGGAAGCCGACGACGACGAGCTTCAGGTCCTTCGCCGGGTCGAGGCCGGCGCTGACGAACGCGGCACGCGTCCAAGCCTCGGTCGCCGTCTTGAATCCAACGACGCCGACGGTCTTGCCCTTGAGGTCCTTCGCCGAGGCGATCCCTGCGCCTTCGAGAGCGAGGAAGGTGGTCCGGAACGCGGTCGGGCTTGCCGACTCGCGGATGATGCTCGCGACAAGCTTCATCGGGACGCCCTTGTCGGCCGCGAAGAGCGCGGTCGCGACCGGCATCGTGCCGGCATCGAGCTGGCCCGCTTCGAACGCGGAGAGACGCTCGTCGCTCGCGCGGAACTGCGTGACCTTGAGCGTGTACCACTTGCCCTGGTTCGGCGTGATGTCGGGCTTCGCGATCATGAGCCAGGCCTGCTCCTCGGCCGCGGTGCCGTGCCCGAACCGGATCTCGACCGGCGTCGCCGGCGGCGTCGGTGCCGCGGCCGTCGTGGCTGCCGATGGCGCCGCGGTCGCGGGAGACGGTGCGACGGTCCCTCCACCGCAGGCGCCGACGACGAGCGCTGCGAGTGCGGGGATGACGAACGTGAGCCTGCGCAGGGCTGGCCTCATCTGATTCCTCCCACGACCGGCCGGGCCGGCAACGTGGATAGTGTAGACAGTTCGCGGGCGCGCTACGGCATGAGCATCCCGCCGTTCACCTGCAGGACCTGGCCCGTGATGTACCGGCTGTCCGGGCCGAGCAGGAACAGCACCGGACCGACGACGTCGTCCGGCTCCCCGATGCGACCCTGCGGGATGAGCCTCGCGGTCTGCTCGCGCCGGCCGTCCTCGAAGTGACCGAGCATCGGTGTCTCGACCGGCCCCGGTGCGACGGCGTTTACGGTGATGCCCGACTCCGCGACCTCGAGCGCGAGCGACTTCACGAGCGCCTCGATCCCCGCCTTCGCCGCGGCGTAGTGCGCGCCGTTGCGGTAGCCCTTCGTCGCGTAGCCGGACGAGAGGGCCACGATCCGCCCGCCCCCCGCCCGCTCCATGAGCGGGACGGCCGCGCGACAGGCGAGGAACGTGCCGGTGAGCGACACATCCACGACCCGCCGCCACTCCGCGAGGGGGAGCTCCGCGACGGGACTCTCGGACACGAGCCCGGCCGAGCACACCAGGAGCCGCGGGGCGCCGAGGCTCTCCGCGACCTCGCGGATGGCCCGGGCAACGTCCTCCTCCGAGGTGATGTCGCAGCGCACGCTGGTGGTACCGGCGGGTCCGGCGGAACGGCTGAGTGCCGCGACGCGCGCGCCGCGCGCGACGAGCGCCGAGCAGACCGCCGCGCCGATGCCGCCAGAGCCGCCCGTGACGATCGCGACGGCACCGGTGAACGGATCCGCGCTCACCGCAGGAAGCTCTCCGGCGGCTGCGGGCCCCACCGGTTCACGGTCTTCACGCGATCGACGCTCGCCCAGCGCACGACCTCGTAGGCGGCCTCGTCGTCGATGTGCGCCATGTCCGCGAAGAGCTCCAGGCGCAGCCCGCTCGACGGGTCGACCAGGTAGACGAAGAGGTTGTGCCCCGGCCCGTGCCGTCCGGGGCCGTACTCGACCACGTGCCCGCGCGCGGCGACGCGATCGCAGATGGTACGGAAGCTCTCCCAGCCGGCGATCTCGAACGCGACGTGATGCACCGTCGGTCGTTCGCCACCGGCACGCAGGCCGAAGTTGTGGTGGTCGGACCCCGCGCGCAGGAAATAGATGATGTCGCCGATCTGCTCGGAGAGGCGGAGACCGAGCCGTTCGATGTAGAACGCAGCTTCCTGTCCCGGATCGCGTACCGACAGATTCACGTGGCCGAGCCGACGCGGCCGGACGTCCGAGGGCGCGAGCACCTGGTCGAGCGGCGCGGCGCGTCGCGTCACGCGCACGAGCAGGCCCTCTGGGTCGCGCAGCTCCTGCTCGGGGTCGCCCTCGAAGACGATCTCCGTCACCCCGAGCTCGCTACCTGGTCGCAGCGTCAGCATGCGGGGCGGTGCGCCGAGGCCGTAGTCGCCTTCGGCGGTCAGGTCGAAGGAGCCGTTCCCAGCAGGCCGGACCTCGAACTCGAGCATCTCCTGAAGGAACTCCGCGGTCCGCGCGGGCGCGGGCACGGCCATCCCGACCGCCGCAAGACGCACTGCGCTCACGACAGGCAGCCTATCGGGCCGCGGCGTTAAGGCCGCGGAGCGGGAGCGAAGGCCTTCAGGCGGGTCACCTCGCCGAGGTCGGTCCCGCGGCCGCGGCCCGCGGCGGCTTCGCGCACAGCGCTCGCGATCGCGAGGTCCTGCAAGGCCGTCCCCACGGACTTGAAGACGACGAGGTCGCGTGTCTGGTCGGTGCGCACCAAGGTCGGATCGCAGCGGACCGCCGCCAGCGCGACGACGCGCTCGGGCGTGAGGGCGCCGGCCTTGAGGGCCTCCGCGATGTCCCCGGACTCGCTCGCGAGCTGCGCCGGATCGTCTCCGACCACCGTCCCCGCGCGTTCCAGCGTGGCGGTGTCCAGCTCGCGGAGGTCCGGGCGCGTCGCGCCGATCGAGAGGACGACCGCGCCGCGTGCGAGCGCTGTGCCGTCGAGCACCGGCTGCTTCGACTTTGTCGCGAGCAGGACGACCGCAGCGTCGGCGACCGCTTCCGCGGCGGACCCCGCGGCACCGATCGGACGGCCGAGCGTGCGCGTGCCGTGCTGAGCGAAGCGCTCGCGGTTCGCCTGCGTCGGGCTGTACACGGTGACCGCGCACTCCGGCCAGAGGCTCGCGACGGCGCGGAGCTGCGCCTCAGCCTCGAAGCCGGTGCCGATCATGCCGAGACGCTGGGGCGGCCGGCCGACGAGCGCGCGCGCCGCGAGGGTGGTGACCGCCGCGGTCCGCAGGCGGGTCAGCTCATCAGCGTCGAAGATCGCGAGCAACGCTCCGGAAGCGACGTCGTACAGCAGGATCACGTACCTCGTTCCGAGGCCCTCTACGAGTGTCATTACCTTGAGCCCCATCACGTCGCCGAGGATCGCCGGCATGACGCGCAGGAACCCCTTGCCGGTGCGCGTGTCCACGCGTTTCGGGACAGTGACCTTCCCGGCCGCCTCGGCGTCGAACGACGCCTCCATGGCCCGGAGTGCCAGTGCGTCGTCCACCCATTCCAGGTCCTCCGCCCGGAACAGGAGGGTCATGCGCCGACGGGGACCGCGCTCGACGCGGAGATCCGCCCGGCAAGAAATCCGTCATCGTCCTTCGGGAGCTCGAAGCCTGAGGTCTGTAGCCCCGTGCGGAGCGCTTTCATCTGTCCGCCGTTCAGGCGCATCTGCGGCATCCGCAGCAGGCCGCCGTTCATGCCCTGCAGCCAGCCGAGGTACTTCCAGCCGACGCGGTGGATGAGGTTGGCTCCGGCGAACGATTGATGGAAGGCGGCCTTCGCCTCGCGTGCGGCCTGATAGCTCCAGTAGATCTCCATCGCCTCGTCCCACTTGCCCTCGTGCAGCAGCCGGAACATCCGCGGGACGCGGTCGCCGTACGTGTCGTAAGAGCTCGTGCCCATCCACTGCATCCCGAACCAGTCGACGAGGGCGGGCGCGTACTGCTCGAGCGGGCAGCAGACGAGCGCGTGCTTTGAGCACTTCCGGACGACCTCGGCAAGCCCCGCCACCATTCCAGGCTGGCCGGCTTCGTACTTGATCGCCGCGGTCGTCTCGAAGCGCGCGATCTCGGCGAGCGCCTCGGGTGGGAACTGGCTCGGATGGATCCCGCGGAACCCCCAGGTCGTCACGGCGAACACGATGAGGGCGAGGTCGCTCTGTTCGGTGAACTCACGTGTGAACGACACGATGTCCTGCGCGCTCTTCGCCTTGAATGTCGGCGGGTACGAAAGGAGCGCGGCCTCGAACCCGAGGTCCGCCGCGGCCTTCGCCGCGCGGATCCCCTCGGCGCCACTGTTGAAGCTCGCGTGGCAGACAAGCTTGAAGGCCGGCGGCGCCGCCTCCGCGGCAAGCTCCATGAAGCGCACGTATTCGTCGAACGTCGTGCCCGACTCTGAGGCGACGAGCGTGCCCCAGAACCCGAGCTCGGCCGCGCGACGTACGTCGTGACGGATCGCGGACTCGTTCAGCCCGCCGAAGTCCTCACTGAACGATGGGAGCGTGACGTTGCACGCGCCTCGCCACTGCTCTCGGGCGCGTTCCTTGATCTCACGGCGCCGATAGGGAAGTGCCATGGCTTGACCTCCGTGCGACGCGGGGCGGCAAAAGTGCATCGAGTATACAGTTGCGAGCCGTGGCGAAGGGCCTCGAGTCGCTGAAGCGCGGCGCAGCGCTCTCGGCGCGCCGGACGACCCCGGACCATATCGCCGAGTCGCTTCGCGAGGCCATCCTCGGCGGCACGTTCCAGGACGGCGAGGTGCTGAGCCAGGTCGCCCTTGCCGCGCACTACGGCGTGTCGCGTGTGCCGGTCCGCGAGGCGCTGCGCCAGCTGCACGCCGAGGGGCTCATCACCGCTGAGGCACACCACCGGGTGCGCGTGAGCGCGCTCACGATCGATCGGATCCGTGAGATCTTCGAGATCCGGACGCTCCTCGAGAGCCATCTCTTGCGCGAAGCCTTTCCCCGGATCGACGCGGCGCTGCTCCGACGGGTCGAGAAGCTCCTGGTCGAGATGGAGGCGGTGCGCCAGCACAAGCCGTGGCTGCAAAAGAACCGGGAGTTCCATCGCGCGCTGTACGAGCCGTCGGGCGCGCTGTTCACCATCGGTCTCGTCGAGCAGCTCACCTCGCGAATCGAGCGTTACCTGCACCTCTGGAGCTCCGGGCGCGGGGTGGAGCGTTCGGGAGAGGCGCACGCGGAGCACCGTGCGATCCTGACCGCGCTGCGGAGGCGCGATCTCCGCCTCGCCTGCGCCGAGCTGGAGCGTCACATCGCGCGCACGCGTGAGCAGGTGGAACGGCTCGCCGCGGCCCGCCTGGTGGCTGTCTAGGGCTCCCGCTCGACCTTCGCGATGCGCTCCGGCGGCGGAGTCTGCTCCGCGCGGTCGCGCACGACGAGCTTGCCGTCGATGAGAATGCACGAGATCCCCGGCATGTCGCCTTCGCGGATGGCGCCGAGAGCGTCGGTCGCGACGCCGCCCTTCACGTGGCCCATGATCACGAGGTCGGCGGGCTTGCCCGGTGCGATGGTCCCCTCGGCGAGCCGGTGCGCCCTCGCGACGTTCCCGCTGGCCATGCAGAGCGCCTCCGCCGCGCCGATGCCATGGATGCCCGAGAGGAAGAGGAGGTTGCGCAGCATGCCTCGCGGCATGATCCCCGCGCCGGATGGCGTGTCGGTCCCGAAGATGACGCGATCCCATGCGCCGAGCCGCTTCACCATCTCGTAGAACTCGTAGTTGCGGCGGTAGTTGGCGCCGCTGACGACCTCGAGAAAGCACGTCGACTCGCGGATGATCGTCTCCATGTCCTTCGACGACATCGCGATCGGACCGCCCGTGATGTGGCCGGCGACGTCGGGACCGAGCATGAGGATCTCTTTCGCGAAGGCTGACTGCGAGACGCCGGAACGCGACACGCCGCCGGTGTGCACCTTCGTCACGATGTTCCGCTCGCGGGCCCAGCGGACATACGACTTCCCTTCGTCCGGGTCCTTGTGGAACGGATAGAAGATGAACTTCACGTTCGTGCAGCCGGCCCCGGCGAGGTCGTCGAAGTCGCGCTCGACGAAGCCCGGCACAGCGAGCAGCGTGCCCGCGCGGACCTTCACGCCGGCGGGTCGCTGGGTCATCCAGGTCGTGCGCGCGAGGATCGCCTCGTACTTCAGGATCTGCGGCTGGGGCGGGTCGTACGGCAGCCCGGGGATGTGCTGCTCTCCGGCGGACACCATCGACGTCGTCCCGCTCCCGTGGAGGTAGGCGCGGATCCAGCCGACGCTGTTCGCGACGGGCGTGTGGTCTCCGAAGGTCGGGTGCACGTGCGAGTCGATGAGGCCGGGCGTCACGGTCAGGCCGTTCGCGTCGATGATCGTGTCAGCGTCGGTCCGCGAGGTGCCGACCTCGCGGAACACGCCGTCTTCGATGTAGAGGGCGTCGGCCTCGATGAGCGGTCGCGCGAGGTCCCCCGAGACGACCGCGCCGATGTTCCGGATCAGGACGGAGCTCACTCCTGCGCCTCTTCCTCGAGAAAGAGATCGGCGACGGCGATCGGGCGCGCCAAGGCGGGCGCGGTCGCGACGTCGCCGGGCCGGAGCTCCTCCGGTGGCCAGCGGTAGTCCGGCTGGCCCGGCACGCGCCGGAAGACGCGAAGGCTCCCGGCACGTGGATCGAGGAACCAGTACTCGTCCACCTGGTTCCGCGAATACACCATGCGCTTCGGTCCGAGCGCGTAGCGCTCGGTCGAGTCGCTACGGATCTCGAGCACGAGCTCGAGGTCGCTCCCCGGTCCGCCGTGCAGCACGCTCACGTCAGGGACGAGGAGCGTCCGGTCGTCGAACACGATCGCCTCGTTCGCTCGGACCGTTCGGCCCGGTCGCGCGGTGCCGCTGACGAGCGCGTGCGCGTTCGCTGTGAGCCGCTCGAGGTACGGCGTGTCGAGCGCCGACACGAAGAGGTGCCCGTCCACGAGCTCGAGGCGCCGGTCGGGAGCGCGGAAGCGCTCGAGGTCCGCGATGCCGAGGAGGCTCGGGCCCGGCGGGCGGGGGCCGACGGCCGTCTCGGTCACAGCGTGACTGGATCGAGCGAGTTCGCCTCCAGGCCCATCATCGCGCGCCACTGGACCCAGAAGTGCCGCAGGCGGTTGTCGTCGCCGCGCAGCCCCGTCGTCGTATCGCGCCCGCGCGCGATGATGCTGTAGCGGACGGCCCTGGACGAGGCGCCCTTCTGCTGGCCTTCGAAGATCGGGTGGTCCTCGAGCTCGACGGGGTTGTTGAACCAGGTGAGCCAGGAGAGCTTGCGGATCTCGCGCATCTCGTCGTCGTCGCTGGTGAGGCCGAGCTGGCGACCGTACATCGTGACCGACTCGGGACCTTCGATGATCTGCGTGTCAATCGAGACGACATTCGAGCGCACGGTGATGCCGAGGTCCGGGAAGATGTTGATGATGTAGCCGTCGCCCTCCGCGAGACCGGGGAGTGGATGCAGCCGCAGCTTCTCCCAGAGCTCCGGCTCGATCCCCTTCGGATCCATGCCGAGGCGCTGCACGGCGTGCCCGTTGTCGAGGAGCGTGTACGGGCCGGGCGGGCTCGCGCGGCGGAAGAATGGATGCACGAACGGGACGTGGTAGCCGTCGCGCGAGTTCTCGGCCCACACCTTCCAGTTCGCCTTCACCGGGATCTTCTTGCGGTTGAAGACCTCGAACTCGGCGTTCCCGAGCGGCTGTTGGAGCACCTCGATCGCCTTGGGCCCGAGCCACTCCGCGAGCGAGCCGTGGCGCTCGCTCATGTTCACGAAGATGAGGCCGAGGACCGACTCGCAGGCGAGCTCGACCAGCGGGAACTCCTCTTTGCGGAAGCCGGTCCCCTCGTAGGCGTTCTCATCGGGGATCCCGATGAGAACGCCTTCGAGCGAGTACACCCAGAAGTGATACGGACAGCGGAACGAGCTGCAGTGGCCGCTCTCGTCCTTCACGACGAGGCTCGCGCGGTGCCGGCAGGTGTTGTAGAAGGCACGGAGCTTCCCCGAGCGGTCCCGGTTCACGATCACCGCGTTCTGCGCGATCTCCGTCGTGATGTAGTCGCCCGCGGACCGGACCTCGCTCTCGTGGCAGGCGAAGAGCCAGCTGCCGCGGAAGATGCGCTCCATCTCGAGGTCGAAGACCCGCGGATCCCAGTACGTGTGGTTGTCCACGATGCGCTCGATCGGGATCGAGTCGCGTGCGGCCTGCGTCACCATCGGGTCTGCCTCACCATCTGTAGACAGTAAGCATACTGAGCGACATGAGCACGCACCGGATCCGCTTCACCCTCAACGGCCGGGCGGTCGAACGCGAGGTCCCGGCGGACCGTCTCCTCCTTGATCTGCTGCGCGAAGACCTCACGCTGACGGGGACAAAGGAGGGCTGCGGCATCGGCGTCTGCGGGCTCTGCAGCGTCCTCGTCGACGATGAGGTGCTCTCGGCCTGCCTCCTCCCCGCGGTCCTCGTCGATGGGCGCTCGGTCGTGACGATCGAGGGCCTTGCCGATCGTCCCGGCGGCACCGCGCTCCAGGACGCGTTCATCACACATGGCGGCTTCCAGTGCGGCATCTGCACGCCGGGGCAGCTCATCTCCGCGTCGGCGCTCCTCGCGGCGTCGCCGAGCGCGGAGGAGGCCGAAGTGCGCGAGTGGATGAAGGGGAACCTGTGCCGTTGCACTGGCTACTACGGGATCCTCCGCGCGATCGCCGCGGCGCAGCCTGCAGCGGGGCAGACCGATGACCTTTGATTACGTCGCGCCCGGATCCGTGGCCGAGGCCTGCGAACTCCTCGAGCGCGGCGGACCCGACGCCCACGCGCTCGCTGGCGGCACCGCGCTCATGCTCCTTTATAAGCAGGGCCTGCTCCGGCCGGAAAAAGTGGTGGGCCTCTCACGCCTTGCGGAGCTGCGCGGCGTGCGGCGGCTCGCCGGTGGCGGGCTCTGGCTCGGCGCGATGACGACCCACCGCGCGATCGAGGCGCACCCGGACGTCGCGGGGTTTTCCCCGGCACTCGCGAAAGCCTTCGCCTCCGTCGCCACGATCCGCATCCGCAATCAGGCGACCATCGGCGGGAACCTCGCGCATGCCGACCCGGCGCAGGATCCGCCGCCGATGCTCATTGCGTTCGACGCCGAGGTCGAGATCGCTCACGGCGCCGCGAAGCGGGCCCTGCCGCTCGGCGAGCTCTTCCGCGACGTCTTCGAGACGGCCTTATCGCCGGGGGAGCTCATCGTCGGGATCCGGCTGCCGCCGCTGCCGACAGGCGCGCGCGCGACGTATCTCAAGTTCCTGCCACGGACGGAGGACGACTACGCGACCGTCTCGGTCGCGGCGCGTGTCGCCGTCGCGGAGGATGGCCGCTGCAGCGACGCCCGGGTCTGTCTCGGCTCAGTGGGGTCGACGCCGGTGCGTTCGCAGGCCGTCGAGCGCGCGCTCGTCGGCCAGCCGCTCACCGACCGGGTGCTCGCCGAAGCCGCGGCACTGGTCGTCGGGGACATCGATCCCTTCGATGACGTGCGGGGCACCGCCTCGTACAAGCGCCGGATGGCCGAGGTCTGCACGCGCCGGGCACTTGCGGAGATCGCTGCACCAATGGCGCACTAGGGGTGCGCTTCCTGCATACGGCCCGGATCGCAGCACCCCGGGCCGCGGTCTGGTCGCTCGTCATGGACATCCCGCGCGTTGCCGCGTGCGTGCCCGGCGCGGAGGCCGTGACCGCGCTCGCCGACGATCGATACCGTGGCGCGCTCCGCGTGCAGGTCGGTCCCATCCGCGTCCGCCTCGAAGGTCAGATCGCGATCGTCGATCGCGATGCGGACGCGGGTACCGCCTCGATGCGGCTCGACGCGAGCGACACCGGCGGCAGCGGGGTGACGGCGACGGTCGCCCTGTCGCTCGCGGATGTCGCGGATGGCACCGAGCTCCGCCTCGACACCGATGCGCGGATCCTCGGTCGTCTCGGCGACCTCGGCCAGCCGATCATCAAGCGCAAAGCGGATCAGATCATCGGCGAGTTCGCGCGCAACCTCGAGCGCGCCGCGGTGACGGGATCGTGAGCGCGCCGCCCGCGACCGGGGAGCGGCGCGCGCTCGAGGGCCCCGAGGCGCGGCTCGAAGGCGGCGCGAAGGTGACCGGCGACGCGCGCTATGCCGCCGACGTCGTGCTTCCCGGCATGCTCTGGGCGGCCTTCGTCGCCTGCCCGCACCCACATGCGCGCGTGACGGGGGTCGACGCGACGGCCGCGCGTGCGCTTCCCGGCGTGCACGCCGTGGTCGCCGGACAGGACACCGCGCCAGCGCGCCTGGGGCGCCGGCTCCTCGATTGGCCCGTGCTCGCCTGGGATCGCGCGCGCTTCGTCGGCGACCACGTCGCGGCGGTGGCCGCGGAGTCGCGCGCGATCGCGGAGGCCGGCGCGCAGCTCGTGCGCGTGACGTACGAGGAGCTCCCGGCCGTCTTCGAGCCGGACGACGCGCTCGCCGAAGGTGCGCCGGTCCTCCATCCCGACGTCGTCAGCTACCCGATCATCGGGCCGCCGCTCATGAAGACCGGCCATCCGAACATCCACGGCCGGCTTGTCCACGAGCACGGCGACCCTGCGGGAGCGATGCGCGCTGCAGCCCGTGTCTTCGAGCACACGTTCACCGTCCCGCGGACCCACCAGGCCTATCTCGAGCCGCGCGCGTGCGCGGTGTGGATCGAGGGCGACGTCCTGCACGTCATCACGACGAATAAGGCTCCGTTCACGCTGCGGACGCAGCTCTCGCGCGGGCTCGATATACCGGAGGACCGCATCGTCGTCGACGCGGGCTACATCGGCGGCGACTTCGGCGGCAAGGGTCTTTCGATCGACGAGTTCGCGCTCTTCTTCCTCGCACGCGCGACGGGCCGCCCGGTGAAGGCCGTGACGCGGTACGCAGATGACCTTCAGGCGACGAACCCCCGGCACGCCGCGAAGATCACCCTGCGCACAGGGGTGACCGAGGCGGGCGAGATCGTGGCGCACGACGCGCGCGTCCTCCTGAACGGCGGCGCGTACTCCGCGGGAAAGCCCGTGCCGCACCTGTTGCCGGGCGACGCGATGCACACCCTCGCCGGCTACCGCGTCCCGAACGCGCGGGTCGAGGCGATCAGCGTGTATACGAACACGGTCCCCGCGGGCCACGCGCGCGCTCCGGGCCAGCCGCAGAACGCATTCGCGGCGGAGTCTCACATCGACCTCATCGCGCGGGAGCTCGGGATCGACCCACTCGAGCTCCGGAAGCGGAACGCACTCCGTCCCGGCGACCTCGACGTGCTCGGCGAGCACTGGGACAACCCGCTCGCGCCCGAGGTCCTCGCGCGTCTCGACAGGGGGTCCGGCTGGGGCACGCCGCTCCCGCCCGACCACGGTCGCGGCCTCGGCTTCTGCGTGCGGCATGTTGGCCGCGGGAAGACCTCGGTGATCCTTGAGGTCGGAGTCGACGGGTCGGTCGGCCTGCTCACCGGCGTGCCCGACCAGGGCGGCGGCGCGCACACGATGCTGCAGCGCGTCGTCGCGGCGGAGCTCGGCGTCCCGCTCGAGCGCGTGCGCGTGCGCCAGGGAACGACCGCCGAGGCGCCGGTCGATCCGGGTGTCGGCGGGAGCCGCGTGACCCCCGTGGCCGGCGGCGCGGCGTTCGACGCCGCGCGACTCCTGCGTGCGCGCCTTCACGAGGTCGCGCCCGACGCCTCGGTCGCCGAGGCGCTGCGCGGCGCGGCGGGCCTACGAGTGGAGGGCCACTACGACCAGGACTACGGGCGAGGTCCGGACGTCTATAGCGTGTACGGGTACGCCATCGAGGTCCGCGTCGACCGCGAGACCGGAGCGGTCCGGGTCGTCGACGCGCTCCTCGTCGCCGACACGGGCACCGTCATCAATCCCGTCGCGCACCGCGGGCAGCTCGAGGGAGGCTTCGTCTACGGGCTCGGCCAGACCCTGATGGAGGAGCTCGAGGTCGAGGATGGACGGGTCGTCACGACGAACCTCGGCGAGTACAAGATCCCGTGCATGTCCGACGTCCCTCCCCTCAGGATCGAGCTTGTCACGTCCGACACCGGGCCGGGCCCATTCGGAGCGAAGTCCGTCGGAGAGCTCGCGAACGCCGCGGTCGGGCCAGCCATCGCGAACGCTGTCTTCGACGCGGTCGGTGTGCGCCTCTGGAGCCTACCGATCACGTCGGAGAAGATCTTCGATGCGCTCCACGCCCAGCGCCCGGTGGATCCGCGATGATCGTCTCGCAGGATCCCGCGACCGAAGAAGTGCTCGCGCGGTTCGAAGAGGACACCGACGAGCGGATCGAGAGCGCTCTCGCCGACGCGCAGCGCGCATTCGAGGTCTGGCGCGCCACGTCGTTCGCCGAACGGGGTGGGGGCCTGCGGCGGCTCGCGGCCGTGCTGCGCGCTGAGGCCGAGCACTACGCGCGCCTCATCACTCTCGAGATGGGCAAGCCGATCTCGGAGTCCCGCGCCGAGATCGAGAAGTGCGCGTTGGGGTGCGAGCACTTCGCCGAGCACGCCGCGCGCTATCTCGCGGACGAGCCGATCGCGACGTCCGCCGCACGGAGCTTCGTCGCGTATGAGCCGCTCGGTGTCGTCCTCGCGATCATGCCGTGGAACTACCCGTTCTGGCAGGTCATCCGCTTCGCCGCGCCAGCGATCGCGGCTGGGAACGCGGCCGTGCTGAAGCACGCGTCGAACGTCCCGCAGTGCGCACTCGCGCTCCAGGAGGCCTTCGCGGCCGCGGACCTTCCACCCGGGCTCCTCCGCACGGTGCTCGTCGAGGGATCGGGCGTCGAGCGCCTCATCGGCGACGGTCGCGTGCGCGCGATCACGCTCACTGGCAGCTCCGCCACCGGCGAGCGCGTCGCGGCGCTGGCGGGCAGCGCACTGAAGAAGACGGTGCTCGAGCTGGGTGGCTCCGATCCGTTCATCGTGCTCGCCGACGCCGACGTTGCCGCGGCGGCCACGACGGCCGCGCGGGCACGGATGCAGAACGCCGGGCAGTCATGCATCGCTGCGAAGCGCTTCCTCGTCGAGGCGAGCGTCGCGCGGGAGTTCGAGTCCTTGTTCGCGGACGCGGTGCGCGCGCTCAAGGTCGGCGACCCGCTCGATCCGGCGACGCAGGTCGGCCCGCTCGCGCGAGCCGACCTCCGCGAGGCGCTCGACGTGCAGGTCCGCGAGTCCGTGCAGGCGGGCGCGCGCGTCGTCACCGGTGGCGAGCGCCGGGCCGGCCGCGGCTGGTTCTACGAGCCGACGATCCTCGCCGATGTCACGCCAGAGATGCCGTGCTGCGCGACGAGACCTTCGGCCCGGTCGCCGCGCTGTACCGCGTGAGCGGCGCGGAAGAGGCGGTCCGCGTCGCGAACAGCTCGCCGTACGGCCTCGGCGCGAGCCTGTGGACGCGCGACCAGGCACTCGGCGAGGCGCTCGCCCGGCGACTCGAAGCCGGCTCCGTCTTCATCAACGGCATGGTCGCCTCCGATCCTCGCCTCCCATTCGGCGGGGTGAAGCGGAGCGGGTACGGGCGCGAGCTCTCCGCCTTCGGCGTCCGCGAGTTCACCAACGTCCAGACGATCTCGTCGGCGGGAACGGAGACAGCGCGCGCCCCGGCCGAGTGAGGCGGCGGAAGTCCCGGAGGACGCCCGTCAGGCGGGGACGAACTCCCGCAGCCAGGAGGTGACCGGGGCGGGGCGCGTCGTGCCGGCCGCGTCTTCTATCGTCGAGCCTCTATGAGCAGCCGGGTCCCGCGCCTCACCATCGGGATCGAGGAAGAGTTCCAGATCGTCGATGGCGACCGCCAGCTGAAGAGCCACATCGAGACGCTGCTGGCCGCCGCCACGCCCCGCCTCGGAGAGCGCGTGAAGCGCGAGATGATGCAGTCGGTCGTCGAGGTCGGCACGAAGATCTGCGCGGACATCTCCGAGGCTCGCGCGGAGATCCTGCAGCTTCGCGGCACCCTTGCGGCGCTCCTCCGGCCGGCGGGGCTGCGCCTCGTGTCCGCGGGCACGCACCCGTTCTCGCACTGGCAGGAGCAGCAGGTCACCGAGAACGAGCGCTACAAGGTGCTCGAAGAGGAGCTCCAGGACGTCATCCGGGAGCTGCTCATCTTCGGCCTCCACGTGCACGTCGGGATCCCTGATCGCGAGAGCCGGATCGAGGTCATGAACGAGGCCCGGTACTTCCTGCCACACCTGCTCGCGCTCTCGTGCTCGAGCCCGTTCTGGCTCGCGCGGAGCACGGGCCTCAAGTCCTACCGGCAGATCATCTGGCAGCGCTTCCCGCGCACCGGCATCCCGCCGGAGTTCGGCTCGTGGGATGAATACGAGAACTATCTCGAGCTCCTCGTGCGCACGAAGTGCATCGACGACGGGAAGAAGATCTGGTGGGACCTGCGGCCGCACGCGTTCTACCCGACGATCGAGTTCCGCGTCTGCGACGCGGCGACCAAGGTCGAGGAGACGCTCTGCATCGCGGCGCTCACGCAGGCGATCTGCGCGAAGCTCCTCGTGCTTCGCGAGCGCAACCTCGGCTTCCGCCGGTACCTGCCCCAGCTCATCCAGGAGAACAAGTGGCGCGCGATGCGCGGCGGGGTGAATGCGAGCCTCATCGATTTCGGAAAGGAGACGGAGGTGCCGATGGCGGATCTCGCCGTCGAGCTGCTCGAGTTCGTCGATGACGTCGTCGACCAGCTCGGTTCCCGCAAGGAGGTCGAGTACATCCAGGTGATCGCTCGCGAGGGAACGAGCGCGGACCGGCAGCTGCGGGTCTTCGCCGAGACGGGCCATCTACACGCCGTCGTCGACCACCTTGCGGCAGAGACGGTGGCCGGCGTGCCGGAGCTCGTCCTGGACTAACCTGCT
>Ga0136635_10000075_pt1 | contig 20955 bp, 17 predicted proteins | sample AntDrymeUQ852106_2_FD_105495 | JGI IMG/M metagenome (GOLD analysis project Ga0136635, IMG submission 105495) | Polar desert sand microbial communities from Dry Valleys, Antarctica - metaG UQ85 (21.06) | ecosystem: Environmental > Terrestrial > Soil > Desert | place: Antarctica: Dry Valley... | reverse complement strand
TGTGGGTAAAGTACAGCAATGGACACTTCGGTTTTAGCGTGCAGCAGCGCATTTGGCAGGAAGTTGGCGGCAAAGTCGATAAAGCAACAGAGTGTCTTTTGGGCGATCGCGTCGGTTGGCGTGTGAAAAGCAAGTGGTTGCCATATGACTATGATTGGCTGGGATATTCTGAGTTTACTTTCTCCCTGAATGCCCCCCAAGGTCATCTCCCAGCGCGATTAGTTGGTATATCACCCCCGAAATTCGAGTTACTTGCAGGCGTGGGAACTGGGGAGGGTGCTGTTCCGTTTGGTTTGCTTCACGACTTTTCCCGACCGTTTGGTTGGGTGTGGTGCTGGACTGGAGTTTTTTTCTTCTCCCGCATCAAGACTTGTAATCTGTAACATTCAATATTTACGACTTTCACACTTTTATTATCAGTTAAAGGAATCAAACAGATGAGTCCGAAAGATTCAAGGAATTCGCCAAAACCTACTCAAATATCATCAGGAGGAAATGAGAATAAACAAAAGAAAAATCCAATGGTTTTCATTTCCTTGATTACTGGGTTGATAATTTCTACTGCAATAGGTGCATCGGTAATTACTGCGGTAATTCTCAAACAGAATAATCTCATTGGTGACAACAATACAGCCTCATCTACCCCCACCGTTACCGCATCCCCTACCGCTTCACCCACAGTTGCTGAAACTCCTACAGCTTCACCCACACCCATCGTTGCCGAAACTCCTATTGCTTCACCCACTCCCACAGTTGCCGAATCTCCTACTCCCCCCCCATCTGGAACTGCCGTTTCTCTTTTAGATATGGAATGTCTTAGTTCTACTCCTGGCGTTGAAAAATCTTTAGTAAAGCAGCGTGAACCAAAAAACATTGCTATCGGAGGGGAAGCTTTGCCGGAAATCGCTTATTTGTCTAGTGAAAATGGCAATCCCTATTCTTATATTACCAAAAGTAAGCCTGCTGGAGTGTCATGTGTTCTTAACTCTAAGTTTCGACAATTGAATTTAGTTGTTGGCATAAATGGTAAACATGATTATGCTCGTCAAGATGATAAGATAGTATTTGAAGTAAGTATTGATAATAAAGTAGTAGCTACAAAAGATTTAAAAGTAGCGGCAAAGGAACTTTTAAACATTAATGTTCAAAATGCTCGCAGCGTTGGCATAAAAGCAACTTGTACAGATACTTATTCGAGTTGTCCTTATGTGGCGTTTGTAGAGGCGAGTTTACGCTAGTCTAAATTAATAAATATTAACTTTTAGTTCCAGGACAGCAAGCGCCATTCGCGTGTAGAGTGCGAAGCGGGAAGTGTAACTCACCACAGGAGCATCCCAATTTCAGTGTGCGGAGGAATGGGAAAAGTAGGCGATCGCTAAAAACTTGTACATCAAAAAATAAGCAGCTAATACTCCCAGTAACCGTAAAGATTACTTTGATTTAATTAACAATATATGCTAACTAAGATTTGCAGTCAAACAAAGCTTACTTTTTATTAAGTAGTTGGAATCTGGCGATCGCTATTATCAACTATTCCTTACTGTTGCGAATATAAAGCTTTATAGCCGCATCCAAGAGAGGCTTGAGCTACTAAAGCTGTCATATACGCAATATTTAAATCATTTAGTCAAGTAACCACATCTGAGAAGAAGTATCAGCACCTTCATCCGGTTGATTTTGCGCTAAATTTACCGATGAACGGTATGATTTTTTGTAGCTACCTGCTGGTTTAAATTCTTTTTCTTCAGGTTGCTCTTGCGGCGAATTTTCCGATGAGTAGTGTGATTTTTTGTAGCTACTACTGGCTGGTTTCAATTGATTTTGCTGAGGTTGATGTTGCGGCAGCGTTTCTGATAATTGGTGTGGTTTTCTGTAGCTATCAGATGGTTTCAATTGATTTTGCTGAGGTTGATGTTGCGGCAGCTTTTCTGATGAATGGTGTGATTTTCTGTAGCTGCTAGCTGGAATAAATTCCTTTTCTTGTTTGACAACAATGCTTTCCTTAATATTTTCTTTTTCTTGTTTGAGAACATTGCTTTCTTCTATAAGCTGGGAATTAGCTTGTGCAAGTTGTCGTGCCGCTTTTTTAGCATCGTCAAGCTCTTTTGTCAAACGTTCTACTAATGTTTTTTGTTCTGACAAAAGCGCTTGTTCACCAGATAAAGCTGACTGCAAATCACTATTTTGTTGCTGTAATTTTTTTTCTTTTTCGTGTGATTGTTCTAAAGTTTCTTGCAACTGTTTTACTGTTGCTTCTAAATCCGCTTTGGTTGGACTTGTGCGTCTAGCATTCGTTTGCTCAGGTGTGTCTGTTGACAATTCCTGAGTTGGTTCGGCATCTTCTACAATTGCAAGAGCGGCAACTTCAATCGCAGATTCGCTTTCCTCTGGTGTAAATTTTTGTGCTTCTTCTTGTAGCACGTCAGCTACACGTCTCTTAACCATAATTTCCTCCAATCACGCTTTAATTCATCAGCTACGCGGCGGTAGTCTGACTCCGCTTCGCGTGCATTATTTCCTCGCCATTGAGTAATCGCCATACCTTCCAGCGCTGCTCGTTCGTGTGCTTTGTAAGCACGGATAAAGTTATTGCAAGCAGGTATTTTTAACTTTACCAAGGTGTTTTTAGCTTCCTGTGCTTCTGCCAAACTCCGTGTATCCACTTTGGTTAATAACACTCTATGGGGTGTTTCCAAGGGATTGACGGCTTTTTGGATTGTGTCAATTAGGACAGCTAAATCCATTGGTGCTGGGGGTGTAGGCAAAACCAAATAGTTTGCGATCGCCAATACCGCCGCTAAAGCTTCAGACCGCAGCGCCGGGGGCGTATCTACCACTATTAAATCGTAACCTGTTATCTTTCCTAAATTACCTAAAAGTTGAGGATCTGTCTCTTGGGATAGGTCGAACCCCATACCATTCTGACTGCGGCTATACCACCAACTAGCAGAACCTTGAATATCTGCATCAACGAGAAGAACCTTTTTCTCTTTAGCAAATGTTGCAGCCAGATTGACTGCGGTAGTGGTTTTACCCACGCCACCTTTGCCGTTGAGGATAGCGATGATTTTTGCCACTTACTTTTTGCTAATGACGCTACCTTACAAGACTATACATCTTTGTGTGACATAAAAGCATGGGGCATTGGGCTTTTCCGTTTCCCTTTTCCCCTCTTAAAAACCCTTTACCCCTCTTCAAATCCCCTTTCCCTCTCTTGAATAGGCAACGATAGAATCGAGAAGCCATCAACTTTATAAGCGTATATGACAGCCAACCAAAGCCTACCTGATGGACCAAAAATGCCGATATTTCTGCGGCGGATGAAATTTCTTTTTCAGCCGTTGGAATACGCTGATAATTTTGCGTCTTCTTATGGTGACACCTTCACGCTTTCAAATACGACTGATTCTGCCATTGTCTACTTTAGCCATCCGCAAGCACTACAAGAGATTTTTGCTGCTGATTCTGTGCATTTTGAGAGTGGAAGGGGAAATCGGGGTTTAAGATTTTTGCTAGGGGATAATTCTTTAATTTTACTGGATGGCGATCGCCATCACCGCCAACGTCAACTATTAACCCCTCCTTTTCATGGTGATAGAATGCGGGCTTATGGTGAAACTATCCGCCAAATCACCCAGCAAGTAAGCGACGAGTGGAAAATTAACAAGCCTTTTAATATTCGTTCGTCGATGCAAGAAATCACCATGCGCGTCATCTTACGAGTTGTATTTGGCTTAAATGAGGGACAGCGTTTTCAAGAACTTCGTCAGCTACTGACATCCGTGCTGGATTTCATGGGTTCCCCTTTAATGTCCGCTGCTTTCTTTTTTCGGTTTATGCAAAAAGATTTAGGTGCATGGAGTCCGTGGGGTCGAGTGTTGCGCTTGATGAAACAAATTGATGAACTTGTTTATGCTCTAATTAAAGAACGAAGAACTGAATCAAACCAAAATCGCCAAGATATCCTCAGTTTGATGATGTCTGCTCGTTATGATGACGGTCAGTTGATGTCAAATCAAGAGTTACGCGATGAGTTAATGACGCTGTTGGTTGCGGGACATGAAACTACAGCTTCCGCATTAACTTGGGCTTTTTACTGGATTGATTCTTTACCGGAAGTGCGCGACAAACTACTAAAAGAACTCGCTCCCTTTGGTAACAACTTAGATCCGAGTATTATTGCTAAACTGCCTTATTTAAATGCAGTTTGCCAAGAAACACTGCGAATTTATCCGATTGTGATGACTGGTTTTATTCGGGTAGTCAAATCCCCAATTGAAATTATGGGCTATCATCTACCAGTAAAAACTGTAGTAGTGCCCAGTATCTACTTAGCGCACCACCGCCAAGAAGTCTACCCACAACCGAAGCAGTTCAAACCAGAACGCTTTTTAGAAAGACAATTTTCCCAATACGAGTATTTACCCTTTGGTGGTGGTAATCGTCGCTGTATTGGTATGGCTTTTGCTCAGTATGAAATGAAACTGGTGTTGGCAACAATTCTTTCTCAGTTTCAAGTATCAAGAGTGAATAAGCGTCCTGTGCGTCCTGTGCGCCGTGGTTTGACTTTAGCAGCACCAGCGCTTATGCAGATGATTGCAACGCCTCAGGTGAAGCAGGAAGGGGGAACTAGTCAAGGGAAACATGCATCCCTTGACTAGTTCCCAGTCTCAGACTGAGAATACCTTAAAGTGGGCTGCTGCCTCCTGTAAAATCTGGAACTTCAGACTCGTGTAATTGCGTGACAAGGCAGAGTTTTGTCACGAGAAAAAGCGAGTTTTTAACTTGAATTACCTCACCAAAATTTCTCGGCACGGTGGAAACATCAATTATCATCTCTTCGTCTACTGGGTGGGTGTTATCCACCCTTTTATTTATTAATAATTTTAAATGCTTTTGTCAAGGGCAATTGCACAGATTTTTTGTATTTGATTATTTGATTTTTTAAATATTAATTGATTTTTGGGGTATTTATTTTCCTGATGAAAAGCTAAAATCCAGTATATAAAGTTTAAGTAAATGTAAATACATTTTAAACACACACATGAAATGTCGCTTATTTTTGGCAAGCTTGGCTAGTTTAGTGTTAATGTCTGAGCAAGCAAATGCAGCTAAATTAGAATCCTGGTATTTTGACCAAGCTCAAAATCAGTTGCATATCACCACCGATTCGGGTATACAGCCTAAAGCTTTTTTACTTGATAACCCTAAACGGTTAGTAATTGACTTACCTGGAACTACTATTGACACTACAACTATGCGACAAACCTTTGGCAAAGCTGTTAAAGAAATTCGCATTGGACAACCTGATGAACAAAGCACTCGACTAGTAATTGAATTAGCACCTGGTTACAATATTTCTCCTCAAGGTCTTTCAATTAAAGGTGATTCGCGATCGCATTGGGTGGTGAATTTTTCATCAATTGACCGTCAGCCAAATGATGTCTCGTTTTCGAGTGGTGAAAACCGCCAAGATATTGCGATCGCACCAACTGATGCTTCTACATTTGCGGGAGTTGTGAATTTAGGTCAAGAAATACCAGTTTTAAATTCCCAAATCAAAGCATTGATGAATCGTTATCGTTCTTTAAATCCGGGAATGTTTTTCTTAGATTTACAAACAGGTAACTATGTAGATATTAATGGCGAAAAGATATTTTCAGCGGCTAGTACTATCAAGTTTCCGGTTTTGGTAGCTTTGTTTGAAGAAATAGACGCAGGTAGAATTAAGCTGAATGAAAAACTGGTGATGCGTCGTGGCTTAATTGCAAATGAAGCTGGAACAATGCAATTCAAACCCGTAGGTACAAAATTCAGCGTTTTGCAAACTGTCACTAATATGATGGTTACTAGCGACAATACGGCGACTAATATGATTATCGACCGTTTGGGCGGAGAAACTAAACTAAATCAACGCTTTCGTAATTGGGGCTTGCAAAATACAATAATTCGTAATAATCTTCCAGATATCGGTGGCACGAATACAACTAGCCCTAAAGATTTGGTAAGACTGTCAGCATTACTTACTAACAATCGTTTGCTATCATCACAAAGCCGCAATCAAGTTTTAGCAATCATGCGCCGCAATCACAATAGATCGTTACTTCCTGCTGGCATAGATAAGAAAGCTGTAATTGCTCACAAAACTGGTACACTCAGATTTGTATTGGGCGATGCTGGCATAATTCAAATGCCAAACGGTAAAAGCTATTTAGCAGGTATTTTGGTACGCAGACCTAACCACGATGATCGAGCAATGTACTTTATTCGTCAAGTGTCAAGAGCGGTTTATAACTATTTGGGCGAGTCAAAAGTTGGCAATGTTCCTGTTAGTCAATCTACCTTTGTAGATCGTTAAGGCGAAAGTATTTGTAGTGGGCACTTAAGTGCCCAAAATAAGCGTTGAAACGCTGACTACGGTTATAAACAGCGTTCTATTGTGGAAACTACTGATTGAGAAAGTGTTGTAAAATCGTAGCCACCTTCTAAGCCAAAAAGAATTTTTCGAGTTAATCTCAAACAATAATCGGTAAACAAACCATAATCTTTTGGTTGTAAATTAATCATTGCTAAAGGATCGTCAGCGTTACCATCATAACCAGCACTGACAATCAGTAAATCTGGCTGAAAGTTGGATAAAAAGGGGATTATCTTGTTTTCAAATAATGGCTGATATACTGCCACATCGCTACCAGGTGGCACGGGTAAGTTTAAGACGTTATCATGAAAGCCGCGTTCTGTGGCTCTGCCAGTACCGGGATAGCAAGGGTATTGATGCAGCGAACAGTAAGCAATCTGCTGGTTAGTTTCAACGATCGCCTGTGTACCGTTACCATGATGCACATCCCAATCGAGAATAGCGACACGTTGAATTTCCGGTTGTTGTAGAGCGTAAAAAGCGGCGATCGCTGCATTAGAAAATAAGCAAAAGCCCATCCCCGCATCACTTTCGGCGTGGTGTCCCGGCGGACGCGCTAGCACAAAAGCGGGATTTTCAGTTGCTAGCACAGCATTAACTCCATCTAACCATGCACTCGCTGCCAATAATGCTACATCATAACTGCGCGGGGAAATTGGCGTATCTCCATCCAAATAACCACCGCCGGTAGAAGCGATTTGTTGAACTTTTTGAATGTAGCGATCGCTGTGTGCTTGTTGCAGAACAGACATCAGCTTAAGCGCTTGGGATGTTGGTGTAGGCGATCGCCATTCAATTTCTTCTGCAAATGCAGCTGCTTTGATAGCGGAGGCGATCGCTGTTAACCTTTCTGGCTTCTCTGGATGGAGATATCCAGTTTTGTGTTCCAAAAACTCGTCAGAATAGATAACTGGGAACATAGCGGCAGCAAAGTGGGCAGCAGAATACAGCGGTTTCAATTGTATCTTTAATACAAGGCTTGTATTCTTAGCTCATACCACTCATTTCATCGTTTGGTTCATCAAGCATTTCCGGTACTACACCGGGCATACCTCGAAGTTCTTCTGGTGGTAGTTCCCGTAAGACATCTTCAATATTGGGCGGGTGTTTAATTTTATCCAGCATCTCAGGACTTAATTCTGGCGCATCCTCCTCTGGATTCATCTTTTCAGCTTGATTAATATGTTTTTCCTGACTCATGAATATTGCCCTAAATATATACGCTTCAGCTTAAACTCTGCTGTCATGAGATACACACTATCTTGGGGCTTAAATTACCGCAGTCCAAGCTCAAGAGCGTCCCTAGATATTAGACTTATTGCAAAACTATATTTTTTAGATATTAAGCCCCCTAGTCATAGCATTGTACGCGCAACGCCTCCGGGCTTCCAAAGTCAGGGTATTTATCGATTTTTGCTGATAGGTCTATTGTATTTCCCAATCCCCAGTACCCAGTACCTAGTCCCTAGTCTCCAGCCCAGGCAAACGAAGGCAAAATGTGCTAGAATTTTAACAAATAATTGCCATTATTCAAGACTAATTTAGAATAATTCGGCGTTTACTGAATTACAAAAGCTAAAATCTGCCAATTTTGGAGTTTTTTAAGGTTATATGACTTATTCCCAGGATAGGATAATCCCCACCGATCTGCGGAACGAAATGTCCCGATCTTATCTGGAATACGCGATGAGCGTAATTGTAGGTCGGGCGTTGCCAGATGCCAGGGATGGTCTGAAACCTGTGCATCGCCGCATCCTTTATGCTATGCATGAGTTGGGGTTGACCGCAGACCGTCCTTTTAAAAAATGCGCCCGTGTAGTCGGGGAAGTGTTGGGTAAATATCACCCCCACGGCGACACGGCAGTATATGATGCTTTGGTGCGGATGGCGCAAGATTTTTCGATGCGATCGCCTCTCGTCAACGGGCATGGTAACTTCGGTTCAGTAGACAACGACCCGCCAGCGGCAATGCGTTACACTGAATGTCGCTTGCAAGCTTTAACCAGCGCTGCCCTACTACAAGACATCGAATCGGAAACCGTAGACTTTGCTGATAACTTCGACGGTTCCCAGCAAGAACCGACAGTTTTACCGTCACGTATTCCCCAGTTACTCCTCAACGGTTCCTCTGGGATTGCCGTAGGGATGGCAACTAACATCCCTCCCCACAACTTGGGTGAGTTGATTGATGGTTTTGTAGCTTTGATTCACAACCCGGAAATCACCGATCTCCAGTTGATGCAATATATCCACGGTCCCGACTTTCCTACGGGAGCTACTATTCTGGGAACGGCGGGGATAAAAGAAGCTTACACCACCGGACGCGGTTCGATTACCATGCGGGGCGTAGCTACAATTGAAACCGTAGAACAGCGCGGACGCCCGGATAGAGAAGCGATTATCATCACCGAATTGCCCTATCAAACCAACAAAGCGGCGCTAATTGAAAGAATCGCCGAAATGGTGAACGAAAAGCGCCTAGAGGGAATTGCAGATATTCGGGATGAAAGCGATCGCGATGGAATGCGAATCGTCATCGAACTCAAGCGCGATGCTTATCCCCGCGTCGTCTTAAACAATCTCTACAAGCAAACGCCTTTGCAAGCCAACTTTGGCGCAAATATGTTGGCGTTGGTAAATGCTGAACCGCAAGTTCTTACCCTCAGGCAATTCTTAACCGTCTTCCTAGATTTTCGGATTCAAGCGATTACTAGAAGAACACAATACGAACTGCGAAAAGCGGAAGAACGCGATCATCTTTTACAAGGGTTATTAATTGCCCTGTCACATTTAGATGCAATTATTAACTTAATTCGTCACTCACCGGATGCACCCACAGCAAAAGGTGAGTTAATCACAACTTACGGACTTTCCGAAGTGCAAGCGGACGCAATTTTGCAGATGCAGCTGCGACGTTTAACAGCACTAGAAGCAGATAAAATTCGCCTAGAACACGACGATTTACAACATCAAATTGCCGACTTGCAAGATATTTTGGCACGGCGGGAACGGATTTTAGAAATCATTGAAACCGAAGTTAGCCAAATAAAAGCAACTCATGCCACACCGCGCCGCACGGTAATTTCATTAGGTGAAGGCGAATTAGATGACCTTGATTTGATCGCCAATGAAAAAGCGATTATTTTGATTACTAAACAAGGTTACATCAAACGAATGCCAGTCAACACCTTTGAAGCACAAAACCGTGCAACCAGAGGTAAAGCTGCCGCTAAGGTGAAAGATGATGACACCGTTGAGCATTTCTTGAGTTGCTGCGATCACGACAGTGTTTTATTTTTTAGCGATCGCGGAGTTGTTTACAGTGTCAAAGCATATCAAATTCCCGTGAGTTCCCGTACAAGTCGCGGTACACCAATTGTGCAGATGCTGCCGATTCCCAAAGAGGAAAAAATTACTTCTATTGTCCCCGTTTCCGAGTTTAGCAGCGATGAATATCTGGTAATGCTCACCAAAGGCGGGAATATCAAGAAAACCGCATTAGAAGCATTTAGCCACATTCGCGCCAACGGCTTAATAGCCATATCTCTCGAAGAAGGCGACCAACTGCGCTGGGTAGGACGCGCTAGAGTAGAAGACAGCATCATCATTGGTTCTCGTCTCGGTATGGCAATTCACTTTCGGTGTACCCAAGAGCAACTGCGTCCTCTAGGTAGAGCGACTCGTGGAGTTAAAGCCATGAAACTGAAGAAAGGCGATGAATTGGTGGGTATGGCAATTTTACCAGCCGCAATTCTTGAGACTTTGGATACGGTTACAGAAACAGAAGTTGATGTAATCGAGGATATCGAAACAGAAGAAATCATTGTAGAAGAAGAATCACAAGAAATTCCCCCTAACGCCAGTATTGGTCCTTGGGTGTTGGTAATTACAATGGGAGGATATGGCAAACGTGTCCCAGTTGCTCAATTCCGCTTGCAAAATCGTGCCGGTCAAGGTTTAATGGCAACCAAATTCAAAAACCGGAAAACCAAAGACAAGTTAGCGACTTTGCAGATTGTCAACAGCGACGACGAAATCATGATGGTTACTAATCGCGGTATTATTATCCGGCAGGCGACAAATGCCATTTCTATCCAATCGCGATCGGCTACTGGAGTGCGAGTGCAGCGTTTAGACGAAGATGACGCAATTACCGGAGTAGCGATCGTTCCCCCCGATACTGGTGATGTGGCATCCGATATCGGTGATGTGGCACCCGATATCGGTGATGTGGCATCTGATATTGGTGATGTGGCAGAAGTGGAATAAAAGATAAAGGATGAAGTATGAAGTATAAAACAAAAAAGCTGTTTTCAGCCTTTAGCCTTTACACTTCATCCTTGTTAAGCGGTATTTTGATGGGGCTTACCGTTGCCCCATTTAACGTATGGTTCTTAGCTTGGATTGCTCTTGCCCCGCTGTGGGTATTAATTGTCAATTCTAAGATACCCCAAAAACAATCTCCTCTATCCTCCTCCGCTCCCCCTTTCCTCCTCGCCCTCGCTTGGGGTATAGGTTATCACGGTCTTGCCCTATCCTGGATTACTGGAATTCATCCGATGACTTGGATGGGTGTTCCTTGGTTGGCGAGTTTAGGAATAGCTTTATTTTGTTGGACATTTATTACTTTGTGGGGCGCCGCATTAGTCGCTGTTTGGGCGATCGCTATGAGGACGATTTCCAGCCAAAATGGATTTACTCGCGTTCTCATTGGCACAGCCCTTTGGTGCGGATTAGAAGTACTTTGGAGTAATGGCGCTTTGTGGTGGAGTTCTCTTTCTTACACTCAAAGTCCGTATAATCTCGTAATTTTACACCTTGGTCAACTCTCAGGTTCAAGTGCGGTGACTTTCTCAATTGTCGCCGTGAATGGCTTAGTTGCAGAAGCATGGATAACGAACCGCAGAGCCGCAGAGAACGCAGAGAGAATTTCCTCTGTGTCTCTGGGGTTCGTTAATAAATATTTAGGAGTTGCCGCAGCACTATTAATCACTCTTCACCTTATCGGCTTTAGTTTATACAGCCGTCCCCTCGCGCAACCACCAGAAACCGCATTAAAAATAGGAATTATTCAAGGCAATGTTCCCAATGAAATCAAACTTTATCCTGAAGGTTTTCGTCGAGCGATTGAAGGTTATACCACTGGATATTTAACATTAGCAAATCAAGGTATAAATGCAGTTTTAACCCCAGAAGGAGCCTTACCTTTTTTCCAGCGTGACTTAAAGAATACTTCCCTGATTTCAGCAGTGCAGGAAAAAGGTATAGTTGCTTGGATTGGCGCTTTTGGAGAACGAGGACGCAGTTATACAAATAGCTTATTTACCTTTACTGGTAACGGAGAAGTTTTCAGTCGTTACGACAAAGCAAAGTTAGTTCCTATTGGCGAATATATTCCTTTTGAGGAAATTTTAGGCGGTATTATTCAGCGATTATCACCTTTGGATGAACACCAAGTTCCCGGCTCACCAAATCAAGTGTTTAACACGCCTTTTGGTCGTGTTATTGTTGGTATTTGTTACGAATCGGCTTTTTCCGAACAATTCCGCCGTCAAGCTGCCGCAGGTGGGCAATTTATACTTAGCCCTTCTAACGATGCCCATTACAGCGCTGCCATGCCTGCTCAACACCATGCCCAAGATATCATGCGGGCAATTGAAACTGATAGATGGGGAGTGCGGGCAACGAATACGGGATATTCAGCTTTTGTTAATCCTCACGGTAGAACTTTGTGGATATCTGGGCATAATACCTACGAAACTCACGCGGAAACAATTTATCGCCGACAAACGCAAACTTTTTATGTACGTTGGGGTGATTGGTTGACACCATTATTATTAGGATTAGCCGCGTTAGGGTGGTTTCTAGAAAGACAGTAAATTATCTGTGTGCATCTCTGGTTTGAAATACTAATTATCGATATTTTTGCAAGAAATCTTTTGGCTGATAGTGAAAGCTAAAAAGTTTGGGAATTAATAGAATACTTTTGGTGATAATGACATTAATTATACAAAGTTGTATATCTGATTTCAGGTATTTTTAAAATTGTCTCATGTCCTGCAAATTACACATATTCTAAAGACTTTCCGCCGGAAGGTCTCTAGGACGGTTGTTTGGATGTTACCATTTCAATTTGATAATGTTTGCGCTGAATATAAACCAAATACGAAATATGAAGGTTTAATTATATCGCTGGCTTCTGAAAAGCTAGAACTTGCATAAATATTTCAAGGGTGTTTGGAATCTATGGTAAGAAAATCTTTAGGTTTGGTAATTATTGTATTCGGCATCAGTTTAATAGCAGCCGTATTTAGTTCAGCAATAGTAAATGGAAATATATTTCCTGTCGCGTTTCTTGTGGTTTTTATCGGTGGTTTATTATTATTCTGGGAAGCAGACAGAAGTTAGCAATTAATTTGTAATAATCCGCAACTGAATTACCACGTTGTAAATTCGTAGAGACTTTGCGCTGTAGAAAGTCTCTACATTATCCAGCCTGTAGGCTTTTAGGTTAAGCGATCGCTATTTTATTAACCTTGGAGTCTGTAAGATTGTATAAGCTACTTGTATCGGCATCATTTTTTGCCACTATCAAGATTAGACGGTTTTTTGCTAAGATGCTGCGAGTACCTGGAATTAGCAGTAATATCGCTTGCTCTAAGTAATTAGAGAAAATTTTTTGCCTAAAATTAACGCTTGGTAGTATCTTACCAGCACAACTTCAAAACTACCAATAAATCTGGTAAAGTTATGCCCAGAAAAGAACAAGGATGGATCACTTTTCAAACATCTGACGAGGAACGGAAAATTCTCGAAGACTTCTGTCAGCAGTCTCAGCGCACCAAGACAGAGATTTTGCGGGAACTCGTGCGTGGTTTAAATACGCACTCCTCCCCACCGTCAGCACCACTAGCAACCAAGCAAACACGAAAGAAAACTGCTGATACTCCACAGATAGAAATTAGTACTCCAAAGAAACCTTTAAAAATTAGCTCTCGCAATATTCTTAAAGGTGTCGTCAAACAAGTTATTCGCGGGGAAGTTAACAGTCAAGTGACGATAAAGGTAATTCACGAAGTTGAGTTAACATCGGTTATTACCACAGCATCAGTAGATGATTTAGAACTATATGAGGGAACAGATGCATATGCGCTGATTAAATCCAGCGATATTACTATTGCTAAAGACTAAAACTAAATTAATTTGGGGGAGTTTTTAAGAATTTAGAATTAAAATCTTGGCAGATAAATAAAGCTTTGTATTTCATCCTCTTGCAAAACTGAAAAAAGTAATTAACCGCAGATGAACGCAAATAAAATTTACTGTTAATTCAACATTTTTTGTAAAATCAAGCGACTTGCAAGTAAATGCAAGTCGCTAACTATCTATTCTACAGCTACCATTACATCAGTTGATTTAATTACTGCATAAGCTTCTTTGCCTTCTGCTAGCAAGAGCGTTTCTGCTGAATGTTTTGTAATTATCGCTGTTATTTCTACTCCGGGTGCTATTTCTAATACTACTTCAGTATTAATAGAGCCTGGTTCAATTTTTTTTACAGTAGCTTTGATAGCATTACGGGCGCTAATTTTCATTTTTTATTACCCTAATTAAGGAAAATGTAACTTAGAAATATTAACAATAAAATTTGATTTTATTGTTGAGGTTTAAAAAAAATTAATAATTACAGTGGTTTCTGGCTTGTATTTGCAGCTAAAGGAAAATTATTTTTAATTTGTCAGCGCATTCTTGATAAAATAGCCGATTGTTAAGTTAGCGAATGAGGGATTTTAAGTATTTTTTGGGCAATGCAAATTCTGCAAGATTATGCGGTGTGAAAGTTTAATCTAAGAAAAGTACATACTTTCACAAATGTAAAGATAGGTAGTAATTTGTCAAATGAGAGTCTAAAAACGGTTACAATGCAAATGTTTTTAGGATGTAATAAGCGGTTATCTCACGCTTCGATGAACCCCTAGAAGCGGTCAAAATCTAGGGCTTTTGCTTTTGCCTTCGTGTTTAGTGTGATTGATTGGTATGGTAATAGGAGATTGGGGATGCTTTGAAGATTATTCCCCAGTATATTATTCTTAATATTGTCTTATTTGGACTATTTATCGCGAATAGCGCTGCTCGCTCGTGAATTAAGGTCTTTATGGCGATTGTTTTGATGTCTGCGCCATTATTCATGTCTGCACTAACCTAGATAACTTTAGCCTGGGTATATTAATTTGATTTATAGAGCGATCGCTCTTGAGGCGCGAGTCATATTATAGATAATATGTTTTCTATAGGGTGTACTAGACTTAATTAAAGGTAAGTTAAATTAAATTGTCAGAAAGTGCAAATCGTCGTTTTGGCGATCGCATTACAAGACCAGATATTCCATACAATAAATGTCCCAAAAAGGCAACGTGCATTACTTTGAAAGCCACAAATGAAAGAATTTCTTAAAACTTTAGTGGCAAATATTCTCCGGTCAGACATGCGATTGCTAAATAGGCAAATCAATTAAGATAAATAGTGGCAACTTTTCTCTACCTACGCTATTGATATAAAAAGTTGTTACGAAAATAGCTACCCCCAAAGAAATTTGGCAGGTTTGTTATTCTAGCATATTTTGATAAACACGCTCAAGTTATTAAATCGGTTGTGCAATCTCAAAAAGCCGAAAAAATAGATTTTAACAATGAATATCCGTGTCCCTGTCGTCGTCGGGGGCGCTTAATTCCGATTACGCTGACAGATGCCTTTGGTTGCGATCGCTGTCAGCAAATCTTTGTAGTGCAAGATAATGGTATTGTCCTAGAGCAACTTTCCACCACCTATCCCTACAAGCGAGCTTGGCGCTGGACAGGTTCAAGTTGGCATGTTGTGCATCCTCGGTTTGGAGAAAGTTATCTGCCGATAGCGCTAAGTATCATTTTCGTGCTAGTGATTATATGGCTACCATTAGCATTACGATTGGCAAATGGTTCCAGCATTATTGCTTGGGCAATGGTGGCGGTGCTTTTGGCTATCTTACCCGCACTGATGGTCTGGCTAACCTACAGACGTTAACTCAATGACAGTTGAAGTTTTTGACGATCCCCCCGAACCAATGAAAAGCGCTAAACGCGCTTATCTAGCTTCCCTCAAATTGGGCATCACCAGAGGAGCAGATCGCAGTCGCGCTGTATTGGCGATGGCAGAGGCGCTTTTAAGCTCGTTTGATGACATTCTAGAGGCAAATACTTTAGATTTAGAAGCGAGTCGGGAAATGGCGGTGCCAGACTTGATTCTGGACTGGCTGAAGCTAACTCCACAGCGTTTAGAAACGACAGTAGAAATTCTCAAAAGGTTGGGGGAATTATCAGATCCGCTGCGACGGGTGAGAAACGCCGACTATCAACTAGAAGACTCCCAAACTTACTCGCAGTTAATGCCTTTGGGAGTGATTGCATTTATTTATGAGGCATTTCCTGATTTAGGAGCGATCGCCGCAGGTTTATGCATCAAAACCGGCAATAGTATCATTCTCAAAGGTGGAACTGAAGCTAGCAATTCAAACGCGGCGATCGCTAACGCGCTAACCCATGCGATCGCCGAAGTTGGTTTACCATCAGGTTGCTTAGAATTAGTCAGCGCCGAACATGGGGCTTCAATTCGAGATTTAGTCACCCAAGATCAATACCTAAATTTAGTCATTCCCTATGGACGTTCTAGCTTGGTACAACAAGTAGTGCGACAGTCAACCGTCCCCGTGTTAAAATCAGGAATGGGCAACTGTTATCTTTACTGGTCGCTTAACGGCAGTTTGGAAATGGTGCGTGGAGTCATTTTAGACAGCTATCAAAGCGAACCAGACCCCGTAAACGCCATAGAAAAAGTATTAATTCATCGCCAAGCCTTACCTTCATCTTTAGCGGTTTTGTGGAACAGCTTGAAAGAAAAAGGCTTTGAAATTAAAGCAGATGCCGAACTAGTAGAAGCCTTTCCGCAATTGCAGCTAGTTAAAGATACTGAGTGGGGAAGTGCTTATTTAACCAAAACAGTGGCATTTAAACTGGTGGATAGTTTAGAAGTAGCGATCGCCTGGATTAATCAATACAGTAGCGGTCATGCTGACTGCATTGTTACCGAATCTTATCAAGAAAGTCGGCAATTTGCTTTAGGAGTTAACAGCGCTTCTACCTATATCAACGCTTCCCCGCGCTTTTCTCGCAACCCCTCGCGGGGAGATTCAGTATTTTTAGGAATGTCTAATCAAAAAGGTCATCGACGGGGTTTGATTAGTTTAGAAACTTTGACCACCGTCAAGCATATTGTGCAAGGAAATGGGCGGTTTTAAAAGTTAGGAGTTAGGAGTTAGGAGTTAGGAGTTAAGAATAATTGTAGGTTGGGTTTGGCTTACGCTCCACCCAACTTAAAGCTACATATTTATCCTTCTAAGTGACATTACTTTTACTCAAATAAATATAATTGGTAAATTATACTGTTGTCACTGTTAACACAACAGAGCCACTCTGGAACAAAGATGTGGAACTGTTATGCATAAACTTCTATTTAGTACATTTGCCTCAGTAACTTTTATCATGGCTTTTGTCTTGTCTCCATCAGCATCTGCTAAGTGGATAAAAGTCTATACCAATCAAGCAGACGGAAGTTCGCATTATTACGAGAATCAGAAAATTATGAGAGACGGGTACAATGTTTACTACTCGTATCGGATTGATTACTCGTATCCGTCAGCGGAAGGTGTGCGAAGAGTTAAGCTAAATGTTGCTGTTAACTGTCTAACCCGCAGTCAAAAAGTACTAGAAGTAGTTCGCTACGGTCTGAAAAATCGGGTTATTGATAGACAATCACTAGAAAACGGATATTATAATCCTTCTTCAAGCTTCGTTTTTTCCGGCACTATTGACGAATCTATTTTCAATAGCGTTTGCCCTAATCGCTACTAACGTGGCATTAATAATTAAAAAGAGGATACGCTTAATACCATTTTTCATAACAATGAGCTTAATTAGTTAAAAGTAGGGTGCGTTACACTTCGTTAACGCACCCTACTTTTAATCCGAAATAATATTAGCTTTTCGCTAATTTCTTATTAGAAGTGTAGTAAACCTTATCTCCAGTATCCGGGACAAAATGACAACTAATAGACGATCGCCAGAATGAAACCCAAATTGGCTCTTCAGTTTTGCGGTAGTAGTCACCCAAAATTGGTTTAATAGCCTCAGTAGCCTTTTTCAAATTGTAGTGAGGCATATTCAAGAAAATGTGGTGAGCTACATGAGTACCGATATCATGATGGATATGGTTAATAAAACCATAATCGCGGTCAACGGTAGAAATAGCACCTTTCAAAAAAGTCCAATTTTCCCCACGATACCAGGGAATATCTGCTTCGGTGTGGTGCAAAAATGTCACCAAATCGAGCCACATAACAAACACAATGTATGGTGCAGCATAGTATTTTAACAACCACATCCAACCCCATTGGTAAGTTCCTAAAGCCAGCAAACTCACCATGCAAATCAACCAGATACTGCTGGTGATGACATCCCATTTTTCTGAAGGTTTAAAAAGTGGGCTATTGGGGTGAAAGTGAGAGCCTTCTTTATTAGGACTCCGTTTAAATAAATACACCGGATAAGCCAATAAAAACACATAATATCGACCTATTTTTTGCAGCCAATCCATTTCGTTGTAGTGCGATTGACTCACAGGATACCAGCTTTCATCATTTTCGAGACTGCCAGTATTTAAGTGGTGAGTTCTATGGCTAATTCTCCAACCATGATAAGGAACGAGTATCGGTGTGTGCGAAAGATGACCAATCAAATCATTCAACCATTTCTTTTTAGAAAAAGATTGGTGTCCGCAGTCATGTCCAACTACAAACAAAGCCCAAAACATCGTTCCTTGCATTACCCAGAAAATCGGAAAGAAATACCAAGAGTCTAGGTAATGAGCGACTGCATAAAGCAGACCAATAATCAAGATGTCTTGAAAAAAATAATATAGTGATTTGCCAACATTGGGCTGAAAACATTCAGCGGGTATTGCAGCTTTCAAATCACCAAGGGTGAAGGGCAGGTTGGTTGTATCCTCATTTGAGTTCTGAGGATTATCTAATTTAATGGTATCTAATTGCACTTGATTTTGTTGTTGTCAATGAACCGGACATTTTTGAACGCATGAAATTTAACCTCACGAGCGGGTTCGTCACTTCGACGGGACGGAGACCGACATTGCGGAGTGGACTCACTGCAATGGACTGTTTGAGGTATGTTTCAATTTCTGTTTGTTTGCAGGATAAATTTATCTGGCAATGTCTCTAACACTTTGTGTGTATGGATGATTGCCAGAATCTATTTGAAAGGATGAAGAATAAAGGATGAAAATCTAGACTTAGTTTCATGCTTTATCTTGATACTTCAGGCTTTTTTATCGTCCTGCGTAATGGTCGTTTAAAGACTTATAGCCACTATCGGTTGTGTAAAGTTGGCATTCGTCTGTAATTTGCTTCATTAAAGACCAAGAAAACCGACATTCATCATGTAAATACGTGCCCCAATTTTCTTGGATACTGCGATAAGCCATCCGCAAATTATAAGAGGGAATAGCAGTAGAAATGTGATGGGGGACGTGAACATTGATATCGTGGCAAAGGAATTCTACCCAGCGTGGGTAATCGCAGTGAATTGAGCCAAATAGCTGCGCTATTCCAGCATTCCACTTAGAAGCTTCCAGGAAAGGAACATCTGAAGCGGTATGGTGAACAATAGTAAAAGTGCTCATCCAGAAATGATAGACCAGCCAGGGTATCAGCCAAAATTTGACAAAACCCCAAATACCGCTTGTAGCGATGAGAGTAGGGAAAGCGATCGCAGCAAAAAGAGCTACCACAGCCACAGAAACTTTAACACTGTTGTGCTCTTTAGTTTGGAACTTTCGCCAATCAAAGTGTACAACTGCCCAATGTCCAACTGAACCTACCCACCACAAGCGTTTAGTAATAAATACTTGAAAGGCAGACTGCTTGACTTTATCCCAACCTTCAAACACTTCTGGTCTAATGGGATGCCAAGCGTTGTCTTCGTCTAGCTTATTGGTATGAGCGTGATGATAATTATGCTTTATACGCCAACTGTGGAACGGGTAAATCAACGGCATCATAAAGAAATGCCCGACCACATCATTTACCCAACGACGTTTGGCAAATGAACGATGACCACAATCATGTCCGATCACAAAAAAACCCGTCAACGCGGTTCCAGTGAAAAGCCACGCTACGGGTAAGAGAAACCAAGGAGAAAATATCAGGCTTAAGTAGCCAAGGCTTACCATCAAGACACTGATTATTGCTGTTGTCCAAGCTTTGCGACGATCCTGCACAAAACATTCTCGTGGCAGGGTTTTGATAATATCTTTAAGCTTCAGGTCGGAATTACCAAAGTCACGAGCTTCTTGTTGGCTGTTGATTGTTGATGTAGTCATGAATACCTGATAGACAACAAACCTCACACTACCGAACTAGAGACGCGAGTTTTCGCCTCTCTACAGACTGATTGCAAAGTTTCGTAACATTATACGATCGCTTAGGATTATAGCAACCTAACTGAGCATAGCGCACCAGTAAATCGCTTTTGTCCGCTTTTTCGGAATTTACGAATCAATATTGGTGAAAGTCTTTTATTATTAGTCATTAGTCAAGTGTCAAAAGTCAAGAGTTTATTGACTATTAATCGTTGACTAATGACCGACTTGCTACTTTCCTGGTGCTAGCTTTACATTCGTAGCCAGACCGAGTGCTTGCAGCAGTTGAATTGTCATCCATGTTAAATCGATTTCCCACCATTCCAGCCCGTGACGAGCCGAGTATTGATAAGCGTGGTGGTTATTGTGCCAACCTTCGCCAAATACTAAAACAGCTACCCACCAGCAATTAGTTGAGCGATCGCCACTATCGTGCGTGCGATAGCCAAATTTGTGCGTAGCGCTGTTTACCAACCAAGTGCAGTGATAAACCCAGACAATGCGAGCAAAAATTCCCCAAACGACAAACGACCAACCACCAAGCCACAAAAGCAGTCCACCCAAAGCAAATTGGATGACAATAAAATATTTTTGTAAAAACTGATAAACTGGGTCGTCGTTGAGGTCTTTAGTAAAGCGATGAGCTTCCGCATGAGCGGGGGAATGATAAATCAGCCAACCCATGTGACTCCACCAAAAGCCTTTATTGGAATCATGCGGATCGGCTTTTTGGTCAGAGTGCAAATGGTGTATTCTGTGTGTACCGATCCACTCGATGGGTCCACCTTGACAGGCGAGTGTCCCGCAAAATACGAGAAGATATTCTAGCCACTTGGGAGTTTGAAAACTGCGGTGAGTCACAAGACGGTGAAATCCTAGAGTAACACCTAAGCCACCAGTCACCCAGTAAAGAAATAAAGCGACACCAACAGCTTTCCAGCTAAAGTTACTAGGAAGCAGGGCAAATAAAGCTCCGATGTGCAGAGCAAGGAAAAAGAGGGTGTTAACCCAGT
>Ga0136635_10000074_pt1 | contig 21038 bp, 20 predicted proteins | sample AntDrymeUQ852106_2_FD_105495 | JGI IMG/M metagenome (GOLD analysis project Ga0136635, IMG submission 105495) | Polar desert sand microbial communities from Dry Valleys, Antarctica - metaG UQ85 (21.06) | ecosystem: Environmental > Terrestrial > Soil > Desert | place: Antarctica: Dry Valley... | reverse complement strand
TTCGAGACCGTCGAGCCCGAGAATGCCGACGTGCCGATCGCCGAGATGCTTGCGAAGCTGCCGGAGGGGAACTACACAATCGCCGGTCCTTTCCAGGAGAACGGCAAGAGCACCGGGCACACATCGGGCATCGCGTTGCTGACGCATGACATCCCGGCCGGCCCGACGCTCGTCGCTCCCGCCGAAGGCGCCAAGGTGCCGACACGCGGCGTCGTTGCCCGCTGGAAGCCCGTCACCAAGACGATCACGGGCGATCCGGTGACGATCATCGCCTACCAGCTCATCATCGAGAAAGACGCCGAGCCGCACCCGCACATGATCGGCAAGCTCGGGCTCAGCATCTACGTGCCGCGCTCGATTACGAACATGGCCGTTCCGGACGGGTTCCTCCAACCGCGGACGGCGTACAAGTGGGAAGTGCTGGCGATCGAGCGGAGCGGCAACCAGACGCTGTCGTCCGGCTCTTTCCGTACACGCTGAGGGCAAGCCGGTGGCGTCACGCGCAGGCAACAGAACCCTGGTAATCCACACTAACGTTGACGCTGCGCATCCGCTAGTCAGCCCGAAGTCCGCGACACCGAAGGCCCGCCTAATACCTCAGGCGGGCCTCCGGTGCGCAAGCGGTCGGTACCGGAGTCGTTGACACAGCCGTGGCGGTGCCCGTCGCGGCGGGGGGCTCGGTGCTTCCGGGGTCGAGCCGAAACGGCGGGTAGGTGTCTGTCACTCGCCACCGCGAGCAGTACGGTGTCCCATGACCGAAAGAACGACGACGCCTCTGGTCACGATCGTTCCTGCCCGCGAGGCGAGCTGGGAGGATCTCCAGGCCGTGCTCGGCACGCGTGGCGATCCGTCCCGATGCCAGTGCCAGCGATACAAGATGCAGCCTGGGGAGTCTTGGGCATCGGTTGGCGCCGGGGAGCTGGCTTCGAGGCTCCGCACGCAGACCGACTGTGGTCACCGGAAGTCCAACACGACGAGCGGCCTCGTCGCCTACGTCGACGGCGAGCCCGCCGGCTGGTGCGCGGTCGAGCCGCGCAACGCCTACCCTCGCCTGCTGCTCAAGACCCGCGTCCCCTGGGCGGGCCGCGCGGAGGACAAGGCCGACGACGGCGTTTGGGCTGTGACGTGCTTCGTCACCCGCACGAGCTTCCGGCGCCGGGGGATCAGCCGTGCGCTCGCGCGCGCCGCCGTCGACTTCGCCCGGCAACACGGCGCCCGTGCGCTCGAGGGCTACCCGATGATCACGCAGCCCGAGCAGGAGATCATGTTGGGAGAGCTCCATGTCGGCAGCCGCAGCATCTTCGCCGCCGCCGGCTTCGCCGAGGTCAGTCGGCCGACCCTCCGCCGGGTCGTGATGCGCATCGACTTCTAAGCGGGCACGTTTTGGTTGACATGACTCAAACTATGTGCGAACGTAAGAGTCATGACGACCAAAACACGGAAGGCAAGCATTCCGCCCGGGTACGACGCGAGCAAGTTCCCGGCCTTCGCCGTCACGGTGGACGTCGTCATCCTGACGATGGCCGAGGGCCTGCTCCACGTGCTTCTCGTCCGGCGGGGGGAGGAGCCGTTCAAGAGCATGTGGGCTGTTCCCGGCGGGTTCAAGCGTCCTGAAGAGTCGCTGGACGAGGCGGCGAGGCGCGAGCTCTCCGAGGAGACCGGCGTCGACGTCCCCAGTCTGCTGACGCAGTTCGGCGCCTACGGCGATCCCGGACGCGATCCGCGCATGAACGTCGTCACGGTCGCCTACGTCGCCGTCCTTCGCGACGTGGGAGCGATCGTCGCCGGCACCGACGCAGCACACGCCGCGCTCGTCCCCGCCTCGGACATCCTCGAAGAGAGGATCGAGCTCGCGTTCGACCACCTGCGAATCATCCGCGACGCAGTCGAGCGCGTCCGGGTCGAGCTCGAGGTCTCGGGCATAGCGACAGCCTTCGTCGGTACGACCTTCACGATGGCCGAGCTCCGAGCGGTGTACGAGGCGATCTGGGGCGTCCAGCTCGACGCCGCGAACTTCCGCCGCAGCCTCGTGGGCGAAGACGGTTGGGTGATCCCGACCGGCCGCACGGCCCGACCCGGGCCGGGCGGCGGCAGGCCCGCCGAGCTGTACCGGGCCGGGCGGGCGTGGAAGCACGGCACACCCATCCATCGCATCCAGCGGAACCGATGAGAGGAAGTGACCACATGAGAGCAGTCGTCCAGAATCGGTACGGATCTCCTGAAGAGGCGCTGCGCGTCGCCGAGGTCGAGCGGCCTGTGCCGGAGGAGGGCGAGGTGCTCGTCAGGGTCCACGCCTCGACGGTCACGCGCGGCGACGCCATGGGCGTGCGCCACGTCGAGTACAAGTTGATCCGCGTCTTCACCGGCATCCGTCGCCCGCGGCGGACGAGCACCGGCACGGAGTTCGCCGGCCGCGTCGAGGACGTCGGGCCGGCCGTGACCGAATTCCGGGTGGGCGACGACGTGTTCGGCATCAAGGTCGGGTCGAACGCGGAGTACGTGGCCGTGCGTGAGAGCGATCCGATCGCACAGAAGCCGACGGGGCTGCCCTACCAGGAGGCGACGGCCGTTCCGGACGGCTCGCTGCTCGCGCTGACCTGCCTGCGACCTGCGTATCCCCTGCAGGGGAAGAGCGTCCTCGTCTACGGCGCCGCCGGCTCGGTCGGAACGGCCGCCGTCCAGCTCCTCGCAAAACACTTCGAGGCCGAGGTGACGGCGGTGTGCGACACGAAGGACGCCGAGGTCGTTCGCTCGCTCGGCGCGCGGGAGGTCCTCGACCGTTTTCGCGAGGACTTCACGAAGAACGGCAAGACATACGACGTGATCTTCGACGCGGTCGGCAAGCACTCGTTCCGCCGCTGCCGGCGCTCGCTGAAGCCTGGCGGGATCTACATCTCGATGGACGTCGGCTTCATGTACCACCTGCTGCCCCTCGGTCTCGTCACACGGTTCGTCGGCAGCAGGCGTGCGAAGCTCGGCATCGGCCGCTATCGCAAGGATGACCTCGTCCTCATCAAGGAGCTCGTCGACGCGGGCAAGTACCGGCCCGTGATCGACCGGAGGTACGCGCTCGACGAGATCGTCGAGGCGACCCGCTACGTCGAGAGCGGCCAGAAGACGGGCAACGTCGTGCTCCGTGTCAGCGAGCCTGCACCCGGCGAGCAGTCTGAGCCTGCCGCGAAGCATGAAGAGGAAGTACCGGCGTAAGGGCGGTCGTGCCCGGTACGGCCCAGGCTAGATCCAATCGATCCGCCGGAAATAGCGATAGAGGGCGAAGCAGACGACCGCGATCAGGGCGAGCGCGAGCGGGTAGCCGAACCTCCAACCGAGCTCGGGCATGTTCTCGAAGTTCATCCCGTACAGCCCGGCGATCATCGTCGGGACGGCGATCATCGCGGCCCAGGCGGAGATCCTGCGCACGTCCTCGTTCTGGCGCACAGTCACCTGCGTCAGGTTCGCAGTGAGCACGCTCGTCAAGAGATCCCTGTGGCTTTCCACCTGGTCGATGACACGCAGGAGGTGGTCGTGCACGTCCCGGAAGTAGGCGCGGATCTCTTCGTCGATGAGCTCGTGCCGCCCACGCGCCAGGCGGTCCAGCGGCTCCGCGAGCGGAGCGACCGCAGCGTGGAGCTCGAGCACCTCGCGTTTGAGGCTGTAGATCGCCTCCGCGCGGTTGCTCCGTGACAGCGAGAACACGTCACGCTCGACCTCCTCGGCGTCGCGGTCGAGAGCGGCGATGACGGGGAGGTAGTCGTCCACGATCCGGTCGACAATTGCGTACAGCGCCGCACCGGGCCCGCAGCGGAGGAGGTCTGGCCGCGCTTCAGCCCGCAGGCGGACGTCGTGTAGGGCAGCTTCGCCGTGGCGGACGGTGATGAGGAAGCCGTCGCCGACGAACGCGAGGATCTCGCCGAACTCCACCGTCGCGTCTGACGCGACGTACCGGGCGGGCTTCAGGACGACGAGCAGCGACTCGCCGTACACCTCGAGTTTCGGCCGCTGGTGCGCCTTGATCGCGTCCTCCACGGCCAGCTCGTGCAGGTCGAACTCGCGCCGCACCGAGTCGAACTCTGCCTCGGTGGGCTCGTGGAGACCGATCCAGACGAACGCGTTCTCCCGGCGGCTCGCCTCGCTCGCGTTCCCGACCGGTAACTCGCCGGACCGGCGGCGTCCGTCCTCGTAGACGGCGCAGTCGACGATCATGGAGCGGAGTATCGCGCGCCGGGCGAGCCGTCGACGTCGGACCGCTGCGGCTCTACCATGCGCGCGTGGCGACACCGGATCCGACGGCCGGAGCGCCGATCAGCACCGAGAGGCTCGACCTCGTGCTGCTGACCGGCGTTTGGGTGCGTGCCTATCTCGAGACGGACCGCCTGCCCGATCTCGGGTTCGCCGACCCCGAAGACTTCCTCTCCGACGCGACGTTCGTCTTGCGCCTGCGGGCCGAGCAGCTGGCTCGCGACCCCAGTCAGGAGCCGTGGCTGCTGCGCGCGATCGTGCTGCGGGACAGCGCCACCGCAGTGGGCTACGTCAACTTCCACGCGCCGCCCGATGACCGCGGGATGGTCGAGATCGGCTACCGAGTGCTACCCGCGCACCGGCGCCGAGGCTACGCCACCGAAGCGGCGCACGGAATGTGGGACTGGGCAGCACAACACGGGGCACGTGTGCTTCGGGCTGCCATCGCGCCGGACAACGTGCCCTCGCTGGCGATGGTGGACCGCGCGGGCTTCGTCGAGGTCGGCCACCAGATGGACGAGGTCGACGGACTCGAGCTCCTATTCGAAAAGCAGGTCGAAGCCTGACGTTCAGCGCGGCTGTGGCACGATCCTGATGTAGGGTCGCGGCGCCTTCCAGCCTTCCGGATACGTCTGCTTGGCGTCTTCGTCGGAGACCGACCCGGCGATGATCACGTCGTCGCCCTGCTGCCAGTTCACGGGGGTCGCGACCTTGTGCTTGGCGGTCAGCTGCAGCGAGTCGATCACGCGCAGCACCTCGTCGAAGTTGCGGCCCGTCGTCATCGGGTAGACGAGGACCAGCTTGACCTTTTTGTCCGGACCGATCACGAAGACGTTGCGCACCGTCTGGTTGTCGGCCGGCGTACGCGTGGTCGGGTCGCCCGAGGTGCTCGCGGGAAGCATTCCGTACAGCTTCGACACGTTGAAGTCGGCGTCGCCGATCATCGGGTAGTTCGGCGCGTGCCCTTGCGTCTCCTCGATGTCGGCAGCCCACTTCGCGTGGTTGTCGACGGGATCGACGGAGAGCCCGACAACTTTGACGTTCCTGCGGTCGAACTCGGGCTTGATCTTGGCCATGTAGCCGAGTTCTGTCGTGCAGACCGGGGTGAAGTCCCGCGGGTGCGAGAACAGCACAGCCCACGAGTCGCCGATCCAGTCATGGAAGCGGATCCCGCCTTCAGTGGTTTCCGCTTCGAAATCCGGCGCCGTATCGCCAATCTGCAGAGTCATGCGTCCTCTCCTCTCGAAACGAACCTGGCCACTTCGCTCGTTTCGATCATACGCCGCGTCGTCTCCTTGCAATCCTTCAGCTGAATGAAGGCTCGCTCTCGTCAGCTGATCTGGGCCGCCGCGGCCGGATACCTGCTGGGAACCACTCCGTCCGCCGGGATCGCCGCGCGCTTCGCCGCCGGTGGCTCGGTGGACCTTCGCTCGTCGGGCAGCGGCAACCCCGGCGGCCTGAACGCTCTGCGCCTGCTCGGACACCGGGCGGGCGCGGCGGTGATCGTCGCTGACGTCGGCAAGGGCGTCGCCGCCTGCGCCGTCGGACGGCGGCTCGCCGGCGACGACGGCGCGCACCTGTCCGGAGTGGCAGCGGTTGCGGGGCACTGCTACCCGCTCTGGTCGGGATTCCGCGGTGGGAAAGGCGTCGCGACGAGCTTCGGCCAGTGTCTCTACACGTTTCCGGTCTTCGCGCCGGTCGACGCCGTGCTTGCGGTCGCCGTGCGGCGGACGCCGGGACTTCGCCGCCCGATTCTCGCCTCGGTGGCAGCGTCGTCCATGGCTTGGCTGCTCGCGGGCATCGTGTGGTGGCGCCGCGGTGGTCCGAATCTCTGGGGGCCGCGCCCGACCGTCGCGCTGCCGCTCGCAAACGCAGCAACGATCGCGATCATTGCCACCAGGATGGCGAGACGGTCTCAGCGCGACCGGCCGGACGCATTCGGGCCGCGGCCGTGAGGCGCGCAGGCGTCGTGTGCACGGACTCGAGCGCGCTCCTCGCCAAGCAGGATGTTGCCCGGCTCGACATCGAGGTCGTGCCCATCGCAATCCTGCTCGACGGCGAACGAACTGACGACGATCTCGACCCAGACGAGTTCTACACGCGGGTCTGCGCCGGTGCTCCGGTCGCGACGTCGCAGCCGAACCCGACGGAGTTCGCGGCCGTGTACGCGGCCGCCGCCGCGCGGGGCGAGCAGAGCGTGGTCTCGATCCATCTCGACGAGCGAGCCTCCGGAACGGCGGCCTCGGCGGAGCTGGCAGCCCGCGAGGCGCCGCTCCCGGTCAAGGTCGTCGCCGCCGAGACGGTGAGCTTCGGCGTTGGAGTCTGCGCCCGCGCTGCGGCGGAGGCGCTCGCGGCCGGAGCGTCGCCACTCGCCGCCGCCACCCTCGCCAGCCGGCTCGGTTCGACGGTGCGAAACGTCTTCGTTGCACCCGGTGCCCCACGCGGACGTGTCTCCCAGCCGGCCGACTGGACGGTGCTCGCCTTTGCCGAAGGTGAGACGCGGCCGCTCGCAACCTGCGAGGGCGCCGCCGAGGCGGTCGAGCTCATGGTCGAGCACATCCTCGCCGCGAGTCAGCCGATCCGGGCAGCGGTCGGCTACGCCGCTGCCGCGAGCGAGCCGGCGGCAGACAGCTTCGCCGCTGCGCTCGCGAACTCTACTTCGGTCAGGGAGCTAGAGCGGTATCGGGTCGGCCCGGCGGTCGGCGCGCACACGGGCCCGTTCAGCTTCGGCGCGTTTTGGTGGCCCGAGTAAGCCTACGGGTGCTTAAGAACGGCCTACGCAGCCTTCTTCTCGCGTCGCACGAGCCAGCCGAAACGCTGCGCGTACGCGTACGCAGCCTCGGCACCGACGATGTTCACCGACGTGGCAATCGTCGGATACACGTGCGTGATCACGCCCAGGTCACGCACCTTGAGCTTCTGACGGATTGCGAGGGCGAGCTCGTGGATCAGCTCACCTCCCGCCGGCGCGAGAATGTGGGCACCGACGAGCTTGCCGCCGGCGGCTACGAGCACGATCCGGCCCTCGTCCGTGCCGTCGGCGCGAGCACGGTCCGAATGCGAGAGGTCGGCTCGCAGCGCCTCGACCTTCTGCTCGCCGTGCCGTTCGACCGCTTCGGCGACCGTCAGCCCGACGTGGGCGAGCTCCGGGTCGGTGAACGTGCACCAGGGAACGAGCCCGATGTCCTTCGCCTTCCCGGGGAAAAACATGTCGCGAAGCGCGGCGCCGGCTTCGCGGCCCGCCGAGTGCGTGAACAGCCAGCGTCCCGCGACGTCGCCCGCGGCGTAGACGGACTTGACGCTGGTGCGCAGGCGCTCGTCGACGACGATGCCCCTCGGCCCCACGTTCACGCCCGCCTCCTCCAGGCCGAGCCCCTCGACCAGAGGCGTGCGTCCAGTCGCGACCAGCAGCTCCTCGGCCTCCCAGCGCTCCGTCAGCCCGTCCGTGGTGCCCAGCACGGCCTTACGCCCGTCCGCGGCCTCAACGCTGCTTGTGTCGACGCCGAAGCGCACGTCGACGCCCTCCTCGCGGAGCCGCGCCGCCACGATCGCCGTCAGCTCGGGCTCGTCCCGCGGCAGCAGCCGGTCGCCTCGCTGGAGCAATGTCACGCGGACGCCGAGCCGGTTCAACCCCTGAGCGAGCTCGACGGCGATCGGGCCGCCGCCCACCACGACGACGCTTCGAGGCGGATCCTCGAGCTCGAAGACGCTCTCGCTGGTGAGGAAGCCGGTCTCGCGCAGGCCGGGCAGGTCAGGCACGGCCGGCCTGCTGCCGGTGCAGAGCAGCACGAAGCGCGTCTCGAGCAGGCGGTCGCCGACGGCCACGGCGTTCGGGCCGGCCAGGCGTGCCTCTCCGCGCACGAGCTCGACGCCGAGCGCCTCGAAGCGCTCTGGGCTGTCGTCGGTCGTCGCGATCTCCTCCTGGACGGCGCGGATCCGCCGCCAGACACGCGCTAGGTCGATCTCCGGCTCGACCGCCGCGATCCCGAAGCGGTCTGCCGTGCGCATGTGCTGGGCCACCTTCGCGGCAGCGAGCAGCGCCTTCGACGGCACGCAACCCGTCCAGAGGCAATCGCCACCGATCCGATCGCGCTCGACCGCCGCCACGCGGAGACCGAGCGAAGCCGCGAACTCGGCGGCGACAATGCCGCCGGAGCCCATTCCGACGATGACGAGGTCGTAGCGCGTCACGACACCTCGAGCGTTGCCTTGGCGAAACCGACGCTGAAGGCGCGGCACCAGATCACGACCGTCGAGTAGCGCTCTGTGTCCGTCCCGGCCGGGATCGAGTACTGCTGCGTTCCCTTGTTGCCCTTGAGCCCGCCCAGGTCGACGAAATCGGCCGCGTCGCCGTCGCTTCCGACCGGCTGGGCCGAGAGGTAGACCCGCAGGTCAGGCCCGTTATCGGTATCGAGGTCGGTGAAGGTCAGCACGCGCTCGCCGGACGCCAGCTCGACGACCGCGGCCATCCCCGATGCTCCGTGTGCGAGCCCTTCGAACGTGCCGTTCGCGAGCTCGACGTTGTCGCCCCCGCTCGCGGGGGCCTGTGCCTGCGAGGCCGCCACACCCGTCGCGACGTCCTCGACGACCGTCGTGTCGCGAAACGTCGTCCACGCAAAGATGCCCGCGACGACGACGGCGGTCGCCAGGTAGGTCAGCTGCACCGGCCGCTTGAGCCCCGGTCGCGCGCGCAGCCCGAACCGGATCGCCAGCGACGCGGCCACGAACCAGGCAGCGCCGAGGCCGATCGAACTGTCGTAGCCCGGCGCGACAACGCCGGCGAAGAACCAGAGCCCGGCCAGGAGCAAGGCGACCGTGACGGGAATCGCAGTCAGCTTGAGCCAAAGCGGTGTCCCGGCGGGTGCGGGTGAGGTGCGGTCGACGGGGAGATCCATGGTCAACGCTCCTTTTCGATATCGCTCGCGACAGGCCTAGCGACCTGTCCAGAGCGCGGTGTCCGGATGGAACTGACTCCAGGCGAACCAGAATGCCTGGTGCGCGGGCAACTCTTCACCGCCGCTCAACCTAGCGCGGAGGCCGCCGCCGTCGGCGAAGAGCTCGACGCCGGCCAGCTCGACCGCGTTGCCGCTCGCCAGGGCCGTACGCGCCCGATCTGCCGGAAAGGCCACAGGACGTCCCTCGGCGTCGATCACCCCGACGACCTCGGCCTGCACGGGCAGCCGAGGATCGACGTCGCCGATCGGAAAAATAGGCCCGTTGTCGTCCCGCCCTTGGAGCGGGTCGTCTTCGTACGTGCGCCCGATCCCACCGTCCTCCGCAACGATCTTCGTCTGGGGATGGGCGCGCTTCCACTCTCCCCAGGTGCTCGACACGACGGACTCTTGCTCGAGCACGACCCCGGCGTCCTGCAGCGGGCCAGAGAGCGCCCGGCCGGTGAAGGTGTCGAAGACCGAACTACTCCTGACGTCGTACATCACCTTGTTCGAGCGTGAAAGTAGCCCCGACGTGCGCAGCACGGGCTGCTCCACCCCCGGGGGAACCGAGTCGAGAAGATACGCCTGGGCGGAGCGGCACAGGGTGCAGTACGGGATACCGAGCCGCCGCCCGCCAATCGAGATGTTGACCATCTCGTGCACCTCCATGATGTTTTTCGGGAAAGCGACGGCCTCGCCTCCGACGACGACGCCGAAGACGAGCCGCTCGTCGGGATACCAGTTTCCGCCGACCGCCTCCGTGAGCGCAGGGTCGTCAAGTGCCGGGATGCAGCCGCGCGAGCACGGGTTCGAGTCGCCGAGGCTCCGGTCGTCGATCAGGACGCCTCCCCACGCGACGCGACGCCAGTCGATGTCCGCGTCGGCGTCGGCGAAGAAGGGCTTCCAGCCGGACTCGAGCGCAACGTACAGCTGAGCCTTGCGCTCGCGATATCTCGGCGGGGCGGGCAGGTCCCAGGCGATCAGGTGGTCAGTGACGACTCGCCACGCCCCCTCGGAGAAGTGTGGATCCCTGCGGACGTCGACCCCGGTCAGTCGCTTGAACGCGGTGACGAGCTGTCGTTCCTCGTTGCTCCCCTGGTAGAAGCGCAAGAGGTCGGACACGAGCCATCCGAGCCGCGCGTCCCGTGACTCGGCGATCACGTTCAGCTCCTCGGGATCGAGGATGCCTACGACCGCCGAGGGCAGGAGGCGGTTGAGCGCGTCGTCGACCCGGCGCCCGAGCGGCCCCTCGAAGACGGTCGGTGCGTCGGGAAACGAGTACGTCGCCTGAGTTGTCGTAGACGCTGTGTTCCGCTCCTCGCCCCCGGCGCAGCCGGAGGTGCTGAGCAGCAGTGTCGCGAAGAACGCGCCGGCAGCGAGCCTCATCGTGCGTCGACCATAGCCGCACTGCGGGCGCGTAGCGCTTACGTTTTCCGGAAATCGCGCCAGTGCGCCGTTTTAGCGGCGACTGGGCAGGGAACTCGTTCTTCGACCCGACGGTCGCCGGTCTCTCCCGCGTGTCGAACCAGACGAGCATGCCGGCCGAACCCATTCGGGCACCCAACGACGCCGGCACCGAGGAGACGAGCATGAGTCGCACGCACAAGATGATCAACCTGGCGGGAATCGTCCTGCCCTTCATCGGCCTCGTGGCCGCAATCGTGCTTCTCTGGGACCGGATGGTCGGGCCGACCGAGCTCGCGATTCTCGCGGTTGGCTACGTGCTGACCGGCGTCGGCATCACCGTCGGCTACCACCGCCTCTTCACACACCGGTCGTTCGAGACCTATCGCCCAGTCCGCTACACGTTCGCGGTGCTGGGGCAGATGGCGGTCGAGGGCGACGTGCTCGCGTGGGTCTCCGACCATCGCAAACACCATCAGTTCTCCGACCAGGAAGGCGACCCGCACAGTCCGCATGCCGGCTTCGGCGGCGGCATCACCGGCGCGCTCCAGGGTCTCTGGCACGCGCACACGGGCTGGCTCTTCTCGGAGTCGGGCCGAGCCGACCAGGCCCGCTACGCGAAGGACCTGCTGCGCGACACCGGGCTGCGAGTGATCGCCAGGCTCTTCTTGCCGCTCGTCATTGTCTCGCTGCTCGTGCCGGCGCTCGTCGGCTGGGCGCTGATCGGCGGCTGGTACGGCTTCCTCGCCGGGCTTTTTTGGGGCGGCGCGGTCCGGATCTTCCTGCTCCACCACGTCACCTTCTCGATCAACTCGATCTGCCACTTCTGGGGCCGCCGCCGCTTCGCCTCACGCGACGAGTCGCGCAACGTCTGGTGGCTCTCGTGGCTCTCCTTCGGCGAGTCCTGGCACAACAACCACCACGCCTTCCCAACCTCGGCCTTCCATGGGCTGCGGAAGCTGGAGATCGACCCCGGAGGCTGGGTGATCTGGACGCTGGAGAAGCTCGGGCTCGCCTGGGGCGTTGTCAGGATCCCCGCCGAGAAGCAGGCCGGAAAGCTCGCGACGCGCTAGCCCTCGGGCTACGGTCCGCGTGCGGTGAGATTTTTGACCTGATCACAGGTCGCTGTCAATGTCGCAAGGCGCGGAGCTCGTCCCGGTAAGGGCGGCTGACACCGCCAGCCGTCGCCGCGAGCAAGGCGTTGAGAAATAGTGGCATCGGGTGGCCGTCGGGCGCGGTGTCCGGTTGTCCGCCGTCCTCCAGCAATTCCGCGATCACCCGCCACGCTCGCCGCGTCCGGGCGACGGAGTAGCTGAGACGCGGAAAGCGGTCGAACGCACGCTTGCCGCCCCAGGACGCCACGCAGAGTGGACCGAGCGCGCGCAGGGTCGCTTCGGCATAGGGGGCGAGCTCGCCCGTGTGTCCCCGGAGGAAGTCGACCACCGTCCTGGAGGCGAGGCGCGCGCTGAGGAATGCCTCGTACATGCCGTCTCCCGTCAGCGGGTCGACGAGGCCGGCAGCGTCCCCAACGACCAGACCGCGGCCGTTCGTCAGACCGTCGCCAGCCCCGCGCAGCGGAAGACGGTAGCCACGCACGTTCTCGAGCGAGCCGCCGGCGAGACCGTGGCCCTCGGCGAGCCCCGCGAGATGGGAGCGAAGGCGCGGGCCCTCCGTCTCCCACCCGCCGACGCCCACGTTCACGTGATCACCTTTGGGGAAGATCCAGCCGTAGCCGCCCGGGACCGCCCCAAGCTCCAGGACCGCCCTGCCCCGGTACCGATCGCGATCGACCGCGTCGTAGCGCAGATCGGCCTCGAGCGCGACGAGGTGCACCCGACCGGCTTCGCAACCAAGCGCGCGCGCGGTGATCCCGTTCGCCCCATCCGCGCCGATCACGACCTGACCGCGACCGGCCCAGTCCTTCGTCTTCACGACCACGTCGTCTGCCCGAAGCTCCAACTCCGTCACCTTCGTCGCATCGCGGAAGACCGCCCCGGCCTCGCACGCTTTCTCGACGAGAAAAGCGTCGAGCGCAACGCGCCGAGTCATGTAGATCAGGGGCTTCTCGCTCTGCCGCTCGAAGCGGCGCGAGTAGGAGAGGCCAATCTCGAGGCGGCGGACGACGTCCTCGACCACAGGTTCGATCGAGAAGGGGAGGAGCGCGGCGCCACGCCCGGTCACGCCCCCGCCGCAAGGCTTGTCGCGCGGGAAGCGGGCACGGTCCAGCAGTAGGACCGAGAGCCCTTCGCGCGCCAGGAAGTAGGCCGAGGTCGACCCCGCCGGGCCGGCGCCGACGACGATGACGTCGAAGCTCTGGGACACGCCGCAATCGTCTCACAGGGGTACGGTGCACCGGTGCAGGAGGCAGCGCTCCGGCTGGCGAGATTGCTCGAGCGACGCGGCCGGCTTGTGGCCGTTCTCTGGCTTGTGTTCGTCGCCGTTTCCGTTCCGTTTGCGCTGCGGCAGTCCGAAGACCTCACCGGGAGTGGCTTCGACGTCCCCGGCTCCGGATCGGACCGCGTACGGCTCGCCGTCGAGCGCGACTTCCCGGACGCCGATCAGGCACAGCTCGCCGTGGTCCTGGTCGCCCAGGCGGGTGCCCGCCCAGCCGCGCTGACGACTGCCGTCGGCCGGCTGAAGCTCGAGCTGGCGCGGGTGCCGGCGGTGAGCGTCCCATCCGGCGCGGAGGAGCTCGGGCTCCGCACGGCGGCGTCGGGGGTCGTGGTTGTCGGCCTCAGAGCGCGCACGGGCGAGGACAACGCCCCCGACGTCGCGTCGGAGGTACGCGAGGCGCTCGCCGTGGGTGAAGCCCGAGACGGCATCGTCACGCACGTGATCGGGCTCGGCGCGTTCGTGGACGCGACCGCCGACGTCCTCGAGGAGGATCTCGCCGCCGCCGAATCGATCGGGTTCCCCGCCGTGCTCGTGATCCTGCTCGTCGTGTTCGGATCGCTGGCGGCCGCCGGCCTGCCGCTGGCGCTCGCGATCGCTTCGGTCACGGTGACGGGTGCGCTCATCTTCGCCCTCTCGCAGCTGATGGATGTCTATCTCGTCGCCACCAACCTGGCCTCGCTGGTCGGCGTGGGAGTCGCAGTTGACTACTCGCTCTTCATCCTCGTTCGCTATCGAGAGGAGATCCGGGCGGGCTACGACCCCGCGACGGCCCGGGGTCGAGCGCTTGCAACCTCCGGCCTCGCCGTGGCCTTCTCGGGCGCAGCCGTGATCGCGTCGCTCGCCGCGATCTGGACGGTCGACAGCTCGGCGCTCCGCTCGTTGGCGCTGGGAGCGATCCTCGTCGTCGCTGTGTCGGTGTTGGCCTCGACGACTTTGCTGCTGCCGCTGTTGCGCCTGCTGGGACGCCGCGCCTGGGAGCCCGGCCGGCTGCGCTCCTTCGTGGTCAAGCCCGAGCGGTCCGCCTCGTTCTGGACTTCGTGGACCGACCGCGTCACGCGCCGTCCCGTCCGGGCTGTCGCCCTCAGCGCGCTGCTTCTGGTCACGCTCGCCCTCCCCGCCCTGAGCCTCGACATGCGCAGCGGCGTCCTCGGCCAGCTGCCGAGAGACCACGAGGCCCGCGTCGGCTTCGACCACGCAGCGAGCGTCCTCGGTCCGGGCGTCGTCGGCCAGGGTCTCGTACTCGTCTCCTTCCCGCACGACGGGGAGCCGGCCACGGCATCCCGGGCCGCGGCCGTCGGCAGGCGTATCGCCCGCGACCCGGCCGTCGCGGATGTCGAGCCGCCGCTGCTCTCTGCCGACGGGCGGTCGGCCCTGCTCACCGTCACGTCGAGACAGGCAAGCGACTCACCCGCCGCGAAGGCTGCGGTCGTGCGGTTGCGCCGCAACCTGCCGCCGGCCGCGGGCCGTGACGCCGAGGTCGCCGTCGGGGGAGCGTCCGCGGCGGAGCTCGACTACGAGAACCAGATCAGAAGCTCGATGTGGCGGATCCTGCTCTTCGTGCTCATCGTCTGCTACGCCGTGCTCGTCGTCCTCCTGCGCTCGCTCGTCGTCCCCCTGAAGGCGGTGGTCGTCAACCTGCTGTCGGTAGCTGCTGCCTACGGCGTGATCGTGATCGTCTTCCAGTGGGGCTGGGTCGACGGCCTCTTCGGCTTCCAGTCCCCAGGGCTCGTCGACCCCACGGTCCCTCCGATCGTGCTCGCGCTGGTGTTCGGCCTCTCGATGGACTACGAGGTGTTCCTGCTCTCCCGTGTCCGCGAGCGGTTCGAGCTGACCGGTGACAGCCGCCAGGCCGTGGCCGAGGGTCTCGCTGCGAGCGCGGCGACGATCACGAGCGCGGCGGCGATCATGGTGGCCGTCTTCGTCTCCTTCATCGCGACGGGGATCCCGGCGGTGCAGATGATCGCGCTCGGCGGGGCGGTCGCCATCGCACTCGATGCGACGCTCGTGCGGCTCGTCCTCGTACCCGCGACGATGACGCTGCTCGGCGACCGCAACTGGTGGCTCCCCGAGCCCCTGGCGCGGCACTTGCCCGGCTCCTTCGAGCGCCTGCCGGAGGCGTGAGCTACCGCTCAGCGCGCTAGGTCGCGGTCGCGAAGCGCTCCATCCTCCGGTAGAGGACGAGGATCGCGACGGCCATCCCGGCCAACCCGGCCAGGAAGATCCAAGTTGACGCCCGACCCCTCTCGAGATCTCCCCACGCCCGGGCCACCCCGACGAGCAGGAGCGCCGTGGCCACGAGGAATGTCTGGAGGAGCACGCGCCACGAGCCCCACCGCTCGTCGATCGAGAGGAGCAGGGTTCCGAACGCCACCTGCGAGGTGAAGGCCGCAACGACGCGTGCGGTCAGCGGCGTGAGTGCCCACGGCCCGTGATCGACCGCGAGGCTCGGCCGAAGCAGGAGCACGAGCGCTGTCACGCCCAGCACCGCGGCGATTACCTGAGCGACTCGGCGAACTACCGGTGTCACGAGCGGATCGCCCGGCTCCGGCCGCCGCGGATCGGTGCGTTGGTTCCGTAGCCAGAGCCCGCCGACGACGAACGGTGCGGCGATGTAGATGACGACCCAGGCGTAGAACGTGAAAGCAGCCCAAAACGGCGCGTCGCCGTGGTTGAAGCGGTCCCAGTGGAGCAACGTGACGACGAGCATGACGGCGGCGAAGAAGGCGGCCGAGAGAACGCCGGCGGAGACGGCGTGCCATCGCGGCGCGAGAGCTGCTCGGGTGAAGAAGTACGCGCCGGCGCCGTAACCGGCGCCCATGAAGATCTGCGTCAGGTCGGGCTGGATCGTCCAGGCCCACAGGTCCTCGGTGTTACCGGGGAACCCCCACAGGACGACGAGCGCCGGAACGAGGACGGCGACGACGATCCAGCTCGCCCAGCGCGTCTCACGGAGGATCGCATCTCCTGTTCCACAGTGTCGGCTAGCCTACTCAGTCACGCGCGACGTCCGGATCTCGATCACGCCTGCCACCGACCGATTATCGCGCTGTCGGGTGTAGGAGCGGCACGAGCGGATCCCACCCGGTGCGGAGGACCGCGATCAGCGAGGGAGGCGTGACCAACATCGCAGCACCGCCGGCGGGTCGCGGTGTGCGCTCGGCATAGCCACCCGGCGTCCACCCGAGCAGCTCTGCTCCGAGCACGAGGCAGGGCGCACCGCCCACAAGGACGAACGCTCCGTCGGGAAGCTCGTCGAGCGATGCGCTGTGCTGGCGTTGTGCGCGCGTGCCGGAAGCGACGCGCTCGGTGTGCAGCTGCGTGTCGATCGCGTCCGCCCCGACTTGACCGGGGTGCAGCTCACGCCAGATCTCGCCGAGGCGGTCGTAGTCCTCGCGGCGGCATTCCGCACAAGGGCGATGCCCGGCGGCGAACGCCGTCGCCTCGTCGAGGAAGAACAGCTCGGTGTAGCGGCCGGGCTGCAGCAGCCGCGTTCGCCGCCGGCCCCGAAACGAAAGCCGGCAGCCGATCCAGCGCTTGCCGTTGTAGCGCCGGCGGATGCGGCCCCTCTCGTCGTGGAGGCAGCCACGGTTTCCGTAGACCAGGCCACGCGCAGGATCTGCGACCAGCTCGCCGAGTGGTGTGACCCGATTCTGCCGCGGCATCTCCACGTCAACCTACTCCGGCGGCCGAGGACGCCTCAGGCTTGACACGCGACCCGGAGCATGCGTAGACATCGCTGGTACCGACGTTTCCGGCAAACAGCATGAGACCGAGAGGGGAAGACTCGTGGCCACCGATCTCGAACGCTTCGTCGACGCAGAGGGACGCGACCAGTTGGTCGATGAAGTCCGCCGCCGCATCGACGCCGCGGGTGTCACGTACGTCTACTACCAGTTTGCCTCGGTCACCGGCCGCATCGTGGGCAAGGGCGCACCGGCCGCGCATTGGGAGTCGATTGCCGGCAAGGGCTTCCAGCTCGTCTACGGCTCCACCGCGAACCTCTTCACCGACCGGCACGGCGACTACATCGGGTACGGACCCGAGGCGGGCGAGCTTATCGGCGTCCCCGAGCCCGAGACCTTCCAGCAGCTTCCGTGGGACTCGAAGGTCGCGCGTGTCTGGTGCACGTGCTTCCGCTACCGCGAGGAGCGCGACGACCCCGGGTCCTTCCTGACCTCGGACAGCCGCGGCAACCTGCAGCGGATCCAGGCCGAGCTCGAGGCCGACACCGGCCTGCACCTCCGCGTCGGGGCGGAGCCGGAGATGATGTGGCTCAAGCTGAACGAGGACGGCACGCCCGCCGTCGACGGCATCACGAAGCCCTACTGCTACCACATCGATCAGTTCTCCGAGCTCCAGCCGATCATCCACAAGGTGATCGAGTACAGCCAGGCGATGGGCCTCGACATGATCCAGGGCGACCACGAGGACGCTCCGGGACAGATCGAGCTCAACTTCAACTTCGACCGAGCGGAACGGACGGCCGACAACCTCTCAACGTTCCGCCAGATCTGCAGGCAGGTCGGTCGCGAGCTCGGTGCGTTCCCGTGCTTCATGCCGAAGCCGTTCATGGGCGTCTCGGCGAACGGCTGTCATCACAACATCTCGCTCTGGCGCGGCGACGAGAACGTCTTCATGCCGGACACCGACGACAGGCAGAAACCGAGCCAGACCGGCCTCTGGGCGATCGGCGGGATTCTCGAGCACCTCGGCGCCCTGACGGCCCTGACCGCCTCCACTGTCAACTCCTACCGGCGCCTCTGGGACACCGGCTTCTGGGCGCCCGTCTTCGCCGACTGGGGCTTCCAGAACCGAACGACCGCGCTGCGGGTTTCCGCGCCGGGCCGCTTCGAGTACCGCTCGGTCGACTCGGCGGTGAACCCGTACCTCTCGATGGCGGCGCTGATCGTCGCGATGCGCGACGGGATCGAGCGGAAGCTCGACCCGGGCGAGCCCGAAGAGCGGAACATCTACGAGGCGATCTCGGCCGGCAAGGACGTCAAGAAGATCCCGATGACGCTCGGAGACGCCCTCGACGCGCTCGAGGCCGACGAGGTCGTCAAAAAGGCGCTGCCGGGCGAGATGTACCGTGTCTTCATGCACTACAAGCGCGACGAATGGGAGCGGTACTGCGCCACCGTCACGGACTGGGATCTGAAGGAGTACCTCGATGTGTTGCCGTGAGCCAAGGACGCTCCACGAGCCGGGGCTGTTTGGCCGCGAAGCAGACCACTTCAGGGATCTTGCCGCCCTAGGCGGCCGCGTTCTGCGTCCGCGCGAGCGGATGCAGAACGCTCCGGGAGAGCACTAACGTGTGCGGGATTGCGGGAATCATCTATCGGAACGGCGCGCAGCCGCACTCGATCGGCACCGATATGACCCGGATGCTCCAGTCGATGAAGCATCGGGGCCCCGATTCGACCGGCTACGCGCTCTACGGCACGCCGTCGAACCTCGTCGTCATGCGCTACAAGCTGGCCGACGCGAACACGCCGCGTGACTTCGAGTTCTCCGACCGGCTGGTGCGCAACCGCGCCGAGGTGGAGCGGCGGCTCGCGTCGATCGGCGCGCGCGTCCAGGAGTTCGAAGAGGAGACGGAGTACGCCTTCCGCGTCACGCTCGAGTACGACGGCGATCTGAAGGAGCTCGCCGACTACGTCGAGGACGTCCCGGACTGCGAGGTGCTCTCGCTCGGCAACTCACTCGAGATCGTCAAGGACCTCGGCGACGCGGAGACGGTCTCCGACGGCTACCGGCTCGACGCGTTCACGGGCACGCATGCGATCGGGCACGTTCGCATGGCGACCGAGTCCGACGTCGACATCTCCGGCGCGCACCCGTACTGGGCGTATCCGTTCCCGGACGTCGCCGTCGTCCACAACGGGCAGCTGACGAACTACTTCCATTGGAAGCGCCGGCTCGAACGCTCCGGGCATCGATTCCAATCGGAGTGCGACTCCGAAATCATTGCGGTCTACCTCGCCGAGAAGATGGGCGAGGGATCCACGCTCGAGGACGCGATGCGCGGGAGCCTCGAGGAGCTCGACGGCGTTTTCACCTACATCTGCGTCACGAAGGACGCACTGGGGGTCGCGAAGGACGAGATGGCGGCGAAGCCGCTCGTGCTCTACGAGGCAGACGACATCGTCGCGCTCGCGTCCGAGGAGATCGCGATCCGCGCGATCATCGACCACGAGATCGATACCTACGACCCCTACGAGGGAGAAGTGCTGGTATGGCAGCGCTAGGCGAGCACGCGATCAACTACGACGCGCGCGGGCTCGCGGAGCCGCATGCCGAGATCCCGCGGATCTCCGAGCTCGACGGCGAAACCGCTGTCTTCGACGCCCACGACCTGACGACGCGCCAGATCAACCTCGAGCTGCGCTGGCTGCTCTACGAGGAGGGCGTCACGGACGTCACCGTCCGGAACCCGGGCGCGAAGCACTCCCTCGGCGTGGGCATCCTCACGCGCTGCCGGATCACCTTCGAGGGAAGCCTCGGCTACTTCGGCTGCGGCCTGATCGACGGCCCGGAGATCCATGTGCAAGGCCGGGTGGGGTGGTCGGCGTGCGAGAACATGATGTCCGGCGTCGTCGTGATCGACGGCAACGCCGGCTCGCTGACGGGAGCGGCCTTCCGCGGCGGCGACCTCGTGGTCAAGGGGCAGGTAGGCGCACGCACGGGGATCGACCAGAAGGGCGGCACGATCATCGTGCTCGGCAGCGCCGGCCTGATGAACGGCTTCATGATGCAGCGCGGCCGCCAGATCATCTGCGGCGACGTCGGCAACGGCCTCGGCGACTCGATGTACGACGGCACGATTTATGTCGGCGGTAAAGTGCGCTCGCTCGGCGTCGACTGCGTCCCCGGCGAGTGGACGGATGCCGACACCGAGTTCGTCGAGCGCAAGTTCCGGATCCACGGCCTCGGCGCCCCACCCGAGCTGCAGAAGTTCGTCTGTGGGAAGCGGCTCTACAACTACGACAACCTCGAGCCCTCGGAGAGGAAGCTGGTGCTCTGATGGCCGACGAGACCGCACCCACGCCCAACACCGTCCTCGGTCAGAGCCGGATCTTCACGCCGGGGGTGATCGACGACATCCACATGAAGGCCGAGCTCGGGCGCTACCGGATGCGCGGCTTCTCGATGTTCAAGCCGATCCCGCACTGGGACGAGCTGATGTTCATGCCCGGCACGCTGACGCGCTTCGTGATCGAGGGCTATCGCGAGAAGTGCGAGACGAAGACCGTCCTCGGCGCCCGCTTCGCCAAACACCCGATCGAGCTCGACATCCCCGTCTACATCACCGGGATGAGCTTCGGAGCGCTCTCGCTCGAGGCGAAGATGGCGCTGGCGAAGGGCGCCTCGATGGCCGGCACGGCCACCTGCTCGGGCGAGGGCGGGATGATCCCGCCCGAGCGCGACTACTCGACGAAGTGGTACTACCAGTGCATCCAGAGCCGGTACGGGTTCAACCCGCATCACCTGATGCTCGCCGACGCCTGCGAGTTCTTCATCGGCCAGGGCTGCAAGGTCGGCCTCGGCGGGCACCTCATGGGCCAGAAGGTGACCGAGCAGGTCGCCGAGATGCGCTCGCTCCCGGCCGGGATCGACCAGCGCTCCCCCGCGCGGCACCCAGACTGGCTCGGGCCCGACGACCTCTCGCTGAAGATCCAGGAGATCCGCGAGGCGACGGACTACCGGATCCCGATCCAGCTCAAGCTCGGCGCTGCACGCGTCTACGACGACGTGCGCATGGCGGCGAAGTGCGGGCCGGACGTCATCTACCTCGACGGCGCCGAAGGCGGCACGGGCGCCGGACCGCACATCGCCACCGAGGAGACTGGGATCCCGCTGATGGCCGCGATCCCCGAAGCCCGCCGGGCGCTCGAGGACGTCGGCCTCGTCGATGAGATCGACCTCGTCGTGGCGGGCGGGATTCGGAACGGCGGCGACGTCGCGAAGTGCATCGCGCTCGGGGCGAAGGCGGTCGCGATCGGCCATTCGGCGCTGATGGCGCTCAACTGCAACAAGGAGATCCCCGGCGTCACCGACTACGAGGGC
>Ga0136635_10000073_pt1 | contig 21043 bp, 23 predicted proteins | sample AntDrymeUQ852106_2_FD_105495 | JGI IMG/M metagenome (GOLD analysis project Ga0136635, IMG submission 105495) | Polar desert sand microbial communities from Dry Valleys, Antarctica - metaG UQ85 (21.06) | ecosystem: Environmental > Terrestrial > Soil > Desert | place: Antarctica: Dry Valley... | reverse complement strand
ACTCGAAAACATCATCAAGGAACGCAGGGAGAAGCTATCATGATCTATGCCAACAGATACCCTGCAAAGCGCTCCCAAAGCGGGGGCGTTTTCATTTTGATCACTTTGGTGGCAATCGGTCTCATCGTCGCTATCAATGTACTCCTCGGTGACCACGCTATGAAACAACACCCAGACACTGCGTCACTCACTCGGGAGTGCATCGAGAAGAATGGCGTCTGGAAGGCGTACCAAGAACCTAAAAGCAATACCTTTCACTGGCTATGCAAAGACCCTCAGACTGGCACGATCTTCGACATGATCGTTGAAAAAATCGACGAGATCACATCCAGGGAAAAGACCTCTTTCATGAAAAGAGATGGCAAGTGGGATCAGGTCTTCAACTGGCTCACAAGAGAGAAATTTGGCGGCAAATGGGTCAACCCACCACAGGGTCCAATCAACCTTGTTGCCCCATAATTCGACACAAGGCACAGCGCTGTTATAATTTCCCCATCATGCCCGAACGATTACAAAAAATACTTGCACAAGCCGGATACGGCTCACGCCGCGCCAGTGAGGATTTTATCTCTGCTGGACGCGTCCGTGTCAATGGACAGATTGCCACGCTCGGCCAAAAGGCTGATCCCGCTGTTGATAAGATCACTGTCGATGGAAAATCCATTGCCGCGGCGGAATCATTGATGTATATTGCACTGTATAAACCGCGCCTTGTGCTGTCAACGGTGGAGCATGAACGCGGTGACGTGCGGGAGACTGTGCGTGATCTCGTGGATGCACCTGGTCATCTTTATCCTGTGGGTCGGCTGGATTTTGAAAGTGAAGGTCTTGTATTGATGACGAATGACGGTGATTTAACAAATCGACTTACACATCCGAGGTTTGGTCATACAAAAGAATATAAAGTCTTACTTGCCCGACGCCCCGATAAAGATCAACTCGAAGCATGGAAACGAGGCGTTGTATTGGAAGATGGATTCAAGACCGCACCAGCCGATGTCCGCTTTGAGAGTGCTCAGGGAAAAGGCGCCTGGGTACACGTAGTGATGGGAGAAGGGCGCAAGCGTCAAATCCGGGAGATATGTAAGCAGATCGGGTTGCCCGTTGTAAAAATCGTTCGTGTTCGCATCGGGTCGTTGAGAGTAGGTACCCTAAAGCCGCGTCAATGGCGATATTTAACAACACAAGAAATCGAAGAACTTAAGCAACCAATCAAGGGTAGATAAGCTGAGGATCGGAAGGCTGTCATTGAAATGATAAGCCGCGACCCCCTCCGCCTCTAAAGCGGCACCTTCCCCGAATCCGCAAGAAGCAAATAAATGAGCAATTTAACCAATGCGGATTTGGGGTAGGCTAGGTGGGGTTACTTTGCAAACTCCTTCATCACGCGGGCCATGTGACGCGCGTGTTTCAAATACAAGTCCACACGGATGTTTTCGTTCGGCGCGTGCGCGCGCGTGTCAGGGTAGCCCAAACCCGCGGTGGCAACAGGCAGTTTGAGGTCATGAACGAACGGGTAACTAGGACCTGAGCCTCCAACCATCGGGACCAATTGCATGGGTGTCTCATAGACCTCTTCCGATGTCTGCGCGACGAGTTGAATAAAAGGCTCATCGGGGTCGGTCCGTGCGGGTGGATCACCGCCGAGATCTGTAATCTGCACATCGTTAAAGCCATGCGCGTCGAGATGGGCGCGCAATTTCTTAAGAATATCATCGGGATCCTGGTCAGGTACGAGGCGGAAGTCCACTTTTGCTGAGGCGCGCGCTGGTAGAACCGTTTTGGAACCCGGACCTTGATAGCCTGATGTAAGTCCACAGATCGTGCAGGTCGGACTAAAAACTTCTTCCAGCTTGAGATCAACTCCACCCGTGAGGCCCTTGATGAATTGCTTGACCCCATAGCGGGACTTATATTCCTGTGCGACTTCGGGTAACGCTTCCATCAATTCGCGGTCTCGCGTGGATGGAGGAATGATCCCGTCATAGAAACCCGGGATTCGGATCCGCTCATCTTCCCCTTTCAACGTGGAGAGGGCCCACACTAATCTCCAGGCTGCGTTGGGGAAGATGGAACCGCCCAAACCTGAATGTACATCTGTAGAGGCGGTCTCAACGCTCAATTCAACATAGCAAATCCCTCGCAAGCCGAGGTACAACATGGGAACATCTCGATGATCCACACCACCAAATTCCCACATGCAGGCATCTGCTTTTAGGAGGTCGTTGTTATTTCTGATGAATTCAAAGAGATTGACACTGGCTGTTTCCTCCTCGCCTTCAATAATGAATTTGATGTTGCAGGGAAGTTCAGCCTCCGTTTCAAGGAGGGCATCAATCGCAAAGAGGCGCGAAACGATGTGACCTTTATCATCGCTCACACCCCGACCATACAATTTTCCGTCCCGCAGGCTTGGCTCAAATGGTGGACTGTCCCATAGTTCGAGCGGTTCGGGCGGCTGGACATCATAGTGGTTGTAAATAAGGAGGGTTCTGTCAGATTTGCCTTTGCGTTCGCCGAAGACAACCGGCGCGCCCTCAGTCTCCATAATTTGAACATCGAAACTTCGTTCTTTTAGCATTTCACCGACAAGTGTGGCACATTCCTTCAATCCCCAATTTTGCGCGCCCACACTGGGCTGTGCGACAAGTTTGGAAAGTTCGGCAAGGCTTTTCTCGAGGTTCTTTTCGAGATACGAATCGATCTCATTGTATTCAGACATGTCGCTCTCCTTATTGAAAGAAATTTGAAATCAATTGTATGGAGTATTTGCCTGCCAGGGCAAACAACGTCATTTTTATGAGCTGGCCGATCCAGGTGAAGACCAGGAATGTATGGATCGGCATTTTTGCCATCCCTGCCGCAATTCCAGCTACATCGAAGAAAGGATTCGGGATTGCCGATAGAACCAGGATCGCCCAGCCTCCGTACTTATTCACCCAGGGTTTGATGCGGTCGTAAATATCCGTTCGCTCGATCACGGCCTGGCCGCTGAAACCTGCCAGATAACCCGAGAGTTCACCAATCGCGCCGCCGGTCCCTGCTGCCAGGCCCACGCCAAAAGGATTGAAGATGGCTCCCATTGCATAGATAACTGCGACACCGGGCGCGGGCAGTAATATCGTTGCATTTGCGAGCAACGCGATGATAAAGATGCCGGGATATCCGAACGCCGCGAAATCCTCCACCCGATCACGGATCATGTAGATGAAAATAGTCAGGCCAATCACCGCCAGCAACGCTAAAATTCTTAAGACGTTCATCTGGAATTTTGACCGGCCCGGCTGACCCGAAGTTTCTCGCAGGGAGGCTGCCTGAGTAGACGATGTTTCACCTGCCTGTGAAGGAACGCGTGAAGAGTGCACAGAGGACTTCTCCGTCGTCCTCCGCACACTCTTTATCTGGGCTTTATTATTCGCTTTCTTCAATGGTGACACGGTTGATCTTTACTGCAGGAGCATTGGGATTATTTGGGTCACGCGGCGGAATGGACATGAGCACATCCAGGCCTTCCACAACCTGGCCAAAGACAGTGTGCTTTTTATCCAAATGCGGTGTGGGAGTGTGTGTGATGAAGAATTGCGAGCCGTTGGTATTCGGCCCCGCGTTCGCCATCGACAGGATACCTTGCTTATCATGCTTCAAGCTGGGATGAAACTCATCTTCAAACTTATAACCGGGTCCGCCTGAGCCGCGGCCCGTTGGGTCGCCGCCCTGCACCATAAAATTGGAAATCACGCGATGGAACATGATACCTTCATAAAAACCTTCGCGCGCCAGAAAGACAAAGTTATTGACAGTCTTTGGGGCTTTATCTGCGAAAAGCTCGATCACCATTGTGCCTTTATCAGTCTCCATGCGGGCTTTGTATTTCTTCTTGGGATCGATCTGCATTGCGGGCGAGTTCTTCCATTGTTTTGACATTAGGTCTCCTTTTGTTTATAAACCTGACAGGTTTTCGCAGACGTTTTCTACCAAAAATTCCTGCGGGGAATGAAGTGCTTGCCCATACAGTTGTGGTCAGAAACCTGTCAGGTTTTTTATTATTTCAACAACGATTCAATCCGTGCAACAACCATATCGAGTGCGGCGGTGTTGAATCCGCCTTCGGGGATGATGACATCGGCATAGCGTTTTGAGGGCTCAACGAACTCCAGGTGCATAGGGCGGACCGTTGACTGATATTGTTTTATAACCGATTCGGTGGTCCGCCCTCGTTCCGCCAGGTCGCGTTCCAGGCGGCGGATGAAGCGGATATCTGAGTCGGTATCTACGAAGATTTTCACGTCGAACATCTCCCGCAATGCGGCTTCAGTGAAGATTAGAATCCCTTCCACCAGGATAACCCGCCGCGCTTGAACGCTGAACGTTCGGTCCGTACGGCTGTGAGTGGAGAAATCATAGATCGGCACCTCAACTGCTTTCCCGTCACGAAGAGCGGCAATGTGCTGGGCCAGTAAATCTGTTTCCAGTGAGTTGGGGTGATCAAAGTTCACTTGGGCGCGTTGTGTGGGCGGGAGTCCGCTTAGGTCTTTGTAATAGGAATCGTGCTGGAGGAAAGCAATTCGGGCCGGGCCTACACGTTGGAGAATTTCCTGCGCGACGGTGGTCTTCCCAGAACCAGATCCACCTGCGATGCCGATAACCAGAGGGTCCGGGTGTTTCATGCTCGAATTATACACTCACGCGACGCGTGAAAACCCCTCTCCCGCGAAGCGTGGGAGAGGGATAAGGGATTTTGGAGAAGTTATATTCCTGCCATGAAGGCCAGACCTACCGTGCCTGGTCCCGCATGGGTGCCAACCGTGGGGCTGACCTCGGTGAAGATGCTTTCAATTGGGCTGAGGGCCTGTTCCGCTCTGGCAAGCAATGCTTTGGCATCCTCTGCAGCATTTGCATGCAGGGTAGCAAGCCGCACAGGTGACCTGCGATTGACCTTTTCAATGCAAAGTTCCAGGATACGGTCTTGTGCTTTGCTCTTTGTGCGGATGCGTTCAATTCCTTCGACGCGGCCATCCTGAATGGCGAGGATCGGTTTGAGATTCAGAGCTGAGCCGATAAAGCGCTGAGCGCCGCCAATACGGCCACCCCGATGCAGGAACTCCAGTGTGTCCACGGCAAAGAAAACACCGGTATATTCGTGTGATTTCTCTGCCAGAGCAATGGCCTCCTTAAGGCTTGCGCCGGCTTCGATGGCACGGGCAACAGCAAGCGCTTGAAAACCGAGTGCCATTGCCACGGACTGACTATCCACAACGTTGACTTTGTCTCTGGCTGAACCCATCAGATCTCTGGCCTGCATTGCAGATTGGACTGTGCCTGAAAGCTTCGATGAAACGAGTAGGGCAAGTACTTCATAACCTTTGTCCACCAAATCCTGGAAGATTTCCTGAAATGAAATCACGGCAACCTGTGATGTCGTAGGCATGACCTTCGTAGTTTTAAGCCGGGTAAAGAATTCCTCTGACTGCATCTCTACACCGTCTTTGTAGGTTTGGTTGCCCCAAATGAGAACCTGGGGGGCAATGGAAATATTATGCTTTTTTACCAATTCGAGCGGCATGTATGTAGTGCTATCTGTTACAACTGCGATTTTCGACATAATTCCTCCGGAAATTTGGGTTATCGTAGTGCACTCGTTGCTATATTAACCCCCGGGTAAGTCACGTGGATACGAATTGTTAGGTATAATATCTTCGCAAATAATTTTGCTTTGATACCCTCGTCGAGGAGCCTGATTTGGCGTTTAACCCGATAAACTGGCTGTTAGGCCTGTTTTCACTGGATATTGCAATTGACCTGGGGACCGCGAATACACTTGTAAATGTACGCGGCAAGGGGATTGTCATCAATGAACCCTCTTGGGTGACAATTGACAAGCGATTACGCCAGCCATTGGCCATTGGCCTGGAGGCCAAAGCAATGATGGGGCGTACGCCTGGTAATGTCGCGGTCATTCGACCTTTGCGCGACGGCGTAATATCGGATTTCGATATTACGCAGGTGATGCTGGAGTATTTTATTGGTCGTGTCCATGAGCAGAGTGTCGTACCATTGCCGCGTCCACGTGTGGTGGTTGGTATTCCAACCGGTGTAACAGAAGTAGAGAAACGCGCGGTGTATGATGCTGTGATGGCCTCAGGGGCGCGACTGGCTTACTTGATCGAGGAGCCGATCGCGGCTGCTTTAGGAGCAGGCCTGCCCCTGGCGGATGTGCGTGGCAGCATGGTGGTGGATATCGGTGGCGGCACAACGGAAGTCGCAGTGCTGTCCATGAGCGGCGTGGTGGCCTCGCGGTCGTTGCGCGTGGCTGGCGATGAAATGGATCAGGATATCGTGCAGTATCTGCGAAACAAATATAATTTGCTGGTCGGTGAAGGGATCGCCGAGCAGGTCAAATGGAAGATTGGGTCTGCTTATCCGCTTCAACCTGAAAAGACGATGGAAGTGCGAGGACGAAACCTGGTCACCGGATTGCCTGAGAGCATTGAGGTCTCTTCGATTGAAATGAGAGAGGCGCTATCCAGTGCGGTGCAGGTAATCGTGGATACAATCCGTGATGCATTGGATGAAATACCGCCAGAGATCGTGGCAGACTTAATGGACATCGGTATTTGTCTTGCGGGTGGCGGCGGTTTACTACAGGGCTTGGCAGACCGTCTGACAGATGAACTTAGGTTGCGCGTGTGGGTGGCGGAGGATCCACTCACGTGTGTCGCGCGGGGTGCTGGAATGGTATTTGAGAATTTTGATACGTTGAGCCGTTATCTGGTCGGACTGGAACGTGGAAGTACCCGCCATACTGCATAATGTTCTTACCGGTTGCCTGTGGCGACAATGATGGTTGCACACTAACATGAGAGATTTATTTTCCCGTACGCTTCAAACAACGATCATCTTTTTGGTCGTGGGGGGAGTATTGGCGCTCGCACTGGGAGGCTATTTTAGCAGCGCCTCCAATGTATTCACCGGGTCATTGATTAATCTGCAGTCCTGGTTCTCTTCACGCTTTTTCGCGGTTCAAGATTTTCTGACCGCGCCGCGTGATATTGCTTCTTTGAGACAACGGAATGCCCAACTGGAGGCAGATGTATCTAAATTGCAGGCTCAGGTCATCCAACTGCAGCAGGAAGTCGGTGAGACACAAAATCTGGCTGCCCTTGTTGATTTCTCACGGGCGAACCCGGAGAATGACTACAAAGCTGCTGTGGTGATTGGGCGTGACCCGAGTCCGTTTTTGCATTATGTGATCATCAACCGCGGATCAAATGATGGTATCCTGCGCGGTATGCCTGTTGTGACGGACCAGGGACTGGTGGGCCGCGTGGACGCGGTCATCGCGGATGCGTCTCGTGTCCAGCTGATTACTGATGCTGCTTCCAATGTGAATGTCCATCTGCAGAACGCTGAGACCGAGGCCTCGCTGGTTGGCTCGGTCACCGGAGATGTTACTCTTGACCTGATCGCCCAGGATATATCGATTGAAGCAGGTGATCTGGTATTGACATCAGGTTTGGGTGGTGGCTATCCTCCAGATTTGATCGTCGGGCAGGTGGTAAACGTCCGATCGCGTGATTTTGATCTGTTCCAGCAGGCGACTATCCAGCCGGTGGTAGACTTTAACCGTCTCGAATTCGTTCTGGTGATTGTCAACTTTAAACCGGTGGATTTTTCCCCGCTCGTTCCTGTTCCCTAAAAAATGCGTAATCTGGTCGCAGCCCCTGTAATTCTACTTGCTGTTATGATGCAATCGGCGATTGTCAGCCGCGTTTATTTGCTTTCAGGCATAGCAGATCTGCCCCTGGTCATGCTGGTGGCGTGGGCATTGCAGGAGGAGGTCAAAACAGCCTGGCATTGGGCTGTTGCCACAGGATTGCTGGTCGGGTTTGTTTCCGGTATTGTATGGTTTGTTCCGGTCATCGGTTATGTCATTGTGGTTATGCTCGCGCAGATTCTGCAAAGACGCGTTTGGCAGGCCCCTCTGCTTGCCATGTTTGTCGTTACATTTCTCGGAACGATTGTTGTTTATCTTTTATCGTTTGCTATTCTACGTTTATCAGGTGTTCCTTTGCCAGTGAGCGATACGCTCGGTTTGCTTACGCTGCCAGGCGTTTTGCTGAACCTACTTCTGGCGATTCCGGCTTACGCAGTCATGCGGGACCTGTCACGATGGGTGCATCCTTCATTGGAGGTTGAATGAATTCACAATCCGCCAATAAATATCAAGTTCATCCATGGCGGGTCTTCCTTGTATATGGATTGATCGTTGCCATCCTGGGACTTATCATTTACCGCTTGTTCTCCTTGCAGGTTCTCGGGACACAAGCATGGGTTGACCAGGCAGTTGAAAATTACACCACCGAGATTAGCGAGCCTGCCTCGCGCGGCATTATTTATGATCGCAAGGGCTATATACTGGCGCGCAATGTTGCCTCCTATAATGTTGTGATCACACCTGCCGGATTGCCCGATGATGAAGCAGATATCCAGCGGATTTACCGTGAAGTTTCTGAATTAACCGGCGTGGCCGTGGGCGGGCCTGTTACGGAAGAAACACTTAGTAATGCAAAATTGTTTTCTGCCTGTCTACCTGGTCCAAGCATTGCGGATATGGTGGCGCTGGGTGATTCGCTTGCGCCCTATACACCGGTAAAGATAATATGTAACATTGATGAGGAACTTGCCCGTGTCATTCGCGAAAAATCAGTGGATTGGCCCGGAGTCTCTTTAGAGATCGAACCGATTCGAGATTATCCAACGGGATCACTGACTGCCAACATCATTGGATTCCTCGGCCCAATTCCTGCAGCGCTGGAAGAGGCTTACCGTGACCGGGGCTTTGTCCCGAACCGCGATAAGATCGGGTACTCCGGTGTGGAGACCTCGCTGGATGAGATTTTGCTGGGCAAAAACGGACTGCGCGTCGCGCAAATAGACGTGGCGGGCCAGGTGCGTCGAAATCTTGAGCCGCCCATCCAGTCTGTGCCGGGCAACAACGTTGTTCTGACCATAGATACGCGGCTGCAAAAAGCAGCCGAAGCCGCATTAACCGATGAGATCAATTATTGGAATACGTTCTTTAGCACAACCCGTATCTCGAGTGGTATTGTGATTGCCATGAACCCAAAGACCGGCGAGATCCTGGCGATGGTCTCTTATCCGACGTTTGAAAATAATCGCATGGCGCGCTTCATCCCAGGCTATTACTACGGACAACTAATTGAAGACCCGCGTCACCCGCTCGTTAATAATGCCATCTCTGCAGAGTTCCCCCCTGGATCTGTATTTAAACTTTCCACAGCAACGGGTGCCTTCAATGAAGAGGTGATTGGACCAGGCAAGATTGTACTAACGCCCGGCAAGCTCGAGCTGTGCGAAAGATTTCGGCCTACTGACCCATGCACCGCCAACAATACACGACCCTTCGTGGACTGGATCTATGACCGCGGCGGCGTGATCAATGAAACCGGGTTTGGCGCACTGGATTTCTTTCATTGCATTGCTTATTCCAGTAACGTATGTTTCTATAAACTTGGTGGCGGTTTTGGAGATGAGATTGAAGAAGGGCTTGGCATCTTCCGCCTGGGAGAATATGCCAAGGCATTGGGATATGATGAGCGTTCGGGTATCCAGCTTCCCGGTGAAGAGGATGGGCTGATCCCTGACCCACAATGGAAGCGGATCAACACAGGTGAGAACTGGTCAACAGGTGACACATATATCGCCAGCGTCGGACAGGGATATGTTACTGCCACACCTCTGCAGATCCTTATGTCTGGTGCTACTATTGCGAATTATGGCAAGTTAATGCAGCCGACGATCGTTCGCGAAGTGTTGGATAGCGAAGGACGCGTGATCCCTATGTGGTTTAATCCTGCTCTGGAGGATTTCTCCGTATATGAAGTTCGTGAAGTATTGGATAGAGAGGACCGACCCAGAAACGTATGGGTTAACCCTGCCGATCCCGATACGCTGCTTCCGACACCACCTGAAGGGAGTTACCAAATCTCTCCCTTCACTCCCAATATGAAATGGGATATTACCGTGACGCCCATGATCGAAGAATTCAGTTGCGACCAGGGGTATTGCGATCGGACGGGGGATAAAAAGATCGTCCAACCTGCAACCGTCGAAGCTGTGCGGAATGGAACGCGTCTTGCGGTGACCGAGAATCCGCTGGGTACATTGTATGAAGTATTCAATGAAGTGTATCCACTCCCGATCGCGGTGGCAGGCAAGACAGGTACTGCAGAGTATTGTGATGATGTTGCGCGCATAGCCAATCAATGCCAGTTCGGTTCATGGCCCACACACGCCTGGACTTTGGCATACGCGCCGTATGAGGACCCGGAGATCATAATCCTGGCATTTGCCTACCATGGTGGAGAAGGTGGTACGGTTGCGGCACCGATTGTCGCGCGTGTGATGCAGGCATACTTTGAACTTAAATCCATTGGTCTTGCGCAAGGTGCAGGCAGCCAATAACCTCGCGGTCTTCATGCTATAATTTGTCAGTTCAAAATGGCTTTATTCCCATGAGTGAGACCAAATCCCTGATCCAGATCAAAGGCTTGCGCGATGGGCTGCTTGTCTCATTGGATGATGCTCCCTGGGAAAACCAACGCGCGGCGCTGATCGCTCAAGTGGATGCGCAACCCGCTTTCTTTCAGGGCGCGCGGCTGGCTCTGGATGTAGCAAGTCAGGTCCTGCATGTCAAAGAGTTGGTGGACTTGCGTGATCAGCTTTCGGAGCGCGGTATTTTTCTCTGGGCGGTGGTCAGCGAGTCGCCGACCACTGAGTCGACTGCTCAATTGCTGGGGCTGGCAACCCGCATATCCAAACCCAGGCCGGAAGAAGCCCGTCAATTCTCTGTGGAAGACCTTGGTGAAGAGACTGCATTATTCCTTAACCGTACGCTCCGTTCCGGAACCAGGATAGAATTTGCGGGCCACGTCCTTGTCTTAGGGGACGTCAACCCTGGTGCAGAGGTCGTTGCCGAAGGGAGCGTGTTCGTCTGGGGCCGCTTGCGCGGCATGGTGCATGCCGGATCGAAAGGTAATAAGAAGGCGATCATAGGTGCTCTCGATCTTTCCCCAACCCAATTGCGCATTGCGGAGGAAGTAGCTGCAGCTTTGAATCCGCAGCAAAATCCGAAGCCTGAAATTGTAAGAATTAACAGTGATGGAAAATTGCAGGCAGTGATTTGGCAGCCTGGGTAAGTCATAAAGTACAATCGAAACCAACTTGGATCGTAGGATAAATTCATGCCCGCACAAGTAATCACGATAACTTCTGGTAAAGGTGGCGTCGGAAAGACCACAGCCGTAGCCAACCTGGCTGTCGCGCTTGCCGCCGATGGATCCAAGGTCGTTTGCATTGACGGTGACATTGGCCTCCGCAATCTTGATGTGATTATGGGCCTGGAAAATCGCATTGTGTACGATATTGTCGATGTCATTGAAGGGCGCTGTCGTTTGCGACAGGCGATGATACGTGATAAGCATTTGCCTGAGTTGTATTTGATTCCTGCGGCCCAGACACGCGATAAGAATGCTGTTTCCCCCAGTGACATGAATCGATTGATCAAGGACCTGCGCCCGGATTTTGACTTTGTCTTGATCGATTCACCAGCGGGTATCGAACGCGGCTTCAAGAATGCCATCGCCGCCGCGGACCGTGTGTTAGTAATCACCAACCCAGAGATCTCAGCAGTGCGCGATGCCGATCGTGTCATCGGGATTCTCGAAGCGGAGGAGAAGGGTCCGGCCGCGCTCATCATCAATCGCCTCAATCCAATGCTGGTCAAGAAGCACGATATGCTTTCAGCCGATGATGTGCTCGATCTTTTGGCGGTCGAGTTGATCGGCGTTGTGCCTGAGGATGAGAACGTTATCATCGGTTCAAACCGTGGCGCACCCGTCGCATACGATACAAACAGTCGGGCCGGGCAGGCCTTCCGAAATATTGCGCGGCGCCTGAAGGGTGAGAAGGTGCCGTTCCTCGATCTTAACCATAAGGGAAGCGTATGGGATCGAATTCAGCGTCTGGCGGGGAGGAAGTAATATGAGTTTCCTTGACCGTTTGTTCGGAAAGAAAGCCAGTGCGGATAGCGCCAAGGAGCGCCTGCAGCTTGTGCTCATCCATGACCGTACGGATCTGACTCCTGCCGAACTTGATTCCCTTAGAGATGATTTGATCGCGACCATCAGCCGCCATGTTGAGATCGACGTGCAATCCATGCAGATCGGTGTGGAACACGATGGACGCTCACAGCGGCTTGTAGCCGATATTCCCATCAAAAGTGCGCCGCGCCGCCGTCCAAAAAAGCCCCAGTAGGCCCAATGTATAAGAGGATATGCCCTGGCACAGAGATTCAGAGGGCAAATGGAGCCGGAAACATCCGCTTCGAGTGTGTGCGTATGTCAGTTCGCTTGGCTTCGCGCGTGACGGAGGGATACGTTTTAGATGACCCTTCGTGATCTTTCATGGCGATATTTTGATTTCTGGCTCTTGGGTGCCGTGGTTCTGGCTACCGCCTTCGGCACAACCATGATCCGTTCCGCAGTGGCTGGGAATGAATTGTTACTGCCTCTCACCAATCGCCAGATCTACTTCGCTCTGGCGGGAATTGTGGTCATCTTTATCGTTGCAGCAATTGATTATCGCTACTGGATGGCTTTGTATCGTCCTATATTTCTTGTGATGAGCATTCTGTTATTCTCTTTGTTCCTCAGCGCGCAGGAAGTGTTCGGAGCCGCACGCTGGTTTCAGGTCGGCGTGTTGTTCGTCCAGCCGACAGAGTTCGCAAAGATCGCGGCCATACTGTTGCTTGCCCGTTATTTTGATCGAACCCAGAATCACCCACGCGACCTGCGCTGGATCATAGTTGCCTTTCTCTGGGTCATGGGACTCGCGATATGGATCCTGCTCCAACCAAATTTGAGTAACGTGATTGTCCTGATGGTCATCTTCGCTTCCCTGCTCTGGTTCAACGGATTGCAATTAAAGCATGTGTTGATATTCGGCCTCATTGGTTTCATATTGTTGGCTACCATTGTTGGTTTATCATCGATAGGCATTCGTATCCCTTTCCTTCAAGAGTACCAACAACAACGCATTGTCACCTTTATTTTGCCTGACCCCGATGCAACGTTTGGTGCGACATATAACGTGCAGCAGGCGCTGATCGCCATTGGTTCAGGCGGACTCTTCGGTCAGGGATATGGTCACGGAACACAGACACAACTGCGCTTCTTGAAGGTGCGTCACACGGACTTTATCTTTTCTGCCATCTCAGAAGAATTTGGTTTGGTTGGCGCGCTGCTTGTTATCGTGATTATTGTCCTCATTATCTGGAGATGTTTGCGCGCTGCGCAAAAGGCGCGCGATGTAGCCGGGATGTGTATCGCGTACGGCGTAGCAACCTTGATCTTTTTCCAGGGCGTTGTCAATATTGGCGTGAATCTTAATATCGTGCCTGTGTCTGGATTGCCACTGCCGTTCATCAGTTATGGCGGCAGCGGCCTCACGTCGCTTATGCTGGGCATTGGACTGGTGGAAAGTGTTACTATGAGGCACAGGCAACTCGAGTTTTAGTTTTTCAGCCAATGAGCAATAAAGAAACGGAGAGTAAAAATTACTCTCTGAGTCTTTGTGTCTCCGTGGCAATCAATAAGCATGGAGGATTTTAGATTGAAACCCTCACGCACACGTATTGCACCATCACCGACCGGACGTTTCCATCTCGGAAACGCACGCAACGCTCTCTTTGATTATCTGCTCGCCCGCAAAACGGGCGGGCAGTTCATATTGCGTTTTGAGGACACTGATCGAAAACGATTTGTGCCAGGCTCGGAAGAGGAGATCGTGCGTGTATTGGATTGGCTTGGTATCACGCCAGATGAAAGCCCGGAGCATGGAGGTGCGTATGGCCCATATCGACAAACCGCGCGACGCGAGATCTATCAACATTACGCACAATTACTTGTCGAGAAGGGAATGGCCTATCCCTGTTTCTGCACTCCGGAACGACTGATCGAGATGCGCAAGGAGCAGGAGGCGCGAAAGGTAGACCACGTCCGTTATGACGGGACCTGCCGTCGGCTTGACCCTGATGAGGCGGCTCGCCGTATTGACGCGGGTGAAAAGTATGTCATCCGATTTAAGATGCCTTACGATGGCATAACCACTGCGCAGGATCATTTGCGCGGTGATATCGTCACAGAAAATAAATATCTCGATGATTATGTTTTGATGAAGTCAGATGGCCTGCCCACCTATCACCTCGCCGCATTGGTGGATGACCACGAGATGGAGGTCACGCATGTTTTGCGAAGTGCTGAATGGCTTCCGACCTTTCCGCTGCATGTGCAGATTGTGCGTGCCTTTGGGTGGAAGGAACCTGTTTGGGTGCATCTTTCTGTCTTTCTCAAACCCAGTGGCAAAGGCAAGATGAGCAAGCGCGATACGGCCACTGCCATGAAAGATGGCTATTCCATTTTTGTGGATGACTTGAAGGGTTTGGGATACATACCTGAGGGCATCAATAACTGGATCGCGCTCATGGGCTGGGGTGTCCCCGAAGATGATGTAATGACTCTCGACCAGATGGTGGAACGATTCAGCATTGATAGTTTGACGCCGTCACCTGCCGCGATCAACTTTCAAAAGCTGGACCACTTCAACGGGGCACATATCCGCCTCCTCACGACCGAGGACCTGGCGCGGCGCATCAAGCCCTACTTCATCGGCGCCGGCCTCGAAGTGGACAATGAGACACTGCTCAAAGTGACTCCGCTCATCCGCGAGCGGCTCGTCACATTGGATGATTGTCTCATGTTCGCGAGTTTCTTCTTCAAGGAGACTGTTGAACCGAATCCTGCGGATCTAATCGCAAAGGGACTTGACGCGCAGCAATCTGCTGAGATCGCGCGTAAGAGCTATGAGATTCTTGCCGCCTTGCCTTACCTTTCGCATGAAACCACGGAACCGCCTATGCGCGATTATGTAGAAAAATCCGGATTCAGCGCCAGTCAGGTCTTTGGCATCCTGCGCGTCGCCGTGACGGGACAAAAGGTCAGCCCGCCGTTGTTTGAAAGTATGGAGATCATCGGAAGAGAAAAGGTATTAGAGAGATTACAAAAGGCAATTGAGATTTTAGAGAAGATGTAGTTTCTCAATCGTGAAGATACGATGTTCGCAAAGAAAGAAGTAAAAACTCCACGCTGTCAGCTTGAAAACAGCATTTCCTAAATCAGAGAAGGAGAATTCAAATGCTTGAGACTATTATCGTTATCTTACTTATCCTATGGCTGGTGGGAGCGGTTGGTGGCCGGCGAGGCAGGTGGCGGGGCGGAAACCTTGTCCACATATTGCTGGTGATCGTTGTCATCCTCCTGCTCGTAAGATTTTTGCAGTAGAATCCGCTTCAATTCTGACTTGACATCTCTGTCCTTACAGAAAGGTGCGTTATATATATTTGAGATGAACATTGATCTGCAAAACCTGATTACAGCGTTTGTAGAATCATTGCATGGATTCTTTTGTAACAAGATTTCTCTGTTGAAGGTTAATCCTATATTGCTATTTTGTAATAGGGGTTATTTCTGGAATTTCCTCACCCGTTACCACGCTGTACAACACATCAGGGTCCAGGTCTGCACCATTGGGCCAGAAGATAGTTCCCCATTCGGGGTTGACTTTCACCTTGGTAAAAACAGCTTCGTCTTTTAGTGGCTCAAAGACGTCTTTTTATTTGATCAGTTTTCGGATGTCCACTTCACCTTTTACACCATCTTCAAACTCCAAATGCAGATGAAAATCATTTAAGGGTTTGACTTTTACGATATCTTTCAACATGGAATTTACTCCAGAGGGTCAATCTTATTTGGAAGAGTCTTGTTTTGTACCAATTTCCAATTGTCCTGCAATTCGTCTCGGTGAACCAATGCCCATACTGCTACAAGACCAAAACGCGAGGCGGTAATTCCCACGCAGAATGGATTTGGAGTCAATGCTGACTTGCGCCTTAAAATCACCATAGCGGACATGAAAATGCGGCGGCTGATGGTCACTGAAATACATTGTAATAATCATTCCAAAGAAGCGGGAAATTTCTGGCACTGGTGTTTCCTTCAGAGTATTTTACAACAGATTTACGGACCTAGTATTTCTCGATTTTGGATGCTTGTGATCACTCTCTTCGATACTCAATCACATAGGCAGGGATAACGATGCCTGAGATCGAAACACTCATCTCACGCGATTTAATCCCCGCTTCCGGGGGGATCTTGTCCATAGCATCCTTTGTGATGAAAATTTCGCCTGCTGCAGCAAGGTCTTCTCCTATTTTGGAGGCGCGATTGACTGGCCCACCAAAACAATCTTCGTGACCGATGACCAGTATTTTTCCGTAGTCAATTCCGCAGGAGATGTGAATATCGAGATCATCCGACGTTAATAAATTCTCGGCGGTGAAGGCGTGCTGCATGGCGATGGCCGATTTGACCGCTGAAATGGGATCTGGAAAGACCGCGAAGCAGTTATCCGCTTCGTATTTGATCATCATCCCGCCGTAGGATTTAACGATGGGTTCGGTGGTCAATTGCATCCGCCGCACCATCGAAAGATAATGAATGATCCCGTGTTTGCGTGTAAGCAATGAGAAGCCTGACATATCCAGAACAAAGACAGCGTACTCGGCGCCGTACTCACCCCATAGAGTCTCCTCAATCTTGTGACGCTCGTCGCTCTCCTCAGTTTGAGAGTAGTTGAGTAACAGTTCCTGGAATTTTTTGGAGGGCATTGATTGTCATTGCTCCAGCCGCCATTCTCGGCACTCTGAGTAAATTTGTTAGACTATCTCGACTTATTGGACTTTTCTATCTTCGCCCAGGTATCCTTCAATGGGACTGTCAGGTTGAAAACGGGTTTATCGTCAGTGGAGTCGATATCGGTGGCGAAATAGCCCAGGCGTTCGAACTGGAAGCGGTCACCAGGTTTCGTCTGCGCAAGCAGCGGTTCCACAAATCCCATGCTCACCTTCAACGAATCCGGATTCAGGCATGCCAGGAATCCTTCTTCGCCTTCCTCGGGATCTTCCTTCGTGAAGAGCCGGTCATACATGCGTATCTCCGCTTCCCTGGCATGTGGGGCGGATGCCCAGTGGATGGTGGACTTCACCTTGCGGCCAGCGGGTGCATCGCCGCCACGCGTGGATGGGTCGTACGTTGCGTGGACCTCAAGGATCTCACCTTTTTCATCTTTGATGACATGCGTGCATTTGATGAAATAGGCGTAGCGCAAGCGGACTTCATTGCCAGGGTAAAGTCGATAATATTTCGGGGGAGGTGTTTCGCGGAAATCATCCTGCTCGATGTAGAGGATTTTTGAAAACGAGACTCTGCGCGTGCCGGCGTTCGGGTCTTCGGGGTTATTGATTGCATCCATCTCCTCAACTAGATCATCAGGATAATTATCAATGACAACCTTCAAAGGTTTGATGACAGCCATGCGGCGGGACGAATGTTTATTGAGGTCTTCGCGCACGCAGGCCTCAAGCAGGGATACGTCGCTCACGCTGTAGTTCTTGGCAACACCCACGCGCCGGATGAATTCAAGGATTGCGTCTGCTGTATAGCCGCGCCGGCGCATAGCGCGCAGGGTCGGCATGCGTGGGTCATCCCAGCCACTCACATAATTTTCTTCAACCAGACGTCTGAGTTTGCGCTTGCTCATGACGGTGTATGTCATGTTCAGGCGCGCAAATTCGATCTGGCGCGGTTTGAAGACACCCAATTGTTCAGGGAACCACTCATATAGCGGGCGGTGATTTTCGTATTCGATTGAACACAAGGAATGAGTGATACCTTCCATCGAGTCGTTCTGTCCATGTGACCAATCATAGAGCGGATAAATCTTCCAATTGGTTCCCGTGCGATGGTGCGGCGGCTTGTGCAGGATGCGATACATTACCGGATCGCGCATATTAATGTTGGGATGTGCCATGTCTATCTTGGCGCGCAAGACACGCGAGCCATCGGGAAATTCGCCGTCCTTCATACGTTCCAATAAATCGAGATTCTCCTCCAGGTCGCGATCGCGATACGGAGAATTTTTACCAGGCTCCGTCAATGTGCCGCGGTTGGCGCTCACTTCCTCGGGGCTTTGATCGTCCACATATGCCTTGCCCACCATCACCAGCCTGACAGCCCACTCATACAATTCATCGAAATAATCCGATGCAAACGTTATCTTTTTCCATTCAATGCCGAGCCAACGTATATCCTCTTGGATGGCCTCTACAAATTCGGTCTCTTCTTTGGTAGGGTTTGTATCATCGAAGCGCAGGATCACCTCGCCGTTATTTTCCTGGGCGATGAGATAGTCAATCATGAATGCCTTGACGTGCCCGATGTGCAGGTAGCCGTTCGGTTCAGGTGGCAGGCGCGTGCGGACGTATTCAAAGCGGCCTGTGCGCAGGTCTTCTGCGACGGCTTCGCGGATAAAGTCTGTGGGTTTGGTCTCTTCGGTAGTCATGAATTCCCTTTATGTGGATTGTTGCTTCATTCCAGACCCAGGCCGGCCGCGCATTTCAGGAACATTTTTGCGGCTGACAAGGTCATTCTTATAATTATAACAAAGGGCAAAGTATAATTCAGCCTGGAGGCACCTATGAGTGAATCAAACGAAAAGCAAGCAACCTTCCTGGGAACATATTTCGACCGTGATGCGGTCCTGCGACTGTCGCGCTGGGCAGATATCCTCGCATGGGTTATCTTGACAGTCTATGTTTTGTCGTGGCTGGTTTCGATGCTGCTTTTCCTGGCACAATATTTCAGTGGCCTTTATTTTGATAAAGGCGCGACTTTCCTGAGCGTGCTCAATATTTTTGCTCCGTATTTCATGCAACCACTTCCCGGTGTTTTCTATTTCTTTGGTTTGCAGGCAGTATCGAAAGGTATGCTAATCCTACTGGACATGGAGGATAATACGCGCCGTGCGGCGCGCAAGTAAGTCCCTTGATTGCTCTAGCGCCGCATGATACAATACCGCCCGCTGGATAGATGCTTAGCATCCTGGTGGGGGCTTGTCTAATGGTAGAACGGCTGACTCTGGATCAGCTAGCAATAATATTGGGGAGTGGTGCAACGGCAGCACGCTACGCTCTGGACGTAGAAATTGAGGTTCAAATCCTTGCTCCCCAGCAAGAAATACCATGAAAAAAGCCTGGAATAAAAAAATCTAGGCTTTTAGTTTTTAAAATCTAAGAAATTTTAGCCCAGGTACACCTGACCTGCCGTGAGTGCCACAAAGATCATGGCCCTCAATCCCAATCTGTGAGATAGATATTACTCGTGCTGGTTCGATTTGAAGTAAAGATCACCTGCCGGCCATCGCGGGTCAACGATGGATGCGGGTGGCAGCGTTGGTCATCGCCGAATGTATAGGAATCATGCCGGCAAAGCACCTCAAACACCTGTTCCCCCTCGCGCGGATGCACTTTGGAGATGCAACCCGGACGTGCCTCCCCATCGGTGACCATGGTTTGTCCATCATTATGCAGGTTGTAATGGGCGTAAGCTCGGCCCGACGCAGAGTGATAAGCTTTATAGTAATCCGTACCGTCTGAGCAACACCAGCCGCAAAAGCCCTGTGTGTTATCGCCTAATTGGATGGACCTCGCAGCCTGGAGGGGTCGCGGCGCCACACAACGAAGGCAAAAGCATGAGGCAGGTGATACTCGCATGAATAAACTAAAGGCTTTTCTCCAGATGAGTAATCCGTTTGAACAATGTAGAGGGTGAGAGCATTCGTGGGCAGATGTAATTTCTCTGCAACATATAGAGGTGCAATTGGAAACCCGAGCCGGGGTTACGCAAAAGTGATCGAAGTTAGTGAATCCAGATATACGCCGCTTAATCGATATGAGTTTGTTGTTGACATTTCGCTCATCTAATGCTACGATGGTGATTATGACATCAGTTATCATGATGACTAAAATAGCAAACATACACATGACTGTCAACGCTTCTCCTACTTAACCACCATAATCTTTACTCAACCGAGTAGATATCAATGAGCAACCTGACCCAGGTCAGCCCCACAAGATCACAGAATGTCGGTTTTGCGCTTGACCGGCGAGTATTTGCGCGTCGGCTGGCCTCCGAATTTGATAAGTGTGGGAATATCCACAGAGCTGAGAAGATCAGCAGAACTTGTCGAAAGAAGGGAGGGTAGCCATACAGAAGAGCCAGCCACAAATTTGGATCACCATCCATTCGATCACCATTCTCGATTAATTCTCTGGAGGAGAAATGCCCCAAAAAAAATTTTATTCCGTGGTAGTGTTGTTCACTATCTTTGCCGTTGCCTTCTCTGCGTGTGCCCCCCCCGCCCCGACGGCCACTGTGGCCCCGGTCGCTACCCAGGCTACTGAAGCCCCAGCCGCTACTGAGCCTGTAGCTGCTACCGAACCGGCTGTTGCTGGTGAGTGCCCAGCGATTACCCTGGCAGACACACAGGGTCTTGCGGCTGGCGCGTGGCCGCAACAGTATGAAGTTGTAGAATTTGAAACCGCCGCCAATTGCACTATGACCTTCACGGGCCGCACCGAGTACGATTCGCGGCTAGCGGAACTTGGTCACTTGCCGGAAGGCGACCTGCCTCCGCTCGAAGAGCGCCTGCCTGAAGAACCGCTCGTGGTCGTGCCTTATGAGGAAATCGGCCAGTATGGTGGTCGTTTCAGCGGGGTTTCCGTCGGCCCGGAGGCTGGCAACTCCGAGTGGCTCAGCGTGCGCCACGTCAACTTGGTGCGGTTCGTAGATGATTTGCAGACCATTGTCCCGAACATGGCTAAATCCTTCGAGTGGAACAGCGACTTCACCGAGCTCACCGTCACCTTGCGCCAGGGCCACAAATGGTCTGACGGTGCGCCTTTCACCACCGAAGACATCCTCTTCTGGTGGGAAGACATCATGACCAACACGGATCTCTTCCCGGAAGTGCCCAGCTACTGGATGTACGGCGGCGAACCGATGCAGGT
>Ga0136635_10000072_pt1 | contig 21105 bp, 20 predicted proteins | sample AntDrymeUQ852106_2_FD_105495 | JGI IMG/M metagenome (GOLD analysis project Ga0136635, IMG submission 105495) | Polar desert sand microbial communities from Dry Valleys, Antarctica - metaG UQ85 (21.06) | ecosystem: Environmental > Terrestrial > Soil > Desert | place: Antarctica: Dry Valley... | reverse complement strand
GCGCGGTCGGCTGCTGGCGGACGAGGTGGTCCGCCGGCTGGTCAGGTGACGAAGCGGAACGTCAACGGGTAGCGCCAGTCCTCGCCTCGCGATGCCCGCACGGTGCCGATGATGACCGTGATCAGGTAGAAGAGCGCGTACAGCGGCAGCAGCACGAAGCCGACCAGCACGAACAGGAGGGCGAAGAACACGACCGTGTAGACGAGGGCGTTGATCTGGAAGTTGAGGGACTCGACCGCATGCCGACGTACGTATTGCGACTCGCCGCCCTTGAACAAGAGCACGGCGAGCGGCGCCAACAGCCCGAGTGCGATCCAGGCGGCCACGAACGATCCCGCGTGGGCGGCCACTGCCCAGTTGCGCTCCTGGGCCGTGGGTGTCGGCCCGGGTTGGAGGGAGTTGCCGTCTTGCCACGGGCTGGGAGCGGGCTGCTGCTGGGTCATGGCACCCAGTGAAGCACGCGCCCAAAGCGCTCAGTCTCGAGACGTTGCGGTGGTTCCAGCCACCACGTTGTCTCGAGATCCGTCCGAGCGCGTGGGGGACCGGCGGTCGACGTCGCGCCACTCGGGGCGTACGGCGGGGAGCATGGTCGTCGACCAGGTACGCCGCGCCGGCGACGAGCAGGGCGAGGGACAGGCCGAACCCGGCCACCAGCACGCCGCCGACGATTCCGCCGAACGGGATGCCGGCCCAGCACAGTGACGTGTTCAGCGAGCTCACCCGGCCGACGAGGTGCGGCGGGATCCGCTCGAAGATCACCGCGCCGATGATCGGGTTGATGAAGCCGGACGCGAAACCGCCAACCGCGGCGGTGGTGAGGATCGCGGCGAGCGGCAGGTCGAGCGCCAGCACGACGAAGCGCGGCGCGCCGCACAGCAGGAACGCGAAGAGGTACGTCTTGAACCTGGGCAGCCGCTCAGCCCAGCCGGCGGCGACCACCGCACCCAGCAGTGACGCTCCGCTGAACACGGCGAACAGCAGTCCGATGACCGCCGCACCGTCGCCGGACTCGCGCGCCCAGACCGGCACCAGCACCGAGATGTACGCCTGGTCGAGGAGGTTGGTGGCGCCGACCATCACGGTGATCGCGACCAGCACCGGGTCGCGGCGCAGGAAGTCCCAGCCCTCGCGGAGCCGGCGCAGGTAGCGTTCCTCCGACTCGTCGGGCGGCTCGGCCCGTCGACGCGGCGCGGTGGTCGCGATCAGCAGCGCCGAGAGGCCGAAGCTCGCGGCGTCGACGACCAGCGCCTGCGCCGGTCCGATCAGTGCGACCAGGACGCCGGCGAACGCCGCGCCGGCGGTGCTGGCGAGCCGCTCGGCGGCGCCGGCCAGGCCGGTGACGCGTTCCATCGACTGCCCGCTCGTGTCGACGATCGCCGGCACCAGTGCGTGCTTGGCGCCGTCGGCCGGCCCGCGCAGTGTCCCGGCGACCGTCACCAGCGCGAGCAGCAACGGGAACGACAGCAGGTCGAGCGCGTGCAGCAGCGGGATCGCGCCCACGACCGCGACACTGCTGCCGTCGGCGGTGGCCGCCACCCGCGCGGCGCCTACCCGGTCGACCACCGGCCCGGCAAGCGCCTTCGCCGCGACGTACGGTCCCATCTCGGCGAACGCGACCAGTCCGGTCTGGGTCGCGCTCCCGGTGGTGGTGAGCACGAACCAGGGGATCGCGATCATCGACACCCGGGTGCCGGTCAGCGACACCGCCTCGGCGGCCAGCCAGCCGACCAGCGGCGTCCGACGGTTCATGCGCCGTCCGGGTTAGCGGGGGCAAGCCGGCCGGGTCGGGGATAGGTGTGCAGCACGACCTTGAAGTGCTCGGCGTCCTCGGTGTCGTCATCGTCCTCGTCCCAGCCGTCGGCGACGGCCACGATGGCCTTCATCAGCTGCTCGGCGCGTTGCGGGGTGAGCCGCAGTCCCCAGTCGCTCAGCGCCGATGCGCGCCGCCAGGCGGTCGGCAGGTCTGGGCGCTCCTCGACCGCCCGTTGCAGCTGCTCGGTGTGGACCACGGCGACCGCCTGGCCGAAGGCGTCGTGGGCGTCTCGGACGGCCGGACTGTCGTCGGCCCCGTCCTCGGTGCGGGTCGACTGGTGCGCGGCCCGCCACCACCGCTCCCGCGCGTTGCCACGGTCGGCGTCGTCGACGACGAAGCCGTGCTGCGCGAGCTGGCGCAGGTGGTAGCTCGTGGCGCCGGAGTTGAGTCCGAGCCGGGTGCCCAGGGCGGTCGCCGTGGACGGCCCGTCGCTGCGCAGCAAGCCGAGCAGGCGCAGCCGTACGGGGTGGGACAGCGCCCGCAGCGCGGTCGGGTCGGGAGTCATGCTGGACAGCTGCATGGCGCGAATGTATAACTGCAAAGACCACGTTGCAAACAGTTCTTTGCGGTTAGCCCAACTGGGCGTAGCCGCGGCGCACCGCGTGTTCCAGCCGGTCCGGGTCGTACGGCCAGCCGCCCTGACCGGGCGCGTCATCGACCGCCACCCGGGCAGCGGCCAGCTCGGCGATCCGACCGGCGATCTCGGCCGCGTCGAACCGCTGCTGCTGGACGAACTCGCGGTCGACCGCCATGCCGTGCCCGGGGACGACCACGGTCTGCTCGGTGAGCAGGCCAATGACGAGGTCCAGCGTCGCCGGCCACTCCAACGGCCAGCAGTCAACGCCGTAGTTCAACGGCGCCGACTGCTCGACCAGGTCGCCGGCAAGCAGCACGTCGGCGTCGGGCACCCGCACGACGACGTCACCCTCGGTGTGCCCGCGGCCGAGGTGCACCACCTCCACCGACCGGTCGCCCAGGTCGAGCGTCCACGCCGATGAGAACACCGTGTCCGGCGGCACCACCTCGGTCGCCAGCACGTCGTCGCGCTCGGGGTCCGAAGGATCGTCGGCGTACAGCTGCTTGATCCGCGCCTCGTGTGCAGGCATCGCGAGCGGCACGGACTCGTGCGCGACGATCGGCACGCCGGGAAAGGCACCGTTGCCGAAGGTGTGGTCGAAGTGCACGTGTGTGTTGACCACGGCCCGGATCGGCAACGACGTCAGCCGTCGGACGCTCTCGGCGAGCTCGCGCCCCTGCGCACCGCTGGCCCGAGTGTCGACGACCAGCGCCCCCTCGCCACCCGCCACCACCGTGCTGGTCACGTCGAGGTGGGCGTAGCGGCGGCAGAAGCAGCGGTCGGCGACCTCGACCCAGTCGGTCGGCACGCGTCGTAGACTGGCACTCACCCGCTCGGAGTGCCAGCCTGGCGTACGAACCCTGGCCTGGCGGGGGAGGAGATGCCGTGCTCGACGACCGCAAGCTCGACGTGCTGCGCGCCATCGTCGAGGACTACGTGTCGACCCGGGAGCCGGTCGGCTCCAAGGCGCTGGTCGAGCGGCACGCCCTGGGCGTGTCGCCGGCGACCGTCCGCAACGACATGGCGGTGCTCGAGGAGGAGGGCTTCATCGCCCAGCCGCACACGTCGGCGGGCCGGGTGCCGACCGACAAGGGCTACCGGCTGTTCGTCGACCGGCTGGCGACCGTACGCCCGCTGAGCACGCCTGAGCGGCGCGCGATCTCGTCGTTCCTCGACGGCGCGGTTGATGTCGACGACGTCGTGCACCGCAGCGTGCGGCTGCTGGCGCAGATGACCCACCAGGTCGCAATCGTGCAGTACCCCACGCTCAGCGGGTCCACCGTCCGGCACGTCGAGATGGTGGTGATGGCGCCGACCCGGCTGATGCTCGTGCTCATCACCAGCACCGGCCGGGTGGAGCAGCGGGTGGTCGAGCTGCCGAGCCCGGCCTCGGACACGCTCGTCGCCGAGCTGCGCGCGCGGCTCAACACGATCACTCTCGGCACCCGGCTTCCGGATGCTGCCCGAGCGGTCGGCGACCTTGTCGACACGGTCGCCCCGGCGGACCGACCGACGGTGGCGGTCGTGATCAGCGCGCTCGTCGACGCGTTCAGCGACGAAAAGTCCGACGAGCGGGTGCTCGTCGGCGGCACCGCCAACCTGGCCCGCTTCGGCACCGACTTCGACCGGTCGATGCGCCCACTGCTCGAGGCGCTGGAGGAGCACGTGGTGCTGCTAAAGCTGCTCGGCGAGGCAGGCGACGCCAGCGCGGTCACCGTACGCATCGGCCACGAGGTCCCGTACGAGGAGCTGTCAGACACGTCGGTGGTCGCCAGCGGGTACGGGCCCGAACGGGATGCGCTGGCCACGCTCGGCATCGTCGGGCCGACCCGGATGGACTACCCCGGCACTATGGCGGCGGTCCGGGCGGTGGCCCGCTACGTCGGTCGCGCGCTGGCTGACGAGTGACGATGAGGGACTACTACTCGACGCTCGGCGTCGACCCGGACGCGTCGCCCGAGCAGATCAAGCGGGCGTACCGCCGGCTGGCGCGCGAGCTGCACCCCGACGTCAACCCCGACCCGGCCACCCAGGAGCGGTTCAAGGAGGCCTCCGCGGCGTACGAGGTGCTGTCGGACCCGGGCAAGCGGCAGCTGTACGACCGTGGTGGTGATCCGTTGGGGGCAGCCGGCGGCGGGGCGGGCTTCGGCGCCGGCTTCAGCTTCACCGACATCATGGAGTCGTTCTTCGGGCAGTCCGGCCCGCGCGGCCCGCAGCCGCGCAGCCGGCGCGGGCAGGACGCCCTGATCCGGGTCGACATCGAGCTCGCCGAGGCTGCTTTCGGCACCACCCGCGAGCTGACCGTCGACACCGCCGTCGTGTGCTCCCGGTGCCACGGGAGCGGCGCGGCCGAAGGCTCCGAACCGGTGACCTGCGACACCTGCCGGGGCCGCGGCGAGGTGACCCAGGTGCAGCGGTCGTTCCTCGGCGAGGTGCGCACCGCGCGGCCCTGCCCGGTGTGTCGCGGGTACGGCACCGTGATCCCGAATCCGTGCCCGGAGTGCAGCGGCGACGGCCGGGTCCGCTCGCGTCGCACCATCACCGTCAAGGTCCCGTCCGGGGTGGACGCCGGGACCCGCATCCAGCTGTCCGGGCGGGGCGAGGTCGGGCCGGGTGGCGGCCCGGCCGGCGACCTCTACGCCGAGATCGACGTGCTACCGCACAGCACGTTCACCCGGCGTGGCGACGACCTGTTCTGCGACGTGTACGTCCCGATGACCGCGGCCGCGCTCGGCACGACGCTGGAGCTGCCGACGCTCGAGGCCGACTCGGGCGCAGCCGGCTCGGACGGCACGGTCCCGATCGAGGTGCTGCCCGGCACCCAGTCCGGTGAGCCGGTGACCGTACGCGGGCGCGGCGTCCCGCGGCTGCGCGGCACCGGCCGCGGTGACCTGGTGGTGCGGATCGTGGTCGAGACGCCGAGCAAGCTCGACGACGAGCAGACCGAGCTGCTGCGCCGGCTGGCCACGATGCGCGACGAGGAGCGACCCACTGGCCATGTAGTCGCGGGGCACAAGAGTGTGTTCGGCCGGCTGCGGGACGCGTTCGGCGCGCGCTGAGCCCATGAGCGTCCCGGTGTTCTGGTCGCCGACGCTCGGCGACTCCCACGTCTTGGTGTTGGACGGACCGGAGGGTCACCATGCGGCGGCCGTCCGCCGGGTTCAGGTGGGGGAACGGGTACGCGTCACCGACGGGCACGGCTCGTACGTCGAGGGACTGGTCGCCGTGGTCGGCGACCGCAGCGTCGAGGTTGCCGTCGACCGGCGCGAGTCCGTGCCGGTGCCGCAGCCTCGGCTCACCGTGGTGCAGGCGCTGCCGAAGCGGGAGCGGGCACAGCTGACTGTGCAGGCGTTGGTCGAGGTGGGGGTCGACCGGGTCGTGCCGTGGGCCTCGGAGCGCAGCCAGGTGCGGGTGACCGGTGAGCGGGGTGAGCGGCTGGTCGCGAGATGGCGGGCGTGGGCGGCCGAGGCGGGCAAGCAGGCTCGGCGGTCGTGGTTCTGCGAGGTGGTCGACCTGGCCGCGACCGCCCAGGTGGCGCAGATGCTGGCCGATGCCGATGTCGGGCTGGTGCTTCACGAGGAAGCGGACGATCCGCTCGGCGGGGTGTCGCAGCCGTCGGCCGGTGAGGTGGTGCTGGTGATCGGCCCCGAAGGCGGGCTCGGCAAGGCCGAGCTTGCCGCTCTGGGCGTTGCCACGTCGTCGAGTGGCGCGTTGAGGGGCTCTGACGCCAGCTCCCGGCCCCGCAACGCGCCACTCAAGGACGCGGTGCGGGCGGTACGGCTCGGCGACACCGTGTTGCGCACCTCCACCGCCGGCGCCGTCGCCGCCGGGGTCGTGCTAGCCCAGACCCGCTGGCGATCCGCAACGTCATAGCGAACGTGGCCTAGGGCGCTCTGTGATGTCTCAGGACATCGGTGACGGTTATGTCTCAGGACATCGGTGACACTACGGGTTTTTGGGCTGGTAGCCGCGGTGGCCGGTCAGGGTGAACTGGGCGATGAGCCGGTGGTGGTCGAAGACGGCGACTTCGCGGTGTTGGCGGATGAGGGTGACCTGGCGGTGTGCGTGTCGGCGACCGACGCCGAGGAGGTGGGCGTCGAGGCCAATGCAGCCGCTGGCGCTGACGGTGGCGGTCTTGATTCGCACCGGCCAGGGCAGCGGGGTGTGACCGGGTCCGTCGAGTGGGCCGAGGGCGTAGCGCTCGGCCGGGGTCATCCCGCCGAGGTGGGTCTTGCGGCGTCGGTGGTTGTAGTGGGTGCGGTAGCAGTCCAGCAGGTTCTGGAGCCCGTTCTCGTCGGGTGCTGGTGGTCGTTTGGCCAGCCACTTGAGCACGGTGGAGTGGGCGCGTTCGTTCTTCCCGCAGGTCTGGGGATGCCCGACCGAGCTGGTGGTGGCCGCCACGCCCAGCGCGTGCAGGTTCTCCTCCAGCCGGCTGACCCAACCCCGACGTCGGCCCGAGAACGCCGGGCCGTTGTCGGTCAACAGCCGTGCCGGCAGGCCGTGGCAGGCGGCGGCGACGACGAACGTCGCCCAGGCGTCGGCGCCGTTCTCGCTGGGCGCCACCCGCAGTGCCAGGTCGAGGCGGGAGCAGTCGTCGGTGAGCTGCAAGATCACCACCGTGCACCCGGTGGCCAGCTCATAGTCGAACCCGTCCAGCTGCCACAGCGTGTTCGGCTGGTCCGCCTCGAACCGGTGCCGAGACCGACGCGGACGCCGCTGCGGGACCCGCACGATCTGACCGCGCCGGTCCAGGATCCGATTGATCGTGGCCCGGCTCGGCACCGTCGCTCCTGCCGGCACCGTCGACCACGCCTCACGATGGTCGCCGATCCAGAACGCGATCTGCTCCGCGCCGGCGTCCCAGCCCTGCTCGTCGAGCTCCTTGCGGGCCCGCACGATCACGTCCTCGACCCCGACGGTGACCCTGCACGGACAACGCAGCGGGCGCCGCGAGCGCGGGTAGAAGCCCGCGACCCCCTCGACCGCGAACCGGGCCAGGTACTTGTAGAACGTCTTGGTCGTGACGCCGAGCCGCGCGCACTCCGCGGTCACATTGACCCGTTCACCGCCCTGCACCCGCGCCACCAACGCCGCGAACTCTGGACCCACCGGAACCCCATCTCTGGCCATCGCCCAGCGTGAGCGACGACCGATCAGGTGTTACCGATGTCCTGAGACATATTTCGCTACCGATGTCCTGAGACTCGACAGAGCGCTCTAGGCCACGTTCACTATGACGTTGCGCGGGTGGTGGGTTACTCGACGGTGAAGGTCACCCTGTCCTCGGCGAACAGGCCGCCGGTCTCCATGTCCTCGGCGTACGCCCGCGCGGTGTAGGTGCCCAGCTCCAAGTCGACGGTGAACTCGAACGGCGCCCGCTCGCCGTACGAGCCACCCATCGTGGTGCCGGCCTCGGTGAAGGACGTGTCCTCGCTCTCGACCTCCCACACCACGTTGGCCTCGAACGTGTCGCTGGTGCCCGAAATCGTGACTGGGCTCGACACGGTGCCGCCGTCGCTCGGCGACTCGATGATGATCGGCGACAGCGCCGCCGGGTCGGCCCAGGTGGGCTTGGGCTGCACCGGAAAGCGGCCGTCCGCGCTGATCTCGACAGGCAACCGGCTGCCGGTCGCCGTCCGAACCGTCCACGCGAGCTGCTGTTGCCGTGCCGCGGGGCCGCCCCGGGCGAGGAGTCCGCAGGTGTAGCCGGCCGCCTCCTCGAACTCCACGACCACCGCCTCGTCGTTGACCTCCACCGACTGAACACCCTTGCCGAGGGCACAAGAGTCCTCCCACAGCGTGTCGCGATCGCCAGTCGGTTCATGCTCGAGTAGCGCCCTTACCGCGTCGACCGCCGCGTCGCCCGTGTCCTCGGTAGTGACTTGCTCGGGAAACAGCCAGGTTTCCTTGCCGACGACACCGCCGATCTCGTACACGGTCACCTCGCGCTCGGCGCCGTTCGCTACAGGTGGCCGGTCGGCGGACGGGTCGGCGAGGACAACGGCGGCGGTGACTACCGAGGCGGCGACCAAACCCGCGCCAGCAGCGAGCACCCACGGCCGGTTCCACCAGGACGTGCCTGCGGGCGCCGACGCACCCTGCGTACGGGCCCGAATCGCGCCGAGCCGGTCGGCGGGGTGAACGGACTCGGCCTGCGAACGGATCGCCGAGCGCAGCTCGGTCTCCAGCTTGTCGTTCATGCGTCTCGCTCCATCGTGGTGCGCAGCGCGGCGATGCCGCGCGAGGAATGGGATTTGACCGAACCGCGGGAGATGCCCAGCGTCGCCGCGATGTCGGCCTCGGACAGGTCGAGCCAGTGCCGAAGGATCAGCACCTCGCGCTGCCGGCGGGGCAGCGCCGCCACCGCCGCGAGCACGATGGCCCGGCGCTCCACAGCGAGCACTGACGCCTCGGCACTGCCGGAGTCAGTCAGCGGCTCCGGGCGGTGTCGGTCGGCCACCGCGGACCGGCGGTGTGCGCTGCGACAGCCGTTGACCACACTCCGCCGGAGGTACGCGAGCGCATGGTCCGGGTCTCGCAGCCGACCCCAGCGGCGGTGCAAGGCAATGAACGCGTCTTGGGTCACGTCCTCCGCGGCTCGCTGGTCGCGCAGCAGCAGCGCGGCCAGCCGTACGAGGCCGACCCAATGCGCGGTGTACAGCGCCTCGACCGCCTCGTCGGCGGTGGCTCGGTCGTGCGGATCGGCCGACACCGGTTGCAGCACCTCCCGGGGGGCTGCCGAGTAGATTGCCGTCACGCCGATAGCACGCGCGAGGCGCCACACCGGTTGTCAAGACGGGATAACGATGAGCGACGCCGACTCAGCCACCGACGGGGACTGCCTGTTCTGCAAGATCGTCGGCGGTGAGGTGTCGGCGGAGATCGTGCACGAGTCCGACCGCACGGTGGCGTTCCGCGACGCCAACCCACAGGCGCCGACGCACATCCTGGTGATCCCGCGCCGGCACGAGCCCGACCTCGCGGCGCTGGTCGAGGCCGACGCCGAGGACGTGGTGGCGATCGGCAAGGCAGTCGCCGACATCGCGCTCAGCGAGGGGCTCGGCGAGGGCTACCGGGTGGTGTTCAACACCGGGGTGAAGGCCAGCCAGTCGGTGTTCCACTGCCACGCCCATGTGCTCGGTGGCCGCGAGCTGGGCTGGCCGCCCGGGTAAGCAGCGGCGGTTGGGGTGGGCTGCCCGTACGATGGAGCCGGTACGCACGTCGCCGACCGCCAGGAGGACGGCCCCGAACGGGGCGCCGATGTCCGAGAACACGACCGAACAGCCCCTGCACCAGCACACGGTGACCGTGCCGTCGAGCATCCCGATGGTCTCGGTGCTCGGCCCGCGAGACGACTTCCTGCGCATCCTCGAGCGGGAGTTCGACGCCGACATCCACTCCCGCGGCAACACCGTGACGATCACCGGCGACCCGGCGGAGGCCGCATTGGTCGAGCGGCTGATCGACGACATGGTGACACTGATCCGCACCGGCCAGGGGCTGACGAGCGAGATGGTGGAGCACTCGATCTCGATGCTGCGCACCGAGACGCAGGAGCGGCCGGCCGACGTGCTGAGCCTCAACATCCTGTCCAACCGCGGCCGCACGATCCGGCCGAAGACGCTCAACCAGAAGCGCTACGTCGATGCCATCGACAAGCACACGATCGTCTTCAGCATCGGGCCCGCGGGCACCGGCAAGACCTACCTCGCGATGGCCAAGGCCGTGCAGGCGCTGCAGGCCAAGCAGGTGAACCGGATCATCCTGACCCGGCCGGCGGTCGAGGCCGGCGAGCGGCTCGGGTTCCTTCCGGGAACGCTGAGCGAGAAGGTCGACCCCTACCTACGGCCGTTGTATGACGCGCTGCACGACATGCTCGACCCCGAGTCGATCCCCAAGCTGCTCACCGCGGGGACCATCGAGGTTGCGCCGCTCGCATACATGCGTGGTCGTAGCCAGCCGGTCCTGACGCCGGTGTTGACTCCTGAAGGATTTCGACCGATCGGCCACCTGCGCGTCGGCGATCTGGTCATTGGCTCAGACGGCCGTCCAATGCCGGTGTTGGGCGTCTACCCGCAGGGTACGAGGCCCGTCTACCGGATCTCGACGCAGGACGGCGGGTCAACGCTGGCCTGTGCCGAGCACTTATGGCGGGTGACGACCATCGACGACCGTGCGAGGGGCAGGGAAGGTCGGGTCGTCGAGACCAGGGACATGATCGGCAGGCTACGGCGTGCACACGCCCATCGTTTCGAGCTTCCGCTCGTGACGGCCGTCGAGCTGGAGCCGCGAGAGGTCCCCATCGACCCGTATGCGCTCGGGCTGCTGTTGGGCGATGGGTGCATCACGCTGTCCACTACGCCGAGCTTTGCAACGAGCGATCCGGAACTCGCGGCCTCCTTGGAAGCCGCTCTGCCGGGGATTGAGGTTCAACGCAGGTCAGAGATGAACTACGCGCTGCGGCATCGTTACGGTGGACGCGGTGGCGTCATCGTGGCCAATCCGGTGACGGTTGCTCTGCGTGACCTCGGACTCGGCGGAAGGCGCTCAACCACGAAGTTCGTGCCCACGTGCTATCTGTTCAACAGCAAGGCTGTGCGCCTGGCCATCCTCCAAGGGCTGCTGGACACCGACGGTGGGCCCGTCCACCAAGCCGGACGCACCTGTCGAGTCCAATACGCGACGTGCTCCGACCGTCTCCGCGACGACGTCATCTTCCTGGTCCGGTCGCTCGGCGGAGTGGCTTACACCCGGACGCGCAAGGGGGTAGGCCGAGCACCGGGCGGCACCCCGGATCGGCCGGTCTATCACCGGCATGACGCACACGTGGTGGGCATCCGCCTTCCACCGGGTGTGGTGCCGTTCCGACTCCAGCGCAAGAAAGCTCGGTATGACAGCACCGGGGGCGGGCGCCCGATGCGGATGATCGACAGCATCGAACCGGCCGGCCATGCGGAGTGCGTGTGCATTTCTGTCGCAGCACAGGACTCGCTCTATGTGACTGAGGACTTCCTCGTCACCCACAACAGCCTCAATGACGCGTTCATCATCCTGGACGAGGCGCAGAACACCTCGCCCGAGCAGATGAAGATGTTCCTCACCCGGCTCGGCTTCGGCTCCAAGATGGTGGTCACCGGCGACATAACCCAGATAGACCTGCCCGACGGCACCCGCTCCGGGCTGAAGGTGGTGCGCGAGATCCTCGGCGAGGTCCAAGACGTGCACTTCACGTTGCTCAGCAGCCACGACGTCGTACGGCACCGGTTGGTCGGCCGCATCGTCGCCGCCTACGACACGTACGAGGAGCGGCACAGCCCCCACGGGTCGGAACACGGGTGAGCGTCGAGGTACTAGACGAGTCCGGGACCCGTGCCGACGTCGACGCGCTGGCCGGGCTGTCGCGGTTCGTGCTGGATCGGATGCGGCTGCACCCGGACGCCGAGCTGTGCATCAAGCTAGTCGACGCGGACGCCATCTCCGAGCTCAACCGCCGGTTCATGAACGCGACCGGGCCAACCGACGTGCTCGCGTTCCCGATGGACGAGCTCACCCCGGGACGCGACGGCGACCCGGTCGAGGCTCGGCCCGACGGCCAGCTCGGTGATGTCGCGCTCTGCCCCGCGGTGGCGCGGCGCAATGCCGCCGAGCACGGCCACTCCGTGTCCGAGGAGGTCGACCTTCTGGTGGTGCACGGCATCTTGCACCTGCTGGGCTACGACCACGCCGAGCCGGACGACCACCGGGAGATGTTCGACCTGCAGGCCGGCCTGCTTGCCGAGTGGCAGCGGGTGCGGGACGGCCAGCTCGTACGCGACGATGGGTCGCTGTGAGCACTGACGCCGCCTCGTTGCTGGGGGCCGCTGCGGTCCTGGTGCTGCTCGCCGGGCTGATCGCCAGCGCGGAGGCGGCGCTGTCGTCGTTCTCCAAGGCGCGTGCAGGTGAGCTGGTGGAGGCGGGGCGGCGCGGCGCGCGCCGGCTGATGACGGTCGCGGAGGATCCGCCGCGCTACCTCAACACGCTGCTGCTGTTGAGGATGGTCGCCGAGACTGCCGCCGTGGTCCTGGTCGCGCTGGTGGTGGCCGACTCCTTCGAGTCGTGGCTGCTACGCATCCTGATCGCCGCTGGGGCGATGGTCGTCGTCTCGTACGTCGTGATCGGCGTGGCCCCACGCACGCTCGGCCGGCAGCACGCGGAGCAGGTGGCGCTATTTGCCGCCGGCCCTGCGATCCTGGCAACGCGGGTGCTCGGCCCGATCGCACAGGTGCTGATCCTGGTCGGCAACGCGCTGACACCGGGCAAGGGGTTCGCGGAGGGTCCTTTCGCGTCCGAGGCCGAGCTGCGCGAGCTGGTCGACCTGGCCGAGCAGAGCGCGATGATCGAGTCCGGCGAGCGGCAGATGATTCACTCGGTGTTCGAGCTCGGCGACACGCTGGTGCGCGAGGTGATGGTGCCGCGTACGGACATGGTGGTGATCGAGCGGTACAAGACGCTGCGGCAGACGATGTCGCTGGCGCTGCGGTCGGGGTTCAGCCGGATCCCGGTGGTGGGGGACAACCTTGATGACGTGGTCGGCATGGCGTACCTGAAGGACGTCATCCGCCGGGTGTTCGACAACCACGAGGCGGAGACGAACGAGCGGATCGAGCAGGTGATGCGCTCGTGCACGTTCGTCCCCGACTCCAAGCCGGTGGACGTGCTGCTGCGGGAGATGCAGACCCAGCGGATGCACGTCGCGGTCGTCGCCGATGAATACGGCGGCACCGCCGGCATGGTCACGATCGAGGACATCCTCGAGGAGATCGTGGGCGAGATCACCGACGAGTACGACGTGGAGCCGGACGCGGTCGAGCACGTGCGGCCGGGCGTGGTCCGGCTCAGCTCGCGGTTCCCGATCGACGACCTGGTGGACGTGTTCGGCGTGCGGGTCGATGACGAGGACGTGGACTCGGTGGGCGGGCTGCTGGCCAAGCACCTCGGCCGGGTGCCGATCGCCGGCAGCTCGGTGGAGGTCGAGGGGCTGCGGTTCGAGGCGCAGGCGCCGGTCGGCCGCCGCAACCGGATCGAGACCGTGCTTGTCCAGCGCGCCGACGCCCCCGCCCCCGACGAGCCCGCGGAGGGGGACGGTGGTGACTTTCACGGGGTACCCCGTGAAAGTCACGCTGCCCGAGAGTCGTGACCCTGGGGCAGCGTGCACAGCCCTCGGGCAGTGCGGGGTTTCGCAGCGGGTTCGCGTGCTTCGTCGGCCGGCCCAACGTCGGGAAGTCGACCCTGACCAACGCGATGGTCGGCGCCAAGATCGCGATCACGTCGGCGCGACCGCAGACCACCCGGCACACGATCCGCGGCCTCGTACACCGGCCGGACGGCCAGCTGGTGCTCGTCGACACCCCCGGCCTGCACCGGCCTCGCACCCTGCTCGGTGAGCGCCTCAACGACCGGGTCCGCAGCACCTGGGCGGAGGTCGACATCGTCGGCGTCTGCCTGCCCTGCGACCAGCGGGTCGGGCCAGGCGACCGTTACCTGGTCCAGCAGGTTTCCAGGCTGCGCGGCCGAACGGTGTTCGCGGTGGCGACCAAAACCGACCGCGTACGGCCGGAACGGATCGCCGAGCAGCTCGCTGCGATCGCGGCGCTCGGTGCAGAGCTGGACCTGGAGTGGGCCGAGGTCGTGCCCGTGTCCGCGACGACCGGCGACAACGTCGGCCTGCTGACCGACCTCCTGGTCCAGCGGCTGCCCGACGGACCGCCGCTCTACCCCGACGGCGAGCTGACCGACGAGCCGGAACAGACCCTGGTGGCCGAGCTGATCCGCGAGGCAGCGCTTGAAGGCGTACGCGACGAGCTGCCGCACTCGATCGCGGTCGTCGTCGACGAGATGGCGCCGCGCGACGAACGGCCGGAGGACCGACCGCTGCTCGACGTGCGCGCGCAGCTGTTCGTCGAGCGCGACAGCCAGAAGCCGATCGTCATCGGGCACCGAGGTGACCGGATCAAGCAGATCGGCACGCAGGCGCGCGGGCAGATCGAACGGCTGCTCGGCACCCCGGTACACCTCGACCTGCACGTCAAGGTCGCAAAGGACTGGCAGCGCGACCCCAAGCAGCTGCGCCGACTCGGGTTCTGACCGCCGTACGGCGCTGGCCGCCCGGGTTGTGGCGCCATCCACGGAAGCCCCGCGGCGCGTCGCCAGCGTGTTGGCGCCACAACTGAGGTGTCCGTACGGCTCAGATGCGCTTCTGCACCTCGCAGCCGCGTGCGACCACCACACAGCCGATTGCGTCGTTGACGGCGATCATGTGCGTGTTGGACTCGGCGTTCCAGGTGTCGATGTAGTCCAGCTGCGGCTCCCGCTCCGCCAGCAGGACCAGCATCGCGATCTTGAGCCGCAGCCCAAGCCGATGTCCGCGGTGCTCGCGGATCACCGCGGTGTCCTCCTGGGCGCCGATGCGCGGCCGGTCCTCCTCGACGACCACGACGGTGTGGCCGGCGGCGGCGCCGTCGCTGGTACGCCGCGCGAGCAGCCGGTGCATGCGCATTCGGCGCGCCGTTATCGCCTGTTCGTACGCCCGCACCCGCTCGGCCGGCCAGGCGTCGTCCTCGATGTCGAGGTCGTCGAGCGGTGCGTCGTTGATCGCGCTGTGGGCGGCCACCAGGCTCGGCAACAGCTCCTCCGGCGCCGGGTTGGGCACGTCGACCAGCTCGTAGTCGGTAGAGGCGGCCTCGGCATCGGCCAGCATCTGCGCCAGCTGCGGCCGGTCGAGGTCGGCCAGGACCAACCTGCGGTTGGCGTCGCGGGTGGCGACCGGGAAGCCCTGCCGCTCCCAGAACGCGAGCCGGTGGCTGCCCACCCAGCCGCTGCCGAGCACGTTGGTGCGTCCCTCGGCGCGGCCCCGCTCCAGCGCCTGCTCCAGCAGCCGGTCGTCGATCCCACGGTCGCGATACTCCGGGTGCTCCTCGATCTCGACGAACAGCACGTCCGCGTTGTCCCACACGCTGATGTGCAGTTCCGCGTAAGCGACGATGCGCTCGCCGTCGCGTGCGACCAGCAGGCCGTGCGTCGGCTGCATGTCGTGCCCGTAGAGGTGCCCACGACGTACGTACGCGGCGTCGACCGGCACGCGGAATGGTGCGTCGACCGCTTCGGCGGCGTTCGCCACCTCCGCGAGCGCGCCGGCGTCGGCGTCGCTCAGGGCGGTCGGGTCGAGCTCGCCGATCTCCACGGCCGCGGCCACGGCGTCTGCTCGGGTGTCCATGCGAGCAAGGGAACCATCAACCGAACGGCCAGTCGACCGAGTTTCGGTTCGTCCGTTACGCTCGGTCCACCATGTGTGATGCGCGACTCCTGCTTGGACGCCGCGGCGGGGCCTGACCAGACCGGACCCCTCGCCGCGGAGTCGGCTGTTGCGCCCGGTCGCCCCGACCGTCCCATCAATTGGGACCACACCGAGGAGCCCACCGTGGCCGTCCACCCGCAACAGCCCAGCGGCATGCCGTACGGGCGCTACCGCGCCTTTGCACCTGTCGACCTGCCCGACCGCACCTGGCCAAACCGCACCATCACCCACCCGCCGCGGTGGCTCTCGACCGACCTGCGCGACGGCAACCAGGCCCTGATCGACCCGATGACGCCGGTGCGCAAGCAGCGGATGTTCGAGCTGCTGGTGTCGATGGGCTACAAGGAGATCGAGGTCGGGTTCCCCGCCGCCAGCCAGACCGACTTCGACTTCGTCCGGCAGCTGATCGAGTCCGGCAACATCCCGGACGACGTCACGATCTCGGTGCTCACACAGGCCCGTGAGGATCTGATCGAACGCACGATCGCCTCTCTCGTCGGCGCCGCGCACGCAAACGTGCACCTCTACAACGCGACCGCGCCGCTCTTTCGCCGGGTTGTCTTCGGGGTGGACCGCAACGAGTGCCGCGCGATCGCCGTACGTGGCACCGAGAACGTGATGAAGTTCGCCGCCGACTACCTGACGGGCACGTCGTTCGGGTACCAGTACTCGCCGGAGATCTTCACCGGCACCGAGCTGGACTTCGCCGTCGACGTCTGCGAGGCGGTCTCCGACGTCTGGGAGCCGAGCGCCGATCGCGAGATCATCCTCAACCTGCCGGCGACGGTGGAGATGTCGACGCCCAACGTGTACGCCGACCAGATCGAGTGGTTCAGTCGCCAGCTGACCCGGCGCGAGCACACCGCCGTGTCGCTGCACCCACACAACGACCGCGGGACCGCCGTCGCAGCGACCGAGCTTGCAGTGATGGCGGGTGCTGACCGGGTCGAGGGCTGCCTGTTCGGCCACGGCGAGCGCACCGGCAACGTCTGCCTGGTCACGCTCGGGCTGAACCTGTTCAGCCAGGGAATCGACCCGCTGATCGACTTCTCCGACATCGACGAGATCCGGCGCACGGTGGAGTACTGCACCCAGCTGCCGGTCCACCCGCGACACCCGTACGCGGGCGACCTCGTCTACACCTCCTTCTCCGGCTCGCACCAGGACGCGATCAAGAAGGGCCTCGAGGCGCTGGAGCGGGAGGCCGCCGACGCCGGGGTGCCTGTTCGCGAGCACGCGTGGGAGGCGCCGTACCTGCCGATCGACCCGCACGACGTCGGTCGCACGTACGAGGCGGTCATCCGGGTCAACAGCCAGTCGGGCAAGGGCGGTGTCGCGTACGTGCTGAAGGCCGAGCACAAGCTCGACCTGCCACGCCGGCTGCAGATCGAGTTCAGCCAGGTGATCCAGCGGCTGACCGACACCGCCGGCGGGGAGGTGTCGCCGGAGACGATCTGGCAGGTGTTCAGCTCGGAGTACCTCGCGGCGGACGGACGGTTGCGGCTCAACTCCGTGCACACGTCGCGGGCCGAGGGTGAGCACGACGTGCTGAAGGTCAATGTCTACGTCGACGGCGAGTCACACACGCTGCAGGGACAGGGCAACGGCCCGATCGCGGCGTTCGTCGATGCGCTCGGCACGCTGGGCGTCGACGTACGCGTGCTCGACTACGCCGAGCACGCGCTGTCGGCGGGTGACGACGCCCGGGCGGCGGCGTACGTCGAGTGCGCCATCGGCGACCAGGTGCTGTGGGGGGTCGGTGTCGACCCCAACATCGTCACCGCCTCCCTGCGCGCCGTCCTCTCCGCCGTCAACCGCGCACCGCTCCGCTGAGAGTGACGTTTCTGCGACGACACGCGGGACGAACCGGACACCAGCGTCACTCTCACGCGCTTCCCGGGTCAGCTCTGCCTGGTGAACTCCGCCGTCATGTAGAGCACTCGCGAGAACACCTCGTCAGGGATGCCCCTGTACTCCGGCTCGGTGCTCTTGAGCCATTCGAGTGTCAGCGTGTCGCCGTCCACCGTCCAACGGTACGTGGCCGAGCCGGTTGCGTGGATCTTGTCGACCTTGTTCCCGTACACGGTGTAGTCAGCGTCGAAGTCGACGTTCTGGGGTGGCTTCCCGTTCGACTTGACCGTAAGGTCCCAGTCCCTGCCGATCTCAAGTGTCAACACCGCGTTGCCTGCGAGCGGTGAGAGCGGCCGGAAACGTGCGATGTACTTCGAGAGACCGTACCTGCGTAGCGTCGCCTCGCTTTCCGCGGCGGAGACCGGGTTGGTCCGCCAGCTGCCCTCGAGTGGCGATGCGGTGTCTCGGAGCGGGGTCGAGGAGTCAGTCGTTGACGGCTCTGCCGGCGACGAGGTCGTGGGCCCCTCCTCCGAACCGCAGCCGGCGAGAGTCACCGAGATGGCCAGCGCCGTGACTGTTATCCGTGTCGTGTACAAGACGCTCTCCGATCACTTCTTCGACCGTGTGCCGACGTGCACGGTGGTCGCGGCCAGTAGGTGCACGTCGCGGCGTCGACCGAGGTAGTCACCTGCCTCGGCGTCCAACAGTGTCTCCCATGCGGCGAGGTCATCGCTACGCAACCGGTCGGTGACCCGGTCGACACGGACGGTGAACGACTCGGTGACATGCGACCGTACGTCGTCGTCGAGCGGTGCCGGGAGGTCGAGCAAGAAGCTCCTCGACATCACATCGGTCAGCCCGGCGGCCGCGAGCACTGACCCCCAGCCGTACGGGGCGCGCCGCGCGCCAGGCTGGTCGTGGCGCATCCCGGCGAACCAGTCTGCCTCTGCGGCCGCGAGCCGGTCCTCGAGGCCGGGCTCGCCCACCCCGACGTCCCACGGAAGGCAGCGCTGTGGCAGGCCGCCCTCGGCCAGCGCCAACCGACCTCCGCCGGCAATCATCCTTGCCAGTCCGGTGACGGCCGACTGCTGGTCCGGCAGGTGGTGGACGACGTGCGCGGCCCACACCAGGTCGAGGTCAACCAGCGGCGGCGGACCGGCGGCGAGGTCGTACTGCAGCGTTTCGATGCGCTCGGCGAGGCCTGCGCGCTCGCTTCGCGCCGTGGTTGCCTCGAGCAGCGCCGGCTCGCCATCGACCGCGACGACGCTTCCTTCCGCACCGACTGCGCCCGCGAGCAGGACGGTCATCCCGCCGGCGCCGGAGCCGAGGTCGGCGACCCGCGCGCCGGACGGTGGCGCCAGCCAGCCAACAATCTGCTCGTCCATGGGTCGGCTGACCGTGTCGCCTCGGTCCATGTCGTCGACCACGTCGGCCCAGTTCACGTCCGGGGTATGCGTCATCGGATCCATCATCGCGGGTCCGTACCGTCTGAGAGTGACGCGCCTGTCCGATTCCTCCCGCATGTCGGCGCAGAAATGTCACTCTCAGCGGAGCGGCCCTGACAGGCTGACGGTGATGGCAGTGCTGGTTTCGGAACGCATCGGTGCGTTCGGGGTCCACGGCGGCCACCGGCTCGAGTACACCGAGTACGGCGCCGGCGACCGGTTGGTCGTGCTCATGCACGGCCAGCTGATGCCGCGGCGGATGCACGAGCCGCTGGCCCGCAGGATTGCAGCGGCCGGGTTCCGCGTGGTGACGCTGGACCTGCTCGGACACGGCCGCTCGGATCGGCCGGTCGACCCGGCGGACTACTACATGAGCGGGTTCGCCGAGCACGTGTTGGCGCTGATGGACCACCTGGGCGTGGAGCAGGCGGTGGTCGGCGGGACCTCGCTAGGCGCGAACACGTCGCTGGAGGTGGCCGCGATCGCGCCCGAACGGGTGCGCGGGCTGCTGGTCGAGATGCCGGTGCTCGACAACGCGATTGAGGCGGGGATCATCACGTTCGCGCCGCTGATGTTCGCCGCGCGGTTCCTCCCGTGGACGGTGTCCGGCGTGGCCGCGGTGGCGCGTCGCGTGCCGCGGTCGCTGGTGCCGTTCTGGGCCGGGATCGCCCTCGACACCCTGGACCAGGAGCCGGCGGCGATGGCCGCGGCCATCCACGGGCTGTTCTTCGGCCGGATCGCTCCGCCGCGCTCCGTACGACGACGGCTGGAGACCCCGGCGCTGATCATCGGGCACCCGAACGACCCGATCCACCCGGCTGCGGACGCCGCGATGCTCGCCAACGAGATGCCGCGGGGGCGGTTCGTGCCCGCGGAGTCGATCTTCGAGTGGCGGGTGCGCCCGGATCGGCTCGATGCGGAGGCGGTGGCATTCGTCCGCGGCTGCTGGCGGGCCGGACCGGCCGCAGCGGCGCGGACGGGCACAATGCCAGGGTGAGTCTCTACCGCGACGAGGCGGTCGTGCTGCGCACCCAGAAGCTGGGCGAGGCCGACCGCATCGTCACGGTGCTGAGCCGCCGGCACGGCCGCATCCGCGCCGTCGCCAAGGGTGTCCGCCGGACCACGTCTCGTTTCGGCGCCCGGCTCGAGCCGTTCAGCCACGTCGACCTCCAGCTCGCCGAGGGCAGGTCGCTGCACGTGGTCACCCAGGCCGAGTCGCTCGGCCCGCTGGCGACCAGCGTCGGCTCGGACTACCGCGCCTACACCGCCGGGACCGCGATGCTCGAGGCGGCCGACCGGCTGGCGGGGGAGGACCTCGAGCCGGCGCTGCAGCACTACCTGCTGCTGGTTGCCGCACTGCGCGCGTTGGCGGCACCCGACCGCGACCCGTCGCTGGTGCTCGACGCGTTCTTGCTCCGCTCGCTCGCCGTCGCCGGCTACGCCCCCAGCTTCGACGCGTGCGCGCACTGCGGCGCCCCCGGGCCGCACCGGGCGTTCAGCCCGGCCAGCGGCGGGATGACCTGCCCGGCCTGCCGCCCGTCCGGCGCCGTGGCGCCCGCGCCGGAGACCGTACGGCTGCTGTCCGCCTTGCTCAGCGCCGACTGGGCGACCGCGCTGACCTCTGAGCCGCGGGCCCGGCGCGAGTCGTCGCGGCTGGTCGGGAACTACCTGGGCTGGCACCTGGAGCGGGGGCTGCGCTCGCTGACCCACGTCGACCGGTGAGCCGCGCGCGCCGTCCCGAGCCGAGCCCGCCGAGCCGGCACCCGTCCGGAGCGCGGCCGCCCCGGCTCCCCGTCGAACAAGTGCCGGGTCACGTCGCGGTGGTGATGGACGGCAACGGGCGGTGGGCCCGCGCCCGCGGGCTGCCCCGTACGGCCGGGCACGAGGCCGGCGAGGCGGCGCTGCTCGACGTGGTCGAAGGCGCCATCGAGGTCGGGGTGCGGTATGTGTCGGCGTACGCGTTCTCGACCGAGAACTGGAAGCGGTCGCCCGAGGAGGTGCGCTTCCTCATGGGCTTCAACCGCGACGTGATCCGACGGCGTCGCGACCGGATGCACGAGCTTGGGGTGCGGGTGCGCTGGGCCGG
>Ga0136635_10000071_pt1 | contig 21118 bp, 22 predicted proteins | sample AntDrymeUQ852106_2_FD_105495 | JGI IMG/M metagenome (GOLD analysis project Ga0136635, IMG submission 105495) | Polar desert sand microbial communities from Dry Valleys, Antarctica - metaG UQ85 (21.06) | ecosystem: Environmental > Terrestrial > Soil > Desert | place: Antarctica: Dry Valley... | reverse complement strand
TTCACCGTGCCATAGACAAAGGAACCGACACCATAGATGTACCAGGTGCTGTTGGAAGGACGGAAGACCGCAATGTCCGCCTTGCCATCCCCGTTGTAGTCAGCAACGACCGGGATGTCACCGCTTGTGCCATAGACGAAGTCACCGATGCCATAGATGTACCAGGTGCTGTTAGACGGACGGAAGACCGCAATGTCTGCCTTGCCATCGCCATTGTAGTCGGCAGGAACCGGGATATCGTTGGTTGCGCCATAGAGATAGGCACCCAGTCCGGAGATGTGCCAAACGCCAGAAGTATTGGATGGCACAAAGCTAGCAATGACTGACCTGGCAGCCGTCATGCTCACCAGGCATGACCCTAGACCTGCGCAAGCACCGCCCCAGCCTATGAAGATAGAACCCGCGGCAGGAGATGCAGTGAGCGTTACTATTGTGCTGTCATCATATTGTTCCGAGCAGTCCGAGCCACAATTGATCCCCGCTGGATTGCTGGTTACCGTCCCAGTGCCAGTACCAGCCTTATTGACTGTCAATGGGAATGTTGGAGTTGTGGTCGCTTCCGATATAACCGAGAACTGGCTGCCGTTGGTGTAACGTACCCATACACCCTGCCCGCGATAATTGCCCCCTGGTACCAACCATGTCAGCGGCGAAGTGATGGCCTGCGGCGCGGTAAAGATTGAAACCGCGTCCACATATAGATCGGCATTACCACTGCGCCAGAAGTTGAATATTAAGGAGCCATCGTTAGGATTCGTATTGAATGTAAAGTTCAGGGCAAATTCCTGATACTGGTTAGGCGCGGCAAAGTCGATGCCTCGAAGGCTAAGCGGCCCGTACTCTGTACCGCCGCCCTTTACCGAGACACGCGCCACCTCACTACTCGAAGTGTTGTCGTTTACCTTAAGCCTAAAATAAGCCACCAGCGGTGTATCTTTGATGAATGTCCAGTCGTCCACCCATGCAAAGGATTCGCCGTCGCCTGGGTAGAGACGGTACGCTGTGCCGCCCCAGGCCGCGGCGTCGTTAACGCGCTCACCATTCCCCCACCATTTATTGAATGATTCGTGAGTGTCGTCAGCAAGCCATCCCAGGCTAAATTGCGCCTGCGGCAATGCACCGCCGTTCAGATTGTAGAGCGTTACCTGAGATTGGGTTGTGGTCATCTGTGCTGCACTGAGTTCATTTAGAGGGAGGTTGGCGCCGAGGTAAATGGTATCGCTGACCGTTAGGTTGCGATTGAAATTGTCGCGTGTTTTTACATAAACTTTGCGCCAGCCAACGCCGCCAGCAAGCGTCCAGGCCTTATTGGCGTTGTACGGTTCCCAGATTGCACCGGAAAATTGGGTATTATTGCTCAACATCATCTGAGTCGCTGCGCCCCATCCTGCAAAGCCTCCCCTTGGGGAGCGGTCATAGATGTACAGATTCACATTAGGGCTTATCGTGGACAGGGCTTCATTTTCAATGATGACGGGGGCATATACTGCATCGTTACCGAAACCTTGGGTTACATAGCCGCGCCCATCGCTGTCGCGGCGATAGTAACCAAGCCCGATCTCGCGCAGATTGGGATTGAGCAAATTAGCGCGGTGTCCAGGGCTATTCATCCAGCCCTGGATAGCATCTTCGGGGGTTACGTAGCCGCAGAAGGCATTTTCCCACCCGGCGAACCCGAGGTAGCCAAAGACCAACGCGCGGTAACCAGGCCCCTGGCCCTGCGTATCCTGATGGCCGCAATAACCACCCGGGCGGTTCTCGACAGAGTCCCATGAGAACCAGCGCGAGGCATGGGTCAACTGAAGGTTCCAGCGCAAAGGCGGGATTCCGTTATCACGGCGGGCGAGGTTGCCCAGATACACTGTGCGTGCCTCGTCATATAGAAGCGTTGGTGTTTGAACAATAGGATCATAACCGCCTTGTGCCTGTGCCGCTGGGAGAGAGTGTGAATCCAGCGCAGACAGACATAAAAAGATTATAAGTACAAAGAACAACCTTGTTGCTTGCAGGTGAGTGTATGTCATGTTCATGAAATCCTCTGCTTTGAGTAAAAAGGCTTCCCTCTTATGAATATTCTAGCAATTCGGACGTGAAAATACAACTATTATTTGTTACGAATAAGTTACAAGACGGTCCGGATTAATAAAACGGATTTCCGCTGCCGCGCAGGAGCATTCCAAATTTCCATAGGGGATTGGAGTTATGTATACTTAACCCTTACGGGGATATATTATGCCACTCTCCGAAGCTGACACCCGCGCCAAACTGATGGATCCCGCCTCGCCCGCGGCTGGACCCTGACGGGGATCTGAGACTATGCTATCTCAGATATCATAGTCGGCAAGAAGACTCCGCTCACCATGGACCATTTTGATGACTTCTTCCAGCTACTTCCCACGCGCGGCGATTCAGACCGTAGTTGGACGGTCACGGGTGAGGAGGAGGTCGAAGCGCGCAATTATGATTTGAAGGCAGTCAATCCAAACGCCAAGGCGAATGAAGACCTGAGAAAACCCGCTTACGCCAGGAACATTTCCAACCGTTACTTTTTTATTGACTTTCTTACGCCAACCCAAAGTTGTACAATCCGGTTACGAGTATTATCCGTATATAATAATAAGGAGTTTGCCAGTCTGGCGCTACTTCCTTGCAGATTGTTGAACAAGTGACAATCAACTTAATTGATTGTCATTGTTTTTCTTTAAGCATTTACAATTGTTAATATCATGGATCGTCCCTTTGTTTTCATCAACGTCGCGATGACCGTCGATGGCAAAATTGACACCTTCGAGCGCAAAGGCGCGGCGATCTCCTCCCAGCGTGACAAGGAGCGCGTGGATAGGCTGCGTGCGGAATCTGATGCGGTGATGGTCGGTGGAAGAACGCTTCTTGATGAAGACCCGAAGTTAACGGTCAAATCTGAAGCCTTGCGCGCCGAAAGGCTCACACGCGGGCTTTCGCCAAATCCAGTTAAAGTAGGCATTGTTTCTGAAGCAAATATCAACCCCGACTCAATGTTCCTGAATGCTGGCCCGGCACGCATCGTAATATTTACAACATATCGAACATCTAAAGACCGACTCGCTTTCCTGCGCTCGCGTGGCGTAGATGTGTATGTACACGACTCAGAAAAAGTCGATTTGCCGCAGGCTCTTGGGACTTTGAAGGAGCTTGGCATCCAGCGCCTGATGGTCGAAGGCGGAGCGACACTCAACTTTGAACTACTAAAACTCCAGCTTGTGGATGAAATTACAGCTTATATTGCACCGATGATCTTTGGGGGCGAATCTGCTCCGACAATGGCGGCAGGCTCAGGCCTGGAAAGAAGCGCAGCAATCCCGTTGCGGTTGGTCAGTGTTGAAAAGGGAGACGATGACGGCGTCTTATTACAATATCTTGTAGAGAGGTCCATATGACAACAACTATGCATGAAAAATTCGATCTGCTGCTCGAAACTGAGGGCGATCATGACTGTGAAGGGTTGGGCAAAGATAAAGCCTGTGTCCGCATTGTAGCGATGGCAGAGCTGCCGACTCGTTTTGGCGATTTTCATATTATCGCATTTGAAAATAACCGTGATGGGAAAGAGCACGTTGCCGTCACCAAAGGGGATGTGATCGGCGCCTCGAATGTGCCCGTCCGTTTACATTCGGAATGTCTGACGGGCGATGCGCTTGGATCGCTGCGCTGTGATTGCCGCGACCAGCTCGAATCAGCTCTCAAGGCGATCGGCCAGATGGAAAAAGGTCTGGTGCTTTATTTGCGCCAGGAGGGGCGCGGCATTGGTCTCACGAACAAAATCCGCGCCTATAGCCTGCAGGATCAGGGCCTGGATACTGTTGAAGCAAACCTTGCTCTCGGCTTCCGTGACGATGAGCGCGATTACGCGGTCGCCGCGCATATGCTGATGTCGCTCAAAATTGAATCGATCCAGTTGATGACCAATAACCCGAAAAAGATCGATCAACTCGTGCAGTACGGGATCCAGGTGAATGGGCGGATTCCGCACATCATGGAGCCCAATGAGCACAATCGCTTTTATCTTGAAACGAAAGCCGCCAAGTCTGGTCACTTGATTGATTTTTATGGCAAGGAACATTTGCATGAACAGCATGATCGCCCGATCGTGGAAGGCATGAGCGAGGAACAGATCGGCGCATTGCATGAATAGGACAGTCGTCATTACCGGCGCAACCGGCGCGCTCGGGAGTAAAACGGCGCAGGCTTTTGGGGCGCGCGGGCACTCGCTGGTGTTACTTGACCATAATCAAGATAGGTTGGATGCTTTAACTCATGACTTAAACCTGCCTGATGAGCGTCTCTTCGCCTCGGTGGTTGACCTGCGGGATGGGGATGCGGTTCGCTCCACGGCGGAGGCTGTTTCCGTCAAATTCGGCGGAGTTCACGCCCTAATCCATCTCGTCGGCGGGTGGGCTGGCGGCAAGACCCTCATCGAATTCGGTGCGGAAGAATTGAAGCTCATGCTCGACCAGCATGTGTGGACGACGTTCCATTTGTTCCAATCCTTCGCCCCACTGCTTTCCAAAAACGGGTGGGGACGCGTGATGATTGTCTCCGCCTCCACTGTGCCCAACCCGCCCGGCAAAACGGGAATCTATACGGCCGCGAAAGCCGCGCAAGAGAATCTGGTCTTGAACCTGTCGGCTGAACTCAAAGGGGATGGCGTGACTGCCAATATCATCCAGGTGAGAGCCATTGATGTGCACGCTACGCGCAAAGGCACAACCCCTGACGAGATCGTCGCCGCGATGATGTACCTGTTTTCAGAGGAGGCCTCGAAGGTGAACGGGGCGCGAATCCCTTTATACGGATAAAAAACTTCCGAAGCACAAAAGGTGCGCTTCGGAAGTTTTGTTTTGAAGAGTGAAGTGTTCGAGTTTTGAATTACGGTTCGCTGATCGTGACCCGGTCCATCTCGACCAGAATGGGTAAAACATTGAAAGAGGACACCGACACACCAACCTGTCCTGAGCGTAGGCCATAATTCCTTTCCGTAATGGAATTTACTTCGTCGCCATTGATGAATAAAGTAAGCTCATCCCCTTTGCATGTGATGGCGTATTCATTGACATCCTTGCCCTGCTTTATAGCGTTCGAGCCTCCGTTCGCTATCTGCTCGTATTTAATAGTGCCGCTGCTTGTCTCCTCACCATACAGGATGTCATACAAGCCGTTATTGGCAATGTTGAACTCATACCAGCCAACATCCGGATCATACCTGCAAATCAGGCTTACAGAGTTATTGTTCTTGCCTCGATTATCGGCATTGACCTCCAGCCGCACGTCTTCATAATCATAAGCGTCGTAAAACAGGTAATAATAGACATATTCACTGTCAAAATTCCAGACAAGTTTCCCGTCCTGAGCATCCACAGTAACCTTATCTGCATCGGCATCAGTCGAGCCTGTTACAGTAAATATGGACCAATCACCGGAGAGTGGGTCATCAAACTCCTCCGTGAAGAACTGCTGAGCCTGAGGAACGGGAGGTTCGTCCGTCGGCTGCACAGCCGTCGGTTCAGGCGGGGCCTCCGTGGGTGGCGCGGTGGTAGGCTCAATGACCTGAACGGCCGTTGGCTGAGGTGGTGATGTTGGATTTCCCCCGGAACCTCCGCCAAAGGAACAGGCCAGCCCAACAACCAGCAGCAAGGAAACAAAAAAGAACAAGGGTCGCAAAGTTTTCATGGCATCCTCTTTTTATGATATTTGGCGCTAGTATAGCATGACGCGCTTGAAAGGCAACACACGCAAATTATCAGTTTAATTACAGAATGCCTGCAAGGTTTGTGTGTGGTACATTCATGCCATTATGCCGGTCCTTGCCATTCTTCTTTTGCTTGCTTCGGCTGTTCTGCACGCCATTTGGAACCTCATTCTCAAACAATCGCAGGAAAAATACATTGCCATGGGCTGGCAGGTGCTCGTCAGCGGCATCTTTGCATTCACGGTATTGATGTTTATCGGTTTGCCGCCGCGTTCCATGTGGTTGTTTGCCATCCTGAGCATGTCCCTTGAGGCCATTTACTTCATCCTGCTCTCGAATGCATACAGTGATCATGACTTTTCCCTGGTCTATCCCATTGCACGTGGAACCGCGCCGGCCCTGCTGATGATCTGGTCCGTCCTGTTCCTTCATGAAAAACTGACGACAGGAGGCGTACTTGGCATCAGTATGGTCGTAAGCGGCATGGTCATCATCGGTGCGACCAGTCTGATACAAAACCGCGGCAGCAGACTGCACCTCAAAGGGATTGCCACCGCCCTAGCGGTTGCCCTCATCATCTCCATCTACACCCTGGTGGATGGGACCGCTGTCAAAAATGGGCCGCCTTTGTCCTATGGATTGAGTATGTTCATGCTGGTGCCGGTATTGACCACCACCTACAATGTCCGCCGTTATGGATGGAGTCGCTTCCTCCAGGCGTGGAAAGGCCCACGCGTTCCTCTGATCGCAGCCGCTTTACTTGGTGTGGTCGCTTATTTATTTGCGCTCTTTGCCTACAAAATTGCACCGCTAAGTTATTCCGGCGCGATCCGTGAAGTCAGTGTGGTCATTGGAGCCTTCCTGGGCTGGCGATTGTTAGGTGAAAGAATGGGTGGTATGCGCGTGGTTGGAGCAGTCGTGATCTTTGTAGGGATATTAATTATTACGATATTTGGATAATTATTGAATCAAGCTCAACACCCACACAATGAACGGTGCGACCGCCAACGCGGGCAGCATATTCCCCACACGTATTTTCTTGATCTCCAGCAGACTGCTGATTGCCAGCCCTACCAAAATGACTCCGCCTGTGGCTGTCAATTCATTCATCATGGAAGGAGAAACGATCGAATTCAACTGCGCGGCTAGCAGGCTGATTCCGCCCTGGTAGACAAGGATAACTATCGTCGAAAACAATACGCCTACCCCAAGTGTGGAGGCGAAGGCCAAAGACGCGAATCCGTCCAAAACAGATTTAACCGCCAGCAAGTTGTAATCACCGGTTAACCCATCCTGAATGGACCCCAGAATAGTCAACGGGCCAACACAGAAAAGAAGTGAAGCGGTCAGAAACCCGCGCACGAATTTATTGGAGTCATCATTGCCTTCGCGTGAAAATCGCTGCTCCAGGAATTTTCCAAAGTTTTGCAAGCCATCTTCGATCTTCCACCATTCACCGAGCAAGGTGCCGATCAATAATGAGGCAAGTACAATCAACGGGTTCTCTGTATTCAAGAACATCTGCAACCCCATCGCTATCACAAATAGGCCCATGCCTGAGATTACAGTAGCCTTTAACTGATCAGGGATACGTGTGCCGAAGATCAGCCCAAGTGCGCCTCCAATAAGAACCGTTGCAATGTTGAGGAAAGTGCCGATCATAGGAATTGCGTAGTATGGAGCGTTGCCCTTTCTCTATTCCTTCGCCAAGGTGGTGTTATGTCCCGCCGCCTGATTTTCCAAGAGCTCCAACACAAAACACAAAGACGACAAACGATTGAGATAGCGTTGTAAATCAGGGTTTGTAATTTCCTGCGCGTCAAACAATTCAACCACGCGTCGTTCCGCGCGGCGAATGATTGTCCGCGCCAGTGAAAGCGCCGCGCCTGCAAGTGAATCCCCGGACAGGATGAATTCCCTGGGCATCTCAACAAGTTTGCTCAGCGCATCCGTTTGCTCTTCCAGCCATGTGATGCGCGCAGCATCGATAAACCGGAACTGTTGCGCGTTTTCAGGGGTTGCGGCAACTTCAGCCATAAGCCTGTACAGATCGCGTTGCGCCTGCAGCAGGATCGTTCCCGAATGTGGATCCAGACATTGGGCGCGCGCCAGCCCGAGGGCTGCGGTTGATTCGTCCAGTGTCCCTACAGCTTCAATGCGGGCGTGGTACTTTGCGACTCGCCCCTCACCCAATAGATTCGTCGTCCCATCATCGCCTTTGGATGTGTAGAAAGTCATGTCGTCATTATAACCAAAGTGTGCCTTATCCACAGGATCGCTTCGCTTATAATCGAAGGATGCTCAAGCCTGTTCATGCCGAAATCACAAGCAGCGCACTCGCGGCGGCTTTCAGCGACCGAGCGCTGGAGGCGATCATTGCCGCCAATCTCAAACAGGACAGGTTACTCTCGTTGATAGGTCATGATGAATATCACTTTGACAGCAATGCCTTCGCTGAATCATTTGCTTATCTCGAAGCGCAGCGTTCGCTGACGGTATCTGCTCTGGAAGCCAAGGACGTTCGCTCTGCATGGTCTGCCTTTGGAAGATTGCTCCACACCGCACAGGATTTTTACGCGCACAGCAATTACATTGATCTGTGGCTTTCCTGCCAGCCTGATGGAGCTCTTCCGACTCCGATTGAAGTGGATCCCGTTGACGAAGATTTGATCCACACTCGTGCGCTGCGCTCTGGCAAAATCTATCTTCCACTTGAAGCCCTATATTTTATCCATGCCTTCAGATCGACTGCTTTGCGTCTGTTGCCGCGCGACTCGCACGCATGGATGAATCTTGATTCACCCGAGCAAGGCCCTAACTTTAAATATGCCTTTCAAGCGGCAATAAAGAGAACGAAGATCGAGTTGAATAAAACAGTACCTCGTCTTCCGCAGGATTTGTTAAAATTGTTCTTTGATATGTAGAGGCAGTCCACCTGCCACCCTGGGCAGGATAACCCACCCGAGGAAAAACATGCCAAAGCATAAAAGCAAAAATACGTCCACGTCATCCTTCGGCTCGCCGGGGCGCGAGGGCCACGACGCGTCCGCGTTCTATAACGGGCGGTTATACACGGATCAGCCTCATGCTGAGTCCAATGCGTATATCGAGAATCCAATTGATGGAATGGATGTCATTTTCAATCATACATCCGAAGAGATGAAGGAGCTACCCGATTGCTCTGTGCATCTCATGGTTACATCGCCGCCCTATAATGTAGGCAAGGATTATGATGAAGACCTTTCGCTTGAAGAATATCTGACATTCTTGAAACGGGTGTGGAAGGAGACCCATCGCGTGCTTGTTTCCGGAGGGCGCGCCTGCATCAACGTCGCCAATGTCGGACGCAAACCATACATCCCGTTGCACGCGTTCATCATGCGCGACATGATCGATCTGGGCTTTCTCATGCGCGGGGAAATTATCTGGGATAAAGCCGCCTCGGCAAGCACCTCCACGGCGTGGGGCTCCTGGCAATCGGCGACCAACCCGACCCTGCGCGATACGCATGAATATATACTTGTTTTTTCAAAAGGGGGGTTTCACCGCGAAAAGATCGATGGTCGCGAGAATACAATCCTAAAAGATCAATTTCTTGAATTCACGAAATCAGTCTGGGCGTTCGCGTCGGAATCGGCAAGGAAAGTGGGGCATCCCGCGCCGTTCCCTATTGAGCTGCCCCACCGCTTAATTCAACTGTATACGTTCTCGAATGAAGTGATACTTGATCCTTTTATGGGGTCTGGTCAGACGGCGCTTGCCGCACTGAAGGCGGGACGTCATTTTATGGGGTATGAGATAAATGAGGAATATGCTGCACTCGCACAAAAGCGGATTGGGCAGTGGCAGATGTAAGATGCCAGATTCACAACAGGACATATGGAGTCAATGGCTGCTGAACCGGCGCTTCGGCGGTGATCCTCAGCGCATGAAAAAGATGCTCGATTGGCTGTATCCTGTTCGGGACAAAGTGTTGAGTCATATCGAGTTAGGCGATGATGAAACCCTACTGGATGCCGGTTGTGGAGATGGCCTGATCGCCTTTGGTGCGTTGGAAAAATTCGAGACATGCCGGGTTATCTTCAGTGACATCTCAGATGACCTGCTCAACCACGTTCAGAGGCTGGCCAAAGAGATGAGCCTTCAGAATCGCTGCCAGTTTGTGCGCGCCTCAGCCGACGACCTCTCGATGCTCAACGACGAATCGGTTGATGCGGTGACAACGCGCTCCGTGCTGATCTATGTCTCAGCCAAGCAGCGGGCATTCAAGGAGTTTCATAGAGTGCTCAAGCCTGGTGGGCAGTTATCGATCTTCGAGCCGATCAACCGCTTTGCTTTTCCTGAACCGCCCGGTCGCTTTGCGGGCTATGATGTAACACCGGTGATGGAAATCGCCCAGAAAGTTGAAGCTCTCTATCAGCGTATTCAGCCACCCGATACGGACCCCATGACCGATTTCGACGAACGAGATTTAATAAGGCAGGCCGAGAGGGCCGATTTCACAGAAATTCATCTTGAATTACAAATTGAAGTCAGGCCATCCGAAAGAGCAGATTGGGAGGCCATGCTGAGCGTCGCAGGCAATCCGAAAGTACCGACCCTTGAAGAGGCTATTCAACAGGCACTCACGCCAGGCGAAGCAGAGACATTTACTAACCACTTGCGCCCGCTAGTAGAATCAAAGCAGGGAGTAGACAGATCAGCGGTAGCCTATCTCTGGGCAGTCAAATGATATACGATCAAAAACCGCATAGTAAGCAATTAAGCACGTTGAATCTTTTCAACATAGAAGGACAAAAGACATTATGCAATATCGTGAACTTGGGAGAACAGGCTGGAAAATATCCACTATTAGCTTTGGTGCGTGGGCAATTGGCGGAACGTGGGGGAATGTGAAAGATGAAGAATCGCTTGCGGCATTGCACCGTGCCCTCGACCTTGGCGTGAATTTTTTCGATACCGCGGATGCATACGGCGACGGGCGCAGCGAGCAATTACTGGCTACACTCCGAAAGGAACGAAACGAAACATTTTATGTCGCCACGAAAGCGGGGCGCAGGCTTGATCCGCATGTAGCGAGTGGATATAACAGGGAAAATTTAACCGCGTTCGTGGAACGTAGTTTGAAAAATCTTGAAGTGGAAGCGCTTGATCTCCTGCAATTACATTGCCCTCCGACGGCAGTCTATTACATGCCGGAAGTTTTCGATGCATTGGATGGATTGATGAAAGCGGGCAAGCTTCGTTTTTACGGCGTGAGCGTGGAAAAGGTAGAGGAAGCGCTCAAGGCGATTGAATATCCGAATGTGCAATCCATACAAATTATTTTCAACATCTTTCGCCAGCGCCCGCTGGATCTGTTCTTTGGTGAAGCACAACGCCGCAAGATAGGAATCCTTGCGCGCGTCCCACTCTCTTCCGGCATGCTGACCGGAAAGATGAGCCACGCGAGCTCCTTTCAGGAAGATGACCATCGCCAGTTCAATCGCCAGGGTGAAGCTTTTGATCGCGGCGAAACATTCTCCGGCCTGGATTATGAAGTCAGTTTGCAGGCTGTGGAAGAACTGCGACCCGTTGTGCCTGTTACTATGACCATGAGCCAAATGGCCCTATGCTGGATCTTGATGTCGCGCTCGGTGACATGTGCCATCCCGGGCGCAAAGCGTCCTTCACAAGTCGAAGAAAATGTAACGGCTGCAGATCTGCCTCCGCTTTCAGATGAAACGATGACACAGATACGTGCTGTTTATGACCGGCTGGTTCGTCCGCAGGTACATCATTATTGGTAATACTTATAGAGGAACAAAATGATCGAACTTTCACAACTATACTTTTTCATGGGAGCTACATTAGCCTTATTATTGGTTCCAGGGCCAGCCGTGTTGTACATTACAACTCGAAGCGCAAACCAGGGAAGACTGGCAGGACTCGTGTCCGTGCTGGCGATTGAAACGGCCAACTTTCTCCAGGCAGTGGCCGCGACCCTGGGACTCTCGGCGATCTTATTATCCTCAGCATTAGCTTTTGATCTGGTGAAATATCTGGGAGCTGCATATTTGATTTATTTGGGTATTCGAAAGTTAATTGCTTCTGATGATGGAGCAAGTGGGGGAATGGTCAAGCGGGAAAGTCTATGGCGCATTTACTGGCAGGGATTCATGGTCAATTTACTGAACCCCAAAACCGCGCTGTTCTTCTTCGCCTTCTTGCCGCAATTCGTCAATCCTGAAAGAGGAAATGTTACGGGACAAACGTTGTTGCTGGGTGCGCTCTTTGTGGGAATGGCGATCATTACCGATAGTTTATATGCCTTATTAGCCAGTTCCCTGGCAGAAAGGTTGAAGGGGAACAGGCATTTCCAAACACGCCAGCGATACTTCGCAGGTCTGGTTTATGTGGGCCTGGGAATCACAACTGCGTTAACGGGTTCGAAGAAGTAAATCTGAAATTTTCGAATCCGCAAAAGCACTAGGGATGGAGGGATCAAAACAGAGAAGCTGTTCTGGGCATGGCATAACATATACAGCGACACACGAAATTGACCCAAACGTGAACAAACGAAAGGGTATAATTCCGCTCATGACGATCAAATCTCAACTGAACGAATCCATGAAAGACGCTATGAGGAGCGGAGATGAAGTGCGCAAACGCACGGTGCGTATGGCGCTGGCCGCGGTCAAGCAGGCGGAAGTGGATAAGCGCACCGAACTCGACGATATGGCTGTGATGAGTCTGATCCAAAAGGAGATCAAGAACCGCGGCGAGTCGCTGGAGGAAGCAAAGAAGGCGAATCGTGCCGACCTGATGGAAGCCAACGAAGCTGAGATCAAGGTACTGGAGGCCTTCCTGCCGGAAGCCATACCCGACGAACAACTGCGCACACTGGTGCAAGATGCCATTAATGAGACCGGCGCGGCCTCTCCTGCCGATATGGGGAAAGTAATGAAGATCGTCATGCCAAGGGTGGCGGGACGTGCGCCAAACAACCGAGTCAGCGCGACCGTGCGGGAACTGCTCCAGAAATAAGATGAAATAAGATGGGGATCGTATCTGCACAACAGCAGCCCACACCTGGACGCATACGCGTGCTTCAGGTCATCCTGCTTATTCTCGTGAGCATCATATCGTACGGAGCCTTGATCCTGCCGGTGGCATTGCGTCCGGCAGCATTACCGTTGCGTGCGGGTGAAGTCTCACCGAGAGATTTCCAGTCGCCGCTGTTCATCGAATACGAGAGTGAAGTGAAAACAGAAGAGGAGCGCCTCGCGGCAGAGAACGCGGTCGCACCTGTGTACGCATCCCCTGACCCGTCCATTGCCCGCAGTCAAATCGAGCGGCTGCGCACCTCGTTGCAGTACATAACCCTGGCCCGCGAAGATCAGAACTCCACACCTGAACAAAAAGAATCAGATATTGCATCCTTAAGCGACGTCACCCTGCCACAGGAAACCATTGAAAAGATCCTTTCACTGCCCTCAGCGCGCTGGGATACCATCCGACAGGAATCCTTGAGCGTGCTTGAGCAGGTGATGCGCCGCAGTATCCGTGATACGGATGTGGAATCCGTTCGACGCAGCGTTCCATCCCTTATAAGCCTTGCATTGAACGAGGAACAAGCTGCGATCGTGTCGGAACTGGTGATGGCCTTCATCATACCCAACAGTGTATATAGCGCTGAACTAACGGAAGCAGCCAAAAAGAGCGCGCGTGAAGCGGTGCCACCCGTCTTGGAAGAATATAAAGCAGGTGAGATCATTGTCCTGCGCGGTCAGGTCCTCACACCTGCGCAGATTGAAACGTTGCAGCGCTTTGGGTTAATCGAGGAGACCAGCCCGTGGCAGAACTATGCAGGCGCGGGTGTGCTGGTTATCACAGTTGCCATCCTCGTCAGTTTATATTTTTCACGAAGGCGACTGCAGTTCCTGCTGGAGGCGCGCAGTCTGGTCGTGATTGCGCTGATCTTTATTGTGTTCATCGTTAGCGCGCGCATGACCATTGAGAACCGGGCGGTTCTGCCGTATGCATTTCCGTTGCCCGCCGTGGGATTACTGATCGCAACCTTGTTTGGCCTGGAGACCGGAATCGTCTTTTCGATGGCGATTGCCTTACTTACACCCTACGGCATGCCCAATGCACTGGACCTGATGCCCTATTACCTTGTTTCATCATTGATCGGTGTACTCGTGCTTGGCTCGGCGCGCCGCGTTTGGACGTTCTTCCGTGCGGGTATGGGAATTGCAGGCGCGGGTATCATGATGGTGATCGCGTTCCGCGTGCCGTTCACATCCCCAGACGGGATCGCTTTACTTCAATTGGCTGGCGCAGCAATCTTTAGTGGGCTGGCCTCGGCGAGTATTGCGTTGTTGTTACAGTATTTCCTGGCCCAAAGCCTTAGTCTCACGACCGCTTTGCAACTGATCGAAATCTCACGGCCCGATTTTCCGTTATTACAATTCTTTTTACGCAATGCGCCCGGTACGTACCAGCACAGTTTGCAGGTGGCCAACCTGGCTGAGCAGGCCGCGGAACTTATCGGCGCAGATGCCTTGCTTACGCGTGTCGGGGCGCTTTTCCATGATGTAGGCAAAGCGCTGAACCCAATATACTTTATTGAAAACCAGGTGCCAGGAAGTGTGAACAAGCATGATGAGCTTGATCCGGTTGAAAGCGCTCACATCATTATCAGGCACGTTCATGATGGTGTGGCACTCTCGCGTAAACACCGCCTGCCGCGACGTATTGATGATTTTATCCGTGAGCATCATGGTACGATGATCGCGCGCTACCAGTATAACAAGGCGTTGGAAGCCGCCAGCGGCAATGCATCCAAGGTGGATAAGGAGCAGTTCCGTTACCCGGGCCCACGACCGCGCTCACGCGAGACCGCGTTGCTCATGCTGGCCGATGGCTCTGAAGCGCGCGCCCGCGCGGAAAATCCGCGGGATGATGAGGCGATGCGTAAAATTATTCTCTCCACGATCGAGCAGGCACAGAAGCAGGGTCAGCTCGACGACACGCAGCTAACCCTTCGTGACCTGAATACTGTGACAGATGCGTTCGTAAATGTCCTGCGCGGCACCTTTCACCCACGCATTATGTATCCAAAAACAGATGAACCGTCTGCGGCTCAAGATATCGCCACCGAGCCTCATAAAACCGTGTCTTAAAGAAAATGATCCACATTGAATCCAAACCTCCCTTTTCTAAAGACCTGCTTAAGCGTGCGGTGAATGCCGCGCTCGCACATCAATCCATAGCTCTAGATTCTGAGTTAACGATCGTGTTGACAGACGATGCGCGTCTGCAGGAATTGAATCGGGAATATCTTGGGGTCAGCGCGCCGACAGACGTGCTCTCCTTCCCCGCCTCTGAAACAGACCCGGAAACCGGCGCACGCTATATCGGCGATATCCTTATCTCGATCCCGCGCGCACAGGCACAGGCCGAGGCAGCGGGTCACCCGCTTGAATCGGAAGTGCAATTGCTGGTGGTGCATGGGGTTTTGCATTTGCTCGGGCATGATCACGCGGGGATTGAAGAAAAAGCCCAAATGTGGAAAGCGCAAGCCGAAATTTTGGAAAGAATCGGTCTTGGTCAAATCCAAATTCGAGAATAATAATGTCATTCGAAAAATTCACCCGCTCACGTATCGCTGCTTTCGGACACGCCTTTCGCGGCTGGTGGCATGTCCTTCAAACCCAACATAATGCCTGGATCCATTCAGTCGTTGCTACTGGGATCGTTGCCATGGGCCTGTGGCTGGGATTACCAGCGCGCGATTGGGCTGTCATTGTGATGACCATTGCAATGGTATTCACTGCCGAGTTCATCAACACCGCCATCGAAGCCGTTGTAGATCTGTCCAGCCCTGCGCATCATCCTCTGGCGAAAGTGGGCAAGGATGTAGGCGCGGGCGCAGTGCTTGTCGCCGCCCTTGCGGCAGCGTTAGTTGGTTTGTTGATCCTTGGCCCGCCATTATGGGCGCGCCTCGTATCCTTGTTTACCGGCAATATATAGCGGATTACAAAAATTCCCGATTTTGCGCCGAAGTCAGGCCCCACAGGGTGCTGCGCAAAGACTTCAGACCCTAACCTACAACTTTTCACTGGAGATCCCATGACATTATCTTTTCAATTTGGCACCGTCGGTTCACCACTCGCTACGCCCAAGAAACCAGGCGGGTCCGTTGGCGCGATCGAATTCAGCAGATCCCTCGGGTTGGACACGTTCGAACTTGGCTGGGTGCAATCGGTGCGTGTGACCGAAGTCACCTGTGCAGCCATCAAGGCAAAGGCTGAAGACCATAAGGTCTCGTTGAGCGTCCACGCGCCATATTTTTTCAACTTGAACGCAACCGACGAGGAGTGGCCCAAGTCCCGGAAGCGTTTGATGGATGCGGCACACTATGGGAATCTCGCAGGTGCTACGGATATCATCTTTCACCCCGGTTCTTATTTTGGTAATGATCCTGCTGAAGTATTGAAGGTTTCCCTTCCTCGTTTGAAAAGCTGTGGGGATGAATTACAAAAGGCAGGCAACCCTGTCACTTTGCGGCCTGAAACGATGGGCAAATCCGCCATGCTGGGTTCACTGGAGGATACGCTCGCAATGAGTAAGGCAGTAGAAAATGTAGAACCGTGCATTGACTTTGCGCACCTGCACGCGCGGCCCGGCGATGGGACGATAAACACCTATGCCGAATGGTCTGCTCTATTAAAGTCTTATCAAAAAGCGCTGGGAAATAAAGCCTTGAAGCGTTTACACATCCATCTTTCGGGGATCGAGTATGGCCCGAGAGGTGAAAAGAAACATCTTGCTGTTGCAGAGTCGGATTTGAAGATCAACTTTCTTTTTCAGGCGTTGAAAGAATTCAATTGTGCGGGACGCATCCTGTGTGAAAGCCCCATTATGGAAGAGGACGCGCTGAACCTGAAAAAAGCGTGGATCAAGGCGAGTGGGGAAAAGGAATAACTACAAATTACTTTCGCTGGTATCTTCGTTTATAAAGTTGTCCTTGCTCGCCTGATTTCTCAATGGCCTTTATAGCTTGCATGCCAAGCTTCTTTATCATTCTTATACTGTTTGTGTTTTCATCTGCAATGAAGATTTGGTAATCCTTGATCTGAAGGCTGGTTTCAATATGGTCGATGATGGCCGAACAAGCTTCCTGTGCATATCCTTTCCCCCAGTATGATCTTCTGAAGTAATAACCGAAATCTTTGACCCCCTCTTCATCTCGTAAGCCAGCCACACCGATTAATTCATCTATTGCTTTTATCGACACAGCATATCTGGTTAGTTCACTGTCCTGGCTATGGAGGATATCTGCCAGCCAAGCTTGGGTTTCGCTTTCTGTCATTACCCTGCGCGGACCAATATATCTCATCACCTCTGGATCTGTGAACATATCAAAAAGGCTTGCCAGGTCAACTGGCTTGAATTTCCGAATGATGAGCCTTCTTGTTTGTAGGATCACCATGAAGCAAGTCCTGTCATAAAAAGAGTGCAGGCAAATGCCTGCACTCGTATTCAATAACTCACCGTCCCGCAGGTTTAAAGGAAAAATTCAAGCTTCTGATCCAACCTGCGGGACGTTCTGAAACACCTTTATGGCTGATATAACACTCTCACCGCCAGCCAATCAAGCGAGAAATCGCGGGCGGTGTTTCCGGCAACTTCCGTAACGCGAACCTGGAAGTTCGGGGCGTTGAAGTCGCCACCCACCCATGTGCGGCCCCAGGTATCGGTTGTTCCGCCGAGCAGGTATGTGGCTTCACTCGTTGTCAGGGTTGGTGTGGACTTGACTGCTGTCCATGTCGCACCGCCGTTCCACGAAATCTGCACACATAGCTTTGGCGCGCCCGCCGTGCCATCAACTCGTGCGTCGGCACGGACTTCAATGCCTGTGATCGTTGCTCCGCCAGGAATGCTGAACCCATAGTTCGAGAAGACATGCCTGTCCTTACGGTCGCTGGTGCAGGATGTGTTTTTGTTCGTGCCGCTGTTATTATCAACGGCGAACAGGCCATCGTTCGCGAACGCATTGGAAGAGGTGACTTCATATCCGTTGTTATCGCCCGAGCCACTGGTCACAGCCGCACTTGCCGATGGGCCGACCAGACCTGTATCCACAGGCGGGGTTCCGCTGCCACAATAAATCCCTCCCTTGCCAATCACGTCATATGGACAGTCCGCCTGATCCAGCAAATACAGGACCGCAGCGCGGTTGCGGGAGGTCTCAGCGGGGATGACCTCATCCGGCGGATAGAAGCCGCCCTGTGCGGAAGTCCGCGGGTACATTTCGAACGTGTAGTTCAAAATTCCATGCACACCGTATAACCAGTCGTTGATCGTGCCGTCGGTGATGTACAGGTCACTGGCTTGTTCGGGAGTATACCCATTCGTCGCGGCCATGGCCTGTCCCATCGCAACCAGTACGTCATGGTCATCCTGCGTCATGTCGGCCGGGACATCGGTATAGGTGTAACCATAAGGCCACAAGACCAGTTCACTATAGGTATGAAAATCTATGGCCACCGTGATCTGCTGTTCGCCGCCAACTATACGGCTATTTACAAAATTGCGGACGACTGCCGTCTCAGGCGCAGAGAATGCAGCGGAACCGCGGTATGTTTCACTGCTTGTGGTGCCACTACTCCCGCCGCAGCATCCCCAGCGATAATCCCAGTTGCGGTTCAAGTCCGTGCCGATATAGGATGAACCCACATTGGGCTGGCGGTTCTTTCGCCATGAGAGATAGGATCCCGTGGAAATATCATATTCGCCGCCATCGGGATTCATATCGAACACCATCCAGATCTCGCGGCTGTTCACCAGTTGGGTCACCTGTCGAAGCGGCTGTAACGGGTCATATTCATCGGTGAGCATCTTCAATGTGTAGAGCGCCATCTCAACAGTCAAATGCTCGCGCGCGTGTTGGTGATGAGTGAGCAATACCTCCGGCTCATCTTCATCCGTTCCTACATTATCAGAAATCTTGCCCGCCCAAATCGTCCGCCCTTGATGGGAAGTTCCTATGCTGAAGAGCGAGAAGATGGCCGGATGGTCGCTGGCCGCCTGCTGGAGCTCCGCGACCATTTCTGCGAAATCATGGTAGTTCGAGTCCGCCGGAGGGAAGGCCAGTGTTACTGCTTCGGCGGAGGTTGGCTCCGCTATGGAGAGCCCCAGCTTCCCGATGGCTATTCTCTCCGCGGGCGTAGCTTCGATGAGAACGTAATCATGTCCCACTTCAAGGATCAAGGCGCCGGTTGCGGCAATTGCCGAGCGGGTCTGCACATCGAACACATTATGCACCATGTAAACCTTCGTCTCATCCGCCGCGTCCTGGCTTACGGCTGGTGTGGTGAAGGTAAACGCGAACAAACTAACGATCGTTAATGCAATCCATGCCCGCACACGAAACCATTTCATTGCTTTCATAAGATTCTCCTTTTCCTTTGACGAATAAACGTGTTGAACGATGGAAATTGATAAAGAAACTCGTTCGAACTCACCTTCCTAACGATAAAAATCTACCCATTGGAAAGAGAAGGACTCGGGCTTTTCCTGAGTCAATGCTGTGGGCAGGGTGATTTCAAGGTATTCCTGTTCCGGCTGGATGCCCATCCACAATCGACTGGATGGCGTCACCGCGCGCTCACTCCCGTCAGGTTGGATAAGGCTCTGTGTAACGGTATCAGACACCCCTGAGGAAGAAGCGCTGACCGTCGTGCTCCCATAGGTAAGTTTGAAACCTTCCAATTTCTTGATATGAAGACGCAAGATGATTCGTGCAGGATAAATCCCCGATAGAAACTCTATATCTGCTTGGCCGATTCCGCCCGGGCTTTGAACATCAATCACTGCCGTTTCATTTTCAACGTTCAATGAAAGTTGATTGTCCTTATCAGCGGCCGCGTTGAATTGTGGGGACTGATTTCCAGTGCAGGCAGTCATTGCCACTGCTACGCATAACATAAGAAGGCCGCAGGAGGCACGCATATCCTGAAAGAGGACAATTTTAGGATGAATTAAGTATAGCATGGCTGTCAAGCTGTCTCGTGTGGAAATCTAAGGCTTTCTTAAAGTTATCCATTACCTTTCAAACAACGCTCCCAGCGCCGAGGACGGCGGCGTGAGCAATAGACTATGGACTGGGAGCCGCGGACTGTAATTCACCGCTGAAGGGATTCAAAAGCCAATCTGATTTCAGATGAGTCACCCAGTCCGTTTTTTGAAGCGATACTACGTTGTTTTCGTCCCATGAAGAGATGTAAAGATCACTTTGTTCATCTCTGAGAACATACTTTAGTGTATTGGTGTCTATGTCGAAGTAAACAATGGACGAGCCATTCTCAGGATCCTGGATTTGAAATACGAACCTGGGTTTGAATGGAGACCAAACGATATTCCCCGCAAAAACTCCGTCCAGGTTATGCTGTTCACCTTTCTTGTTCTTTAGCCTGAGGATCCCAAGAGTTACTGATGGGTCGCCGGGCAAATCTCCACTTGATTGGGTGTAGGCCAGATAGTCCTCATCCGGCGAAAATGTGAAATCGTAATAACGATCGGAGTCTGGAAGCAACATTTCCCATTTTCCGGATTTTACATCGATCATCGCCAGGGCTGTGAAAAGATAAATGCCAGCCGGGGCACCACTATTGGTGGAAGGAGCGGGGGCAAAGTACAGGATTCGACCATTGCGTGACCATTTTATGGGAAAGAGAATGCTGCACTCATCGAAAAGTTCACAAGGCAATGTCCATTCCTGTGTTGTCTGCGCATTGACCACTTTTATCCCGTTTGGCTCGCGATAGGCTGCCCATTGGCCCCTGGGTGGAAATAATGAGTCCTGGAAATTTTCCAGCAACGCGCCGAGCGAATCATTTGTCGGGTATGCGAGCGGAGTGAAGGCGGGGACAGGTGTAAAAGTGGAGATTGGAGTAAATGTAGGGATGGCGCTTGCCGCGGGGCTTGGCGTCCATGTTGGTGGCAGGGTTAACGGAGAGGAGGTTGATAAAGGCTGGGCATTGGCGGTTGGGCTGCCACAGGCAGGTAATAGAGTAATCAGCAATGCAGCGATAAACAAAATTTTCCTGCTCATTGAATGGCGTGTCCTTCAGATACTCCGTCTGATAATTTGGTCAGTTCAAAATGATTATAGCATTTCTATCAAATCTCCTTGCATGCAAGCTCGTGGAAGAGGATGAAATAAAGAAATCCGGCGCTTTGGCATCGATTTCTTTATCGATCTGAAAAACTATTTACTCTATTAGATTCAAGTCGTAAGTGCAACTTTGAAGGCAGTCAAAAGGAGTAAGCTGAGGTAGCATAGCCCTCTTTAGACGGCCAAGTCAAAGGAGCGCTTAATGACAGTCTACACCCAGCTTACTC
>Ga0136635_10000069_pt1 | contig 21170 bp, 19 predicted proteins | sample AntDrymeUQ852106_2_FD_105495 | JGI IMG/M metagenome (GOLD analysis project Ga0136635, IMG submission 105495) | Polar desert sand microbial communities from Dry Valleys, Antarctica - metaG UQ85 (21.06) | ecosystem: Environmental > Terrestrial > Soil > Desert | place: Antarctica: Dry Valley... | reverse complement strand
TTGTGGCTCACCCTTGCGCCGATTTGCTTGTGGTGTTTGCGTGAAGAAGTTGTTTTGTGGCGACAATACTTTACCTGGATAGCGGTGCGGTATGGACTTTTTTATCATCCATTCTCTACCATTGGTTTAGCTTTTTGTATCGGTATGACTGCTGCTGTTTTAGTTTGGCAAAGTCGGAATATCTTAATCGGTTTACCACAACAGGAACAGCAACGTTTAGAAAAACAAGTTTGTCGGATACGCCAGCAAGGATCGAGTCATCCACTGTGGAAGTGGATTTGTCAAGAAATCTTGAAGTAGAAAATTTGAAAAGAATCGAAATATATACACTACGGGCGATATATAGAAAAATCTGACTTAAGGATAGCCAGTATAAGGTGTTTTCGATCTTATATACTACTATAACTATCTGAAAAAAATTGAACTTAACGATAGCAAATATACTGTCGAAATTGGGTACGATGCCATGAATTATACTCAAGTTCAATTTAGCGATCGCAAGTCGGAAATTGACCTTTACCAACTCCAAGAGTTATTTAATATTGCCGCTTTTTGGGCAAAAGGGCGCAGTATGAAAGATATGGACATAGCCATTGCTAACAGTCAGCCAGTGATTACCGTCCGCGATCAAGAACGACTCATTGGCTTTGCTAGGGCAACTTCTGATGGTATCTATCGTGCCACAATTTGGGATGTTGTGATTCACCCAGATTATCGCGGTACTGGACTGGGAACCAAGTTAGTAGAAACTCTTTTAAGTCATCCGCACATGCACAGAGTTGAGCGCGTATATTTGATGACGACACACCAGCAGGGATTCTACAAAAAAATTGGTTTCCAGAGCAATTCCAGCACCACGATGGTGTTATACAACCAACCTAACCTTATACCGACTCCGGAAATCCAGCTTCAGGAATCATTAGGGGGATAGAAACTTGTAGTCTGCTATAATGCTCATTTGCTTCGTCGGTGACGGGAGAAACAATTTCCAACTTTCCCCCCATCACTTCCAACAAAGTTTGATTTAATAATAGCCTCATTCCCGGCGAAAAAAAAGCGTTTTGCTTGTCAGTATCAGACGGTTTATATTCAAATTTAATTAAATCTATTGGCTCACTTGTAGGGATAGCATTAGTTGGCACATCCAAGCAAATATGAATAAATTTACTTGTAGGTGAAGAAGCAGTTGAAATAGAAATACTGCCTTCCTCCATCTGACTAATCGAAGTATCTACCAAATTTAGCAATACTTGCCTTAGCCAGCGGGGATCTGCCAAAACATAAATTTCTGGATCGGGTGGCAAAAGTTGCAAGGTAAAATTGCGATTTGCCGCCAGCATATAAGTTAAACTATGAACTTCCTGCAAAACTTCGGCTAAAGATTGAGGCTGAATATCTAATTTGCTGCTACCATATTCTGTCCTAGAGACTTTGAGAATTTCATCAATTAACTTGAGTAACTTTAACGCTCGTTCGTGAGCTTGAGCGATAAATTCTCGTTCCTCTGCCGCATCTTCACATAAATCTGACAATATTAGCTGATGTAAACCAATTAAACCATTAAGAGGCGATCGCAATTCATGGGTAGTCCGTGCTAAAAATCCCGCCTTAAACTGGCTCATTTCCCTTGCCATTTGATAAGCCAGCATTATACGCTTCATTTCTTCCTCAAGTGCTGATACATCCTGTTTATCAAGCGCTACAGATGAGCTAGAGGACGTTTGCCGTCGCGTAAATAACGCACTCAAACCTAGCCCCAATGCTATTCCCACTCCCAAATATACCCAGTTGCTCCAATCCATAAATTTGGCAATTATCAAGTTATTAATTAACCATCAGCAAAGTAAAATTCCCAAGTTTTCCGTCCCTAGTTTCAAACCGTAGATGAAGATTTTTCTGTTTCTGATATATTTCAAATTTGAAGAGAAAAATCAGCAGTTTTTATATTCAGCACCCAATGAAGCAAAGCTGCCCCATTCCTATCACTCAGCATACTCCTTGATTCTGGCTTCCTTGGGGAAATTCTAACTTCAGATTGCCAAAATTTAGCCCAAAGATATCAGATAAGTCAGAATTCAGAAGTCAGAATAAAATTTAGTATTTTTTTATACTATTTATTATGTTTATACCGCTAAGGCAAAGAGTCAGTCTTGAACTTTTCATTCATAAGTTAGTCCCACAGAATTCTCCTGACTCCTGAATTCTGACTTTGTAATTTTTGTGGCTTAGAACTCTAACTTCACTGCACCTTGTCGCAAAATTTGCCAATTTGTCCCAGTCCATTTAGCAACAGTCGAAGGTACACCAATTCCTGGTGTTTCTCCCTGGCATTCTGTTTCTGCTAAAGTCAGAATATCGGGGAACTGAGCCTCAATTTCTGTTATTGTCTGCAAAGCAGGTTGACCTGATACATTAGCGCTAGTAGTGGCAAGGGGACCTGTTTGCGCCAAAATAGTTTGAGCGATCGCACTATAAGGCACTCGTATCCCAATTGTCATCGAGTCCGTAAGATTCATTGTTTTTGGCACAGACTTTGACGCTGGTAACACCAATGTCAACGCTCCAGGTAAATACTTCTCCATGACTGAGCGCCAAATTTTATACTCTTCATCGTTCCCTACCACATAAGACCACAAATCTTCTACATCCGCTGCCATCAAAATCAAAGGTTTATCTTGACTGCGTTGCTTCGCTGCAAAAATTAATTCTGCTTTTTCTGGTAGCGCTGCGAGTGCGGGAACGGTATCTGTAGGAAAGCTTACTAAAAAACCAGCGCGGGCACCAGCAATCAAATCAACTAGCGAAACTTTCGTCATATTAATTAACCCTATATTTATTTTGCAAATCTGTCTCTAACACTCAACAAACTACATCGCACTATTACTTTTCTCATATAAACAAATTTATACAAACAACATAATAATTGCAGTCGTACAGGTATAAAATTCAGTGTCTACTCTTTATATTCTGTTGTTAATTGCAAGTTAATATCATGCTGTTATCGACAAACATTTCTAAATCCCCCTCGGTTGAGCGCTTGGTTAAGCTTTGGGCAGAGCGTTACACAGTTGACGTATCTTCTCTATCCAAAAATCCCAAGTTCTATGGACAATTGATGAAAGCAGCTTCGCCAGAATATCGAGCGTTAACCGCAGCTAAATTATTGAATAATGTAATATATCGCACAAGCAATCAAGCAGGGACACAAGCGAAATCCCTCTACGAATATATTCCTGACATTATTGATTCTCACTTGGGGCAGCGAATAAATCAATTTGCCTGCCAAGTTTATCAAAAGTTACTGGAAGTTTACCAACAGCAGTCGGGTATGGTTGTTACTCCTATTGCAATAAAAACCACAAATGAGGTTGTTTCTGAGCAGGTTTCTCTTTCGTTATCAGCGATACCAAACATAGAAAAGCTGGCAAATGAACTAGAACAATTGTTACTGAAATACCAAAATCAACACGTAACAGCAAAGGATTGGCGCGTCGTTGGCTTTCTGACTACGCTGTTCAATTTCACTAACAAGTTACTTATTAATGAGTTGACACCAGTGGAGAAAGTTCTGCTGTGTCCCTACTTTAAGTTTGTTGAAGAACAAGTCGCTATCCCCTGGCAGCGAGTCTGTGCCGCAGCCGCAAAACATGAGTTAGGTTCTCCAGCCTTAACTTTAGTTGAGCAAATGTTGCCTATGAGTTCTGAGATTGGTTCAACAGTTTACTGCCAACTTTTACAATTATTTCCCGATCATCGTAGCCTAAGAGGTGGATTGAGCGATCCAGATGTAGCACACTCTTGTCTTCGGGACTTAGATATGTTCCAGGCTTACTTGTGGCTTAGTGTCTTAGAGGAAAGTATAAGACCTGTGGAACACGAACTTGTGCCCTTGTGTGTGATGGTCATGCCGAGTGTGGGAGTGAAATGGGAAATGATCGATAAATGGAAACGACTATTAGTAGATGAAATAGAAAACTGTGTGCAGTTTGAACACAAGCTGCTTTTGCTGAATTACACTCAAGGTATGGAGCAAGCATTCTTTGAGGCACGTAAGCGCCTGGGGGACCAAGGTGAGATGATAAAAATTCCCTCTGACCTTCAGGAAAAGTTGGCTTTTCACCTCAACTATTAAAATCCCAGGACTTACGCAACACTTTCTCACCTACTTGTATCTATTAGCAACGCTGGGCAACGGCAAAGCGTTGAATTCCTGCTAAATCAGGTTGAATTTCAACGTTGCAATAGCTACCTTGATTTTGCAACATTTGCCGCACTGTATCCGCCTGTCCTGCCATCATCTCAACCAACCACACGCCACCAGGTCGTAAGTAAGCGGGAGAAATTTCTATCAAATGGCGGATGCAATCTAAGCCGTCAGCACCACCATCTAGAGCTAGATGTGGTTCATGGTCAACTACTTCTGGTTGCAGCGTAGGTACGGTACTGGTGGGGATATAAGGCGGATTTGACACCATACCGCTAAACTGACCTTTGAGCAATTCTAGCGGCTCCCACCAAGAACCTTGATAAAAACGAATGCGGTCAGCCAGACCAGAATTTAAAGCGTTTTTTTGGGCGATCGCCAAAGCATCTGAACTGCAATCAACAGCATGAATTGTTGCCGTCTTAAAGGCATCTGCTAATCCTAAAGCGATCGCCCCACTACCAGTCCCCAAATCCGCCCAGTGACCTTGCTGTAAGGGCGTTGACAAGCTTGCAGCCACAGCCAAATCAATTAAATACTCAGTTTCCGGTCTGGGAATCAAAACCGCACTCGATACCGTAATTTGAAAGTGCCGCCAAGGTGTAGATCCAGCAATGTACTGCACTGGCAAACGGTCATTTAATCGTTTCTGCCAGAGATGCTCTAAATCTTCTAAAGGTAATTTTAGAGCGATCGCTGACCAATCTTTAAAAGATTCTAAACGCAATGCCAAGCGGTCTAAACCAGCAACTTCTTGTAATAACCAATCTACCTCAGCTGGTGAAACATTAGTGGCGATCGCTGCAATGATAGCTGAACGACGCCACTGCCAAAGTTGTAAACCAGAAACTAGATTGAGCTGCTTATCCACCATGCCGAGGGCGTTAAGGACGCTTAGGAGCAGTAGCCGGCTTATTGCCCCCACGAGCTGGAGCGGCAGGCTTATTCCCTTCTCTCGGCAGTGTCTTGATATATTCTCTCGACTCTGGGGATGGTACTAAAACAACTTGCGACAGCCAGTTATCGCTTTTATCTTGCAAAGTTTTAATTACACCGTCTACATCTATTACCTGGATATCAGCTTTCGGAAACTTTGGCTTCACCTGAGTCAACAAACCTTGTGCGTCTTGCTTGCTTAAAAATAAAGGAATAAGTTGCTGATTGTCAGCTTTCAACTGAATTGGTACATATCCTTGTTCTGGTGAAAACCTAACAGCAAAAACAGGCACGCTCTTAAATTCATTTACCTGCTGACCGCTTTGACGCAGCAAGTCCATCGCTCCCTTCACCTCCGTATCTACAGGTTTAAAGGCAAATAGAAGGCGGTTTGGCTGATTTTTGCTTTGTTGCAATTGCTGATAAATTACCCCTAAAGGCACTGCCGTCACTTGTAGGCTTTTGACCACTTCATCCATTTTCGGGTCTTTGCCTTTCACATTCTGTAATTCTTTAATAAACGATTGAGCCTCCTGCCGACTCAGATAAACACCAGTTACAGAACCAGTGGATTTTTGCCCGTTATTACCTTGTGGAAGAGGACGGCTTAAAGGTAAACCTTGGGAGTTAGTAATTAAATAAACCGGTACTGAATCGAGTTTCTCTTTGACTTGTTGTTCTGTCAATGCCAGCACTGGGAGATTTCCCACAAATACCGTCGAGAGCAGTGTACTCCCGATTATTCCTAATGTTGCGCCCCAGCGAACCAATGATTTCATGACTTTTCCTCGCATCAATACTTTAATCAAGCCGAGACTTTGGTTGGATTGGCACAGAACCAACTTGTTTTAGTTATAGTATCGTCTTCGCCAATTTACAGTGTTGTTTTCTTAATTTCGCCTTGCTCTTCAAAGGAATAATGCTGTAAACGCATTGATTACTGCCGTTTTCTAGCTTAATTGCACAAAATCTGGAAACTCTGTAATAGATACGGGTGTAGGAAGAATCTAAAAAATTCCCGATATAAGAAAATTTCACAAAAATTAACACCTCTATACCCCCACATTATGAATCCACATACCGTGAAAAGTTAGGCTTTCTACAAGCAGCCAAAAATGTCCTCTACCTTTAAGGCGACAAATGCCATTTTATTGTCTTTCCTGAGGATAGTTGACGCCCAAGCCTTGTGGATCGTTCCATCCATTTTCATTTAATATGTGCTTATAGTTACATAGGTATCAATTTGATAGTTATTTTCAAAAGTTCACAGAAAATCTTTATCTTGATATGCCAAAACCAGAGATAATCGCTAAAGAAAAACCTGTATTTTTACTTTTTGGCTATAGCAAAATTGACACGTTTTAGAGTAAAACCCTTAGGAAATCTCCAATAAAATGTCAGAAAGTTTTTAATTTTTAATAGAAAATTAAAAAACTCTAGATTCTATTAATAAGTCTAGAGTTTACGATTAGCATTATTAAATCGGGATGACAGGATTTGAACCTGCGGCATCCTGCTCCCAAAGCAGGCGCGCTACCAAGCTGCGCTACATCCCGGTTAAATTAATTCACTTTGATAGTCGTCTAACTCTGATTTGACATAATTGCTTTGTATAGAAGCAAACCTTTGGTAAGCTTACCAAATTTTTGCTTGACCAGAGCAACTATGACATCTTATCAGATTTTTTGGTTGTGCGCGTTAATTCGTTTGAACGCAAACTATTGGGCAAATAATTTACGATATGCAAAGACAAAAAACATGTCTTTACACTGACAAAGGAGTTAAAGCCAACCTATTCTTCTGGTGAAAAATAGGCTTCTACCATCATAACTTACTTTCGGTCAGCAAGGATATTTATTTATATGAAGCATTACTGAGGATACCAAAACATGCCTTTGATACCTTCAGGATCGGCGACAAACCCCATAGTCCGATAAAAATCGACAACATGAGGGTCAGCGAAGAGAGTGACATTGCTAATTTCTTCACTCCGGAGTTTTTTGAGTACGTACTTCATCAGTGCTTTGCCCAATCCTTGAGCTTGAAAGTCGGGGTGAACTACCACATCCCAAATAGTGGCATTAAAAGCGTGGTCTGACGTTGCACGGGCAAAACCAACCAGCCGTCGTTGTGTTCCTCGCACTTGCCACATTGTGGCTACGAGAAAACTATGCTCGATCGCTTTTTTCACTTTTCTCAAAGGACGACGCGACCAACCGACGGCATCACAGAGTTCTTCTAATTCATACAAGTCAATATCTCGCTCCGTACTAAAAACGATACGAGTCTCCTTAGGAGGAGCAACGCCTTCGCCATTAGAGCTAGAATTGCCTACAACTTCCGCGCTCATCTCTTCAAACGAGTTCGTCCTAGATGACGCTACAGCTTCGGGAGTACTAAACCAAGTTTTCCAAAAACCCATGCCAACGTGGTTCGGGTAGTATAACTGAATTGGTTTCCATTGAAACAGTGTTGACCCACGGAATGAATCTCGCTAACCATTCGCAACCCCTCACACTGAAAATTTTTCTAGTGTTTTTGGGATTTTCAATTGGTTTAGCCAGTCAGGACGTGTTTTACACCAATCATTTTCAACTTTAGCATTTTGTTGTGGAGCTAGGAGAAATTAACCAAAACCGAAGGATATAAGAGTGAATTGTATATAAACACGCAGGACTGGGGCATTGGGAATTGGGAATTGGGAATTGGGAATTGGGAATTGAAAATTGGGCATTGGGCATTTATCCCCCCATCTCCCCATCCCCCCTCCCTCCCTCTCAAGAACTCTCCCTAGTCCCTTGGCGACGAATATGAGCGAGTCTTAACCCCAAAATGGCTTCTGGTTTAAAATCTTCGACCCTGGAACTCCTAAAACGCTTTAACCGAGCGTTTCCCCAGTTTTATGAGCAATTTGTTAGCAGTGAGATTCAACTGCAAAATTTGCGGCTAGCCTACCGACTTTATAAAACCAGACGCGCCGTTATTGAGCTGAAACCGGAAGGTAGCAAAAGTGCTTTGCATTTTGCCTACCGCAACCAGTCTTTTCTCCTCAGTGATATTTTTGGTGTGCTGGCAGCTTATGGGCTGACTATCCACGGTTTAAGTCTATACGGTCAGATCCGACCGCCGATGTTGGTTTTTATCAAATTGTTGGTGTCTCGTGGCAGTAAAGCCCTAACCGATAAAACCGCCGAAAACGTCTGCCGTGCGGTTCGCGAGGCTTTAGGAGGACGCTTTGAGGTAGAAGAGATGCTAGCAGTAGAATTTAACCTCGATGCCGGCTTAGAACAAGTACAAACCGAATTTTATGTCGATCCGGTCTTTCATCTTCCGGCACTAGTTATTGAAGCTGATAACCAACCGGGATTATTCTACAAAGTGATGTACGCCATTTGGCAGGAAGACTTACTGGTGGTAAATGCTAATTTACTGGTTTGGCGCGGACGTACACGCCTTATTCTTTACTTGTTGGGACCCAATGAAAGCCTGATTCCTGAATATCTAGGTCATAAAATTGCCGAAGGGGTGCGACAGAGGTTAATGGGAAAAAGTTAGGAGTTAGGAGTTAGGAGTTAGTTGTTAGTTGTTAGTTGTTGGTTGTTGGTTGACGGTCAACACTTAACCACTACCCACTACCCACTATCTACTAACCACGCTCCCACGCTCCCACGCTCCCACTAACATTGTACAGACGCGATGTTCCTCGCGTCTCTACCACGCTCCCACGCTCCCACGCTCCCACTAACTCGCTCGTATTTAGTCGCGCCCGCCCTTAAGGGTACGATGGAATTATGGCAAGGATTGAAATATTGGGCGTTCCACACGCATACGAGCTAACGGCTCCCACGACCTACCCCCATGCTTTAGTTTTTATCCACGGTTGGCTCAATAGCCGTGGATACTGGCAACCTGTGATTTCTCACTTATCAGCTGATTTCCAGTGCCTGTCTTATGATTTGCGTGGCTTTGGTGAGTCCCAGCCTGAGGCAAAAAGCGATTTTAGTCGTGAAAATACATCTAGTTTGAGCCTAACTGACAATGACCCTTGTGGAGTTGGCTATCCGTTCGATTCTGTTTATACCCCAGCTGCTTATGCTCACGATTTGGCGGTTCTTCTGCAACAGATGAATATTACCAGTGCTTGGCTAATTGGTCATTCTTTAGGAGGCACGATCGCTCTTTGGGGTGCAGCACAAATGCTCGATCGCGTTAAGGGTGTCATCTGTATCAACGCAGGTGGTGGAATTTATCTCAAAGAAGCTTTTGAGCAGTTTCGCTCGACTGGTCAGCGGCTTTTGCAAATCCGTCCGAAGTGGCTGTGCCAAGTACCTTTGATTGATTTACTCTTTACTAGAGATACTGTGGCACGTCCTTTGGATCGCTTTTGGGCACGTCAAAGGGTGATTGATTTTGTTGTCGCTGACCCGGAAGCTGCTCTGGGAACGCTGCTAGACTCGACAACTGAGGAAGAAATTAACCGCTTACCCCGATTGGTATCCGAAATTCAACAACCAGTTTATTTCTTAGCTGGTGCGGAAGATAAAATTATGGAACCGAAGTATGTTCGCCATTTAGCTAGCTTTCATGCTTTGTTTCAATACTGTGGTGACAATGTTATTGAAATTCCTGATTGCGGACACCTGGCTATGTTAGAGCAGCCAAATGTAGTTGCCGATCACATCCGCTCGATAGTCAGGAGTTAGGTAGAGACGCGATTAATCGCGTCTGTACAGGAGGCACGGTAGAGACGCGAGGAACCGCGTCTGTACAGGAGGCACGGTAGAGACGCGAGGAACCGGAGCGTCTGTACAGGAGGCACGGTAGAGACGCGAGGAACCGGAGCGTCTGTACAGGAGTTAAACCCCTTCCCCTATTTGATATAAATCCATGACTTGGGTCAGGGATAGCCTTGATTGAACGCTTAGGGTAAGTGGGGAAGTATGACCAAGGGCTAGATGCTCTGAGGCTGTACAGCCTATCATGGCGGCATTATCGGTGCAATATTTCATTGGGGGAAATAACACCCGCAGGTTACGCTCACAGCCGGCTGCTTGTAAATGTTTCCTTAAACCGCTGTTGGCGGCTACCCCTCCACCGACGGCGATAATTTTTAGATCGTAGTCAAGGGCACAGGCGATCGCTCTTTTGGTAAGCGATCGCGCTACGGTTTGCTGAAAACTCGCCGCAATATCAGCTACAGGCACTTGCTCGCCATTTTTCTCGAATTGTTGCACTAGTCGCTGTACTGCCGTTTTTAATCCGCTAAAACTCGAATCATAGCGATGATACCCGCCACCCGGTAGGGAAACTTTTCCTTCTGGCAAAACAAAGGCTTGCGGATTACCTGACTGCGCCAATTTATCAATCATCGGTCCACCGGGATAGCCCAACTTCAACAACCGCGCTACTTTATCAAAGGCTTCACCTGCCGCATCATCGCGGGTTTGTCCTAAAGTTTCGTAAATACCACAATCTTTGACATAAATCAAGCTTGTGTGTCCGCCGGAAACCAGTAAGCTAAGAAAAGGAGGCTTGATATTTGGCTCGCTCAAGTAAGTCGCGTAAATATGACCTTCAAGGTGATGAACTCCTAAAAATGGCTTATTGTGTACCATTGCCAGGGTTTTGGCGGCAGTTAACCCCACTAAGAGCGCTCCCACGAGTCCGGGGGCACAAGTTGCGGCAATGCCGTCGATTTTTCCCCAATTCAATTCTGCTTGTTCGAGGGCTTGAGCGATCGCCTGATTTATCGTTTCTAAATGCTGTCGGGATGCTACCTCTGGTACTACCCCGCCATACTGCTGATGAACCGGGATTTGCGAGGCAACAATACTACTAAAAACTTGACGATTATTTACAATTGCTACGGCAGTTTCATCGCAGCTGGTTTCTATCGCTAAAACGGTTGCCATGACAGGATTATGGTTAATTGAGACTTAACTTTTGAAGCTTTAACTTTTATTTACTTAAACTTTACTCGGTTCCCAGGCAAGAGTATGATGACTTCCTAGTTATGCTGATAAACACTGTACAAGCCGCTTCGTTTTGTACAAAAAACTTTTTGTTTTGTAATAAAAGGAAACAACTCAATGAGACGATTGTTTACTTTGGTTTTGGCGATTTGCCTAATGTTCAATTTTGCCCCGCCAGCAAAAGCGTTAGGGGCTGACCTTGTACCCTGCAAGGACTCTCCTGCTTTTCTACAAAGGGCAGCAGAGGCACGTAACACTACCGGCGACCCTGCCTCCGGGCAAAAGCGATTTGAGCGTTATGCCCAAGCTTTATGTGGTCCAGAAGGTCTACCTCATCTGATAGTCGATGGTCGTCTTGATCGCGCTGGTGACTTTTTAATTCCCGGCATTCTCTTTCTGTATATGGCAGGTTGGATTGGTTGGGTAGGTCGCGCCTATCTGCAAGCCATCAAGAAACAAGGTGGCGACGTAGAAAGAAAGGAAATCATGATCGAGGTGCCTTTGGCAGTATCACTCATGCTGTCTGGCTTTACTTGGCCCCTAGCCGCCGTGAAAGAATTCCTTTCAGGCGAATTGACAGCTAAAGATACCGAAATCCCGATTTCGCCTCGCTAACAATACACCTCAATTTTACTTATTTGGGAGAATGATTCATGCAGCAGAACTATTTCGTTAAATATCTTTCCCTGGCACCAGTTTTACTGTTCGCCCATCTGATTTTTGTTGCGGTTGTGTGGATTGTATTTAACATCTTCTTCCCCGACCTACTTTTCCACCCGTTGCCATAAACGACGGAATTAAAGAATTTTGTTAGCAGTAGAGACGCGAGGAACATCGCGTCTGTACATAGTTAGTTGTCTACTAAGTACTAACTGCTAACAAATTAATTTTGGCAACCTCGTAATGCTGGAAACAGCATCCAATTTTGTTATATGTATATAAACTTAATTAACTTTTCTAAACTTCGCTGTTAAAAATCATATTTAGACACAATTATTACTAATAATAAATAATCAAGCATCTTATTTAGAGGCAAAGACAAAATATGGCGCAAGCAATAGACGCATCAAAAAATAGTCCTAGCGATGCTAGAAATCGCGAGGTTGTCTTTCCAGAATGGCGCGATCCGCAGCGGGGAAATCTAGAAACGCCGATTAATGCTTCTCCACTGGTCAAGTGGTACATTAATGCCTTGCCCGCATATCGTCCAGGTATAACTAGCTTGAGACGAGGGCTAGAAGTTGGCATGGCTCATGGTTACTGGATATTTGGTCCCTTTGCCAAATTGGGTCCCCTGCGGAATACAGATAATGCTAACTTAGCTGGGTTATTAGCAACCTTAAGCTTTGTTGTGATTCTGACTGGTACTCTATCGCTTTATGGTAATAGCAATCCCCCCCAACCAGTCGCCACCGTGACTGTACCCAACCCGCCAGATTCTTTTAAAACTAAAGAAGGCTGGAACACTTATGGTAGTGGGTTTTTAATCGGTGGTCTTGGTGGTGCATTGGTTGCCTACCTTTTGACTTCCAATCTAGGACTAATTCAAGCTTTAACTGGCAATTAGTTTAGTCATTAGTCAAATGACAGTGTGAATAAGATAAGGACACAAAGGAAAGGTTAACTTTTTCTTCGTGTCCTTTATTTGTTGGGGTTTAATAAAAAATAGATACTCCCTATCCAGCCTCTGTTACAAAGCTTTGAGCAAAGAAAACCACAGCGAGAACTTTGCGCTTCTACATAGAGTGTCTGTGAGCAATGAAGCGAATATTACACGATCGCTTGCGCTGTCCATTTTTGGCGCTTGTGAGCGCCCAAGGGTGAAAAACAATCAGCTGTGGTTTAAATGTGTTTTGCTAACCAAATAAAGCAGCAGCGATCGCATTTACAGCAGTCTCCAAATCGTCATTCACGATTTGAATATCAAATTCTGGCGCGGCTTTAATTTCTTCATGAGCGCATTGCAGACGACGGGCGATCGCTTCACATGAATCCTGTCCGCGACCGCGTATCCGTTGCTCTAATTCTTCAAAAGAAGGCGGTAGAATAAAGATGCTGAGAGCGCTAGGGAAAGAAGCGCGAATTTTTCGTGCCCCTTCTAACTCAATTTCTAGCACAACTGTCTTACCGGCGCGAATTTGGTTAAGTACCCCTTCACGAGGAGTGCCGTAATAGTTACCCGCAAATTCCGCCCACTCTAGGAATTCACCTTGAGCAACCAATTGTTCAAATTTGTTACGGCTAATAAAGTAATAATTTTTGCCGTCGATTTCCCCAGGACGAGGAGAACGAGTCGTCACGGATACTGAATAGTATAGCTCCGGATGACGCTGTAGAAGCGATCGCATGAGTGTGCCTTTGCCGACACCACTAGGACCTGTTAAAACAATCAGCCTGCCCAGAGGGGGGCATTCTTGGGTAGTAGCACCATTCTGGATGGATAAAACTTGCATCATCCGCTCAACTTGTGAATTAATCGATAGACATTATTCATTAGTCATTCTCAAAACGAGTATAGACTAATAAATTGGTAGCATGGGTGACAGAAAACTTGTCTAATTCACATATTACTGCTGATATGGCGCAAATAGGGGTGGGGCTTTCAACCCACCCCCAATCAATTATCTACAACTTGAGGCTCGCGGGAAACTACAAAGCGATTTGCTACCGTTTCTGGTTGAATCGCTGAAAGAATCACATGGCTGGAATCTGTGATAATTACAGCTCTAGTCCTGCGACCATAAGTCGCGTCAATCAGTTGACCTCTGTCTCTTGCGTCAGTAATAATCCGCTTAATCGGGGCAGACTCTGGACTGACAATAGCAACTACTCGATTGGCAGACACGATATTGCCAAAACCGATGTTGATTAACTGAATGTCCATAAAAAAACTTATGCCAAATACAGTGTGATTCGCATTATTAGTAACTTCTTTACATGTTATCTATAAAAAATTGGAGTTACAACGATTAAATTCAAGCCAATAGGCGTTTTTAAATTATCACTGCTTTTTTTAGCTATTTATGCCCTAATTTCACCTAAAATACTTCTACAGACATAGGTTAAGTAATACTAACACAAGCTATAAATACCGAGTTTAATCAAAATGTATATATAAGTGAGAAATATGAAATTGCTAAAAGTCTTCTCTCTCAAGTCAGACATTGAAAACATACGGGGTGTTTTTATTACTGTTTATAACCACGGGCATAATATCAGCAATTAGTCTATAAGTAGATAAACAATCATTAAAGAGAAAATGCTATTTATTACAGGGGTGGGCATCCGGCACGCCCTATTTTTAGTTTATTTAGGTTGAGCTACTTAGCTATGACGCGATCGCTTAACTAAGTTTCATTGGAATGAATTGTAACTCTGGATTACGTAAAAGTGCGCGATGAAAAAAATACAAACTAAAAACACCATTTCCATCGAAGTGCGATCTATCAAAGAGAGCCACTACGAATAGACGGTACAGGCAACCGCTTTTCGTGGACTCACCGCAACGCACTGGCGAGGCTTGACGAACAAAGTCTGCCGACCCAGGCTGAAAACCTTATTTTTCCGTCTAATTAAAAAGTTATAAATCGCCCAAACTAATCAACTTTTAGCAGCCTTTTTCATCTCTTGCCATCTTTGCCGCAGTCGATTCAAGTTTGGAGCCTGACCGCCATAACGCCAGCTATTATATGCTTGGCAAATTTCATCTATTACCTCAGCCGTTGCTGGTAAATGATGCTGGTATGACACGCTAGCATATTCTAAAGGTGTTTGTGCTGGGTGCTTGGTAAAACCTTCTTCAGCTAGCCATTGCAGCATTTGTTGATAAAGGCTTTCCATTGGGGGCAATTTTCGCAAAGTACGACGCTTCAACCATTTTTGCCACTGTACCCAACCCAACCAACTTAAAAAAGCCGTTGCAGTTGCCAAGATTAAGCCTGTCAATACACCTAGCCAACCTTGAGAAAATAAAGCAAAAACAAAAGCGATCGCTTTACCAATCCAACTAAATATTGCCCCAAATACATTATTTAATAAACTTGTCACCGGCGAGGGCAACCAGCCTGCAACCCAATTCCAAAATTGACGCAACACACTAAAAGTCTGAGTCTCTTCAATCGAAGGTGGAATCAGCGGATGATTGGGAATTGGATCAAAGGTAAACCAACCATGTTTGGGGAAATACACTTCTGTCATTGCATATGCATCGGTGTTGCGAACGACGTACATCCCCGTAAATGGGTTAAACTCTCCTGAACTAAATCCTGCCACCAACCGCGCTGGAATGCCAATAGAACGCAGCATCACCGTCAAAACTGTAGAAAAGTGGTCTGGATAGCCTCCTTTTTGCTTAAACAAAAAGGTTTCTACCAAGTCTTCTTTATCACTTAAATAAGGCAGTTCTAAGGGATTTTCGGGAATAGAATAATTTTGCTTGAGATATTGAGCTAAATAAAGTGCTTTTTCGTAAGCTGAATCAAGGAATTTTTCTGACTTTCCGACTCGTTCGCGGTTGTAATTAGCTAAAATTTCTTCGGTGCGTTGTCGGACTTTTTCGGCAATTTCTGGGGGGATTTGTAGATAGTAATTTTTAATATTTTGGGGATAGTTAGTTGAAGCCTTTCCTAAAGAAGTGCGATCGCGTAATGGTACATCGGAAATTATCGTATAAGTCAGGTCTTCTGATAATCCCACAGGCGATCGCAAAGAACCTTCTTTATCTACAGCTATCATCGGTGTGGGAAAGTATACTTCCTTCGGATAAGTCATAGCCGGAATCAAGTTAGGCAAATCCGACACCAGAGTGTAAGTTTGTACTATTTCTTTAGTTGGCGTATTTATTGCTGGGGGGTTGAGATAAATTTGGTAAGACCAAGGCGATCGCTTGACAGTAAGAACTTGTTCATTGCGGGAAATCTCCCATCCCTTACCCGTGTAGCGATCGAACGCCAAAACTCGCCAAAAACCTTCGGCTTGCGATCGCACCCGCATCACTACTTTGGGTTTCATTTCTCCCCGCAGGTTTTGGTTAATCTGGCTATTAAAACCGTAATAAAACGTATTATTTAATCCCCCCGGTTTGCCGTTTTTATTTTCCGCCGTGCCGTTGCTATTATTACCTTGATTATTGGCATTACCTTGGCGCACATAACCGGGATTGATGATACTGCGTCCTGTAAAACCGCCTTTAACTTCGATAGGGGAACTTACGGGGAAAGTCCGCAATTGATAGCCCGGAAAACGGGGCAGAACAGCAAAAATTACCAATCCTAGCCCGACTATTAAAGTAAAAAGTAAAAAGTAAGAAGATAATTTTCTGACTTTTACCCTCGTTCCTTGGCTCTTTTTAGGAATGCTTTTACCTTTTTCCTTTTCTAAGCCGAGACGAGAACGGTAATCTATAACTAAAGTTGGCAGAGCGATCGCTAAAAATAACACCAACATTGGCGCAAACTCAAAAGTTTGACTTAGCGTCGCTGCCACACCCAGCAAAATCAGCCCAATCACAATTGAATACCCCAAATCCTTGCGCTTCGGCATATCGAAACTGTGAAGGACTTGTAATTGAATTAGTAACTCAGCTAAACCCAGCCGTGTATCATTCAACTCGCCCAGCAATCGCCCCAAAAAAGCACCGAGTGCTACTAACATTCCAATGGCGATACAAAACTTAACCGATACATTAGCATCTCGACGACGGTAATAACTCCAAATCGCACCCACCACGCTTAGAGGAATTGCCCAAAAACTAAATTCCGTTTGAGCCGCAATATCCGTCGCCAAAATTCCCACAATTACCAAAGCTAGCACCAGCACCCGTAAGGTAATTGAATCTTCCACTTCAATTAAAGGCTGATAGTGCAAATGCCGCCAATAACGATTAACAGGTAAACGCCAACTTATCCTGGACAAATTAAACATTTTGATCACAAAGCGGCTAATGGGTGTACAAGCAGGCGCGATGATTCAGACGCAACGAACACTACTGCGAGAAAGCGGGAACTTACACCATTTCTCCATGAAGATGAAGCTCAAACTACTAGCCTGGGTCCGCAGGCTACCCTTCTCCTATCGCAGACGCTACGCGAACAAGAACGCCAAGGGCAAACGTTTGTATAGCCCTAGCGTTCCAGCTTGTTCGCGTCAGCGTGCGCTTGGCGCAGGGCAATATAGCGCGCATCCTTACAGAGAATTGATATTACCTCGGAGCGTGTCTTCTTCATAGCCGCTTCCCGTAGACACCCTAACAACCGCTTTTTTAAAAAAAGGATGAGCCTCAAAACCAGGATAATTATCTTATCAATCAGCGTTTATCAACAAGTGCGTGCTAGCAGTGGTAATATGGGCTACATCATCGGCTGAATGACAAACCGAAGTGATTGTTGCTCTAATTCGGGGAACTCAACCTCCAAAGTATAAGTCTGCTTAAGTGGCTCTTCGTATAATTCAACACTCACGCAACCCGATGTAGAGGACATCGCCCTTGCTTGAGTGCCATTTCCTCGGAGTGTCAAAATTCCCGCCGTGGGTAGATCCCCGATGACGCAAAGTTTTGGCACTCTACCCTGAGACTGATATTCTACTTTGAGGTTCATAGCGCCCGCGCTAGTTAGCCATTGTCTTTCGACTACTGGATTGCTATGTGAAATTGGCAAAGTCAGATTTTCCAATAGTTGTTTAGCTGCTAGCAAAGATAAAGCCATCTGTTGGCGTTCTCCTAAATCGGAGTAATCGCTTTGTTTGATGTGCATTTTCTCCAGAGCGTCTCCAGGAGAGCGATGGGGAAATCTTAGCACCATTCCTGCTATGTCGTTGAGTGCTTGGGCATCGTTAGGAAACAAGCTCTCGACTACCTGAACTAATTTTGCCCCCACAGGCAGAGAAGATACCAGCATTGCCTGACATTTTTCTAGCAATTGCCGAAAAACTTTTTCAGGTAAAGACATCGGTATATTCAGTTTCGATTGCTGTGCCATCCACCCGTATGCTGGAACTAATGCAACCGAAGGACTGTCTAGGTAATCGGGGTAATCTCTTAATTGGGTTTCCCAAGGGAATAAAGGCGGGTGGTCTTGAATTTGGACTAGTAGCCGACGTTTAATGACGGCTTGGAAACGTTCTTGCACAGTAGGAATTTCTCCCAGTTGAAAGGTTTGGGGTATCCCTCCCGACTCAAAATCACCACTTGTGGAAGCGGTGGTTTCAGAGAGCGGATTTTCTACCCCATCAATTTCCTCACACTCAGCCGAGGGATGCTTGCTCTTTTCGACATCGGATGCCAATAACCAAGCAAGTAACTGGTGTTGTAAGGATTCTGAGTCACTATTCATGAGTAGATGCACCTGATCCGGACACTAATGAGTTACGAATTTCCCAAGCTTGTTCCAGAATTTTAAACCACCGCTTTTGCAGTTGTGCCATTGATAACCCTAAAGTTTTGGCGATTTTTTCATCAGCTTGTCCTTGCTGCTTTAACTCTAATAGAGAGCGTTGTTTCTCGTCCAGCTGTGCGGTGTAACTATCCCATTGTTGGGGAGTCAAGCCCAAATTCGTGGGCAAAGAAGCTTCTAACCACTCGTGAACTAGCTCCCAGCGATGCAGCAAGGCAAAACGAATCAGGTGATATTTAAAGCGCTGCTGCAAGTAATCGCGCTGCCGAGGAGTTAAACCCAAAATTGACTCAATTTCTTGCGCGGATAAATCTTTAAGGCGAAGGGCGAAGTAATCAGCGCAGTCAGTTTGTTGCCGTTGTTCTAGATAGTTCATTAACTCCCTAACCACAACAGAACGCAACGTATCTTCTTCGGGTTCTGGTTCGGGTTGCATCGCCATCGCACTTCGCAATTGCTGGACGGCTGGATCTTCCCAAGAACCATCGCCGTCATTAGCGCTACCTTCTGCGGCTTGTTCGATGTCTACAGAGCTTTCGGGGGGCTGTTGTTGAGAAAAAGTTTGCGCCCGCAAAATAATCAGTTGCTGCTGTCGTCCTGGTAGGGGAATCCGGCGCTTGCCATAGCGCTCGGTAAATGCCATGTACTCAGCTAATTCCAGAAGACTCTGGGGGCGATAGCTAGAGGTAAGTTGATTTTCCCGCCGGAAAGCGTTTAACGCCTCCAAATAAAAACTTTGTAAGAAATCTTCAATGATCGTCAGCCGTCCCTGATAGCTCAACTGCCTCTGAGGAGGATTAATGTAACGGTAGATAATCGCACTCAAAGTGCTATGTAATTCGATCCTACCCCGACTTGAACCTAACTGGTAGTATCTGAGACACTGTTGCAGCCTATGTTTGGCTAAAGTCATCGCCGAGCTTTCCACTGCACCGGAAGCTTGGATACGTTTACTTTCATGGCAAATCCGGTAAACTTCGGCGGTAATTCGTGAAGCCACGTCGTGGCAATTCGGCTCCGAAGCTTTGGTTAATTGACTTAACTCCTTCAACAGGAGTTGAAATATCGCCTCCACTCCGATAGAATTTTCTCCCTGAATAGTTGCGGTTGCGGCTAAATTCATAGTCTCAGTTTAAAAAAACCCTAACATACTTGGTTACAACCTGTATGAACATGGGTATTGGCTTTTTGGGTTTTGCGTATAAGCTAAACGCAGGCAGATCCTGTGTTTAGGATTTGGTTCTCATCTATTATTCCCAACTCATAGTGAGATTATTCACACGTAAATATCTTATAGCCATTACCCAAAAGTTATTTGCAGGTCGTTTATGGACTTAAAAGCACAAATTCAATTGCTGATCGACAATGCACCCAACGATGGTATAACACCACAACTTGTCACAGCAATCGCCCCAGCCCTTAGCGCGATCGCTCAAAGGTTACGTCACACCCAGTACTACATTCTCCAAAATTTGGAAAAAGACTGGGTTTTAACTACATTGAGCAACCGTGCAAATCCAGGCTTGGAAAAGCGCGTGATCTACGCTTACCCTACCTTACAGGATGTTCCACTCAGCTCCAATGCTGGGCTTGACCCTCAAGTAATAGCTGCACCAATAGCGATCGCTGACATTTTGTTTCAACTTGTGGCATTAGAACCCGTAGATAGTATAGTTTTTTTTGAGACTCCTGGCATGAGTACCAACGCTGTGGAAATTAAGCGAACTGAGTTACAGCACTTAATTCAAAAAAAGCTGCACTCCATACACTCTCGCCCTCAAATTCCCCCTGATATTGCCTAAAAGGGTTGGGGACGGTTGGACGCTTAGACTGGGGACTAAGCAAGTATTCCCAATCACCTCCAGTGACAATCCCCAATCCCCAGTTTTTAATAGAGCCGACTCAGTACATAATCAGCCATATTAGTCAGGGCTTGCCGGCATTCTGAGGGTGGGAGAACTGCAAGATGTTCAATTGCTAGTTTGGCATGTTCGGCAGCTAACTCGCGCGATCGCACCATACCCTGACTATCTTCAATCAGCGCCAGCGCTTCCTCTAAATCGCCAACCTGGGCAAACTCTCGTGAAATCAGCACTTCTAAGTATGGTTTTTCTTCCAAAGCGAATAAAACTGGTGCAGTCAAATTCCCACTGATCAGATCCGATCCGGCTGGTTTACCTAAGGTATCCGTCGAAGAAGTGAAATCTAAAATATCATCCACAATCTGAAACGCCAAACCAAGATTACGACCGTAGCCATACAATTGTTCGGCGGTTTCTTGGGAAACGTCGCTCAGTAACCCAGCTGCTTTAGAACTGTTGGCAATTAACGATGCAGTTTTGTAGTAGCTCTTTTTTAAGTAAGTCTCAATCGAGGTGTTGGTATCAAAGCGATTTAGTCCCTGCTGGATCTCTCCTGAAGCCAAATCCATAATCACCTCAGACAGCAGTTTTACTACGTCTAAGTTGTTCAGGTTAGCTAAATACCAGGAAGATTGGGCAAATAGAAAATCTCCAGCTAATACAGCAATGCGGTTACCAAACAAACTATGAACTGTGGGAACACCACGGCGCATATCTGATTCATCCACCACATCGTCATGCACTAAGCTTGCCGTGTGAATCATTTCTGTAATTTCAGCTAGGCGTCGGTGTCGCGGCGTGATTT
>Ga0136635_10000068_pt1 | contig 21296 bp, 4 predicted proteins | sample AntDrymeUQ852106_2_FD_105495 | JGI IMG/M metagenome (GOLD analysis project Ga0136635, IMG submission 105495) | Polar desert sand microbial communities from Dry Valleys, Antarctica - metaG UQ85 (21.06) | ecosystem: Environmental > Terrestrial > Soil > Desert | place: Antarctica: Dry Valley... | reverse complement strand
CGACCAACTGACTTAACTTTTAAAAGACTTTGCCATAAGGTAGCCAGCAATTCTTCAGTTGGGGTAACAAGCACTTCAAAGTGAATTGAAGTAAATATATCTGGTGCTGGTAATGCTCTGTAATCTAGCTTACCGTTAGGATTAATGGGCAGCTTATCCAAAACCATAATCTGGCTAGGAAGCATATAATTTGGCAGACGATTTTTCAGATAATCTTTGAGTTGATTAGCTAAAGTGCTAGATTTTTCTGCCGCCGTGAGATATGCTACCAACCGGGGATTACTATCAGTTTTATATAAAATAACAACTGCTTCTTTAACTGAAGTGTGTTGCAATAGTAACGATTCAATTTCACCCAATTCAATACGGAATCCTCGTAATTTAACTTGAGCATCAATCCGATCTAGATACTCAAGATTACCATCATCATTCCATCTTGCTAAATCGCCAGTTCTGTAAATTCGCTCAGTTTTACCGAATAAATTAACTTGAATAAACTTTTCGGCGGTTAAATCAGGACGATTCAAATAGCCTCGTGCTAAACCTACTCCTGCAATGCACAATTCCCCCGGAATTCCTGGGGGTAATGGCTGATTATGAGCATCTAAAATGTAGATGCGAATATTAGATAATGGTTGTCCAATAGAAGGTTTTTTCCCATTGGGTTCACAACTAGCGATAGTAGCAATAACTGTCGATTCGGTCGGCCCATAGCAATTGAAAAAATTTCGTTCCGTTCCCCATTGTGTCACCAATCCGGCTGCACAAGACTCACCACCAAGGATTATTGCTTGCACATCAGGTAAGTTCGCTGGAGGTAATACAGATAAGGCGGAAGGAGATAAAGCAAAATGAGAAATTTTGCAATCAACTAACAAGTCAACTAAGGCTTGACTAGGTAATAAAGTTTCTTTCTGGGCTAAATACAAAGAAGCACCTGTGGACAATGCAGTAGCAATTTCACCAATAGATAAATCAAAACTAAAAGAACCAAACTGAAGCCAACGGCTTTGAGATTGAACTTGAAAAGTTTTCGCCCAGGCTAAGGCTAGATTAATAATTCCTTGATGCTCAATCATCACCCCTTTGGGTCGTCCTGTTGAACCAGAGGTATAAATTATATAAGCTAAATTATCAGGCAGGATTTGAATATTGGGATTATCTATTAACGCCGAACTAAAAGTTTCTTCATCTAAACAAACTACGTGATGTTCCAGTTTAGCTAGAGGTAATTTATCTTTAATAAAATTTTGAGTGAGCAATAATGATGTTCCACAATCTTGTAGCATAAACTCAATCCGCTCTTGTGGATAATTGGGGTCAATCGGTACATAAGCAGCACCCGCTTTAAGGATACCGAGTACGCCAATAATCATTTCTAAAGACCGTTCAACACAGATACCAATTAAAGTGTCTAGTTTAATTTGGTAATTTTGAATTAGATAATGAGCGAGTTGGTTAGCTTTTTGATTAAGTTGTTGATAAGTTAGGCTTTGGGATTCAAACACCAAAGCAATATTATTAGGATTTTTCGTAACTTGTTGTTCAAATATTTTAACTAGAGTTTGATTGTGAGGATAATTAGTTTCTGTTTGATTCCACTGTTGTAGTTGCTGCCGTTCAACTTCTGTGAGCAACGGTAGAGTATTAATTGGTTGTTGAGGATTATTGACAATTCCTTGAATCAAAACTGCAAAATTTCCTACCATCCGTTGAATGGTTGTAGCTGCAAACAAATCGGTGGCATATTCCCATTCCCCTGTTAACCCTTGGTCAGTTTCCCGAAGCATTAGCGACAAATCAAACAGCGTTGTTGTGTTTTCCCATTTAAAGGGATTCAGGGTTAATCCAGGGGTTTCTAGTGCCTCTTGCGTTTCATTTTGTAAGCCAAAAGCCACTTGAAATAGGGGATGATAAGAGAGCGATCGCTCTAAACCCAATTCATCAACAAGTTTTTCAAAGGGTAAATCTTGATGGTCATAAGCATCTAGGGTTACTTGCTTTACTCGTTCAAGCAATTCTAAGAAAGTTGGATTCCCTTGCAGATTGGTACGTAATGCTAGGGTATTGACAAAAAAGCCAATTAGTGGTTCAGTCTCTCGACGATTACGGTTTGCGATCGCAGAACCAACAACAATATCCTCCTGTCCACTGTAGCGCGAAAGTAACAGCATAAATGCTGTCAGTAAGGTCATAAACAGAGTTGTTCCTGACTCCTGACTCAAACGCTTTAACTTCTGAGTTAAATCCTGATTGAGTGCGCCAAACTCGCTACGCCCCCGATAGGTTTGAGTTGATGGGCGGGATTGATTTGTGGGTAATTCTAACAGTGGCGGGACTCCGGCTAATTGTTTTTGCCAGTAATTGAGTTGCTTTTGGAGTACCTCTCCCTGTAACCATTGTCTTTGCCAGTAAGCAAAATCGGCATATTGCAGCGATAATTCTGGTAAAGGAGAAGATTTACCAGCACAGAAGGCAGTATAAAGCGTGAATAATTCCCGGCGGAATATCTGCATTGACCACCCATCACAAACGATATGATGAATAACGAGCAACAGTAGATGAGATTGCTTACTCAATTGCAACAACTTTACCCGCAGCAAAGGTGGGTTTGATAAATTAAAGGGTTGTTGTAATTCTTCTATCGTTAACTGTTGCGCTTTCTCTAACTGTTCTGCTTCCGCCAGTTGTCGCCAGTCTATCAGTTGCATCATCAAATGGGGATTGTTATGAATCACCTGTATCGGCGAACCATCGACAACTGAAAAGCTAGAACGTAATACTTCATGACGTTGAACAATTGCTGTAATAGCTTGTTCTAAAGCTGCTATCTGAACACATCCGCTAATTTGCAAGAAAAACGGGACATTGTATACACAATTTTCGCCTTCTAGTTGGTCGATAAACCATAATCTTTGTTGAGCAAAAGAGAGGGGAAGCGGTTGTTGGCGCGAAACAGGAATTAGTCTGTTGTCATTTTGTAGAGATTGCTTTTTCAGCTTTTGTAAAACTAATTCTCGCTTTTCAGGTGAAAGGGTTTCAAGACGTTTTAGGATATCGCTCATAATACTTGTTGTTAAAAATTATTTAAATCGAACCACAGAGACGTAGAGAACACAGAGAGATAAGAAGTGCAATATTTTATTAATCTCTCGTCAATTCTCTATATAAATACTCTGCGTACCTCCGCGTTCCCTCTGCGTACCTTTGCGTTTAAAAAATACTCACAAAAGCAATTGCTGCGTCACTTCTGCCTCTGATAATTTTTCCACTTCCGCTAAAATCTCTGCTATGGCATCATCTTCTGCTTGTTCAATTTGTTGAGCAATTACTTTTTGAGATAGTTCAGCAATAGTCGGGTTTTCAAAGAGGTAACGCAGAGGGAAATCTAGAGAAAAGGCTTCTCTTAATCGGGAAATTACTTGAGTCGCCAGTAAAGAATGTCCTCCCAACTCGAAGAAGTTATCGTGAATCCCAATTTGTTTTAATCGTAGAATTTCAGCCCAAATCATGGCTAATTCTTGTTCAGTAGGTGTGCAAGGAGCAACAAAATCAACTTCTACACTTCTTTGGGAAGTATCTGGAATAGGTAAAGCACGGCGATTTATTTTAGCATTAGGCGTTAAAGGTAATGCTTCCAGAAATACGAAAGCGGCAGGAATCATGTAATCGGGCAGTTTTGTCTTGAGGAAGTTTCGCAGACTACTAGGTGTTGGTTGATTATCTTTAGTAACGATATAAGCTACTAAATACTTTTTACCCGGTTCATATTCCCGCATCATGACAACGGTTTGTTTGATGTCAGAATGTTGATTTAAAACTGCTTCAATTTCTGCTAATTCAATCCGAAAACCGCGAATTTTCACCTGTGTATCAATTCGTCCCATAAATTCCAGATTCCCATCAGGTAGACGGCTGACTAAATCTCCGGTTTTGTAAAGTGTATCTCCCTCAATAAAAGGATTAGCAATAAATTTTTCACGGGTTAATATTGGTTGATTTAAGTAACCTCTAGCAACACTCGCCCCACCTACATAAATTTCTCCAGGAACCCCAATCGGAACCCGGTGCAAATCTCCATCTAGTAAGTAAACTTTTCTATCGCCGATAGGTTTACCAATGGGAATTGAATGGACATTTTCAGCAAGTTGTTTGGGAATCGGATAACAAGAGGTAAATACTGTACATTCTGAAGGGCCATAAGCATGAATAAGTTGCGTTTCTGGTAATAGTTCTAAAGCGCGACGAACATGAGGTACAGAAACGGACTCTCCTCCAAACATAAGTTGTTTAACCCTTAACAATCCTTCTGGGATGGTGTCAATCATCAGATTGAAAAGGGCGGTAGTTAGAAATAGGATGTTAACCTTTTGTTCTTGAATAATTTTGCTTAATTTTTCAGGTGTAGGGATTTTGTCTGGGTAAAGCACACAACGCCCACCATAAAGCAAAGGCGGCCAAAGTTCTAGAGTTAATGCATCCCAAGAAATTGATGAATGTTGCAGCCAAATTTGCTCTGCATCAAGGTGAATATAATCAACCCCAAACATAAAACCAATGAAGCTACGATGGGGAACTTCTGTTCCTTTTGGTGTGCCTGTCGAGCCAGAGGTATAGATTATATAAGCTAAGTTTTCTGGATTAACTTGACTTGACAAATTATCTTCTTTGTGAGTAGAAATTACTGGCCAATCCGAGTCCAGATTAACCACAATTTGGTTATGGATTGGGAGTCTATGTTGTAAATGATTCTGTGTCAGTAAGATGGTTGTCTGCACATCTGCCATCATAAACGCCAATCTTTCTGAAGGATAAGCAGGATCTAGCGGTACATAAGCACCACCCGCCTTGAGGATAGCCAGTATCCCTATCACCATTAAAAGCGATCGCTCCACACAAATTCCCACTCGTACTTCTGGTTTAACTCCCAGCGTTTGTAAATAATGCGCTAATTGATTGGCGCGGTTATTCAACTCCCGATAAGTTAAATGTTCTTTTTCATATACAACTGCGACTGCATCAGGGGTTTTTTCTACCTGTTCTTCAAATAAAATATGAATACATTTATATTCAATAGAATCTATATTTTGATGATTTTCTTGCAGCACTAATTCTTTCTCTTCGGCTGCACTGAGCAAGGATATTTGAGAAATAGATTGTTGTAAATTAGCTGCCATTCCTGCCAACAGTGTTTGGAAATGTCCAATCATGCGGGCAATTGTCTGTTGTTCAAAATACTTGGTATCATAAACAATCCTTCCAGACAATTGTGATTGAGGATTAATTACCACCGTTAGAGGATAATTCGTCCGCTCAAAACAGCAGATATCACTAATTTCTAAAGATTTTTTCGTTTTTTGTGCAGTAGAATCTATTGGATAATTTTCAAATACTAGAATACTCTCAAACAATGGCATTCCGGCAGGAACATGACTTATTTTTTGAATTTCTGCTAGGGAAAAATAAGTATATTGTTCCTGTTCAAATTGTTGAGTTTGTAAATCTTTCAGCCAGGATAATAGTTCTGTTTTTCCATCGACTTTTAACCGTATGGGGAGAGTGTTGATAAATAACCCCACCATCGATTCTACATTTTCAAAAGTCGGTGGACGGCCGGATACAGTTGCACCAAATACCACATCACTTTCTCCACTGTAGCGGGAAAGCAATAACGCCCAAGCACCTTGCACCAAATTATTCAAAGTTAAATGGTGTTGTCGAGCAACATATTGCAACTTTTCAGTTACCGTTTGAGATAACTGGAAATGTTCCTCATTATATGTTTGCTGTTCCCTATTCCCTATTCCCTGTTCACTATTTCCAATTAAGATAGGAACCTCAAACCCCTGAAGAGTTTGTTGCCAAAAGTTTTTTGCTTGAGCAATATCCTGTTGTTGCAACCAGTGAATATAATCTCGATAAGGACGAGAAGGTTTAAGGCGTAAAGATTCGCCTTGATGATGAGCCTCATAAAAAGCTAAAACTTCGTTCAAAATAATTTGCATCGACCAGCCATCAAAAAGGATATGATGATGACTCCAAATAAATTGATAGGTTTGCTTCCCTAGATAAATTAGAGTGAAGCGCATTAAGGGAGATTCAGCAAGATCCAATCCTTTTTTGCGATCGCATTTCAGAAAATCCGCTAGATGCTGTTGTTGTTCATCGGCTGTGAAATTGCGCCAGTCCAGTTCTTCCCAAGGAAGATCCACTTGCTTACTCACCATTTGTAAGGGCTTTTCGATCTCTTCCCAATAAAAGGAACTCCGTAAAACCGGATGCCGCGCCACAACCTGCTCCCAAGCTTGCACAAACCCAGGAAAATTTAATTCTCCTTGGAGGATGCAAATCAATTGCTCAAAATAAATTTCCGATTCTGGCGCATAAAGGGTATGAAACAGCATCCCCTGCTGCATGGGCGAAAGTTCATAAAGATCATCGATATTGTTCATAGGAATTGGGAATTGGGAATTGGGAATGAGAAGAAATAATAAATGACTAATGACTAATGACTAATTCGTTTTATTCTTATTGACTTTAGCTAAGAATTTATCAAGCTGTTTCTGATTGAGTTTAGCAGCCGAAAAGTCTGAAGGTGTATAGCCTTGAGACTCTTTTAATCGACAATGAACAATCAGATTTTTTAATGCTTCAATAAACCAAAAAGCCAAACGTTCAATGGTGGCTTTTTGATGAACTTGATCGCTGTAAGCCCAAGTCATCTCCAATTTGCTGCCGCTAATGAATCCGCTTATGCCTAACAAATGGCTGCGTTTACCAATTGCACTTTGTTGCGCTTTCATTTCTTTAACCAAACCCAACACCTCGGAAGCCTTAAGCACCTGATCAAACTGCCCAAGGTAGTTAAAACTAACTTGTGCTTGAGGTAGCGCTTGTAGTTTCACATCATCCCGCCGCAAATAACGCAAAACTCCATAACCAATACCTCGATTGGGAATGCGCCGCAGTTGTTCTTTGACTAACTTTAAAGTCTCTCCAGGATTGTCAATTTCTTCTAGCTGTAACCGAACTGGGAATAAAGTGGTAAACCAGCCAACAGTACGCGATAAATCCACATCCTCAAATAAATCTTCCCTTCCATGACCTTCCAAGTCAATCAGTAGTGAATTTTCTCCCGTCCATTGGGCAATGCTTTGCACTAAAGCTGTCAGCAACACATCATTAATTTGAGTATTGTAGGCAGGGGGGACATCCTGCAAAAGGGCGCGGGTTTCTTCTTCAGTTAAAGAAAGGGATACAGAAGCGGCTGAAGCGATTGTGTTGTCGTCAAATGCAGGCTTGTACTGAGCGGAGCCGAAGTGCTTGTCTTCTGGTAGTGGAGTAACTTGAAAACTAGACTCACCCAGCCAGTAATCTAACTCAGCAGCGATCGCATCTGATTGAGCATATTCTACCAAGCGATCGCTCCAATATTGAAACGAAGTTGTCTTCGCTGGTAATTTAATCGCTTCACCACGGCTGATTTGTTGGTAAGCTGTAGCTAAATCTTCTAGCAAAATCCGCCACGAGATGCCATCTACTGCTAAATGATGGATGATGAATAGTAACCAATCAGGTCGATTGTTGCCTAATTGAAACAGCGTTACTTGTGCGATCGCTCCGCTAGATAAATTCAGACTAGCTTGGAATTCAGCATCGGCAACTTTCATTGCCGTTTGTTGTTCTGCTGCCGATAGATGTGACAAATTGATTACGCTAAATGGCACTATTTCCTGGGGAACGGCGTTAAACTGCTGCCAGTTTTTCCTTTTTTGCAGAAAGCGCGATTCTCCCAAGGGGAGACATACAAAGTGCGATCGCAAAGCATCATGATGCAGTAATAATTGTTGCACAACTTTCTGTAATAACCCTGGTTGCAAGTTTGGCGACACTTCCAGCAACACTGACTGGTTAAAGTAATGAGGTTCCGGCAATTTCTGCTCGAAAAACCAATGTTGGATCGGTGTCAGCGCCACTTTGCCAATGACTAATCCTTGTTCAGCTGTAACTTGACGAGTCATACCCGCCACAGCAGCTAACTCAGCAATAGTTTGGTATTTAAATAGCTGTTTGGGGGCAATTTGAATTCCTGCTTGCTGGGCACGAGAAATTACCTGAATGCTAAGAATCGAATCTCCACCCAGTTCAAAGAAGTTATCATGGATGCCAACTTGCTCTAGTCGCAAAATTTCTGACCAAATCGCCGCTAATCTCTGTTCTATCAAGGTTTGGGGAGCAACAAAGTTATCTTCTGCATTCCGAGAAAGATCGGGGGCTGGTAGGGCGCGGTAGTCTACTTTGCGGTTGGGTGTCATCGGCAGCGCCTCTAGCAGCACAAAAGCCGAGGGAACCATATAATTCGGCAGTTTCTGCTTGAGGAAATCGCGCAGTTCATCGTTAGTTGCTGGCGGCTGGTGGGGTACAATATAAGCCACAAGGCGCTTTTGTCCAGGGATGTCTTCACGGGCAATCACGACAGTCTGAAACACCTGTGGATGTTGGCGTAACACTGTCTCAATTTCTCCTAACTCGATGCGGAAACCGCGAATCTTTACCTGATCGTCAACTCGACCGAGATATTCTAGGTTGCCATCTGCGCGAAATCGTGCTATGTCGCCAGTTTTATATAATTTTGGATTTTGGATTTTGGATTTTGGATTGTAAAACGGATTCTCAATAAATTTCTCAGATGTGAGTTGCGGGCGTTGCCAATATCCTCTAGCTAAACCTGCTCCGCCAATGTGCAATTCTCCGGGAACTCCTATCGGCACTGGTTGCAGATATTGATCTAAAACATAAACCTGAGCATTACTGATAGGTTGTCCGATCGCAACCCAGTCAGAATCTGAGGAGTTTAAGCGGTGTAAAGTGGTTACAACTGTTGCCTCTGTTGGCCCGTAACTATTAAATAATTGCGGTGGCTGGGGTAAATGAGCAATACTACTGTGCCAATGCTTCACTTTTTCTAGTTGAGCTTCTTCTCCCCCAATAATCACAATCCTGAGACTTTCAGGAATTCGGAAGTCTTGATGGGTAAGTTCCGCTACTAATTGATGCCAGTACGCTGTAGGAAGATCCAAAACAGTTAACTGCCATTCTCGGCAACACTGCCAAAACTCATCGCTGGAGTGCAATATCTGTTCGGTACGTAGTATTAATGTTGCACCGACCAAAAGACAAGGAAAGATTTCTTCAATGGATGTATCAAAGCAAATAGACGCAAATTGGAGAATATTATCGCCTGCATTAATTCCATATTCATGAGTGGCGGTGATGACGAAATTTATGAGCGATCGCTGTTCAACCATCACACCCTTGGGTTTTCCCGTAGAGCCAGAGGTATAAATAATGTAGGCGAGGTTGTTAAGTTGAACTTCACTAATCGGGTTACTTGTATTTTGTTGAGCAATTATTCCCCAGTCGCTATCTAAACAGATTGTTTTTCCGGCATAATCTGCTAGTTTGTCCTGAAATCTTTCTTGAGTCAGCAAAATACCCAATTGCGTATCTTCTAAAATGTCAGCTAATCGCTCTTTGGGATAGGCAGGATCGAGGGGAATGTATGCACCCCCGGCTTTGAGAATAGCAAGTAAACCGACAATCATCTCTAGGGAACGTTCAACGCAGATACCTACCAGCGTTTCTGCTGTGACTCCGAAACTTTGGAGATAGTGGGCTAATTGATTGGCGCGATCGCTCAATTGGCGGTAAGTTAATTGTTGACCTGCTTGCTGAATCGCTACAGCATCGGGAGTTAACTCCACTTGGGCTGCAAATAACTCATGCACACATTTGATTGAGGAATACTCTCTGTGAGTTTGATTCCATTCCACCAATAATTGCTGCTGAGTCTGCGTTAGTAATGGTAATTCGGAAATTCGCTGCTCTGGATTCGCTACAATTCCTTTTAGTAATATTTGATACTGCTCTAGCATTTGTTGGATTGTGGCAGCATCAAAAAGATCGCTATTGTATTCTAAGACTAGGGTGATTCCTTTTGCTCCCCTTTTAGCACCGTTCTGCACGCTTTGTTCAAAACGCGGTATGACGAGGAAATCTAGATCAAACTTTGCAGATTTATTACTGAGTGGTTCATACAAGCTAATATCCAAACCTGGGAGGCTCAAATCCGGCATAGCGGAATCATGGAAGCTGAACATCACTTGAAACAGGGGATTGTAACTCAAGTTGCGTATTGGCTTGAGAACATCTACCACTTTATCAAAGGGTAAGTCCTCATTCGCGTAAGCTTCGAGTGTCACTTGCCGCACCCGATCGAGTAATTCCCGAAATGTGGGATTACCTGACAAATCGGTGCGTAAAACCAAGTTATTGACAATCATGCCAATTAACTTTTCGATCTCATGTATCCGGCGATTGGCAACCGCAGTCCCGATGCTAATATTGTCTTGTTGGGTGTATCTGTGCAAGATGACTAGAAAAGCTCCCAGCATCGTCATAAATAAAGTTGCACCAGCTTGACGACTCAGAACTCTCAGGGATTCGCACAAATCACTGGGAAGTTCCATTCTGACGTGATCGCCATTGTAAGTTTGCTCTGTCGGTCGTGGGCGATGGTATGGTAATTCCAATAGAGGCGAACTACCTGATAATTTTTGTTGCCAATAGGTTAATTGGGCTTGAGCTTCTGCGGTATTCACCCATTCACGCTGCCAATGGGCGAAGTCTGCAAACTGCAAGTATGGTTCAGTTAGTGGGGAAGGTTTACCTGCACAGAAGGCTGGATAGAGTTCCATGAACTCACCCAAAAACACATTGAATGACCAACCATCATGAGCTATATGATGCTCAATATGGATCAATTGATGTTCTTGATCGCTCAACTTTAATAAAACCCACCTCACCAGGGGTAGTTGATTCATATCGAAGGGCTGTTGCAATTCTGCCTCACATAGCTTTTGAGCCTCGGCTTCTTGCTCAGATTCCGGGAATGCCTGGAGGTCAATTACTTTAAAACTAATTGGTTGGTGTGGGTTAATGACCTGAAATAGCCTACCATTTACCGCCGGATAAGTCGTGCGGAAAATTTCATGACGCTGCACAATCTGATCGAGACATTGGTGTAAGACTGTAACATCAAGCTGCCCTCGAAATCGGATCTTTGCTTGGAATTGGTAAGCACTATTTTCCGGCGCTAATTGCTGGATGAAGTACACTCGCTCTTGAGCAAAGGAAACTGGCAATAGTCCTTCATGGGGAATTCGTTCTATGGCTAGACGTTGCCTATGTTGTTCTGTGTTACCTTGGGTGAGCAGTTGGGCTAAACTTGCGATCGTGGGGTTTTGAAAGATTTGCCCAAAGGATAACTCGACTCGGAAAACTTCACGCACGCGAGAAAGCATCTGAGTTGCAATTAGCGAATGACCACCCAGGTAGAAAAAATTATCATTGACTCCAATAAGATCGAGCCTTAGTAATTCAGCCCAAATCGAAGCTAACTTTTCTTCAATTGGGTTACGGGGTGCGACAAAGCTTTCTTCGAGATTGGGGCGTGTGCGATCGCAAGCTGGAAGATTCTGCCGATCAACTTTACCATTGGGAGTAAGGGGCAAGGAGTCGAGAATTACAAAAGCTGCTGGCATCATATAGCTGGGCAGTTTTTCTTGAAGAAAGCCTTTGAGGGTAGTGACGCTCAAATCAACTTTTTGGTTAGGGACAATATAGGCAACAATGCGCTTATCGCTAGGGATGTCTTCACGAGCGATTACCACAGCCTGTTGTACATCCGAATGTTGACTCAAAAGCGCCTCAATTTCTCCAAGTTCAATACGAAAGCCGCGAATCTTCACCTGATTATCGACTCGCCCAATAAACTCAATATTGCCATCTGGTAAGAAGCGGGCTAAATCACCAGTCTTGTATAACCTGCTGCTTCCTACCTCCTCAAACGGATTAGGGATAAATTTTTCCTCGGTTAATTCTGGACGGTTTACGTAGCCTCGTGCCAAACCGTCACCACCAATATACAATTCACCAGGATTACCAACTGGAACTGGTTGAAGTTTAGAGTCTAGTATATAGATTTGTGTATTGGAAATTGGGCGACCAATCGGCACATTTGTAGCCCCTTCTGGAATATCTTGCACTAGATACCAACAAGCAAATGTTGTGCTTTCAGTCGGCCCATAAACGTGCAGTAATCGCTGTGGCGCTCCATTTCTTAAAACCACTTTCACTGACTTTGGATCTACAGCCTCGCCTCCAAATAGTAAGTATTGTAGGTTTTTAAATGCTTCAGGGACAACGCTGGCTAACTGATTAAATAAGGCTGTTGTCAAGAATAATACGCTAATCCCTTGTTCACAGATGTATGTTGCAAAGTTCTGCGGCGAAAGCACAACATCTTGAGGAATTATCACCAGCCTAGCCCCGTGCAGGAGAGATCCCCAGATTTCAAATGTAGCTGCGTCAAATGAAGTATTTGAGGCTTGAGCAACGCTTAGTTTACCGCCGTAGGCATCGCAATTCCTAAACTGCACGTAGTTGGTGTTGCATACTAGCCGATTGACAGCCCGATGCGGTACAGCTACTCCTTTTGGTGTTCCTGTAGATCCAGAGGTGTAGATGACATAAGCCAGATTTTCAGCCGTGGCGTTGCTAGTAAGATTCTCTTGACTTTGGCAGTTAATTAATTCCCAGTCACTATCCAGACGAACCGACTTTACCCCGCTTGTAGCCAACCCTTCAACGAATTTGTCTTGGGTTAATACCACCTGCACTTGCGAATCTGCAAGCATGAACGATAGCCGCTCTTTGGGATATGTTGGATCTAGGGGTACATAAGCTCCACCTGCCTTGAGGATGCCCAATAATCCTACAATCATTTCTAGCGATGCCTCCGGCAACGTCTCCGACGAACGCTCTACGCAAATTCCTACCAGTACCTCTGGTTTTACACCCAATTTTTGGAGATAATTTGCTATTTTGTTGGCTTGGTAGTTCAACTCTTGATAAGTTAATTGTTGCTCTTTGAACACAACAGCAATATTCTCTGGAGTTTTTTCTACTTGGGCTGCAAATAGCTCATGTATACACAAATCTTTCGGGTAATCTATTCTTGTATCATTCCATTCAACTAATATTTTGTGTCGTTCCTGCTCAGTTAGAGCAGAATAATCATTAATAGAATAAGTAGAGTCAATTACCGTTTCTTCCATAACTTTAGTATTGTGATAGTCCATTAGCGACTTAATCTAATATTTGGTTTTATTTTTGCTGAGTTTTGCTATAAATTTATCATGTTGTTTTTGATTGAGTCTGGCAGCAGAAAAATCAGAAGGGTTATAGCCTTGTGATTCTTTTGATTGACAATGACTAATCAAACTTCTTAATGCTTCCATGAATCCAAAAGCTAACTTTTCAATGGTTGAGCGTTTGTGAACTTTATCACTATAAGCAAAGTCTATCTCTAGTTTTCCTGAATGAATTAATCCGCTAACTGCCAATAAATGACTGCGATTTCCTCGCTGACTCTGTTCTGATTTCCACTCTTTAACAGTTCCAAACATTCCCGATGCAGATAAAACTTGGTCAAATTGACCTAAATAATTAAAACTGACTTCTGCTTGAGGCAGATTCTGGAATTTATTTTGAACTGCTGTATCTGGATGTAAATATCGCAATGTACCATAACCAATACCATGTTTTGGAAGAAGACGCAGTTTTTCTTTGATTAATTTTAAATCTTCTAACCGATCAATACAACTTAGTTCTAATTGCACAGGAAATAAGGTAGTAAACCAGCCTACAGTACGCGATAAGTCTACATCTTCAAATAAATCTTCGCGTCCATGTCCTTCTAAATCAACAATTAATGATTTATCTCCTGTCCATTTACTAAAGCTTTGTACTAAAGCCGTCAACAAAACATCATTAATTTGTGTATTGTAAGCAGAGGGGACATCTTGAAGCAGTGCGCGAGTTTCATCCTCATTTAGAAATAGGGTAAAAGACTGATTTGAAGTTAAATCATTTTTTTCTTTATTTGATGGATAATCTCTCGGTAAATGAGCAATCTTAGCATAAATACTAGATAGCCAGTAATCAATTTGTGCAGCAATATCTGCTGATTTACTGTATTCTTTTAGTCTATTTGCCCATTCTTGATAAGAAGTAGTTTTGGGTGGTAGTTTGATTGCTTGCCCACAGTTAATTTGTTGATAAGCTGTTGCTAAATCTTCGAGCAGAATTCGCCATGAAATCCCATCAACGACTAGGTGATGGATAACAAATAATAACTGGCTTGGTTGATTCATTCCCAACTTAAATAACACAAATCGGGCAATTTCTCCTGATGACAGATTTAGGCTGGCTTGAATTTGGCCATCTTTTGTCTTAATTGCAGTTTGCTGTGCTTCTGGGGGTAATTCTGACAAATCTACAATGGTGAAAGGTACTATTTCTTGGGGCGGATCATTGATCTGCTGGGGGCGATCGCTTTCGGGCAGATGTGCAAAGCGCGATCGCAATGCATCGTGATGTAATAATAATTGTTGCAAGACTTGTTTTAATAACTCCGGTTGTGTTTCTGAGGGAATTTCTAGCAAAGCTGACTGGTTAAAGTAATGAGCATCAGGTAAATTTTGCTGGAAAAACCAGTGTTGGATAGGCGTTAGCGGCACTGAACCCGTAACTAATCCCTGATTGGCTGCGATTTGTCTAGTTGTGCCAACAACGGTAGCTAACTCAGCAATGGTTTGATATTGAAATAGTTGTTTTGGAGTTAGCTCTAACCCGGCAAGATTTGCTCTAGAAATCATCTGAATACTGATGATCGAATCGCCACCTAATTCAAAGAAATTATCGTAAATGCTGACATTTGGTTGTCTCAACACTTCAGCCCAAATTGCCGCTAACTTTTCTTCTGTAGGAGTTAGAGGAACAATAACCCCTAAGTTTAACTTTTTGTTGTAAGTATCTGGGGCAGGCAAAGCCCGATAATCTATTTTACCATTAGTGGTAATCGGTAGCTGCTCTAATAGGACGAAAGCAGAAGGAATCATGTATGGGGGTAATTTCTGTTTGAGAAAATGGCGAATTTCATCAATTTGAATTTGTCCTTGATTCCCAACCACGTAGGCGATTAAACGTTTATTACCAGGGATATCTTCACGGGCAATCACAACAGCTTGATCCACATGAGAATGTTGATTTAACATGGTTTCAATTTCACCAACTTCAATCCGAAAACCGCGAATTTTTACCTGAGAATCTATTCGCCCTAAATATTCTAAATTCCCATCGGGTTGATAACGTACTAAATCCCCAGTTTTATATAATCTACTCCCTCTGGTCGGTGAACCAAGTCGAAAAGCTGCTTTTTCAAAAGGATTAGAAATAAATTTTTGCAACGTCAATTCTGGACGGTTCAAATAACCCCGCGCTACACCTGCACCGCCAATATGAAGTTCTCCTGGGACTCCAATGGGAACAGGTTGTAAGTATTTATCTAACACGTATACCTGAACATTATTAATAGGTTTACCGATGGTAATTTCCTGACGATTGAGAGCATTTTCTGACAAATGAGATAATGTAGCAACCACAGTAGTTTCAGTTGGCCCATAACTATTAACCAACTGAGGATAATTACCCACCAATTGATACCACTTTGCCACTTTTTCTGGTAGAACTCGCTCTCCACCGAGAATAACCAGCCGTAATGATTCAGGTAATGATAAATTCTTGCTGGCTAATTCATTCACCAACAAATGCCAATAAGCTGTCGGTAAATCCCATACTGTGACTTCCCACTGTTTTGATTGCTGCACAAAGGACGAGAAAGATTTCAACATTTCCTCAGTCCGCAGTACCAGTGTGCCACCACTAATTAAACAAGGATAAATTTCTTCGGCGGCGGCATCAAAACTAATTGAGGCAAATTGCAGAACAGATTCCCATTCTGTCAATTTATATTCAGCGATCGCAGTTTGCGTAAAATTTACTAATGAGTAATGTTCAATCAGCACCCCTTTGGGCTTGCCTGTAGAACCTGATGTATAGATAACATAAGCTAAATTATTCCCTACTACCTCAGACTGAGGATTTTCTCGACTCTGACTGCAAATCAACGCCTTTTGGGTATCCAAACAAACTATTTGTAGGGAATGTTCAGCTTTCACGGTTGCCCATTGCTGCATCGTCACCAGAATCGGTATGTGAGCATCATTAACTATATCGCTCAATCGTTCGGCGGGATACGCGGGATCTAGGGGAACATAAGCACCCCCAGCTTTGAGAATTCCTAACAAACCTACTATCATCTCCAAGGAGCGATCGATGCAAATTCCGACTAAGCGATCGGATTTTACCCCCAATTTTTTCAGATAATGAGCGAGTTGATTAGCTTGTTCATTCAATTCTCTATAGGTGAGTTTTTGCCCCTCAAATACCACTGCTACTGCATCAGGGGTCTTGTTTACCTGTTCTTCGACTAATTGATGAATACATTTATTTTCGGGATCGGCTGTTTTGGTCTGGTTCCAGTCAAATAATAATTGATGTTGCTGTTCTGGTGTTAGTAGAGGGTATTGGGAAATTTGTTGATCGGGGTTAGCAACAATCCCTTCTACCAATGTTTGATATTCTCCCATCATGCGATCGATGGTGACAGGATCAAATAGGTCGCTGTTATACTCCCAAACAATAGTTATACCATCTGTTTCAATTCCCTTAGCTTCTGGGGAATTGCGCCCTACTCGTTGTTCAGAACGGGGAATAACGACAATATCAAGATCAAATTTGGCTGATTGATTGTTAACTGTCTCATGCTGTTTAATGCTCAATCCAGGTAGACGCAATTCCGGTAACGGCGCATCATGGAAGCTAAACATTACTTGAAATAGCGGATTATAGCTAAGATTTCTTTCAGGTTTGAGAGCTTCTACTACTTTATCAAAGGGTAAGTCTTCGTTAGCATAAGCTTCTAGGGTTACTTGACGCACTTGAGCCAAAAGTTCCCGAAAGGTGGGATTGCCAGAAACATCTGTACGTAAGACGATGTTATTGACAATCATGCCAATTAACCCTTCTGTCTCTCGCCAACGGCGATTAGCTACCGCAGATCCTATACAGAGGTCTTCTTGTCCTGTGTAACGATAGAGCATGATTGTGAAAACTGCAAACATACTCATAAATAACGTCACCCCTGCTTCACGACTGAGATTTCTCAGGGCGTTGCAGACATCTAGCGGAAGTTCCATCCGCAACATTCCGCCTTGGTAAGTTTGCTCTGCTGGCCGGGGGCGATCGCTAACGCTAACTAATTCTAATAAAGGGGGGCAGCCAGCTAATTTTTGTTTCCAATAGTCCAGTTGGGCTTGTGCTGGCTCTGTTAATACCCACTGTCGCTGCCAATGAGCGAAATCTGCAAACTGGAGTGAGGGTTCAGCTAAAGGTGAGGATTTCCCTTCACAAAAGGCTTGATATAGTGTTAATAATTCTTGTAAAAATAGATTAAATGACCAACCATCATGTACCATGTGATGCTCAACATGAACAAGCACATATTCTTGATTACTTAATTTTAATACTGTCCATCGAATTAAGGGTAATTCACTAATATTGAAAGGTTTTTTAACTGCTTCATCTGTTAATTTTTCTATTTCAGCTTGCTGCTCAGATTGAGGAATATTTTGCAGGTCGATAACTGCTAAGTTAACAGGTTGGTAAGGGTGAATTACTTGTACCAGCTTTCCTTCTATCGCCGGAAATGTTGTCCGAAAGATTTCATGACGGCGTAAAATTTCGCTGAGACTTTTTTCAAGGATAGATATATTTAAATTTCCTTGAAAACGCAAACTATCTTGGAATTGGTAAGCGCTCATTGAGGGTGCTAATTGTTCAATGAAATACACCCGCTCTTGAGCAAAAGAAACAGGTAAGTAACCCTCCCGTGGAATCGGTTGAATTTTAGCTAAGGAGGATGATTTTTTTAATTGCTGTTGTTCGACAATAACTTTAACTAAGTCGTTAATTGTTGAGTTTCCAAATAGCTCTCCAAAAGATAACTCAACTTGAAAAACATCGCGGATTCGGGATAAAATTTGAGTAGCAATTAGGGAATGACCACCTAACTGGAAAAAATTGTCATCGACTCCAATCTGTTCTAAGCCGAAAACTTGACACCAGATTTCTGCTAAAGCTTCTTCTTGGGAATTACGCGGTGCAACAAAGATTTCTTGAAGTTTGGGGATTGGAAGTGCTTGGCGATCGATTTTCCCATTGGGATTGAGAGGTAAAGTATTTAGGGAAACAAAGACCGTTGGCACCATATAACTGGGTAGCTTATTTTTCAAAAAGCTTTGCACATTTGTGCAGTTAATCTCTGTCTTTTGATGGGGGACAATGTAAGCTACTAGACGTTTGTTTTCAGGGGTGTCTTCACGAACAATAACGGCGGTTTGAGATACTTGAGGATGTTGATTGAGGACAGATTCAATTTCTTCTAACTCAATTCGGAAGCCGTTAAATTTTACTTGATAATCAATTCGTGCAACAAATTTTAGGTTTCCATCAGCTAGATATCGTCCTAAGTCACCAGTTTTATATAATTTTGAATTGTTAAAAGGATTTTTAATAAATCTTTCTGCCGTCAATTCAGGACGGTTGAGATATCCCCGTGCTAATCCCGCTCCTCCGATGTATATTTCTCCTATTGTTTGAGTGGGGACTTGTTGAAGGTTTTGATCCAATACGTAGACTTGAATATTATCTCCAATTGGTTTACCAATAGGTATTTCTTTACCCTGTAGTTGGGTTTCTTTCAAACTGGATAGAAGGCAAATTGTCGCTTCAATAGTGGTTTCGGTAGGCCCGTAAGCATTGATCAATTCCGGGAAATTGCCTACATAGTTGAGCCATTTTTTAACTTGTTCTGGTACTACTCGTTCACCGCCAATAATTACCAAGCGTAATGATTTGGGTAATGTTATTTTACCTGTGGATAATTCATTTACTATTAAATACCAGTAAGATGTGGGCAAATCCCAGACGGTGATTTGGCAATCTTGGGATTGCTGAATGAATGAGGCTACAAAACTGAGCGTTTCTTCAGTCCGTAGTACTACGGTTGCACCACAACTTAATGCAGGATATATTTCTTCTGCAAATACATCAAAACTTACCGAGGTGAACTGAAGAATAACATCCCTTGCAGAAATTTTGTATTGAGCGATCGCACTTTGCGTAAAATTTACTAATGAATGATGTTCAATCATCACCCCCTTGGGCTTACCGGTTGATCCTGATGTATAGATGACATAAGCCAGATTATTAGGTTCTACAGGATTAACAATATGGTAGGTATTGCTCTGGTTAAAAATTTCATCTTGCTGGCTATCTAAACAAATTAGCTTCCCTGAATAGTCGGATATTAAACTAGACCATTTTTGTTGCGTTACCAACACAGATAGTTGAGCATCTCGCACCATGTAACCCAATCGTTCGGCTGGATACACGGGATCTAAGGGAAGATATGCCCCCCCAGCTTTGAGAATCCCCAACAATCCCACAATCATCTCTAAAGAGCGATCAAGGCAAATTCCAACTAATACCTCGGCTCCTACCCCTAATTTTTGTAAATGAGCGGCGAGTTGGTTAGCTTTTATATTTAATTCTTGATATGTCAGTTTCTTCTGTCCAAATACCACAGCTATTGCTTGCGGTGTTCGTGCAACTTGGCTCTCAAATAACTGATGAATGCATTTTAACATAATTCGTAATTCGTAATACTTCTCTACGAGAGGCTGCGCCAACGACTGCGTTCAGTACAAGTTCGTAATTCGTAATTACACTTGATAACGATTTCGCATCCCTTACGGGTTTTGGAAAGGGCGTTATTAATAACTACGAATTACGAATTGTTAATGATTGAAAATTACGGGCTTTGAAAGTTTACTCTGATGCAATTTATTTGTTGATAAAATTAAGCGCGATCGCACTCAATTTAGTAGCATTTTCCCAAATTTAATAGTAAAATTATTCTTCAACAATTTCAACTGTTGTTGGTTGGGGAATATCTCCGGTATCAACAATGACTTCTGGACTAAGTTGATTTTTCAATTTCAGTTTTAGCTCCTCTGAAATGGGTAAATCTTTAATTTCTTTGAGAAGGTATCTCACTGATTCGGTTTTGCTCCGTTCTGCATAAATGGCCTTAAGAATAGCTTCAATTCCATATCCGGCTACAGTATCTCCAAGAACGGTTATTAGACCAAGCAATCCTATACCTCCGACGATGCCAAAAGGCCCTCCCAAGGCTGTGATGGCAGCTGCAACAGCCGCAGAACTACCTCCTGATGCGACTGTTAGAACCACGAGAATTACACCAGGAAGACCCAGACCAGCCAACTTTTTAACGATTTCGTCCATTGTAATTACCTAAAATCCTTATACTGTTGGTTAATACATGACTAAGGTTACAAGATAGAGCCTTTGTAAATAAAGAAACCTATCTCAGAATCTAGACTAAGCTAGATAAGACTCATTGGCGATCGCATTGGGTTAATATTTTTTGAATTTACCCCGATCTGAGAGTTCAGTCTTTAATCAAAGCGATCGCTAATTTTTCCATTTACAGCAGATATAGCCACTGTTCTTGGTGAAGCCAAATAATTTTTGCCCGTTGGATCGCCACTGCGTCCTTTAAAATTGCGATTGGTTGCATAAATACCTGTTTCTTCTTTTGCCAAAACTCCCAATCCAGAATTGATACAAGCCCCACAACCTGTCTTGAGAATCTGCGCCCCTGCTTGTTTAAAAATGTCGATATAGCCTAACTTTTGGGCTTGTTCTCGAATTTCAATGGTTGCAGGTACAATAAACAAGCTTACACCGTCTGCCAGTTGGCGACCGTTCAAAACTTCGGCTGCCTGAGCCAAATCATAGAGTTTTCCACCGGTACAAGAGCCAATAAAGGCTTTGGTAATGGGAATGTTTTCTAACTGACTAATGGCAACTACTTGATCCGGTTTTGGGGGACGTGCAACTTGCGGTTCTAAATCACTGAGGTCAAATTGATAAATCTTTTCGTACTCAGCATCAGCATCGCCGATAATCTCTGCAAATTCTTCTGAAACTCGGTTTTTTAGATACTCACGGGTTACTTCATCAGGAACAATCAAGCCACATATTGCACCACACTCCACAGCCATATTAGCTAGAGTCAATCGTTCATCAAAGGGCAGTTGTGCGAGGATTGACCCTCTAAACTCCATTACCTTACTGGTAGCGCCAGCACAGCCGATTTGTCCCAAGATAAACAGGATAATATCTTT
>Ga0136635_10000067_pt1 | contig 21326 bp, 20 predicted proteins | sample AntDrymeUQ852106_2_FD_105495 | JGI IMG/M metagenome (GOLD analysis project Ga0136635, IMG submission 105495) | Polar desert sand microbial communities from Dry Valleys, Antarctica - metaG UQ85 (21.06) | ecosystem: Environmental > Terrestrial > Soil > Desert | place: Antarctica: Dry Valley... | reverse complement strand
CGTCGCCGGAGACACGCACCGTTCGGACCGTGCCGGGGTCCCACTCCGTCGTCGTGGTGAAGTCCGACAGGTACGCCCACACCGCCTGCGGGTCGGCGGCCGTGGTGACGCTGCGGTCGATGAGGGGCATGCGGTGACGCTACGCTGCGGCCTGGCTAGTGGGACGCCCAGGCGTCCTCGTCCTGGGTGAGCCGGTCCACTGCAGGCGGCAGGACCCCGCTGGCGAGTTGACCGATCGTGACCTCCTCGAACACGCCGCGCAGGCTGCTGCGGGCGGCGACCCAGACCTTCTGCAGCTGCTGTGCCGCCTCGTTGTAGCGCACCGCCTCCGGGCGGAGGTCGTGCACGCTGACCAACGGACCGTCGACCGCCCGGATCACATCGGCGACGGTGACGTCGGCCCCGTCGCGGCCCAGCAGCCAGCCGCCGGACTGTCCGCGCTGGCTCATCACCACCCCGGCGCGGCGCAGGTCGGCGAGGATCGACTGGAGGAAGCCGTGCGGGATGTCCTGAAGCCGCGCGATCTCCTCCGCGGACACCGGCGCGCCGTCGGCCCGCCGAGAGATCTCGATCAGAGCCCGTAGCGCGTAGTCCGACTTCGCCGACACCCGCATGAGTCGGAGTCTCGCAGAACGATCGACCTGGTGGAGTACCCACGCCCCCAGGAGGGGGTCAGGCGCCCGGGGGCGTGGGAACGGTGGCGTGTCGAGGGCTGCCGCCGAACCTCGGGTGGGTCACACTGGGGGCATGGCCATCGGACTGGGTGTTGTCCTCATCGTCATCGGCGCGATCTTCGCCTTCGCGGTCAACTTCGACATCGGTGGCATCGAGGAGTACGTGCTGGGCTGGATCCTCATCCTCGGGGGCATCTTGTCGATCCTGCTCGGCGCGTTCCAGACCGCGCAGCGCAGCCGGCGGCACACCGTCGTCGAGCAGCACCGCTACGACGACCGCCCGCCGTCGCAGTAGCCGCCGGCTCCTACCGGGTCTGGTTGAACACGACCCGGTGGACCGTCCCGTCGCCGTACGCCAGGTAGTACAGCGCCTGGGGTCCGGTGGCGCCTTCGTCGGACGTCGCCGGGACCGCGACCGCACCGATGCCGGCGATGGTGACGCACCCGCGAGCAGCAGCCGTGCGAGCACACCCATCCCCGTACGGTGGAGGCGCGTGGCCCACTTGGCACCCGAAGGAGGGGACCGTGGACTGGAAGCTCGAGGTCGTCGTCCTCTCGGTGACCGACGTCAACCGGGCAAAGGAGTTCTACACGCGGCTCGGGTTCCGGCTCGATGTCGACCACAGCGCGGGCGACGCGTTCCGCGTGGTCCAGTTCACGCCACTCGGATCAGCGTGCTCGATCACGTTCGGGGTCAACGTGGGCGCCGGCGAACCCGGGAGCACCAAGGGGCTGCACCTGGTCGTCGACGACATCGATGCGGCTCACACCCACCTCGGGCAGGCGGGGGTGGACAACGGAGGCATCCAGCACTTCGAGGACGGCGCGATGGTCCCGGGCGCCGACCCGGAGGGTCGCGACTACGGGTCCTTCATCTTCTTCGCCGACCCCGACGGCAACTCGTGGGCGGTTCAACACGTCAACAAGCCAGTGCGCTGACGCGCCCGCGGGGCTTGTCAGCCTCGGCTTTGACGTCGTTGCAGGTCAGGGCCATGCCGGCTCGCCATTCGGCTGACAAGTCAGGGACCGGCGTCACACTGCCCAGACCCGGCGGTAGCGGCGGATGATCCGCCATTGCACCAGCACGATCGCGACCGTCAGGGCCAGCATGACGACCGTCGCGGCCGCCGCGTATCCGTAGCGCAGGTACTCGAAGCCGTTGCGGTAGACGAACAGCGGAAGATAGGTCGTTGCGTACGGAGGCGGTCCACCGTCGGTGACGACCAGCGCGGGCACGAAGTTGAGCTGCAGGCTGAGGATGGTGTCGCGCAGCAGGAGCAGCGCGAGCACCGGCAGAAGCAGCGGCATGGTCACCCGGCGGAACACGTCCCACCCGGTCGCGTCCTCCACGGCGGCGAGCTCGTAGACCTCACCTGGCAGCGCCTGGCGCGCGGTGAGCAGCACGAAGAACAGCTCGCCGATCGTGAACACGCTCATCACGATGATCGCGGCTCGGGCTGAGTTCGGGTCGGTCAGCCACGCAGGCGGCGTGCGCCCGAACACCGTCAGCCCACCCTCGCCGCCGACCGTGAGCAGCTGGTTCACCGGCCCGTAGATCGGGTTGAACAGCCACAGCCAGAGCAGTCCGTACGCGATCTCGGGCACCGCGGTGGGCAGCACGACCGCCGTACGCGCCGCGCCGACCCCAACAGCACGACGGTGCAGGAGCAGCGCCAGGGCGAGCGCGGCGCCGATCCGCAGCGGGGTCGCGATCACCGCGAACACCAGCGTGTTTATGAGCGCCGTGCCGAAGATGTCGTCGTCTGCCAGCTCGGCGAAGTTGGCAAGGCCCACGAAGTCGACCGATCCGATCAGGTCGTAGTCGGTCAGCGACAACGCGACCGACACGGCTGCCGGCACGAACACCAGCGCCACCAGCCCGACCACGAACGGCGTGAGCATCAGCGCGGTCTGGCCGCGGTCGCGGTGATCGGTGCTCATCGCTGGACCCGAGCGCCGGTGTGCGCGTCGAACACATGGACATCGGACGGCGAAACCGTCACCCGGACCCGGTCTCCCGGTCTGGGCCGCGCGGACACCGGCACCCGAGCGACCACCTGCCCCCCGTCGGCAAGCGAGAGGTGGACGTGGGCGTCCGCGCCGACGACCTCCACCCGACCGACCGTCGCGGATGCCCCGGCGGAGCCGAGGACCAGCGCGTCCGGCCGCACCCCGATCCGGAGCTCGTCGGCCGCTCGCTCGGGGAGCTCGGCCAGCGCGGGGGCGCTGGTTGCCGGGAGGATGTTCATCGCCGGGGTGCCGACGAAGCGGGCGACGAAGAGCGTCGCGGGTTCGGCCCAGATCTTCTCCGGCGTTCCGACCTGCTCGACGACCCCGTCCCGAAGCACCGCGATCCGGTCGCCGAGCACCATCGCCTCGGTCTGGTCGTGGGTGACGTGCAGCGTCGTGCCACCGACACGCTCGTGCAGCGCCCGAAGCTCGGCGCGGGTGTGCACCCGCAGCTCGGCGTCCAGGTTGGACAGCGGCTCGTCGAACAGGTACGCGTCCGGGCGCCGGGCTAAGGCCCGGGCCAGCGCGACCCGCTGGCGCTCGCCGCCCGAGAGCTGGCCCGGTCGACGGTCAAGCAGCTGCTCGCACCCAGCCGCCCGCGCCGCGTCCTCGGCGAGCGCGCCGGCCTCCGCCTTGCCCACATCGCGCACCTCGAGCCCGAAGGCGATGTTGGCCCGCACGGTCAGGTGCGGGAAGAGGGCGTAGCTCTGGAACACCATCGACACGTTGCGGCGTCCCGGCCGAAGCCGGGTGATGTCTCGGCCGGCGAGATGCACGGTTCCGGCGGTCGCCGGCTCGAGCCCGGCGACGACGCGCAGCAAGGTCGACTTGCCCGCACCGGAGGGTCCGAGCACCACGAGCAGCTCGCCCGGTGGCACCGACAGGTCGATCCCGCGGAGCACCTCACGCGAACCGTACGAGGCGCGCACCCCGTCGAGGACGAGGCCGCTGCCGGGCATGGTCACGATCCCCCCGACGGCACCGCGGCGCGCGCGAACAGCTCTCGGGTCTCGTCGTCCAGCCTGCGGACCACCTCGTCCACCGGGATCCCGCGATACATCGCGTCCTCCAGGATCGCGGTGGTCACGTCCTCGATCTCGGGCCAGGTGGAGATGGTCGGTGTCGGCCGAACCTTCTCGACCGCGTCCAGGAAGACCTGCGAGCGTCTCGGCGGCAACCCCGGGTTGAGAAACTCCTGTGACCGCGACACCTCGATGTTGGAGGGGACCGTACGCCCGGTGGCGACGAGAGCCCGCTGCCCCGCCTCGCTGAGCGCGAACTCAACGAAGCTCCACGCCTCGTCCTGCCGTGGTGACTCGGCCGTGATGCAGAACGCGTCGCTGTGCAGGATCCCCACCTGCTCGTCGTAGACCGGAAGCGGCGCCACATCCCACTCGAAGTCCTCGATCGAGCGGAACGTCGTCGTGGCCCGCCGCGACGACAGCAGCATCGCCAGCCCGCCGTTGGCAAACCGGGTCTCGTCGTCCTCGGCCTCGATCTCGGCGTCGGTGGGTATCACTCCGTACGCGAGCCGCAGCTCGAGGAAGTTGCGAAGCGCCTCTCGCGCCTCCGGGGTTTCGAAGGTAAACCGGGTCGGAGCCTCCCGGTCGTCCACGACCTCCCCGCCGTTGGACCAGACGAACGGCGCCACCCGGATGATGGACGCCTCGACGCCGAGCCCGTAGACGTCGACGACCTGGGTGCCCTCGGACTCGGTGCCGACGACCTGGTTGCCGGCGGCGTCCCGGGTGAGGGTGACCGCGGTGGAGATCAGGTCGTTCCACGTCCAGCGGTCCGGGGGTTCGGGGACGCCGTAGCGCTCGAACAGGTCCTTGTTGTAGTAGACGGCCAGGCTCGAGACGTTCTGCGGCAGGCACAGCTGCTCGCCCTGCCAGCGGAAGGCGTCCATCGCCACCGGGTAGAACTCGTCGGCGGCGAGCCGGTCCGACGACGCGATCCGCTCGTCCAGCGGCAGGATCGAGTCGCTCGCCGCGAACTGGCCGTAGTAGCGGTAGTTGAGCAGGAAGACGTCCGGTGGTGAGCCGCCGGCGATCGAGGTGGACAGTCGGGCGATCAGGTCGTCACGGTCGCTGGCCTCGATCAGCTCGACCTTGGCCGACGACTGGGCCTCGAACTCCTCGATCAGCGCGCGGTACGCGACCAGCTCCTCCGGGTCGCCGAACAGCAGCACGGACACGACGTTCTCGTCGGTGCTGTTGCTGCACGCCGCGGGTGTCACGGTCAGGACGGCCGCGACCAGCAGCACAATGAGCCTGCGCGGACGAGTCCGCATGTCCCTCACCTCCCCAGCCACCCGGGGCCGCGGTACTCGTGCAGGAACCGCCGTTGGGCAACGCCGAACAAGACGAGCGCGGGAATGCTCGCGAGCACCGCCCCCGCGAGGAAGACCGAGTAGTCGGCCGGGTCCAGGGTGGACAGCGACCGCAGCGCCAGCGGCACGGTGAACAGGTCTCGGTCGTAGACGTAGACGAGCGGTTCGAGGAAGTTGGACCAGGTCAGCACGAACACCAGCGCCGCCACCGCAACGGTGACCGGCCGGACAAGGGGCATCGCGACCCGCCACCACATCCGCAGCGGCGACGCGTCGGCGAGCAGGCTGGCGTCGTACAGGTCACGCGGGACTGCTCGGAAGGCCACGTAGTAGACCAGCACGTAGAACGGCGAGGTGGCGACCAGGGCGGGCAGCACGAGCGGCACCAGCGTGTCGGTGAGGCCGAGCACGCGGTACAACGCGAACCTCGGCACCAGCAGCGCGGTGATCGGGACCATCAGCGCCACCAGCGAGGCGCCGACCAGCAGCGCAGCCACTCGGCGCGAGACGCGGGTCATCGCGAAGCCGGCCCACGACGCAACCAGCACACTGACCGGGACCGCGATGACCGCCACCAGCAGCGAGACCGCCGTGGCCTGCGTCAGGCCCCCAAGGTCGACCGCCGCCTTGTAGCTGTCGGTCGAGGCGGAGTCGGGCACCAGCTCGGGGGTCGGCGGAGGAGGCGAGCCGGCGGGCCGAAGCGACCCGGACACGAGCAGCAGCAGCGGCAGGGCAAACAACAGCCCAGCGGCCAGCGCCCCGAAGGAACGCCAGCCGCTGGACTTGCCGCCCTGCCTACCCAGCACTCGACCAGATGGTCACAGGTCCAGTCGCCACGCACTGCGACCGTGCGAAGCGGCGTACAGGATCCGCTCCTCCGGCAGGATGGTCAGCCCGGCCACCTCGACTCGCGGCATCCCCGGCGCCGCCAGCAGCCACGTCCGGGTGCCGGCCGCCCGCCGTACGACACCGAAGTCGCTCGAGGCGTACAGGTCACGGGTCACGTCGTCGCGGACGAGGTCGGTCACGGGCAGGTCGTCGAGGTTGGCCGACATGTCCGTCCACCTCGCCCGCGAGCCGTCCCACTGCACCTTGAACACGTGCCCGGGTGTGGTCGGCGTGCTAGCGCTGTACCCGCTGTACGACACGAAAGCGGTTCCACGCTTGTCGGGGTGGACGTAGATGCTGCTGACGAACCGATTCGGGTCGATCCTGGCCTCGGTGTCGAGCCGGCGCCAGGTGACCCGGCGCGGGTCGTCCGCGTCGACGTTGGTCGAGATGAACAGCCGTCCGGTGGTGGTCGCCGCCCAGGCCGTCGACCTGTCGCCGGCGTTGCGCTCGACGGCCGAGACGGCACCACCGAACCGGTCGCCGTAGGCCTCGCTGGTCAGCGGCACCAGGCCGGTCTGCTCCCAGTCACCGCACTGCTCGGCGAACGTGCCGTCCCAGGTGTTGCAGACCTCCTGGGCCTCGGCCATGGACCGTTCGCCGAGCCCGAACGTCTTGGTGCGGAACACCGAGATGCCGGTGCCGGCGAACATCGTGCCGCTGACGACCGGGTCGCTGATTACCGGCGCATAGAACTGGTTGCCCGGCTGGCCGAACAGCGGGTCTGCGGTCCAGATCCACTCATCGATGTCACCGTTGGCGAAGTTCACCTCGGGGCTGACGTCGAAGAAGTTGTGGAACCGGAACTCCGGCACCTCGACGTCGAACCCGGACTGGCCGCCGTCACCGATCATGATGTTGCGCCAAGTCTCGGTGTTGCCGTTGGTCTGCCAGGTGCCGTTGTCCTGGGTGCCGCCGTTGATCAGGTCGGAGTCGAAGTGGCTGACCGACAGGCTCAGGAACTGCAGGGTGCTGAGGCCCTCGTTCATCCCGATCAGCTTCTGCGGGATTCTCGAGAGCAGCTGCCGGCAGCGGTTTCGCTCAGCTCCGGCGAGTCCGCGGTCGTTGCACCAGCTCGACCGGTCGCTGAACTTGCCGTTCGACCGCATGACGCCGCCGTCGTTGACCTCGAAGAACACCTCTGGGTCGTCCGGGTGCACGACGAGAGCGTGCTGGTCGGGGTGCAGGCCGTTGGGGTGCTCAGGGTCCGTGCCGTCCATGGTCATGTCCGTGCCGGACTCGCCGGCATCGGTGGACAGCACCACGCCTCGCCCGTTCGAGAGACCGCCGGCCTCGGCGTAGACGTACGAGCCGCCGGTGTAGACCGTGTCGGGGTGGCCGTCCGGGCTGGTCACGAACAGGTCGTACCAGCACTGGCCACCGCACTGGTTGTACGTCGCGTACCCGTTGTCGGCGACGTTGGCGCTGGTCATGTCCTGGAACACCGGGGTGCCGGTGGCAACGTCGTCGCTGCGGAACAGCCGCGAGTAGGGGGTGCCGAAGTTGCCCTCATGGACGTACATCCGGGTGTCGCCGCCGGGCAGGGCAACCACGTCGAAGGCGGGACGGGACTGGATGATCGCGGGGTTCAGCGACTCCTTGATCTGCTCCCAGTTCCTGCCGCGGTCCGTGGAGCGCCAGATGCCGCGGGCGAACGACCCGGCGTACATGGTGCTGGGGTCGCGCGGGTCGAGCTCGAAGTGCCGGACGCCACGCGGCGAGCACGGCTCCAGGTTGTTGAACTGGTCGATCGACCCGGAGCACTGGCGCTCACGGACGGTGCCGTTGTGGACCATCTTCCAGGATTGGCCGTCGTCCGTCGACTGGTACAGACCCCACTCCGCCGCGCCAGGCACCGGACGGGTGACACCGCTGCAGCAGACCGACGACATCCCGCGCAGTGCTGTCGTCGTCGCGGCGTACATGACGCCGTTGTCGCGCGGGTCTATGACGATCTCGCCGATGCCCTTGCCGTCGAGCCAGCGCCGCCCGATCGGTCCGGTGAACGTGTTGCCGCCGTTGGTCGACTTGTACAAGCCGACGCCCGCGACGCAGCCGCTCCCGCAGATGTTGGCCTCGCCGGTGCCGACCCAGATGGTGTCGCCGCTGGGGTCGGTCGGGTCGATGGTCACCGCGCCTGCTGCGTTGATGTCGAGCGGGCCGCCGAGGTAGGTCCAGTCGACCGGCCGGGCCATCGCGTCGTCGGTGCGCCAGACTCCACCGCCGGCGGGGGTGATGTACATCCGGCAGTCACCGGGGTTGCAGGTGTCGGCGATCGCCACGTCCGTGGTGCGCCCGCCGGCGATGTAGCGGTTGGGCACATAGTTGGCGGAGCTGGTGTCGGAGTCGCCCGAGCTTCGCCGCTCGGTGAAGGGATAGAGCGCCCGGCTGGGGCCGTAGTTCTCCCAGGTGCCCGGAGCGAGCTGGCGGTCGCCGGCCTGCCGGGTGGACGCGAGTACGCCCCGGAAGGCCTGCTTGGCGGCCTCGGTCTTGCGCACCGAGATGGTGTCGGCCGGGTAGGCCCGCTGCTGGAAGGCCGCCTCGGCGGCTGACGCGGGGCCTTCTTCGACCTTCGTCCCGCCGGGTGAGGTCCGCATCAGGTCCTCGAGGTGAGCGCCGAGCGCGCCCGGGGCGCCTTCTCCGCTCGCCGGCTTGGTCGCCGGGGTGGTCCCGGCCGCGTTCACCCCCAGCACGGCGGCGGTGACCGCGAGCGCGCCCGCAGTGGTGGCAACGACTGACTGGCGGACCCTACGGTTCATCTCGAACACCCCAACGTCAGCCCGCCTGTCGCCGCGCCCGGGATCGCCGGGGCGGCCGGCGGTGCGGCCACACCGTTACACGGCGCGGTACGCCCTGACAAGGGTTGAGGCAGACCCCCGACGCAGGTCAGGCGGGGGGCGGCCCGGCTGGGGGCTGCGAGGCCGGAGGCTGCGACTGCCGCTGCTGCCAGGGCGCGGTCTCGCCGCTCTCGCGGAACGCCAGCACCGCGAACACGGTCTCGGCCACGGCCAGCAGCATCACCAGCCAGCCGCTCCATCCTGGCCCGACGTCGATGCTCCCGCCGGGGAAGTCCCCGCCGCCGGAGTAGGTGAAGGCGCGCAGCACCAGCAGCAGTGTGCCCAACGCCGCCACGCCGGCGGCGACAAGGTTCCAGCCGACCGGGAGGTTTGGCAGGGTCACATTGCCGAAGACTCGCAGCGCGGCCAGGACAGCCACGGCCAGCAGCAGGAGCACGCCGAGCACGGCGTAGCTGTTCCACGCACTGATACCCGAGGAGGTGTCCATGCCAGCGAACGCGCCCTCGTCGGCGTCGTAGCTCACCGTCACGTAGGAACTGACGAAGGAGAAGACGAGCAAGGCGGCGCCACAGCCCATCACACCCCAGTCGGTCGTCTTCACGCTGTGTGTGTCGATGGCCATGTGCCGTCCTCTCCGAGCGGTCGCCCGTGATCTGTTCGCCGTCTGGTCGGGCAGGCTGATGGTCGCGCACCGACGGCCGCGCCACAAGCACATCCGGGCAAGTGACGCGCCCGAATCCAGTCCCCGCTCCTCTATGCTGCGCCCCATGAGCGGTCAGAACCCACCCCCTGAGCAGCCTCCTCAATACGGCCAACCGGCGGGGCAGCAGCCGGCGGGGCAGCAGCCGGCGGGGCAGCAGCCGGGGCAAACCTGGCAGCAACAGCCGACTGCGTACGGTGCCCACCCCGGCGGCCAACCGGACGTCCAGACAGACACCGAGGGCTTCTTCGGCGCGCTGTTCGACTTTTCCTTCAACAGCTTCGTGACGCCAAAGATCGTGAAGCTCGTCTACGTGCTTGCGACGATTCTGCTGGTCCTCACGTACCTCTCTTTGTGATCACGGCCTTTGCTGGCGACAACGTCGGTTTCGGAATCGCGTTCCTCCTCCTCGGCTGGATACCATTTCTGTTCTACCTTGCGCTCGTCAGGATGACCCTCGAGTTCTACTTCTCGATCGTTCGCATGAGCCAAGACATCAACGAACGCCTGCCTCGCTGAGTGGGACGGGCCCTCTATCGCGGTTAGCGCCCTGAGAGAGTGGCGCCGTGACCTGGTCGACCGAGCAGATCCCGGACCTGACCGGCAGGTGGGCCCTGGTGACCGGAGCGAGCAGCGGCCTCGGTCACCACGTGACCAGAGAGCTCGCCCGGGCCGGCGCCTCTGTGGTCATGGCCGGGCGGAAGGTCGAGCGGCTCGCCGACAGCGCGGAGCTGGTCCGGCGGGAGGTGCCGGACGCCGACCTGCGCAGCCAGCTGCTCGACCTGGCGGACCTGAGCGCGGTCCGCCGGGCTAGCGAGGAGCTTCTCGACCATCACGAGCACCTCGACCTGCTGGTGGCGAACGCCGGTGTCATGGCCACGCCGGACCGTCGCACCGCCGACGGCTTCGAGCTGCAGATCGGGACCAACCACCTTGGCCACTTCGCCCTCACCGGCCTGCTGCTGCCCGCCCTGCTCGCGTCCCCGCACGGCGCCCGGGTGGTCCTGACCTCGTCGTTCGCGCATCGCACGGTGAGCGGCATCGACCTGCGCAGCCTGGTGCCCGGCGCCGACCCGCGTCCGTACCGGAAGTGGCGCTCGTACGGCGAGTCCAAGCTCGCGAACCTGCTGTTCATGCTCGAGCTCCAACGCCGGGCGTCGGCCAGTGACCTGGCGCTGGTGAGCGTGGGAGCGCATCCGGGCTACGCCGCGACCGATCTGCAGTCGAGCGGACCGAGCTTGTCCGGGGCCACGCTGAATTCGCGGTTCATGGCGGTCAGCAACCGGCTGGTGGCGCAGTCCGCCGAGCACGGCGCCTGGCCGCTACTGATGGCTGCGACCCAGCCCGGCCTGCCGGGTGGGTCGTACGTCGGCCCGCGCGGTATCGGCGAGGCGCGCGGCAGGCCGCGGCTGGCGGGGATGTCCAGCGTGGCGAGCGACCCGGTGCTGGCCAGCGCTCTCTGGAGGGCCAGCGAGCAGGCCACCGACATCACCTACCCCTGACCTCCCGCCGAGTTGTCACCGTCTGACGGCGCCCTGACGCCAGCTGATGGTGACAACTCGGCGGTGGTGATCGTTGTCCACAGTTGGCCGGCGCGACGGCACCAGCGCCGGCCGTAAACGCCCAGGCTGCCGTTGTGCCGAACAACCGTGAGCGGTCGCAGTGCGTTGCGCCATTGGCCGACCTGCAAGCGCAAACAGCAACCCGCGCTCAGCTTCGCGACGCAGGGCTGAGCGACTCGTTCATCGACGCCCAGCTCCAGGCCCGACGCCGGCAAGCCTGGGGACCGCTCATGATCGTGATGCACAACGGCCCGCTCACCCGGGGTCAGCTTCTCTGGGCGGCGACACGTCGGGCCGCGGGGTTGCCTGGCTGCCCGGACAGCCCTCGAGCCACACGGCTTTCGAGGCTTCGACGACAACCGTGTTCATGTCGTACAACCTCGCGCGACGAACGTGGTCAAGATGCCCGAGCTGGTGGTTCACGAGAGCCGGCGGCTCAATCCCTCCGACGTCACCCAACGTCGTGGCCTGCGCACGATGGAGGGTGCTCGGGCAGCCATAGACCTGGCGGCCTGGCAGCCGTGTCCGCGGTTCGCCTGTGCGGTTCTGTCGGCGGTGGTCCAAACAGCGAATCTCCACCGGCCGGCTGCTGTCAGCGCCGCTGGTAACCGTGGGCAGAGTCAGGCATTCCCGGCACATGCGTATGGCCGTTCAGGACATCGTGGGCGGGTCGCAGACCCTAGGCGAACTGGACCTCGTGCACTACTGCCGGCGGCATCGGATCGAACCCCCGAACCGCCAGCGGATCCGACGTGACTCGCGCGGTCGTAGGCGCTACCTCGACGCCGAGTGGGACTGCTCCGACGGTTCAGTACTCGTCCTCGAGGTCGATGGTCTCCACCACCTCGACGCCGAGAACTGGGTCGAGGACATACGGCGTGAGCGTGCCTTCGTACGACCTGGCCGGCGGGTCCTGCGTTGCGCAAACGTCGAGATCCGACTCGACTCCCCGGACCTGCTGACTGACCTGATCGCGAACGGCGTCCCCCGAAACCCGCGACTTGTCACCACGACACGACGCTGCAGCTCCGTGTGACGGTGACAAGTCGGTTGTCGCGGATGCGGGCTAGGCGGGGCGGCGGGACTGGACGATCCGGAACCGGCTGGCGACGTACGCGCCGTCGGTGTACGAGGCGGTCGCGGCCGGGTTTGCCCCCGTGCCGTGGAAGTCGCTGAACGCCGCGGACTGGTTGACCAGCACCGCACCGGTGAGGTTCTCGCTCAGCGCGACCCCGGCGTCCAGCGCCGCCGACCGCATCGCGGCCAGGGTCGGCTCCGATGTCGAGTAGACCGACGCGGTCATCGCCCCACCGGCCAGCACGGTCCGCACGAACGTCTGCACCGACTCGGAGGTCGAGGAGGTGGCGATCAGGTACGACACCGGCCCGAAGCACTCCTCGCCGAACACCTCCCCGTCGGACGTGGACAGCCCGAGCAGCAGCGGGGTCCGCACCCGGGCGTGCGGCCAGGCCGGATGGTCCACGGTCCGCGACCCGACCAGCACCCGCCCCCGCGCCGGCGCCTCCTCCAACCGAGCCAGCACTCGGTCGTCCACGACGGCGCCGAGGATCTCGACCGCGCGCTTGTCGTCGCCGAGCAGCCTGTCCAGAGCTGCACCGATGCCCGCGGCCACGTCGTCGTACGACTTGTGCCCCTCGTCGGTGTCGATGCCGTCGCGCGGGACGTAGAGGTTCTGCGGGGCGGTGCACATCTGGCCCGAGTACAGCGACAGCGAGAACGCGATGTTGCCGCACATCCCGGCGAAGTCGCCGGTGGAGTCGATGACGACCGTGTTCACGCCGGTCTTCTCGGTGAACACCGACGCCTGGGTCGCGTTCTGCTCGAGCCAGGTGCCGAACTCGCTCGACCCGGTGAAGTCGATGAGCCGGACCTCCGGTCGCAGCGCAAGCTCGGCGGCCAGCCGGTCGCCCTCGGCCTCGGCGGCGAGCAGCACCAGGTCGGCGTCGAAGCCTGCCTCGTCCAGCACCTCCCTGCACACCTCGACGGTGATCGCGAGCGGCAGGACTGCGCCTGGGTGCGGCTTGACCACCACCGGGTTGCCGCACACCAGCGACGCGAACAGCCCGGGGTAGGAGTTCCACGTCGGGAAGGTGTGACAGCCGATCACCAGCGCCACCCCGCGCGGCACCGGGGTGAACGTTTTCTCGAACCGCGTCGGCTCGCCCTTGCCCGGCTTCTCCCACAGCGCGCTCGCGGGATGCCGCGTCATCTCGTCATAGCCGTACGCCAGCGCCTCGAGCGCCCGGTCGAGTGCGTGCGCACCGCCCGCCTGGAAGGCCATGACGAACGCCTGCCCGCTGGTGTGCTGCACCGCGTGCGCCAACTCGAACACCCGAGCGTGCACCCGGGCGAGGATCTCCTGGCACACCGCCACCCGCGTATCGGGTCCGGCGTCGCGCCAGTCGGCCATCCCGCGACCGGCCGCCACGAGCAGCGCGTCAACACCGTCCTTGCCAACGTGCGGGTACGCGACGCCGAGGTCGGAGCCGAACGGCGACCGCTCGGTCGTCACGGTCCCGGACGCCCCCGGGGTCTGACCGGGCCAGGGCCGGTCCAGCAGGCTGCGGAACGCCGCCTCACCGGCCCCGGCCGCGTCCTCGCCGTAGACCCGTGGGCTCGGCGACTCGGGGTAGGCCGACCAGTGGTCCCGCTTGCGAATCGCCGCGAGCGCCTGCTCCAAGGTCTCGCGGTGCCGGCTGGCGAACTCCTCGGGGGCGGCTGGCATGCCGCTCATGGTGCCACGGCGGACGCCAAGAGGAAGGGACGACAGATCGGGTGCCAGGATGCAGGTCGTGCATGCGCAGTTCCGGCTCCGGCCGTTGCGCGTCGACGACGACGCGGAGCTGGCGACCGTGTTGGCGCTGAACAACGACGCGGTCCCGGCGGTCAACTCGCTGACGTCCGAACGGCTGCTCGAGCTGGCGAGCATGGCCCGGCACGCCGACGTCGTGCTCGATGAGTCCGACACGGTGCTCGGCCTGGTCGTCGTGCTCCCCAGCGGCGCTCCGTACGGGAGCCCGCTCTACGGCTGGTTCTCCGAGCGGTACGCCAGTTACCTCTACCTCGACCGGATCGTGGTGGACCCAGCCGTACGCCGGCGCGGCGTCGGCGCGTTCGTCTACGACCGGATGGAGCAGCAGGCCCGCCCGGACGGCCGGCTGGTGTGCGAGGTGAACCTCCGCCCGCCCAACACGGGCTCGCAGGCATTCCACGCCGCGCGCGGGTACGTGGAGGTCGGGCGGGCCGTGGTGCCGGGCGAGGGCGCCGCAGACAAGGAGTGCCAGATGCTGGTGAAGGAGCTGGGATGAGCCCCGACCCCGATGCGCTGGCGCGCGCCTGCGCCGACGCGATGTGGGCCGAGGACGTCGCCAGCCAGCAGCTCGGCATGAGGATCGTCGACGTGGGCGCCGGAAGCGCGACGGTGGCGATGCCGCTTCGTGCCGACATGCTCAACGGGCACGGCATCGCCCACGGCGGGTTCGTCTTCGCCCTGGCCGACAGCGCGTTCGCGTTCGCCTGCAACAGCCGCAACGTCCGGTCGGTGGCCTACGCCTGCGTTATCACGTTCCTCGCGCCGGTCGGCGGGGACGAGGAGCTGGTGGCGTCGGCGGTGGAGCAGTCGCTGGTGGGCCGCACCGGGACCTATGACGTCACCGTGACGGCATCGGGCCAGGTGGTGGCGGAGTTCCGGGGGACCTCCCGGACTGTCGGCGGGTCACTGGTGTGACTAGAGTGACCCGGCGCCGAGGAATGGGCCCCCGTCACGCTGTGTGATCGCGTACCGCGATTTCGTAGTAGCGAGTGCAAGGCAACGCCTCGCCCCGGACACTTGCCACCTGCCCGGGGACAGCCCCGGCTGCCGTCCATCGGGACCACTGGAGAGCAACGAAGTGAACCGACCGACCCCCCGGCTCGTTCGCGGGTTCGCCACCGCGGCACTGTCCAGCGCGCTGCTGGCGGCGGCGGTCGGCACGGCCGTGCCCGCGACCGCTGAGGACGACGCCGGCGAGGAGGCACGCCGCAAGCCCACCCTGATCCAGGTCAAGGTCAACGACCGCGGGCCCGCGGTGCGGTCAAGCCTGTTCGGCATCAACCACCGCTACGCCCGCAACGGCTTCGGGCTCTGGGACGAGCTCAATGACAAGCCCAACCCCACGGTGGTCGGCGACATGATCGCGGCCGGGGTTTCGACGTTGCGGTTCCCCGGCGGCACCACCGCGACGATGTACCACTGGAAAGACGCCATCGGGCCGGTCCCGGAGCGAGGCTGCCAGGTCGAGGGGCACGGCCACTACGAGAAGGAAGGGTTCGCCGCGTACCGGCACAAGCTCGCGTACGGCCCGGACGAGTTCATGCGGGTCATCGACGCCACCGGCGCCTCGCCGCTGATGATGATGCCGTTCGTCACGACGACGCCGGCCGGCGCCGCTGACTGGGTCGAGTACATGAACGACCCGGTCGGCGGGACGAACCCGAACGGCGGCACCGCGTGGGCGGCCGAGCGGGAAGCGAACGGGCACCCGGCGCCGTACGGCGTGCGCCGTTGGGAGGTCGGCAACGAGTCGCACGTGGCGCCCGGCCGCTTCGGCTTCTCGTCCAAGCCCAGGAAGGCGGTCCAGCAGTACATCCAGGGCGGGACCCGCAGCATCGAGCGGGAGGAGCTCGGCAAGGCCTGCGCGCACCCGGTGGAGGGGATCCCGAGCAGCGGCAAGGTCAACCAGCGCTTCGAGGTGCTGTTCACTCCGGCCGAGATCCGCTACGTCAGCGTGAACGGGGTGCGGTGGACCGAGACCGCCGACCTGGCGACCGCCGCGCCCGAGGACCGGGTGTACGAGGTGCAGCCCGGCGGCGTGGTCGCGTTCGGAGACGGACGCCTGAACCCTAACGACGTGTGGATCGGCAACGGCAGGATCCCGGCGGCGGGCGCGATCGTCCGGGCGACCTACCGCAACGACTACTCCGGCTTCTTCGCCTTCGCCCGCGAGATGCACGCGGTAGACAAGTCGATCGACGTCTGCGCATCGTGGGGAACGCCGCTGTTCTCCAACTCGACCAGGAAGCGCAGGTACGACTGCCAGACCGCGCACCCGATCACCAACTTCTCCCGCGAGTACGGGCACAACTGGCGCGAGTACGGGCCCAACTGGCGGCCGTGGAACGGGCCGCTCGAGGGCCACGACCGGATGATGATGGGTCTGAACGACCGGACCGGCGACGTGCTCGAAATGCTCAAGGCGAGCCCGAAGCGCTCGCCGGTCTGGCTCACCGAGTTCCAGCCGATCCACGGCAACGACGACAACTTCCCGACCTGGTCGGCGTCGGTGAGCAACGCGGTCTACATGGCCAGCCAGTGGTCGGCCTGGATGAAGCTCGGCATCAACCTGGGCACCGGTGGAGACCTGCTCGGCCGCGGCCCGGGCGCAGTCTTTGGCTCCCCACAGCACCCCACGTTCAGCGTCGAGGCGCTGGTGCGGCAGACGATCCGGCCGATGTTCACCGAGGCGGACCGGGTGGTCACCAACACAACGCTGCGCAACCCGACCCGAGCACCGAACCTGCGGCCCCGGGACGCCTACAAAGCGCTCTCGGTCGTATCGGCTCGCGGGCCGGGCGGCAAGGTGTGGGTCTACGCCGTCAACCGGCTCCCGTACGACAGGGTGCGAACCAAGGTCGAGCTGAAGGGCATGAAGGCGAAGCGGACGGCGGTCGTGCGCCGGGTCGTGGGCGAGAGCTTCCGCGACTCGAACCTGCCGGGCGGGCCGCAGAACGTCGCCATGAACGTCTGGACGCGCAACGTCGGCCCGTTCGGGTTCAGGGCAAACCTCCCGCCGCACTCGGTGACCGTCTTCCGCGTCACTCGCCGCTGACCACCGCCCCGCGTACGGCTGCGGTTTCCCTTTGGGCAGTACGGCTAGTGCAGCAGCGCTTGGGCTGGGTCCTCGACGATCGCCGCGACATCTGCCAGGTAGCGGCTGCCCTGCGCACCGTCGACGACGCGGTGGTCGAAGCTGAGCGCCAGCGTGCTGACCCAGCGCGGGCGGACCCGGTTGCCGACGACCCACGGCCGGCGCGAGATCGCCCCCATCGCGAGGATCGCGGACTCCCCGGGGTTGATGATCGGCGTACCCGAGTCGACGCCGAAGACACCGACGTTCGTGATCGTGATCGTCCCGCCGGCCATCTCCGCCGGCTGGGTCCGTCCCGCCCGAGCGGTCGCGGTCAGCTGCCCGAGCGCCTGAGCCAGCTCGACCAGGGGGAGCCGGCCGGCCCCCTTGACGTTAGGCACGACGAGCCCGCGTGGGGTGGCGGCCGCGATCCCGAGGTTGACGTCGTGCTTGAGCACGATCTCCTGCGCCTCCTCGTCCCACGTCGCATTCACCTCGGGGGTGTTGCGTACGGCAAGGCAGACCGCCTTGGCCACGACCAGCAGCGGGGACACCTTGACCTCGCGGAAGTCGCGATGTTGCTTGAGCCGCTCGACCAGGCGCACGGTGCGGGTGGCGTCGAGGGTGACCCACTCGGTCACGTGCGGGGCGGTGAACGCGCTGGCCACCATCGCCTGCGCGGTCATCTTGCGCACGCCCTTGACCGGCACCCGGGTCTGCTCGCCAGGTGAGTGCTCCGCCCCGGCCGGCGCGCGGCCACCGCCGGCGTAGGCCTCGACGTCGCTGCGGGTGACGATGCCGCCGTCGCCGCTGGCCTGCACGTCGCGCAGGTCCACGCCGAGGTCCTTGGCCAGCTTCCGTACGGGTGGCTTGGCCAGGACGCGCACCTCGCCGCCCCGGTCTGCGAGCGATTCGGGTGGCTGCGGCAGCTTCGGCACCGCGGGCTGGGCGTCCTCGACCGACACCTCCGGTGTCCGGTGGTCGGCGTCGGTGGAGAACGCGGTCTGCACGCCCTGCTGGGCGGTCGCCGGGGACGCCTCGGTGGGGACCGCCTTGCGCGGCCGCCGCTTCGCCTCGGTCGTCCGCGGCCCATACCCCACCAGCACGGAAGTGCGGCCGCCAGGGGCAGGACCGCCGATCAGGCCGGGCTCGACCGCACCCTCCTCGGGCGGGCTGTCCACCGGCGGTGCGACATCCGGCTGCCCGTCGGCAGCCGGTTCCCCCTTCGCCCCCTGTTCCCCCTTCGCCGAACCGGCTCCGGTGGACACCGCGATGATCGGCGTGCCGACCGCGACCGTCTCGCCCTCACCCACCAGCAGGTCGGCGACCGTGCCCGCGAACGGGACCGGCAGCTCGACCAGCGACTTGGCGGTCTCGATCTCGACCACGATGTCGTTGACCTTGACGGTGTCGCCGGGCTTGACCTTCCAGCTGACGATCTCGGCCTCGGTCAGCCCCTCCCCGACATCGGGGAGCTTGAACTGCTTGGTGTCGCTCATCGTCACTCCGATCCGGCTCAGAAGGCGAGCGCACGGTCGACGGCGTCCAGCACCCGGTCCAGGTCGGGCAGGTACTCCTCCTCGATCCGCGAAGGCGGGTACGGCGTGTCGAAGCCGCCCACTCGGAGCACCGGTGCCTCCAAGGTGTAGAACGCCTGCTCGCTGATCCTGGCCGCGAGCTCGGCCCCCATACCGAGCGACACCACGGCCTCGTGCACGACCACGGCTCGGCCGGTCTTTCGCACCGACTCGAGGACCGGACCCATGTCGAGCGGCGACAGGCTGCGGAGGTCGATGACCTCGAGGCTCTTGTTCTCCTCGGCGGCGGCGATCGCCGCCTCGAGCGAGGTCTTGACCATCGGCCCGTACGCCAGCACGGTCACGTCGGTGCCCTCGCGGAGGACCCGTGCGGTGTGCAACGGGGGTGGCGTGGCCTGCTCGTCGACCTCGGCCTTCTCCCAGTATCGCCGCTTCGGCTCGAAGAAGATCACCGGGTCGTCGGACGCGATCGACTGCTGGATCATCCAGTACGCGTCGGCGGGATTGGAGCAGGCGACCACCTTGAGCCCCGCGGTGTGCGCGAACTGCGCCTCCGGGCTCTCGCTGTGGTGCTCGACCGCGCCGATGCCGCCGCCGAACGGGATCCGCACGACAATCGGCATCGGCAGCTTGCCCAGGCTGCGGAAGCGCATCTTCGCGACCTGGCTGACGATCTGGTCGTAGGCCGGATAGACGAACCCGTCGAACTGGATCTCGCACACCGGGCGATAGCCACGCAGGGCCAGGCCGACCGCCGTGCCGACGATCCCCGATTCGGACAGCGGGGTGTCGATGACGCGGTCCTCGCCGAAGTCCTTCTGCAGCCCGTCGGTGACTCGGAAGACGCCGCCGAGCTTGCCCACGTCCTCGCCCATGATGAGGACCTTGGGGTCGTCCTCCATCGCCCTGCGCATGCCGTTGGTGATGGCCTTAGCCAGGGTGAGCTGGGTCATGCCGGCGCCCCCTCACGGCTGGGCTCGAACGACGCGAGGTAGCTCGCGAACTGCTCGCGCTGGGTCGCCAGCTCCTCGGTCTGCTCCCCGTACACCAGCCCGAAGATGTCGAGCACGTCCGGGTCGGGCATGGCCAGGCAGCCCTCGCGCAGGTGCTCGGCGACCTGCTCGGCCTCTGCGTCAACCGTGGCGAAGAACTCATCGTCGGCGCCGCCACCGCGGGTGAGGTGGGCGCGCACCCGCGCGATCGGGTCCTTGAGCTTCCAGTGCTCCAGGTCGTCGTTCAGCCGGTAGCGGGTCGGGTCGTCGGACGTCGTGTGCGCGCCCATCCGGTAGGTGTAGGCCTCGACGAACGTTGGACCGCCGCCGTCGCGAGCGCGCTGCAGCGCCTCAGTGGTGACGGCGTGGCAGGCCAGCACATCGTTGCCGTCCACCCGTACGCCGGGGAAGCCGAAGCCGAGCGCCCGCTGGTAGAGCGGGATCCTGGTCTGTCGCTCGATCGGCTCGGAGATCGCCCACTGGTTGTTCTGGCAGAAGAACACGACCGGGGCGTTGAACACGCTGGCCCAGATGAACGCCTCGTTGACATCGCCCTGGCTGCTCGCGCCATCACCGAAGTACGCGATCACGGCGCTGTCCCGGTCCGGGTCGCCGGTGCCGACCGAGCCGTCGCGCTGCAGACCCATCGCGTACCCCGTCGCGTGCAGGGTCTGCGCACCGATCACAATCGTGTAGAGGCCGAAGTTGATCTCGCGCGGGTCCCAGCCACCCTGGTCGACGCCGCGGAACAGGCCGAGCAGACGCAGCGGGTCGACGCCTCGACACCACGCGACGCCGTGCTCGCGATAAGTGGGGAACACGAAGTCCTGCTTGCGCAGCGCCCGGCCGGAGCCCACCTGAGCTGCTTCCTGCCCGAGCAGGGACGCCCAGATCCCGAGCTCGCCCTGGCGCTGCAGCGCGGTTGCCTCGGTGTCGACCCGCCGGGACAGGACGAGGTCGCGGTAGAGCCCGCGGATCGCCTCGTCGTCGAGGTCGGTGCTGTAGTCGGGGTGCTCGCGCCGCTCGCCCTCCGGCGTGAGCAGCTGGACCAGGTCGGTCGTCGGCTCCACCGGTGCGGCTAGGGTCTTCGCCGTCACCTGCGCTCCTTTGTCGTCACCTGCGCGGGATCGCCGCAATCGGGTTACCGTGTCGGCAGGGTATCCGGCGCGTGCCGCCTCGCCATGCTGGAGGTGGACAGCGTGCGCAAACGGTTCGCGGCCGGGCTGCCCGGCATCCTTGCGGTTGGCTTTGCGGGTTCGACCGCGGTCGGTTGGGCGTTCTACGGGGGCTACTCCACCTCGGTCCGCAACATCGCCGGGCGCGGCTAGCCAGCCGCACCGGTCGCCGCCCTTGCGCGGCAAACTGCCCCCTTGCGGGGGGGTATGCGCCCGGTAACGGGGCGGTTTGGCCCGTTACGGGGCAAACCGCCCCTGGGCCGAGGCACGCCAGTCGGCGGCGACCCGCAGGAACACGTCGTTCGCCTCCGGCTCGGCAACGGTCACCCGGACGCCGTCGCCGGCGAACGGCCGGACCGCGACACCGGCCTCGTCGGCTGCGGCCGCGAACGCCGCCGCCTCGCCGTCGTCCTCGAGCGCCAGCCAACAGAAGTTGGCCTGCGTCTCGGGCACGTCCCAGCCGGCGGCGGCCAGACCCTCGGTGATCCGGCCGCGCTCTGCCACCAGCGCGTCCACCCGCTCCAGCAGCTCGGTCTCGGCCTCCGGACGAAGCGACGCCACCGCGGCCGCCTGCGCGATCCCGCTCACCCCGAACGGCAGCGCCACCTTGCGGATCGCCGCGGCGACCGGCTCCGGCGCCACGCCGTACCCGACTCGCAGGCCGGCCAGCCCGTACGCCTTGGAGAAAGTGCGCAGCACCGCAACGTTGTCGCGCTCCCGGTACTCACGTATCCCGTCGGCCACCACCGGG
>Ga0136635_10000065_pt1 | contig 21826 bp, 16 predicted proteins | sample AntDrymeUQ852106_2_FD_105495 | JGI IMG/M metagenome (GOLD analysis project Ga0136635, IMG submission 105495) | Polar desert sand microbial communities from Dry Valleys, Antarctica - metaG UQ85 (21.06) | ecosystem: Environmental > Terrestrial > Soil > Desert | place: Antarctica: Dry Valley... | reverse complement strand
CGCTGGAGGCGATGGCTGAGAAGTTGCGCGAGACGTTCACCCAGAACGTGCTCATCAACGTGGATGAAAAGATTCTCGAGGATGTGGAAATGGGAAAGCAAGGCGTGATCTTCTACATTATCGAAGAAGCCACCAACAACGCACGCAAACATGCCAACGCTGCTCACGTCTGGGTGCGGCTGAGACCGTTTGAAGCGGGTATTGCCTTGTTGGAGATCGAAGACGACGGGCTTGGCTTTGACGTGGCGGAGGTGAACAAATCCTATGATAAGCGCGGCAGCCTGGGTATGGTCAATTTGCGCGAGCGCAGCGAACTCGTCAACGGTTTGCTCAATATTGATTCTGCGCCAGGCAAAGGCACACGCATCCAGGTTTATATCCCGCTGAGCGAGGAAGCCGCGGATAGTCTGCACCACGCGAAGAGGTAAATAAGGGGATGGCAGTTACCTAAAGATGGTAGCCAAAATTGGTTTTGCATTCATGGCCGCCCGCGCCCGATGGCTGAGGCGGTTTTTTTCTTCCATAGGAAGTTCTGCCATCGTTTTCCCCAACTCTGGCAATAGAAAAATAGGGTCATAACCAAACCCGCCTGTGCCGCGTTCTTTGGAGATAATCTCGCCTTCACAAATCCCCTCGGCAAGATGTCTTTCTCCATTTGGAATTACGATGGCAATTGTGGCGTGGAAGTGCGCCCTCCAGGGGCGGGGTTTGTCTTGCAGATTCTGTAACAAATAGGCGCGGCGGTCTGCATCCGTTGCACCTGGTTTGGGAGAGTAGCGGGCCGAATATAAGCCCGGCGCGCCGTCCAAAGCGTCTACTTCGAGGCCGGAGTCATCGGCGAGCGAGACCAGTCCGCTGGCTTTGGCAAAGGCAATCGCTTTTTTGGTCGCGTTCTCAGCGTATGTGCTTCCATCTTCAACGACATCAAGTTCCAGGTTGATCTGCACGGGCGTAATGAGTTCGATGCCTGTATCCTTGAGCAGTTCTTGCAGTTCTTTTATTTTGCCTTTGTTGTTGGTAGCGATGAGGAGTTTTTTCATTTGGGATTCCATAAAAGATTTTTAACCACAAAGAGCACAAAGAAATTTCTTATTTATTATTGTCCCTCTTGTTGATTTGCTCTATTGCCCATTGTGCATGTTCGCGTACCATGAGTTCGGAGTCTTCGAGCGCGCGATTTAAAACAGGCAACGTGTGCATATTCCCAGTATTGCCGAGCGCGACCGCAACATTGCGCAGGTAACCGCGTCGCTTGGCGCGTTTGACGGGACTCTGCTTGAAGCGTTGATTAAACTCTTGCGTTGTAATGGCCAGCTCATCGGTCAGGGAAGGTAGCGGATCTTCATCCCTAAAAGCAGGGTCACCCTCGGCCGCGAATCGATTCCACGGGCACACCATCTGGCAGATATCACATCCAAAAACCCAGTCGCCGATTTTTTCACGCAGTACGGTTGGTATGTCATCTTTGAGTTCAATGGTGAGATAGGAGATACAACGGCGCGCGTCAATCGTGCGGTCTGGGAGGATGCAATCCGTGGGGCAGGCTTCGATACAACGCCGGCAGGTGCCGCAGTGATCGGTGACGAAAGGGGGATCAGGTTCAAGGGCGAGATCGAGAAGGATTTCAGAGAGTATAAAGTATGAACCTTGCTTCGGATTAATAAGACAAGTATTCTTGCCTATCCAGCCGATGCCCGCACGTTGGGCAAGATCACGCTCAAGAATAGGCCCCGTGTCTGTATACCAGCGGTTCTTTACCGGACCCTCAACCTGCTCTTCGATGAATTGAACGAGTTCTTTCATCCGCGCAGGGAGGACATCATGATAGTCATCTCCCCAGGCATAGGAGGCAATTTGGCCGGTGATTTCTTCCTGGTCTCGGTACGTGGCGCTGTTAGCGCCACTACTCGCCCGACGGGAGTTAGAGGGATTGTATGGAGTTGCCAATACAAGAATGGATTTACATTCAGGAAGAATCTCGCGCGGGTCGGCCCGCCGGAGGCGGGATCGTTCTTCAGCAAGGTAATTCATGGTGCCGTGATACCCCTGTGCCAGCCAGTTTTCAAATGTGGAGTAGTGTGGGGGTGGTTCAGGAGTCGTCACGCCCGCCAGGATAAATCCCAGCCGGGCTGCTTTGGCTTTTATTCTTACTTTCAGATCTGTTGAGGGTCTCATCATTAAAAAAGGTTAGGCAAATTAAGACTAATCTCTACATCTAGTTCGCGGTTGCAGTCTATTGTAACCCTTCTCACTAAGGTGGTTACGTCTGCCCAATGGGTATGAATTCACGCCCTAACGCATATTCCCGATCCATGAAAGGATTACCCTCTTCTTAACACAAGGCCGGTCCCTGAGGTTATTTCTTTGGGCGGCTCCACGATAGACGCTCATTGTCCAATACTTCAATGAGATCCAGAGCAAGCTGGACCACTTCAGCCAGCTTCTCGCCGCTGATCCATTCAAACGTATCGGATGAAGTGTGATAAATATCTCTTATCCCCTTGCTGCTAAAGGCAATACTCGGCGTTCCATTAGAGTAGAAAATATAATGATCACTGGCTGGCCAAGGTTCGACCTTTACCACTCCAGGATAACTCCTAATCATCTCATCGAGGCGCCTTTCCAATGCCTGCGAGGCAGCAAAAGATGCGACGGTGGTCGTCCCAGTGAACGGGCCAACGCCATCGAAGTTGATGGCCGTGGTCACTTGATCGAATCCATCCCCGGTTCTTCGTGCATCGCGTGCGTATTCCATATCTCCCAGGCCTGAGCCTTCTTCTCCGGTAAAGGCAACCCATTCCAACGTGTGCCGATGCTTTTTCTGTGAAAGGAGTTCAGCTAAGGTCAGGAGGACTCCCACTCCGGCAGCATTATCATAGGCACCGGGGGTATCCACTTTAGTATCGTAATGAGCACAAAATACAATCCGCTCGGGGATTTCGCCCTGCAGCCTGCCAATCACATTTTCCGAGTGACTTGGGGATCGGCGGGTGGCAATCTTCATTTGTACAGTTGCTCCCGGGCTCTTAAGTAGTTTCAGACCGGAATGAGCTGAGACGGTAACAGAGGGTATCTCGAGATCAAAATCCTCAATCAGGCGCCAGCGCGCATGTAATGTAGGATTGATGGTAATAATACCCGCTGGCTGTCTTTCCTCCAGGAACTGGATGATCCTCCGGTCGCGTTCCGAGACATAAATACCTCCCTTAGTTGCCAGCTCCGTTTGCGCCATATCCCCGTAGAAAAGAAGTATCCTGCCTGTAATCAAAGCCAATTCCAGTTCCGCCGGAGTGCCCACAGGCGTTGTCGCCGCGGAGATATTACAGGCAGGGGAAAAAGTATTCGCAGAGGCTTCCAGTTGCTCTCCGTTGAGTTCAAGAGAAGTATGCTCCTCGGTCCAGTCGGGGCAGGGAATCTCTTGCTTTTCCAAAGAGAGACCGGCCTGTTTGAACACTTCGCTGATGTAATCAGCCGCAGCGAGATTGCCAGTTGATCCGATCGGACGGCTCCCAATCTGGACCGCCAAATGTTTTACATGTTCCAACGTTCCATTGCTAGTTGTTTTCAAATATCACTCCCAGGATCCGGCCAACGACTGGAAAGCCTTGATGAGAGGGGTTGACTCCAGATAAACTTTGGCTATAATGAGAAAAACGTTTGCGTAAACGTTTACTTACGTGAATATAACAGATTTTTTCAAGGAAATCCATTGATGGCAACGATCCGGGAAGTGGCCGAAAGCGCTGGAGTGTCTTATGCCACCGTCTCACATGTCATAAACAATACTCGGCTCGTTTCCCAGGAAACCCGCGAGCGAGTAGTAGCGGCGATGGCTGCATTGAATTATCGTCCGAATGCGCTCGCGCGTTCCCTGCGCCAGGGAAAGACGAACACAATAGGCCTTGTGCTCCCCGATAGCGCCAACCCATTCTTCGCAGAAATCAGTCGCAGCATTGAAGACGAGGCCTTCAAAAAAGGATACAGCGTCTTTTTGTGCAATACCGAACTGGATACGCAGCGAGAGTTGTTTTATGTGGACGTTTTGAGCAAGAAACAAGTGGATGGGATTATTTTTGTCGCAACTGGAGACCAGGCTGATTCGCTGGATTTTTTGCTTCGTCAGAATATGCCAGTAGTGATGATTGACCGTGACGTTCCAAAAGTCGAAGTCGACGCCGTCCTAACGGATAATCAGCTTGGGGGGTTTCTTGCCACCCATCATTTGATTGAACTTGGTCATAAACGTATCGCCTGTATAGCTGGTCCATCAAGTATCACCCCCAGTGCAGAACGGATTATCGGATATCGAAGGGCACTTGAGCAAGCAGGTCTTTCTTACGACGAAAACCTGATTGTACGCGGCGACTACCACGCGCAGTCGGGAATGGAAATCACGCATTCCATTCTCAGGATGAATCCGCGACCGACAGCCATCTTTGCTTTGAATGACTTGATGGCTCTAGGGGCTCTACGGGCTGCCGCCGAAACTAATTATTCCGTTCCCAGAGATCTGGCAGTCGTTGGCTACGACAACCTGGAACTTGCACGTTTTACCAATCCACCACTCACAACAATCGCTCAACCCAAGAAAGAGATCGGTGCTCAGGCTGTCAATCTGCTTGTCGATCGGATCTCTCAAAAAAGCCGCCCCCCCAACCGTCTTGTCCTTGCGCCGGAATTAATCATCCGACGTAGCACGAAGGAACTTGATCAATTCATGGCATCATCAGCGCCTGGATTAAACCCGGCAGTCCCGGCCGCTGTTGACACGCCAGATTGAATAGGAACGCTATCGTTATGCCGGGCATCTCATTCTATCCCGAGGAGGAAGAAATGCGAAAGGAAAAATCTTTAGTCTGGGCAGTTACAATACTGCTCGTGGTGGCATCAATGCTGCTTGCTTCCTGTGCCCCGCAGGAGACGGCACAACCCACCCAACCCCCGGCACAGGGGGTGACGGAAGCACCGGCGGAACCAACTGAGGCACCAGGGGAAGCAACAGAGGCCCCAGCGGCGACAGAAGCGGCAGCGACCGAGGCTGCCATTGATAGGAACTACAGCCCGGATATTCCTGAGCCGGCCGAGCCGGTGACCGTGTCATTCGCCAACTTCAATGATCTTGAGACGCCGTTCTGGCAAGGGATGAAGGAGGAATTCGAGGCAAACCACCCGAATATCACCATCGAGTTCCAGACGGTCCCTGGCGATGATATGTTCGATAAGCTGCTGGCCCAGGTCGCGGCCGGCAATCCGCCGGACGCAGCCTACGTATCTGACTGGATGACCGGGGCGTTCGCGCAGGAAGGTGGCCTGGCGCCCCTGGAAGACTACGTTACGAAGAGTAACCTCATAGACCTGGAAGACTATGTTCCAGCGTTCCTCGAGACTTCGCAAGTAGATGGCGTCCAATATGGGCTGCCCATGACCAGCGAGACGACCAGTCTGTTCTACCGCACCGACCGCTTCGAGGAAGCAGGGCTCGACCCGAACAACCCGCCGAAGACCTGGGAAGAGTTCCAGGAATACGCTGAGAAGTTGACCAACTCGGCGGAGAACAAATATGGTTTCGCCGTTTTCGCCCCAGTAGATGAAGCCGCTTACAACTTCTACCCCTGGCTGTGGCAGGCCGGCGGAGACCAGCTCAACCCCGATGACCCGACAGATGTCGTGTGGGACAGCCCGGAGGGACAGAGAGCCGCTGATTTCTACGCGAATCTGGCTCAGTATGCACCGCCAGACCTGCTGAATGCAAGCGCCTGGGACGCCCGCGTGCCCTTTGCCAATGGTGATGTGGCGATGCTCATGGCCGGCGGATGGCTGGTCGGGGAACTGATGACCCAGTTCCCGGATGCAACCGGCCTTTGGGCTGTGGCTCCCTTGCCGCAAGACCAGCGCTGTGCCACAACCATTGCTGGAGACCACCTGGTGATCTTCGAAGGCTCCAAGAATAAGGAAGCTGCCTATAAGTGGATCGAGTTTGTCTCTGCGCCGGACCACATGATCGAGTTAAATGTGGGCACACCGGATTATCCCAGTGCCTTGCTGCCCCCGCGCCAATCCCTGCTGGAAGACCCGACCCTCTACGAGACCCGGCCCTATATGCAAGGTTTCAAGGATAATATGGAATGTGCTTATGTTCCGGAGGCCGATCAACCAAGATTTTACGAAGCCCAACAGATCCTGGGTGAAGCCCTTGGCCGGGCGTTCTACGGTGAAATCGACGGGAAAACCGCTGTCATCGAATCGGCCGTAGAAGCCGAAGCCTTGTTAAAGGAAGAATAGACACCTTCCACGTCATATCCGCAAGCCCTCCCTCTCCAGGCAGGCCTGGAGAGGGAGGGCCGCAGAGGAAGAAAGGCGATGCATGGCCATCACAGATATCGAAAAATCACAACCATTTTCACGCCGGATGCGCGAGACACTCCGGCTGATGCGCAAAAATTGGTCGGCATATTTGTTCCTTATGCCGGGACTGATCCACTTCGCGATCTTCACGCTGTTTGCCGTCGGGTTTGCCTTCTATATCAGCTTCCATGAGTGGAACATTATCCGCCCTGAAAAACCTTTCGTCGGGCTGGAAAATTATCTGCGCCTCTTCGAAGACCCGCGATTTCTTCGAGCAGTGACCAACACGCTTACATTTATGGTCGGTGTGCCTCTCAATCTCATCTCCGGGCTGGCCGTAGCCCTGCTGCTAAACACCAAGGTTCGCGGCCAGGCGTTGTTTCGCGCTATGTTCTACCTGCCAGTGGTCACTCCTCTGGTGGTCTCGTCCATCATCTGGAAGTGGTTGTACCAGGGAGACTATGGGCTGTTGAATTACTACCTGCTGAAGTTTGGCATCATACAAGAGAAGATTTTCTGGCTCGCTGACCCGAATCTGGCTCTGCCGGCGTTGATCCTGATGGGCATCTGGGGTGGGACTGGCGCTACGATGGTGATCTATCTAGCGGGTCTGCAGTCGATCCCCCAAGAAATGTATGATGCCTCCATGGTAGATGGCGCAAATTCCTGGCAGCGCCTGCGCTACATCACCATCCCACTGCTCCGGCCGACTACGTTTTTCCTCTTCATCACCAGCGTTATTGGCACATTCCAGATATTCACAGAAGTTTATATTATGACAAACGGCGGACCTTTAAACAGGACCACGACGATAGGATACTATCTATACACAAATGCCTTCCGCGAATTGGATATGGGTTATGCAACGGCCATGGCGTTCGTCCTTTTCGCAATGATCTTCGGCTTCACCTTGATCCAGTGGAAGTATACGCGCGGCGATGTTGAGTATTAGAGAGGAGCGCCCCAGTGGCAATCACACGAACTGAGAAAAGTGTTTCCAAGTCGGACCCGATCAGCAAGCCGGCGGCCCGGCCGATTAAGTGGAAGGATTTGCTTGGCAAACTCATCGTTTACTTGCTCCTCACTACTGGCGCGATCATCTTCATTGCACCCTGGGCCTGGATGGTCTCGGCTTCATTTCAGCCGATTGGAGAGATTTTTGAATGGCCACCGAACTGGATTCCGGAAACTTTCACGCTGCAAAACTACGTTAAATTTCTCGCTGCGGAAGGGTTTTTTCGCTGGGTCTTAAACAGTGGTTTCCTGGCGGTTGTGGTGTTGGTGATCCAGATGTTCTTCAATTCCCTGGCCGCCTATACGTTTGCAAAGCGCAAATTCCCCGGGCGAGATGGCCTGTTCCTGCTAATGCTTGGCACCCTGATGATCCCGGGCCAGCTCTTCTTGATCCCCAATTACATAATCTTGCTGCGCTCGCCCCTCTTCGGAGGCAACAATCTTATGGGTGTGGGGGGTTATGGAATGCTGGACTCATTTTGGGGGATCATCATCCCGTATTCGTTCAGTGTCTGGAGCGTCTTCTTCATGCGCCAGTACATGAAGGGCATCCCCGACGACCTGCTGGACGCGGCGCGCATGGATGGCGCGTCCGAGTTCCTGATCTACTGGAAGGTCGTTATGCCGCTTTGCGGTCCCGTTCTGGCTGCTCAGGCAATCTTCACCTTTACATTCGTCTGGAACGACTTCTTCTGGCCGCTGATCGTCATCAGTAGCCCAGAGCTTCGCACCCTGCAGCTCGGATTGGCGCTGTTTATCCTCAAAAACAAGACGGTCTGGGATATCGTCTTCGCAGGCTCGGTTGTCTCGACCCTGCCAGTCCTATTGATCTTTATATTCTTCCAGAAATATTTCATCCGGGGGATCGCCCTGACCGGCATGAAGTAAGCGACTATGGAAAAGACTCACCTCACCCGCCGAGGCTTTTTACGTTTGTCTGTAGTCGCTGCGGGTAGTGTCATTGCGGCTGCCTGCCAGAAGGCGCTGACCGAGGCCATTGGAACAAGCACAGCCTCTCCCTCTCCTACTCCGTCCGTGAAAGTGAGTCTGACTGGCGCAGATCAGGACGCCTGGACGTGGTTCAAGCAGGTGAAGGTCGGGATATCTGGGGGCGAGTGTGAGTCCGTGATCATACATGTCAACGGACAGCAATTCGAAGCCCGGCTTGAGGGCGAAACTTTTACAGCGGATGTCAGGCTTTCTGCAGGAGAAAATCAGGTCAGTGCAGCCTGCCTGCAGCCCGGGGGCGGAGAGATATTATCAGATCCGGTCATTTACACCGGGCGTCTCAGACAAGTCCCAACGGCGGTGATCCAGGTCGCACTGGATGGCGAGCGGATCATCCTGGATGGAAGTCAAAGCCAGCCTGCAGAAGGAGATGACAGTCAACTCGTCGATCATATCTGGTCTGCTCGCGCAGGCAATCCGGGGACACTACAGCTGGAAAACGGGGAGCTGACGGATGAGGTCAACAGCCAGTCGATATCCATTATCCCCCCGTCCATGGCCGGGGAATATTATTTGAACCTCCGAGTAATAGATCAGGCCGGCCGGGAAGATACAAGCAGGATCTATTTCATTGTGGAGGACGGCCAGCCGCGCATCCCTGACTATGACAAGGAAAACCCTGCCTGGATCGAAACCGCCGTGGTTTATGGCGTGATCCCCTTCCTGTTTGGCAGTCCCGCGTTTCAAGCGATCAGCGAGCGATTGGACGAACTGGCCGACCTGGGCATCAATGCCATCTGGCTAGGTCCGATCAATGCCCATCCTGCCGATGATTACGGCTATGCCGTGGAAGATTACTTTGGACTGGATCCTGCTTATGGGACCGAGGAAGATTTTCGTGACCTGGTGCAAGCCGCCCATGCCCGCGGCATCCGTGTGCTGATGGATTTCGTTCCGAATCATACTTCCAACACGCACCCCTACTTCCTGGACGCGCAGCAACGCGGCCCCGAATCGAGCTATTGGGACTTCTATGATCGGGATGAGCAGGGGAATTACACGTACTACTTCGAATGGACCCACCTGCCCAACCTGAACTACGATAACCCGGAAGTTCGCCAGATGATGATCGAGGCCTTTTCGTATTGGGTACGCGAGTTCGACGTGGATGGTTTCAGAGTGGATGTGGTCTGGGGCGTCCGCGCGCGCTATCCGGAGTTCTGGCTTGAGTGGCGCCGTGCCCTCAAGCGCATCAAGCCAGACCTTTTCCTGTTGGCTGAAGCTACGGCGCGTGAGCTCTACTATTTCGAAAATGGTTTCGACGTCGCCTACGACTGGACCTATCAGCCTGGGGGCTGGGCCTGGAAAGTGGTATGGGATGCCTATAAGTACCGGCTACTCTCCTATAACCTGACCGATGCGCTGACCAACCGTCCAGAGGGTTTTCACCCTGATGCGCTGATCTTCCGCTTCCTCAACAATAACGATACCGGAGAGCGTTTTATCACTCGCCACGGCGAAGGCGTGACGCGGGTCGCGACAGCCCTGCTGCTCACGCTGCCTGGCGTTCCGTGTATCTACACTGGGGATCAATACGGGCTGGAGTTTGAGCCTTACCAGCAATTGGAGCCCCTCACCTTTGAGGAGCAGTATCTCGGGCTGCGCGACTATCACAAGCGGTTGATTTCACTGCGCAAGGCCCTTCCCAGCCTGCATTCGCGGCTTTTTTCCCTCATTTCACCTGACCCGGTTCCCCAGACTGTCTTTAGCTATGTTCGTTATGGCGATCCGTCCGATCCGCCGGTTATCGTGCTCTTGAACTTCTCGGAAGAACCAGCCAAGTTTGAATTCGATTTGCCCGAAGAGTTCAGCGCTCTCTCCCCCAACAGCAGCTTATACGATCTCCTGGCTGAAGAGGACGTCCCGGCAACGGGAGGGGCTAGAATGCGGGTCTCAGTTCCCGGACAGACAGCAAGGGTTTTAGCCGAAGAGCCAATGGAGTAAGCGATGGCAGCCCGACCGCTCAATCGCCGGGATTTCTTACGCCTGAGCCTTGTGCTCGCGGGCAGCGCTTTCACTGCGGCTTGTAAAGAGGCGCTGCCCGGGCCAACCCTGACCGCTACGAAAGGAACTATGTCTTCACTAAAGTCCGGAATTCAACTGAACGGGGGCGATGCCGACGCCTGGACCTTTCACAAGTTGTTGAAGGGTAGCCTGGAAAATCCCGCTGCCTGTCAGGCTGTCTGGATCAATAATGACGGCGTACGCGTGCAAACCACGCTGCAGGAAGATTCTTTTTCTGCTGAGGTTCCGATTCATCCCGGGTCGAATTCCATGACAGCTGTTTGCCAGCATACAAATGAGAAGGAAGAGTTGTCTTCCGGAATCACCGTCACAGGTCGCCTGCAGCAGCGGCCAACCGCTGTCATTGCCGCATCCCTCTCGCAGGGAATCGTTATTTTGGATGGTAGCAACAGCCTACCGGATGAACTGGAAAGCCAGCCCCTTAGGGAGTATATCTGGTCTACGCGTCCTGATAATCCGGCGGCTGTTAACGTGCAGGCCACTGCAGATCATGAGCAACAAGAATTCAGGGGGGAGATCAGTGGAAAAAGGATCGAGATAGAATTGCCGGAGGCGCCAATCGATGGCGAATATTATTTTTCCCTGCGCATGATCGATGAGGCCGGGCGCGAGGATGTCAGCACCACCTATGTTGTCGTGGAGGAGGGCCAGCTGCGTATCCCGGACTATGATTATGAAAACCCAGCCTGGGTGGAAGAAGCGATTGTCTACGGGGTCATCCCGCGCCTGTTTGGGTCCCCGGGAGCCAGAGCGATCCAGGATAAGCTGCCTGACCTGGCTGACCTGGGCATCAGCGCCCTCTGGCTCGCGCCGATAAATGCCACCATCGACTACGGGTATTCCGTGACCGATTACTTTGAGCTGAGAGACAACTTCGGTCCAAAAGAGGATTTCCTTGCTATGGTGCAGGCGGCCCATGCTCGCGGCATCCGTGTCCTGATGGATTTCGTCCCGAATCACACCTCGAATGAGCACCCATATTTTCAGGATACGGTTCAGAAAGGGCCCGACTCGCCGTACTGGGATTTCTACGATCGCGATGAAAAGGGCGACTACACCTACTACTTTGACTGGACCCACCTGCCTAACTTGAACTACGAAAACCCAGAAGTGCGCCGGATGATGATCGAAGCGTTTTCCTATTGGGTGCGCGAGTTCGATATTGATGGATTCCGCGTGGATGCCTGTTGGGGAGTTCAGAAGCGCCGCCCGGATTTCTGGCTTGAATGGCGGCGGGAGCTGAAGCGCATCAAGCCGGACCTGCTGCTGCTAGCCGAGGCCAGCGCCCGCGACCCGTACAACTTCGACAACGGTTTCGACGCGGCGTACGACTGGACGGAGAATCTGGGGAACTGGGCCTGGGCCGGGATCTGGGGAGACCAGGCTCCTGAAGTTGAGACTGCCCAGATGATCGATCTTCTAAAATCTGCGCTGACGAACAAATCAGAAGGTTATCATCCGGACGCCCTGATCTTCCGCTTCCTGAACAACAACGATACCCTAACTCGCTTCATCGCCACCCATGGCGAGCCCGGGTTGCCACCGCCCTCCTGCTCACGCTGCCGGGCATACCCTGTATCTATACGGCGGACGAGGCAGGTCAGTCGTTCCTACCTTATTCTGACGCGGCGCCGATCTCCTGGAGGGAACGGTATCCAGGGCTGCGCGACTACCATAAGCGGTTGATTGCCCTACGAAAAGAAATCCCCAGTTTGCACTCTCGCCTCTGGCAAATTGTCGAGGCTGAACCGGCTAGTCAGGTGCTGGGATACGTCCGCTTTCTGGAAGGGAACGGACAGCCGGTGCTGGTCTTGCTAAACTTCAGTTCGGAGCCAGCCCAGGTAGCGGTTTCGCTGCCAGAGGGTTTTGCCGCCCTAGCTGGTCAGGCTAGCCTGCAGGATCTGTTGAACAACGAGCGCGTGGCTGTGGGAGCAGGGAATGGATTGAAGGTAACCATCCCCGGTTATGGTGTTCGACTTCTGGCAGCTACATAAAGAAAGGGAATACACGATGAAAATTGCAATCCTATCCGCACCACAGACATTTGAGATCGCCGACGAGCCCGTGCCGGCCATCCAGCCCGACGAAGTCCTTGTGCGCGTGGTGGCCTCTGGAGTGTGCACGTCCGAGCTGGATATGTGGGAAGGGAAGGCCGGGCCAGATATTTACCCGCGCTATCCCGGGCACGAGGTCAGCGGTATTGTCGAAAAGGTTGGCGACGACGTCCCTACGCTTAGACCCGGCGATGCCGTGGGGGTGTGGGTCACCAGCCGAGGCTTCGCCGAGTACGTCGCCGTCAAAGCCGCGTATTGCTATCCCGCCGGCGATGTGCCGCTTGAGCTGGCATTGGCCGAGCCGATGGCCTGTGCAGTCAACGCAGTCGAGCTGGCGAACCTGTCTCTGGGCGACGATGTGGTGATCATCGGGGCCGGGTTTATGGGTAACTTAGTGCAGAAGCTGGTGGCCCTACAAGGCCCGCGCCGCCTGATCGTGGCCGACGTTCGCCAGGACGCCCTGGAACGCGCACAACACCTGGGCGCCAGCCATGTTGTGGACATCACCCAGGAGAATCTGCCTGAGCGCGTTAAAGAATTAACGGATGGGAAAGGCGCTGATGCCAGCTTCGAGGTAACCGGCGTACAGGCTCCACTCCAGATGTTGGGGGATGTCACCCGTATGAGTGGCAAGGTCGTTATCGTTGGCTACCATCAGGGCGGCCTACGCCAGGTCAACCTGGCCTACTGGAACTGGATGGCCTTTCAAATCATCAATGCCCACTTCCGCGAGTTGGAAACCATTCAGCGAGGCATGCGAATTGGCATGCGCCTGCTCACCTCCGGACGGTTGAGCTTGGACGGCCTGGTGACACACCGGTTCTCGTTGGCGGACGTCAACGAGGCATTCCGGGTGGCGCACGAGAAGCCGGCCGGTTTCGTCAAGTCCACCGTCATTTCGCAGTAAAGGAATCCGCTGAATGCAACCTAAACCCTGGCCCTCCTTGCCCGTAACGCCGGAGAATTTCCGCAACCCGCCGCGCGAATACGGCATCCTCCCTTTCTGGTTTTTGAACGGCGAATTAGACCCCGAGGAAATGCTGTATCAATTGCGGGAGTTTCGCGCCAAGGGCATGCCGGGTATTATCCTTCACGGGCGCTATGGGCTGGAAACACCCTACATCGGCGAAACCTTTCTCGATCGCATTCATTTCGCTGTCGAGGAGGCAGAGAAGCTGGGCTTGCAAACCTGGATTTACGATGAAATGAACTGGCCGAGCGGCACCGCTGACAAACGCGTGTTGCAAGCCCGGCCCGACCTGGCCGAGCGTTACATCGAGTGCATGAATTTCACCATACGCGGCCCCTGGTTCACCTACCTCACAGGCGCGGACAGCCGTTATCTTGATTTTGAAAAGTCAACCCCGGTGGCGGCATTTGCCATCCGGCTGGATGGGCAAGGAGAAGTGATCGATCTGACGCCCAACCTGTCGTTCCGCGATGTGATCCCCTGGGAAGCGCCGCCGGGCAACTGGCGCTTAATGTATATTGTAGAGAAACAAACGGATTACTATATCGACGCGCTCAACCCGGAAGCGACCGCCGAGTTCCTCAAGCTGGGCTACGAACCCTATGCAAGCGTAGTGGATGGGAAGATGTCCTCGCAGATGCTGGGCTTCTACACCGATGAGCCTGCAATGCATTATTACCTGAGCGGCGCCGATAACGCAGTTGTTCCGTGGACCAAAGACATGTTCCGGCGTTTCCAGGAGCGCAACGGCTACAACCTGCGTCCGCGCCTGCCGGATCTATTCTTTGACATCCGCCCTGACAGCGCCCGCGTGCGTTACGATTTTTACAATACCCTGACTGATTTTTACAGCCAGGCATACTATCAGCAGATCCATGAGTGGTGCCAGCAGCACAATGTGCTGTTTACGGGACACCTGCTCTATGAAGAATGGCTGCGGCGGCTGATCCGGGTCGAAGGCAACCTGTTCAAGCACTTTCCTCACATGGATGTGATTGGCGTCGACCACCTCTACCCCATCATCGGCAACCGGGACCGGCCCGAGGAGCACGTGGCGATGAAGGTGGGTAGCTCGGCTGCACACCAATTGGGCAGCCCACGTCTGCTGTGCGAATCGTTTGGCGGCATCTTCATGGATGCCACCATGCAGCGTATGAAGTGGATCGCGGATTGGGAATATGTCCTGGGCGTAAACCTGCTCAACCCACATGGCTTCCATTACACTCTGGAAGGCCCTCGCAAGCGAGACTGGCCGCCCTCCATGTTCTACCAATATCCCTGGTGGGGATACTACGGTGACTTTTCGAATTACATCAGCCGCTTGAGCCACCTGCTTTCTGGCGGAAAGCACATCGCCAAGGTGGCTGTGCTCTGGCCGATGAATGCCATGTTCGCCACGTACACTCCCCAGACCCATAACTCCCTGGGCGACCGCACCGAACGCGATTTTAACGTCCTGACCGATCTGCTACTCCGGCTGCACTATGACTTTGACTATCTCGACGAGGATATGCTGGCAAATGCTGAGTTGCAGGCCAATACCATCCGTATACAGGACGAAGCCTACGAGTTGCTGGTCCTGCCTCCAATGACGCACCTGAAACTTAGCACGCTCGAGCATCTGGAGAAGTTCACAGCTCAGGGTGGACGCGTGCTCGGGATGATCTTCCTTCCCAGCCAGGCCTTTTCCGATTCCGTCAGCGGCACCGAGCTGGTGGACATCTCAGACCGTGTCCGTTCGCTGTTTGGCATCGATCCTGCCGAAACACAGCAGAACTTCCAGAACCAGACAGATATCGAACTGCTGGAACGCGACCACCCGAAGGGCGGTGGTGGGAAAACCGCTTTCCTGCGTAGCTATGCGCTCGCCCGCCAGCTCCCCATGCGCCTCCAGCATCAGCTTGGTGCTCCGGGTAAGACCGAGAGTCCATTCTTCGTGATTGAATCCGAGCGCGAAACCAGCCGTTATTTTTATAACCCCGAACAGGGCGAGCGCCAGGAAATCACCGCCGAAGTGGATGCTGAACGCCAGTCTGTCGCCGATATGCTGCACCAGGCGCTTTTGAAGCTCGTTGAACCCGACGTATCAATCGACAACGGAGAAGTCTTCTATCTTCACAGGGAGAAGGATGGGCAGGATATCTACTTCATCATCAATCCCACGTACGCGGTCCAAAAAGCGCAGGTAATCCTCACCGGACATGTCCAGCCAGTGCATTGGGATCCATCGACTGGGATCGAGCGGCTAATCGCTCCCTCTCAAGTGATTGAGAATCACACCCGCTTCTACCTGGAACTGCCGGCGGTTGGGTCCGCCTTCATCGTGGTAAAACCTGACACGGGTTGGCGCGTTCTCGAAACCAACCTGAATATTGATTCCCTGGATGCAAACCGGCTGAGTGGCTTCGGCCGGGTTCGCGAGGCGTTCGCGGTCATCGAGAAGGAAGGCCAGCAGAAACGCGTGACCGCCCAGGCAGAAGAGCTGGCCGTTCCATTAACCTTGGATGGGGAATGGGAATTTCAATCTGAGACCGACAATGCCCTGGTGATTGGGAAGTGGTTGGCGACCCATGAGACTTCAGGCACAGGCTGGGAAGCTTATGCACAACTAGACGCCAGTACCCAGGGCTGGCTGCACATGGTCCCGGGCGCATGGTCTTACCAACTACCTGCCGAGCCAGATGCCGCTTACCCGATCCCAGTTTGGTACCGTATTTCGTTCCATATAGACTATCTGCCTCCCAAGGTTGACCTGATCGTGGATGGTTTTGCTGGTTCGGATTGGTCGCTCTTTGTCAACGGTGAGCGGGTCACGGCCGCCCCCGTGCGCAGCCAAGTGGATGCGCAGATGAAGGCCGTAGAGATTACTCCACACTTGCGCAAAGGAGAGAATCTGATTGCCCTGCGCCTGGTGGTCACGAATACTACGGACGGCCTGCTCGACCTGTTGAAATTAACCGGTGACTTCAGCCTCACCCCTCAAGGCGATGGCACGTATAGCATGTCAGCTCCCTGCAAATCTCTCCAGCCTAAGCCCTGGACAGATCAAGGCTATCCTCATTTCTCTGGCCGGGCAGTGTACCGGAAGCGCTTTGAGCTGCCTGATTCCTTTACGGGCCAACGGCTGTTCGTGGAGCCGGAGATGCAGGATGACGTGTTGGAAGTATCCGTCAACGGCCAGTCTGCGGGCGTGCGCCTGTGGGAGCCTTACCAGGTGGAGATCACCAACCTGCTAAAATCCGGTGAGAACACGCTCGAGTTGCGCGTTGCCAATACCCTGGTAAACCTGCTCGAAGCGGTCGAGCGTCCCTCCGGGTTGGCAGGTGCCCCGCTACTCGTGCCGTATGCAACGTTCACGTTCGACCTGACAAGTACGGAGTGAAGATGAAACTAAAAATCGAAGAACTGACCCCTGATGCCTTCGCTCCCTTTGGCAAAGTAGTTGCACAGCCCGACCGCTCTCAGGACGCCGCCGGGCCGGGCTGGAAGTGGTGGGGTGAAAACCATCTTCTGGCGGGCGGTGACCGGCATTACGCAATTGGTTACCTGGATCTGCATCCCGCTGCATTAGGTTTTGACTGGGCTGAGCGCCACATGCATAGCGACGAATTATTGCTCCCAATGGGAGGGGATTGCCTGGTGTATGTTGGCCCGCCGGAGCACCCGGAAGAGCCCACGCGCCTGCCGTCCCTGGAAAGCTTCCGAGTCTTTCGCCTGCGCCAGGGACAGGGAGTTTTGTTGAGTAAAGGCGTGTGGCACGGCGCACCGCTGGCCCTGGACAATCACCTAAACGTAGTTGTCCTGCTGCTCAAGGATACGGGCAAGGTGGATGGGCACGTCGTGAGATTTGAAGAGACGCCGGTGCAGATTGAACGCTAAAAGGAGTTTAGGATGCCTGTTGTAGATCGTCGTGAATTTGGTGGGCGTTTTACGGTGCGCGAGAACTCGCAGCGCCTGGCCAATTATCGATATCTGGAAGTCCAACTGATGGAGATGATCGCGGGTTGGAGTCACACCACGCCGCAGATCGCCTTCAAGGCCACGTTTGGCTATCACGTCTATGATCACGCCCAGGCCGCTGACCTGCTGGGTGAGCGCCTGGAACAGTTGCGCTCGACACGTGACAGCCAGGAGCCGGGCACTGATGAGTTTGCCCACCTCTGTGAAACGGTCTGGAAATTAGACGACCCTGTCGAGCGGTTGACGGCCGTGTACCGGGTGCTCGAGCCACACCTGGTGAGCAGCTACGTCTACCACGCCGATGCCACCGACCCAATGGCGGATACGCCCACTGTCCGCTTGCTGCGCCAACTGGCGGCCATGGGCCAATCACACGTGGCCTGGGGCCAGGCGGTCCTGGACACGCTCACCCAGAACCCGGACAAACGGCGGCTGGCCCTGGAAGTCCAGTCGGACATCGAGGCGAAGCTGGTGGAATCAGGCGGCGTCACCGGGCAGGGGATCGAATCCCACTGGCTGACTTTCCACAGCGCCAGGGAGGCGGATAAGCCCAAGCCCCGCAACCGGCGCGGCGGGCGAGTCTACCGCTTCACCAAGAGTTGCTCGCCTCTTGAACATTCGATTGTTGAGGAACCTTTTTGGTTTTCAGCTGACCCTAAAGATTTCGAGAAAGCTTATACCTCTGAGGATGAGTGGTCGATTGAAGGCTTCCGGCACAAGTTCCACCAACTGCTCTACGGCGAAGTGGAGACCACTGACCGGATGGGCAAAATGCTGGCGGAGTTCCCGGACCTGCCCTGGGAGCTGCGCATGGGGCTTGCTCACCAGATGTGGGATGAGGCGCGCCATATTGAAGTGGTGGCCAAGGTGTGCGAAGATGAGCTGGGGGCAACGCTCGGCTATGGTCCTTGGCCGCTGGCCTGGTGGTGGATGCAGAACGAAACGGACCCACTCAGGCGTATCTCGGTTACCAATAGTTGGGCCGAGCGCAACCTGATGCAGACCCTGCGCGAGTGGCGGGAGCAGGCCGAGTCGCACGGCTTAACGCGCATCGCCGAGCTATGTGACTATTTGCAGGCCGACGAGTTGACCCACGTCCGTTTGGCCACGGATTGGATTCGGAAGTTGACAGATGACAAACCTGAGAACCGGGACGAGCTGGTGGCGTGGAGCCGGAAAGCTGTGGACATCGTCCAGGGTTTTTACAACAGTGCCTATAGCGCCTCAGAGAGTTCTGAGCCGCGTTTCTCCTTCCTGCGCGGCGGCGATAATCAGGACGACCTTGCCGGCGTCCCAAGCAATGTGATCGGCGAATAGGAACCAATGGAACGAGGCGTTTACTTCGATGCGTGGTTTCCCCGCCAGCATTGCTACCACCCCAGCCTGCCTGGACGGCGTCTGCGCATGATCGAGGACCTGCTCGATTACCGCGCGACAACGCTCGTGTGGGCAGCACTGGGCGGAGGTTCGATTTCATTGCCATATCTCGAGCAGGAAGCCTTCGCGCCAATTGACCCGCGCTTTCGCTTCTATGGCTTTGTCAATGACAGTGAATTTATCCAGGAATGCCAGAAAAGGGGCATTAAAGTCTTCGGTATCCTCTTCGAGGTGCAGGGCTGGGAAATACCGGCCGAGCTGGACGAGAGCGAGAGCCAGATCCTCTCCTTCAACGAGTTGCGGGGTGTTGGCAAGCGGGTCTGGATGGGCCTGCGAGAGTTTTCGCAGAATCGCTATCCAAAGCTCTGGCCGTCTCTCGAGAAGTATTTCCCCGACGGACTGGTCGACAGCGATGGCAGGAAAGTGACTGACCTGATCGAGACGTGCTGCTCGCGCGATATCCACGGGGAGCCTTGCCATGCCCGCTGGGTCGAAGCTCCTGACCGGGAGCATCAGTGTTTCATGATGGATCGCAACAACCCGGTCTGGCGCGAATACCTGAAAGCTGTTATCCGCATCCAGATCGATGCCGGAGTGGATGGCATCCAATTGGATGAGGCTGAACTGCCGATCACCAGCTTCCAGTATGGCGGCTGTTTCTGCAATGACTGTATGAAAGGGTTCAGGCAGTATTTGAAGGATCTACCTGAAGATCAGCTCCCGGCCGAACTGCGTGCCGCAGACCTGGAAACCTTCCATTACGGCGAATGGCTGCTGGCGCAAGGCTATGACTTCAAGACGAAGCGCGAGCAAACGCCGCTCTTTTGGGAATATAACCGCTTTCAAAACCGCCAGATTGCCCGCTACTTCAGCGAGCTGGCGGACTACATCCGCGAGTACGCTGCCCAAAAGGGCCGGACAGTGTTGGTCTCGGGCAACTTCTTCAACCTGGTGGCTCACTGGTATTATCCTATGGAGCCGAAGGTTGATCTCATCATTACCGAAATGCGCAACACGCGCTACCGCCAGCCGGCCTGGTACCGCTATGTCGCCGGATTCGTAGCCGGCAAACCGGTCATCGTGGCCGAAAATCCCTACGGTGGGGTCGTCCCGGAACTGGTCGAGATGCTCAAAGCTGGCAAGGGATATGACTTGTTCCGTATGTCGCTGTATGAGGCGGCCGCGCTGGGCGCCAACATGAGCGTCCCATACGGTGCCTGGATGGGCAGCGTCATCCAGGATTCGTTCAATCCCCCACATGAATTGTGTGTCGAAATCCAGCGCTTCCTCGCCGATCACGAAAATCTCTTCAGCCACAAGACGTACTCGGAGACAGCAGTCGTTTACAGCGTCAAGACAGAGTTTCAGCGTGCGAGCGGGCGCGGCATCTTCGCCGACAACCGTTACAACACCGATACCAGTGAGGTGGGTCCCTTCTGGCAGGCCTGCGAAGCATTGAGCGACGCGATCCAGCCTTACGATGTCCTCTTCTTCCCGGACGGTGACCTTCGACTTGATACGCTGAAACGTGAAAACCTGAGCCAATATCGGGCACTCATCCTACCTGACTGCCGCTACCTGACGCCTGTCCAGGCCCAGCTGCTGCTCGATTTCCTGGAACGGGATGGCCGTTTGTTAGTCATGGGTGAGTTAGGAACTAATCTGCCTCACGCAGAACGTGATACGCTCTTGAATCACCCTGGCACGCGTCGAGTCGAGATTGGTGCGGCATTTGATCTAAATTGGCTACCGTTTGGTCAGCAGTTAAAGCTTTCCGTTCCGGCGGATATTGCCATCAATGCCCAGCGCGTCGAGGGTGGGGTTGCCATTCATATCCTCCGCTACGATTACGTTTCCAAGCAGGATCAAGTACCGGCTCTGAATGAGTTGCATCTCGACTTGCGCCTTCCGGGAAATTTTGGAAGCCTAGAGATCTTCAGTCCGGGCGAGCCGCCGCAGGCGGAACTCGCTGCGCCCGAGGCTTCGGGCAATTTGTACAGTCTGGCCCTCAAGAACATTCCGCTTTACAGCATTGTTTTGCTCAAAGAGCAGTCTGAAAATGGCTGAATCTCGTTTCGATTTCTTGCGATATAAGTTGAGGAGGTACGCATGCTTAGTAGAGAACAGTTTGCCGCCGCCCAGCAGCAGGCTGGGGAATACCTGGCGCGCGCCGGGATTGTCATTACGCCGGAAGAGGCGGTTAACATCGAGGTGGCCGATTTTGGCCTGAACGAGCTGGACCAAACCGGCCTGGAGCTGGTGGTCTACGTGAACACGGATCGGGTCTGCGCCAAGGAGCTCGTCCTCTTCCCGCGCCAGACCTGCCCGGAGCACTTCCACCCGCCCGTTTCCGGCGAACCGGGGAAGGAGGAGACCTTCCGCTGCCGCTGGGGAGAAGTCTATCTTTACGTGCCTGGGGAAGCAACTTCCAATCCTAAAGGCCGTCCGCCAAAGGGACGCGAGCATACCTACAACGTCTGGCATGAAATCATCCTCCGACCAGGTGAGCAGTACACCTTGAATCCGGATACGCCGCACTGGTTCCAGGCCGGAGACGAGGGAGCCGTCGTGTCCGAATTCTCCACCCGCAGTCGCGACGAGTCGGATATTTTCAGCGATCCACAGATCCAGCGCGTGCCGCAGGTTGCTGATTGAGGCGCAAAGCGTACTTATGACAAAAGTCTTGCTCGATACCGACATTGGCACCGACGTTGACGATGCCGTCTGCCTCGCATATCTCCTTTCCCACCCGGACTGCGAATTGCTGGGCATTACCACGGTCACTGGTGAGGCCGTGAAGCGCGCCTCGCTGGCAAGCGTTTTATGCCAGGCAGCTGGCAGGGACATTCCGATTTACCTGGGCGCCGAGCATCCGATGCAGGGAGAACAGCGCCAGCGGATCGCCCAGCAAGCCGCCGCGTTACCCCGCTGGCCGCATGAAACCGATTTCCCGAAAGGTCAGGCTGTCGACTTCCTGGCGGAAACCATCCGCTCTTACCCGGGTGAGGTGACACTCCTGACCGTCGGTCCTCTGACCAATGCTGGCTTGTTGTTCTCGGCACACCCCGACATT
>Ga0136635_10000063_pt1 | contig 22601 bp, 30 predicted proteins | sample AntDrymeUQ852106_2_FD_105495 | JGI IMG/M metagenome (GOLD analysis project Ga0136635, IMG submission 105495) | Polar desert sand microbial communities from Dry Valleys, Antarctica - metaG UQ85 (21.06) | ecosystem: Environmental > Terrestrial > Soil > Desert | place: Antarctica: Dry Valley... | reverse complement strand
CTCGATTGGAGCCCGACGGGGAGGGTGTGGTTCGAGGTCGACGACGGCCAGGGCGAGCCCTCACGTTGGGTAACCCTCCGGGCGATGCGGGTGCTCAAATGGTGGGAGTCCGTGGGCGTTGACGAACTCGAACCGCCGGCTTCTTCCTTGTAAGGGAAGTTTCCACACGAGTCCCCGATCAAGGGAACGTCGAACGCTCCAATAGTGACGGGCAACTGCACTTCGGGTTGATTTCTGCCAGTCGTCGTGTGCGACTGACGGTGGCCGTTTACACAGGGCTCTCGGTCTTCTGTTTTAGTCTCTCGTAGGGGGTTTGGCCGCCGAGGCTGCCGTGGGGTCGGTTGTAGTTGTAGAAGTCTTCCCATTCTTGGAGCTTGTCGTTGAAGAGCTGGGTGTCGTCGATGACGACCCCGTCGAGCATCCGGTAGAACTCTTCGGCGTCGATGCGGTGGGATCTCTCCACTTTGCCGTTGAGTCTGGGGGTCCTGGGTTTGATGTAGACGTGTCTGATGCCCCGGTCTAAGACGTGGTAGTGGAACTGGGTGGCGAATTCGGCGCCGTTGTCGGTTTGGATCACGTCGACCGGGAAGGGGAGCTTGGCGAGGAGGTAGTCGAGGAACTGGATGGCGGTGTTCTGGTTGCAGCGGGGATAGATCCGCAGGACCCGCAGGCGGGTGCAGTCGTCGATGGCGGTGAACTGGTAGTACTTCTTGCCGGCCGCCCCGATCGGGGTGATGAACTTGACGTCGACTTGGACCTGATGGCCGGGTTGGGGTTTCTCGTACCGTTTCCACCTCTTCTGATAGGTCTTGTGCCGTTGCGAGGCGGGGAGCCGGTTCAAGTCGAGCCGTTTCAGGATCCGCCACACCCCCGAAGGGCTGATGGTGACCTCGTGGTACCGCTTCAAATACATGGCGATCTTGTGAGGTCCGAAGTGGTAGCTCTGCCGAAGGTAGATGATCTTTCCCACCACCTCGGCGTTGGTGGCGTTGGGACTGACATGAGGCCGCGACGACTTGTCCCGTAGACCCTCGACCCCTTTCTCCTCGAAGCGTCGCAGCCAGCTGTAGAAGGTTTGGCGGGTGATCCCGAAATAGCGGCAGGTCTGGGAGACGTTGCCGGTCACCTCCTCAGCGTGGCGGATGATCGCCAGACGCCTCGCAGCGTTCCTCGACACCTCTCGTTCCGTCATCGGTTCTCCTCCTCGTCAGAGAACCCGAGATGTAAACAAGCTCCGTCAATTCCATAGTGGTTTCGCAGCATTCCGCGTCCAAACCGCGTCCTGGGCAGACACAGTTCGGAGACAGCCGGGGACGCGTAACAGGCAGAATCGAGGGTTGCTCGGAGATGATGCCGGCAGAGAAAGCCTGACGACGTTCGGGAGCCGTTGTAGGGGACGCTTATCTCTCGGCGCTCGTCATATCCGCCGCCTGCGCTGCCAGGCGTGCCAACACTTCAATGCGGCGTTGCCGCTAACCGACGATTCGCAGGGCGCCGCAATCGAGCAGCATCTTTTTCGCTCGTTCCCTGTAGCTCTGCCGTGCCAAATCCCATGATGACGGTGCAGTGCCCACGGTGCGGGATCTCCTGGGATATTCCGATCGTGGACCAGCTTCAAGGAAGTGTGGAACACGCCAGGGTCTCCACCACCCCCCTGGCGGGTGGCGGTCTTTGCGGAACCGGTCTTCGGCTGGTTGTCACCGCCCACATTGTCGCCCGGTTCGCCTAGGCCGAGGCTCCGATACTTCCGCACTACTTGGCGGGCCTTCTGTGCTCCCCCCGAAGGTACGACGAGTCGGGGTGCAAGAATCCAAAGATGGATGGCCGGGTCCCTGTCGCTTGTTCTCTCGAAGGAGACCAGGCACGGCTCCGGTGGCAGCGGTGGCGCACACTGATCGCCCAGCGCTTTGGGGTGGATCGATCGGACCGATTGGCTGACTCTCCGGTTCGCCGCCACTGACACGACCCGCACCGAGCTAGCCGAGTTGGTCATTGCTGAAACGTCAATGCTGCGGGTTTGTCGCCTGGAGCGCAGGGACGTCGACGACCAGATCGCTCCCACCGTCATCGGCGACCACGATGGGGGTCGCCGCGATAGCCGAAGTCTTCGGGCTCGTTTGCTGACTCGAATTCAAGTGGGCTGCTCCGCGTGGAGCGTTTCCGGCGAGATCGCGCTATCGGGATTTGGCCTTCGTCGGATCGGTTATCGGCCGCAGCAGGGCTCCAGTGAGAATGGATACATGGCCATCATCCCAACGCACCTCCACCGAGTCGTTGCGATAGTCGATGACGATTCCAACCCTGGGCCGTTGCCCGGTCTTCTTGGTGAGTTCTTCGACTCGGTCACCCTTCTTCAGCATCGCCTGCTCCTTGTGAGCTCCTTGGCCCGAATCTTACGCGTGCGGCCGTAGATCGGCCCCCGGCATCACGCACGCCTACGGGAACGGAAAAGCGCCTATGACCGGGAACCACCGATTCGGTCCATTAGCCTGAGGAGTTCCATTGGTAGAGGGAAGATGAGCGTCGAGTTCTGCTCCGCCGCCACCTCCGTCATGGTCTGCAGTATTCGAAGCTGCATCGCCGCCGGATGAGCCTCGATGAGCTGGGCCGCCTCGGCGAGGGTTGCAGCTGCCTCCTTCTCGCCGAGGGCGTGGATGACCTTGGCCCGTCGTTCCCGCTCGGCTTCCGCTTGGCGGGCCATCGCCCGCCTCATAGTGTCGGGTAGCTCAACATCCTTTACCTCGACCAGGGTCACCTTCACGCCCCACGGATCGGTAAGTCCGTCGATGATCTGCTGTAACTGCTGATTGATCTCGTCCCGGTTGATCAACAACGCGTCGAGGTTGGCCTGCCCGATGATGCTGCGCAGCGTGGTCTGGGCGATCTGGGAAGTGGCGAACCGATAGTCCTCGATCTCCAGCACGGCCCGTTGCGGGTCGAGCACGCGGAAGTAGGTGACCGCATTCACACGCACGGTGACGTTGTCCCGGGTGATGATGTCTTGGGGCGGGATGTCCAGCGTCACCGTCCGCAAGCTCACTCGCACCAGTCTGTCGATCACCGGTATCAGGAAGCTCAACCCCGGACCCTTGGGCGGCCCGGTGACGCGACCGAGACGGAACAGGACGCCGCGTTCGTATTCGGGGAGAATCCGAATCGCGGCCCGCAGGATCGTGATCAGGATCGCCGCCGCCGCGGCCAAACCCAAGAATAAGTCAAACGTCATTACCGACCTCCTCCACGATCAGGCGGATGCCTTCGATAGCCACCACCTTCGCTTCCGTTTCCTGTTCAAAAGAACTCTCACGCCCTCGCACCTCCCACCAAGTCCCGTCGAGAAATACCGTGCTCCGGTCTCCCACCTTCTGCACCCTCACCTTCCTCCCGATCAGGGTCTGCGGCCCAGAGGTAGCGGGCAGCCGCCGTGCCCGCACCGCCGCCCGCCCGGCGATGGTGCTGCTTCCGCCCAGCACGACAGCACTGGGCCAAAGAACGGCGGGGCTGACCCGAACGGTGCCCTCGAAGAGGAACAGGCCGCTGAGCAGCAGCGCGATCGTCCCACCCGCCGCCAGCACCCCGATCCCGGGAACAAACAATTCGGCGATGAGCAACGCCACCGCCAGGATGAATAGGGCGAGGCCCGCCGCCTGCACCGGGAGCACGCTCAAAGCGAAGAAGGCCATTATCAGGAGGATCACACCGGCGATTCCGGCGAACCCCAAACCCGGGTTGGCCGCCTCGTAAATGATGGCGAGGGTTCCGATCGATAGGAAGATAAAAGCCAGGTTGGGGTCGGCCAGTAATCCAAGCAGGGACCGGAAGGCGCCCATGTCCCGTCGCACGACCGAAACAGCCTTCGTGTCGAGCACCCCCAGCGGTTGGATCTCCCACCCTTCGATTTGGCTCAGGAGGTCGTCGAGATCGTCGGCGATTAGATCCACCACACCTAGTTCGACCGCCTCCCGGGCGGTGATGGACCGGCCCTCTCTCACCGACTCCTCCGCAAATTCGACGTCTCGACCTCGGCGCTCTGCTACCGACAGCGCGAAGGCGACGGCGTCGTTGATGATCTTGTTGGTGATCTCACCACCTTGCAGATCGATCGGAGTGGCGGCGCCGATAGAAGTGGCGGGGGCCATCGCCGCAACGTGGGCCGCCAAGGCGATGAAGGTGCCGGCAGAGGCCGCCCTTGCACCCTCGGGACTTACATAGACGACGACCGGTATTCCAGCGTTGAGCATCGACTGGACAATGTCGCGCATGGACACATCCAGACCACCCGGAGTGTCGAGCGACACGATCAGAGCTTCAAAGCCGCCCGTTTCTGCCTCCTCCACGGCGTCCCGGATGTAGTCCGCCACTACCGGAGTGATGGCGCCGTCCACCTCGACGAGGATCACCTGCTGTTGCTCCGCCAGCACTGGCCCCCCCGTCAGGACGGCCAGAGCCACCCCAAAAATCACCGCGAGGGCGCACGCCGCATGGGTGCGCCGATGGCGCATCACATTTCGAATTATGCCGTTGCGCCAAGCATGCGGGCGAACGCGACCATCAAAGAGTTCGTAGGCGACCCGGCTCACCAACGGCTCATGTGACCCGACGAGGTCGCCCTCCAAAGATGCTCCACGGGGCGCCCGCAGCAGCGCCCCCACCTCTGACTCCTCAGGGAGAGACCGCGGGACAGGCAGGTCCCGTTGGTGGTTGCATACCATCTGCCAAAAAAGCGACACCTCGAACAGCCGCAAACCCACGCCGCAATGGAGGTTTTCGTTCGTAGCGGGGGCGGGATTTGAACCCGCGACCTTCGGGTTATGAGTTCCTTGGCGTGGGTGTTGGGTACTGACGGTTCCTGCCGGATCGTGCCGTCTACCGGCGGTTTCCGCTATTTGACTTGATGGCCTGTGCAGCTGAATACCCCCTTCTGCCGGTCCATCCGTTAGAAGCCGCTCGTCATGTCGGCTCCGACCTCATCAATTCGTCCACGCAGGTGGCTTCACTTCATTCACCGATCAAACGATCGAGGAACCTTCACACCTTCCACACTGCGTTGTAGGCAAGTCCGCCAAGTCGTGAAGCCCGCGCCAATATCTGGTCCTCTCCCCAGTCCTTAGCCGCAACCACATCATCGAGGTCGTATGAAGCAGAGTGGCGCTTGAGGATTACACGCTTCGAGGAGAAAGTCTTTCCACCCAGCTTCGTATTGAGATCTTCATGCACATAGATGAGATTGCCGATCGATCCGACGAGGGCCAGGTCGTCCGAACTCTCTATCTCGTTCTGAGGTATCAGGTGTTCGAGTGTGAACTTGGAGAAGTCGACAGGTGGATTCGGCCGGACTGCAGCATGCAGCTTCCCCAACGTGTATTGAAGAAGTCGCCGATCTCGCGGATAGTCCTCCGAGAACGCGAATCGCCCAATGAACGCCTCAACGAATTCCTCACGATTCGGGATACGTGAACGAAGCTTCACTAATAGGTCTCTTAGTTGCTCTTGGCGCTCCTTTTGAGAGCTGGCGTCCGTCAACTGCCGAGCGTGCGACGCGTACATCTCAGACACACCACCGGAGGAGCTGCGTGTGGCAATCGCAGTCACCTGGAAGTGGTAGTTCTCGATCAGCGACAGGACTCGTATCACAGCCTTCAGGGTGAGGTGTTTGCTGTCATACGCACGCAGCACGGACAACACGAAGGGCATCGGCTGTGCGAGTCGCATCGTTTGAAAGGCTCGCAAGGTTTCGAGAACCGGCAGTTTCTCGATGGTCCATGTCACGCTGCCGGGATCCACAATGATCCTGTACCGGTCAACGTCCTCTTCGAACTGCTCGAATGTCCTGGCGACTTTGGGACGTAGGACGGTTTTCTTGATCTCCTTGAAGACTCTGCGCTCAGCCACATACGGAGCGCGTGATAACCACCAGTGCAGGATGAAGCGGTTGATATCACGGGACAACGGTTCGCCAGCAAACCGTTCACGCAACAGATTCCAACGATCCCTGTAGTCATCCACATTCGCGTTCAAAGCCCGAAGGTGGCCTAAATAGAAGTTCTTGAGACGGTCGGAAAGTTCAAGATCTTTCCCCCGCGAGTTCAACGTCTCGAAAATCTCGTACGCGTCATCTTCGGTGTCGAGCGGAACCCAGATCACGGTGAGGCTAAGAACCTGATCGCGCATATCCCTAAGCCGCCGTACCATCGCCTCCTTCTGCGTCTGAACTGTTTTCGCTGTGGCACGGGCATCAGCGAGTTCACCTTGGATGCGCCTCCTGAGCAGCTGTAGGGCGGACCAGGATGGGGCGTCCAAGTCATGGGATTTGAGCTGCTTTGCCTGAGACTTTCTCAGCTGTACAGCCTTGATCCATTTGGTTTCGTCCACATCAGACTGCAGCACGAATCGGCTCTTGTCATCGACATCTGGACGTTCTATGTAGCGATGCAGGGCGTTTGCCAGCTTTTGCTCTCCTATCGCCTCCAGCTCGTCTCGTATTGAGGCAAGAAGCAATGTGATGGTGGTTAGGCGTTGCTGTCCGTCAACGATGCCCCATTCCTGGGCATTCTCCTTGTAGACCACCATAGGACCAATGAAATAGCCGGAATCGCGGTTTTGGACCGCGTCCAGCCAAAAGTCATCGATGTGCTCGATCTCCCACGAGTAGGGGCGTTGGAAGCGGGGAATCCGGTAGTAGGCCGGCCCGGTGAGGACTTCCCCGATGGATCTTGCAGTCGGTTGAAGCGAAAGCGTTGGCATGAGTCCTAGACCTGGCCCGCAGTCATGGATCGAGACTCCCTATTGAGGAAGCCCGGTCCACGACGCGCCAACGACCCCTGCACTGCTTCGACTGTGCGCGCCATTTTCGAAGGAGTGACCTCATGCTCCCAGACGCGCAGAACTGTCCATCCACCGACCCGGAGTCTTAGATCGGTCACTCGGTCTCGTTCGACATTACGCATGAGCTTTGGACTCCAATAGGCAGTATTGGATCGAGGATCAACACCATGCTCCGGGCATCGATGCCAGAAGCAGCCATCGACAAGAACGGCGAGCTTCGCCCGCGGGAAAACTATGTCGACGCGAATGGCCCGCCCTTCGTCGACCTTGACGTTGTGGTTCTTGCGGAACCTTGCCCCTGACCGATGAAGTGCTGACCGGAGAGCAACCTCAGGCCTGGTGTCGGTCTTGCGGTTCCCCTTCATCACAGCCGTCACCGCCGGCCGTGTCGGGTAAGGATATCGGTCTGATTCCATGGCGGCAGGGGCGTCGGCTGCGAGACTCATGCCCCATGCTCGACGAGTCGATCGCTGGCCGCTCATACGCACACGTCTATCGAGTCACCGGCCGAGGCGATGTTCATGCCTTCCTCCAGGACGCCGTTGTACGGTCGGGCGCCGAACTCCTTTATATCAGCAAACCTGATCGTGCCCCGGGGTACCTGGGGATCCAGGGCCCGAACGATGAGAGATTCGGAGTTCTCTGCTATCCGTTTCGATGCAACCCGGCCCCGATCAAGGGAAGGCCGATCGATGAGCACCGGGTTCAGATCCGCTACGGCGGCGAGCCTTCCTGGGTGGAGCGCGACCATCCGCTCGGAAAGGACATCGCCGGGGTCGACACGACGATCGTCGTCGGGATTCACCTCGAGCTCGGACTGTTCGTAGGCCTCGATCCGATCCGATACGACCCGTTGCCCATGGGAATCTCCATCGAGTTCAAGGAAGCGGACCTGCTCCGAGCCAGAGTTGATGGATGGCATGTGTGGGAACGAGAGAACCGGCCGGGCTTGCTTCGCGGGGTCGCTCGTGTCGGCGAGGGACTCGAGGCGATCGTTGCCTTTACGCCAGATCGTCTGCTGGCCTACATCGGATTCGAGCGTCGTGCATCCGGCCTCGGGCTCGATCCACCGCTCCGCTTTAAGGCAGCAGAGGTTGCTGCGCACGATCCCATCCTCCCGTCCGGCGAGGGCGGTCACAGGCTGGAGATCGAGTTCGATCTCACGAGCCGGGAGATCCTCGGGATTATCGCCAACCGCACCCGTCTGGCTGTTGCCGTGCGGGGCGGTGTCGCCGAGCATCACCTCCAACACCATCTCGACTCCGACCCTGAGGTAGCGACCGCCGTGCTGATGGACCGGGACGGTGAACCAGACTTCGACGTTGTCCTCCGGAACGGCCGGAGGGTGCTTATCGAGTGCAAGAACGTATCCCCCAACACCTACGCCGACGGAACACCCAAGGTCGAGGTCCAGAAGACTAGGTCCCAAAGAGGAGATCCGGCTGGCCGCTTTTACAGGCCTGACCAGTTCGACGTGGTGGCTGCGTGCTTGTACGCGGTGACAGGTCGATGGGAGTTTCGTTTCAAGGCTACGACCAAACTTGATCGCCACCCGAGACACCCCGATCGACTGGCGGTCCTTCACCGAGTCGATGATTCATGGCGCGCCTCCCTGTCCGAGGCATTGCGCCTCTAAGTCACCTAGAAAACGGCCAGTTGCCCGGTGGGATGGCGTTCCTCCGGCTCCAGGTAGCCAAGCTGCTCGAGCAGCGACCTGAGCACCACCCTCCCGAACTGCACCGGGACCGCATTCCCGAGCTGTCGATGAACAGCGGCACGATTCCCCGCCACCTTGTAGTCATCCGGAAACGTCATCAGTCGCAGAAGCTCTGGCGTCCGCAGCCTCCTTGCCCGAGGAAGGCCTTCGGAATTCTGAACGTTCTCCCAATGGAAAGGCCCGACCCACGGGCCCGGCTGAGCCTGCAACGTTGACGATGGCCGCATCGGATCGAGCCTGAGAAGAAAGGTCCAGTATCTGCTTCTCCACCCAAAATGCGTCTCCTCAGGTCCCCTCTCGCTGAAGTACAGGTAGTTCTCCCCCGGGGGCACACGGGCAAGTAGCTCGCCGAAGGTGCCGTCGGCAATCTCCCCTTCCTCGGGGCTACCGGGAAGCAGATCCTTAAGGACCTCACCAGAAGCGACAAACGGGACCTTCGACGGGTCAACCTGGCGGCTGTGCTCACTCCACCCGGAGTGCGTGGGCTCAGGGAAATGAAACAGCTGACCATCCCGTCGCCCAACGACGAACACCCGCTTCCGTAGCTGAGGTACGCCATGCTCGGCCGCGTTCATCAGCTTCCATTGGATGCTGTATCCAAGCCCCTTGAGCGATTGGATTAGGCGAGCGAACTGGTCGGAGTGGGTCTTGTAAGTGAGCCCCTGAACGTTTTCGAGCAGGAATGCCTCGGGTCGTGCGTGGTCGACGACCCGCACATAGTCATCGAGGAGGGAAGCTTTTGGATCACGACTCTCCCGCTTGTAGTCGAGCCAGAAACCCGACTTCGAGAACGGAGTGCAGGGAGGGCCACCCACGACGAGCATCGGATCACCCGGACCCAGGCCCCCGGTGTCCAGGATCTCTTTGGCAGACATCTGAGTGATATCACCCTCGAGCACGAGACCGTCGAAGTTGGCGCGAAGGGTGTCGCACTCCTCGTCGCCCCACTCGACACTGACCCGAACCTGGGCCATGCCATCACGGACGGGCGATTCGACGGAGGAGGTCATGGTCTCGACGGCCAGGTCAAGACCACCAGTTCCGCTAAACAGGCTCACGACAGGCAGAGGCTGCTTCACAACGGGATCCTAACTACATCGATGTAACTCATCTTGGCCAAACCGTACCTGATTGGACTGACAGATTGAAGATGCGTGGGTCGGTGAATTGCCGAGACGACACTCGGTATACTTTTGTACCGCATCCGGAGCAGATGCAACTGTGTGGTCATGAAACGCAGGTGAGTCGCGATGCGCGTGAGTGGTGCGAAGCTAGCAAACGCTGATCGGCGCCTTTTGGCTGCCATGGACCGTGACGAGCGTTGGCAGCAGGTCAAGGTCCCGATCTCTCCCTCGCTCTGGGATGTGTGGGGGCGCTATTGCGAGCTGGCGGGGATCTCGATGGGGCGGGGTATCGATGTGCTGATCGACCTCGAGGTGGCGGCTCGGTCGGGGCAGAATGGTGAACCAAGCACCAACTCCACCGATGCTGGCAAGAAGCGGGATCTACAGGCGGGTAAGCCGGTAGCCTTCCTGGCCACGGTGGCGATCGTGGGTACAGCAGCTTTCGTTGTCCTCATCGCTGCTCTGCATTTTCTCAGTCCCGACATCAACCCGATCGAGCGACCAACAAGTGATTATGCAGTCGGACCATACGGGTACCTCATGACAGCGGCGTGGGTTTGTCTGAGCCTGAGTACTTGGGCGCTGGTCATCGGACTCCGTCGAGACCTTTCGAGGCCAGCCCAATCTCGCCTCGGCCTTGGGCTTCTGGGGCATAGGTCTTCTTGTCGCCGCAACCTTCCCGATCGATCTGGAGGGGGCTCCATCAACCCTCGCGGGGACCATCCATGCGATCAACGGTCCGCTCACCTTCTTGAGTTTGGTCGTGGGCATGAACCTGGTATCACGCGGGTTCAAACAGGATGCGAGGTGGCCCGATCCATCGGTTCGCATCGGTGCTAGCACTCATCATGATCGCCGAGTTCGTCGCCGGTGGTCTGGCGAGGGCCGGGGAAACAGGTGCAGGAATTGCACAGCGGATCCTCATTGTCACGTTCGCGACGTGGTTCGTGGTAACCGCTATGCGGCTCCGCTCCAACGCCACAGAGACGGCAGCTCCAAGGGCGTGAGTGATGGCCGCCTAGGGCGCGCAAGGCGCTGCGCGGGGAGTTGATAGTACGAAACGTAGGCGGTGCACACGGTTCGTCTTGCTATGGGTGCGTCGGTAAGCGAGCCGGTGGCCGAAGCAGTGCGCCTCGTGCACCAAAGCGGGCTGCCCAACGAGACTAATGCAATGTTCACCAACGTGAAGGGTGACTGGGAGCAGGTCATAGCGCTCATCAAGGCGTGTGAGATGAAGGTGGCGGAGGCCACTCCCCGGGTGAGCGTGGTGACCAAGATCGACCATCCCCGCGGGGTGGCTGGTGCGCTGCAGAACAAGGTCGAGGCTGTTGAGGAGCGGCGGCGCGGGCGATAGCTCGGCGTGGGGTGTCGACACCAACGCTCCGCGACCTTGGTCTCGCCGATCTGTGCCAGTAGCGACCGACCAGGTCCCCAAACTCCCAAGTCGACCACCGCAGAGACTCCTTCCACATCCCGAAGGCGCTGACTCAGGCGTCGTGGAGAGACGCCACAGTGGGAGGCGCGCGGCGAGCGGTTCGCGCCGGTCGGTCCCGATGGTCGCTGGGATGTCGCCAGGGAGGACTTCCTCTCTCGCGCCGTGCGGCCAACGTGAGAGTCGCTCTACCGCGTCTTCTTGCCGGTCGTCCTTCTGGACGAGGTTCCCTTGGCCACCGGCTTCTTGCCGGTCGTCCTTCTGGACGAGGTTCCCTTGGCCACCGGCTTCTTGCCGGCGGGGGCCCTCTTGGCCACCGGCTTCTTGCCGGCGGGGGCCCTCTTGGCCACCGGCTTCTTGCCGGCGGAGGCCTTCTTGGCCACCGGCATCTTGCCGGCGGAGGCCTTCTTGGCCGCGGCCGTCGCGCCCGAGGTTGTCGGACGAGTCTGCGCGGACGGAGTCGGCCGTCGGCTGGTCACCACGCTTAGGACGCCCGGCCCGGGGATGAGGCTCGTCTCGCTGCCCGTGTTCCATCGGACGGTGATCATGGCGCCTTTGACAGCAGTCACAACACCGGACCGCGGCTTCCCCTTTGATGCCACTGCGATCTGATCGCCAACGTCGGCCATCGCTATCGTCTCTATCTTCCTAACGGGGTGGGCGACACACCGTTCGGTCGTGGCGCCAGCAACCGTAGCCTAACCGGCGCCGTCCACGCCGAAGTCCCCGGGTCTAATACGAGGTGGTTCCGGCCGACCGCGAGCGGTCCGGGCACGATGGGCGATACTGACGCCGTGACCGATCGCAATGTGTTGGGCAGTGAACTCGAGCCCTGTGGCACCGATCCTGTGACGGGTTTCTACCGAGACGGTTGTTGTAGCACCGGGCCCGAAGACCTGGGTAGCCATACGGTGTGCGCAGTGGTGACCTCGGAGTTCCTCGAGCACCAGCGTCGCATCGGCAACGACCTCACCACCGCCATGCCCCAGCACCGGTTCCCCGGACTCGTACCCGGCGACCGCTGGTGCGTGACAGCGGTGAACTGGCTGCGAGCTCACCACGATGGCGCGGCAGCGCCGGTGGTGCTCGCCTCCAGCCACGAACGGGCCCTCGACCTGATCCCATTGACTGCCCTCCAGGAGCATGCCGTGGACGTCCCCGCCGATCCCAGCACCCTCGAGGGCTGAGCATCACCCTCCGCAACACCCATTTATCGAACTCGCCAGGCAAGGGTTCGAGATCGACTACGACGTCGTCGACGTCCACAATGATCGGGCCTATGTTTTGGCGGCCTTCCGCGAGGTGCTTCGGCCCAAGGCCGACGGACCAGCCACAGAGGTCGACGGACGCATCGTCCACGTCTGGCAGCGAGAGGCAAACGGCACCTGGAAGGTGACTCGAGTGCTTGCCGGTCGCGTTTCCCCTAACCGCATACGCTCATGGTCGACCCCTGTCCCGGTTGACACCCAACCGGACATTTAGCGAGGAGTGACGCGACCAGGTTGATGCTCAGATTACGAACGAGCCCATATCCTCGAGCTGGTTGACGTCTCTCCACCCGACGGGCTGTAACCGATGCGTCACTTTCGAGGTGGCGTCTGGCCAAGCATGACTATTGGGGTGGCAGCGGTTTGGCGAAGCTGAGCTCGTGCCCGTCGGGATCGGTCAGGTGAAAGTACCGCTCGCCCCATTCAGCATTGCGTGGCGGTGCCTCTGGCTCTAGTCCCAGCTCGACAGCCCTTCGGTAGAGCGCATCGACATCGGACACGTGGAGGATGAGCCGCCCCCACCACGACCAATGCTGCTCGGTCCTTTGAGCCATCAGGTTGAGGTAACCGTGCCCAATGGTGAAACTCGAGAACCTCGCCTCGGGTCCGCCGGAGACCAGCTCGAACCCGAGCGAGGTGTAGAAACCGACCGAACGGACCATGTCGTGAGTTGCCAGGGTCACGGCGCTAATCAATTCGAAGTTCAAATGCCGCTGCGTGGGGCCACTGCTCATGAGGGCGACGCTACCGCTGTGAGCCAAGACAAGCTCAACACCATCTGCCGTCCGCAACTATCGGGCTGGGTTCACCTCACTCGATCCCAGCTGGCGGAGTTGATCGAATGTGAAGATGCCAGTGCGGTGCGAATCAGGCGCGAACTCGAAGTTGACCGCGTAGGCGCCAACCAGCCGTGCCGTCTCCATCCTGATCTCGACCGGCCCACCCAGTACCGCCGCCCGCCTTTTAGCACCCGTATCGGAGCGACAGCTGGCACAAGGGCACGCAGCCCGGAGAGTGCGGGCAGTGACAGCAGTCTGCGTCTCGTCCTCCCAAGTCAAGACGAGGTGGGTCCCGCCCTCGACGTCGATCCGGGCAGGCACATTCATCTCAAAGCAGCGTAAATCAGGCTGTACAAGCCAGGTGGGGTGATGTCATGCGATCTGGTGACCCGCCGAGGATTGCGCATCAGCGAGAGCGCACGCCTCTTCGCAGCGGTCGACCTGAGCCTCGCCGACTCAGTGGGCTCGGTCTGCGGCGCAAAATACCACTATGGATAGTGGCGCCCGGTCACCGCGATCCAGCTCGCCGACGACGACGGCAATCCCGAGACCGCCGGGGTCGTCGTCGTAGGCCCTGCGCTGACCGTCGATCCAGCCGTAGCACAGGGCCACGTCGAGCGCCTCCGCCGGCGTGACCGAGGCGATCCCCGAGTGCCGCTTTGCGATCCGCTATGCAGGCTTGCTGGACGCGAGGACTTCGAGGTAGTGCCGGGTTGTACATCACGCCCAGCACGTTGCCGAACCGGTCGACCACGGAGGCAGTGACGAACCCCGCCTCCCCGTGTGGCGTGATCGGCTGGTACTCCTTGGCGCCCATCGACAGCAGTCGCTCCACCGTGGCTTTGAGGTCGTCGACGTGCCAGTGCATGACGGCGCCGCCAGGCTCGGTCGCCGCTCCGGGCGGCCCGTAGTTGCGGTCGATGATGCCCAGCTCAGCCTGGTAATCGCCGATGCGGAACTCGGCGTGGACCGGGCGTCCGTCGGACCCCGACCGCATGAAGTAGGCCCCCACGCCCAGGAACTCCGTGTACCACGCCACGGCCGCCGACACGTCGTCCGCCCAGAGGCTGATTGTGCTGAATCCTCGCAGGCTCACAATGCGTCCTTCCTCGTCGTTGCTTCCTGTAGCGGCCCTGGGCCTCGATGACGTGACCTTTCATGATCTCCGCCACTCACAAGGAGCCCTGTTGGGTCCCTTGTGGTCGCACACCGTCTTGGACACACGTCGGTGAGGACAGTTCTAGATGTATATGGGCATCTCTTCGCGGCATCGATCAGGAGGCCGCTCCGTTCCTGTTCACCCTTCGAGAGTGAACTCGATTCGACGGTTCTTGGCCCTACCTTCTTCGGTCCCGTTGTCGGCGATGGGCCGGCTTTCTCCAAACCCCTCGGGGGATAGGTTCGCAGCCGGAAGGCCGGCGGCCACCATGTAATCGAGGACCGCCTGTGCTCGTCGCAGGCTGAGGTCCCGGTTGAAGTCTTCTGGCCCTTGGTCATCGGTGTGACCATCAATCCGCACCTCGACCCGGGGCCGGGCGGCAAAGGTAGGGGCCAGTATCTCGATTACGCGCTCAAGGACCGTGACCCCTTCCTCGGTGATCTCGGCTGATCCGGTGGCGAAAGTGATGGTCTCGGTTTCGAACAGAGCTTTTAGTTGGTCTCGGCTCTGCACGACGGGCGAGATCTGGAGTTCTGACGTCACAGTCAAGCCGGCCGTCGATTCGAGAAAACTGGTCGCTTGCTCGAGCGCTTCAGGGGAAAGAGCATCCCCGGTGACGTTGAGGTTGGTGCCGCGCAAACGCAACTCGGCAGCGTCGAACCAGGTCGGCAACTCAGCCACGATTTCGGCAAGAGCCTCAAGGGCCGCGGTCACGTCGGCCGGACCAGCACCCCGCCCAACCTGCAACGAGTCCGTCACGTTTTCCTCACCGAAAGTCGACCGGGCCGCGGCGAGCAAAGCATCTCGCGCTTCCTCGTCAGGCACGGACCCAGAAAGGGTGAGCTTTCCGACCGATAGTGTGACGGACAAGATGGAGGAGTCACGCGGCGGTCTCGTAGTTGAAGTCGAGGGGATGCTGGTCGGAGGCGCGGTGGTCGTCGCGGCAGCAGTGGTGGTGGTGACGGAGGGCGCCGTCACGCAGCCTGCCGTCGTCAAAGCCAACCCCAAGGACAGAGACAAACGAACCACGCCGAACCGGCAGCAGTATCGGGATTTCCTCGGCAGCATCGCTATTTCCCCGGCCAGAAACCGGGCCCCTTGAGCATCACTCTAAGGCATTGGTCGGGGGCATAGGCGTCCCCAACCTATGGCGGGCCCTCAGCTGTGGGCGTTGACGGGCTCGAACCGCCGACCTCTTCCTTGTAAGGAAGTTCTAGGCAAACCTCGGACCGGGGGAAATGCCCGATTTCCCAATGGCGACAGGCGTTTCAGTCGTCACCGATGCTCACCAGTGCGGATCAGTTCGCAGCCTCGTGCGGACCAAACGCGGTCGTGAGCTGCATCGATATCGTCGACCCAAAGGTCGAGGTGGATCTGCTGTGGGTTCCCATGCGGCCATTCGGGCGGGACGTGATTAGGAGCAAGCTGGACCCCAACGCGTGGCTCACCGTCGACAAAAACCATGTGAAAATGCTCCTCAGCGTCGACTGTGCCACCGAGGAGTCCGGCCCAAAAGCTGCTCTCGGCGGTCAGGTCAGCAGTGTCGAACACAACGACCTGATGTTTGATCCTCACAGCGTCATCCTCGCACATTCGTGTGCCAGATACGGCGGTGGATGACGGATTGCCTTGATGACAGCGTCCTTAGTGTCACCACTACTTCTCTCCTTGCTCGGACCAATTCAGGGACCACGAATCGCAGGCCGATGCCCATCGGAAGCCGAAGGGACTGGCCCCGCTCATGTTGGCCCGCCACCCAGGAGAACGGAGCACGACGTCAATTCTCGATATCGTCGCATACCTACGCCTGCCGTCGGCCCCGGTCCCCGATAGCGGACAGGCTCGCGGCCCGCTCAATGCCAGTCGGGGATGCCCCCGAGGGGGAGGCTGACGCCGTCTGCACGGAGCTCATGCCGTCCGGTCCCGTCCGGTCGGACGACGTACAGCGCGTAGCCCGAGATCAGCAGGTACCCGCTGTCCGGCGACCAGGCGACAAACTGGCCGAACTCGGGTGAGACCCGACGCTGATTCAAGCCGTCGGCGTCCATCAGCCAGATGTCGTGGTGCTCCTGATCCTCGCCGGTCCGCCAGCACTCCTCGTCGGGCGGGGCGAACGCACAGTCGTCGCGGACCGACGTGAACGCGATCGTCGCGCCGTCAGGCGACCAGGCCGGCCAGCCGTCGTGGCCCGGGCTGTCGGTCAACTGCTGGACCGCGCCCGATGCCAGGTCGGCGGTGTAGATCTCGTAGTTCGAACCATCGTGGCCCATGAAAGTGATCTGCGTGCCATCCGGCGAAAACGACGGGTACTCTACCCAGGCCTCGACGTCGAGCGCGCGGACGTTCGAACCATCGGGATCGACGAGGTATCCACCGAGTGGGCCGCCGCCGCGGTCCGAATTGAAGACGATCGTCGAGCCGTCGGGCGACCAGTCGGGCCCCCAGTCGTTCGCGGGGTCGTTCGTGATGTTCCGCCCCTCCGAGCCATCGTCGCGAACCACGAAGATCTCATCGTCCTCGTTGATGCCGCGGGTCGAGTCGCGGTACACGACCCACTCGCCGTCGGGCGACCAGGCGGCGTCGAACTCCGGGCCCGCTGGATCGCCAGCCACCTTGACGACGTTCGAGCCGTCCACGTTCATGACGAAGACGTCCTCGAAGTTGTCGAACGCGATCCTCCCGGACAGCCCCGCCAACTCGATCGGCTCGCCCGTCGCGACCGCCCGATGGCCGGTGTGGACGATCTGGGTTGGGAGCGGAGTGGCCGTCGCGGATTCCGCGGCCGGCAGCGAGGCAGCCGGGCCCGCGCCGGCGCCGGGCCTGGCACAGCCGAACACCATGATCGCCAGGACGATCGCTGCCGGTCGAAGGAACATCATGACCTGTCTTACACCGACAAGCCAGCTTCGGTTCCCCCGTGGTGGAAGTGTCCGCGATCCCGGGATGGAATCCGCGCATCGCAAACATCCGTCACAAGCTTGTCCTACCAGGAGCAGTTTGTGACCGAATGTTCCATCCCGCAGCACAATCCAAGCTATGCCGGCTTGGTGGACGCGAGGACTTCGAGGTAGTGCGGGTTGTACATGACACCCAGCACGTTGCCGAACGGGTCGACCACGGAGGCAGTGACGAAACCCGCCTCACCGTGTGGCGTGATCGGCTGGTACTCCTTGGCGCCCAACGACAGCAGTCGTTCCACGGTGGCGTGGAGGTCGTCGACGTGCCAGTGCATGACGGCGCCGCCGGGCTCGGTCGCCGCGCCGGGCGGCCCGTAGTTGCGGTCGATGATGCCCAGCTCGGCCTGGTAATCGCCGATGCGGAACTCGGCGTAGACCGGGCGTCCGTCAGGCCCCGACCGCATGAAGTAGGGCTCCACGCCCACGAACTCCGTGTACCACGCCACGGCCGCCCGTCGTCCGCCCAGAGGCTGATTGTGCTGAATCCTCGCAGGCTCACAATGGGTCCTTCCTCGTCGCTGCTTCCTGCGGTTACGCTATCAACAGTGCCGGTTGGTGGTTTCACGGGACCTCTTTCTGGCGAAGTTACAGGCTTCGCACATCGTCCCTCGATATCCGAACGCCGGCGGGCGGCAAGGAATCGGCCAACGTGATGGGCATCTTCTAGAGGGCGGTCGATCAGGAGGCGCTGACCGACTTGACGGGAGCCTTTGAAACACTGGCGCAGAACAGGTGCGGACCAAACGCAGCAAGGGAGGTGCGAGGTCGGCCACCGCCGAACGAAAACGAGCGTTGCGTGGGTCGAGTTCGGTGTCGGATTGGGCCCAGCCCTGTTGTCAACGGACCGGAGACCGATAACGGTCGCGGCTACGGATCAGAGTTGCAGGGAGGCTAAATCGTGGCGAGTGCGCTGCGGGTGATCCTCGAGATCGGAAAGAAGCGCAAGGTCGTGGCGGGCGCCATCGACTGGTCCGGCCTCGATCGCGCTGGAAACTCGGAGGACAAGGCCCTCGAGAACCTCTTGTCGTACCTCACCCGGTACGCCGGCGTCGCCGAGCGTGCGGGCATGGTGGACGAGTTCAGCCGATCGAACTTGCTCGAGGTGATCGAGCGCGTGCCCGGCTCGAGCTCGACCGACTTCTGGGGCATCGCCCACGTCCCGTCCCAGACCGAGAGCGAGGTGCTCTCGGCCGAGGAACTCGAGCGCAGGCTCGACCTGCTGCGCGCCTGTTGGGCGTACTTCGACGACTGCGCGACCTCGGTCTCAGACGAGCTGGCCCCGAGTGGACGCGGCGGTGGGCGCACACGCGACCAGATCATCCGCCACACTTACGGCACGGAGCCCGAAAACTTCTCACGGAAGGTCGAGGTGCGCACACCGCTCGAGATGGTGCTCACGCCGGAGGGCCTTGCGATCCATCGGCAGGAGTACCTCGCGGCCATCCGGGCTTACAACGCCGAGGGCAAGGGGGCAAGGACCTGGCCGATCCAGTTCCTCATCCGGCGCACCGCCCACCACGTCATGGATCACGCCTGGGAGATGGAGGAACGAGACCTCTCCCCCCGGTAGTCGGTCGCTACCGTTCAACGCTTCGGGTACGACCCGTTGCCTCGCCGTAGGCCCAAAGGTCGATCTCCGGAGGCTCGACGCCGAGACTCGTTAACGCCGTGCAGATCTGGCTCCGATGGTCGGTGCCGTGCTGGATGGTCTGGGCGAGCCGCAATCCGACCGGCGAGTGAAAGTCCCAGCCTTCGCCGTGCTCCACGAGGTCGGCGTCGGGGTCCGGGTCGCCCGCGAGCACCGACATCCAGGCCGCGCCGTTGGCCACTGTCGCCGCTCGCAGCTCGGGAATGCCCCCCGGTCCGTCCTCACGCAACGGGTTCTCCCAGTCCCGGAAGAAGGTCAGGTACCAGCCGTCCGAGCCGACCATGTGCCGCAAGGTCTCGATGATCGAGCCGTACGTGCCCGGTGCCGGCTCCCGGAGCTGCTCGTGGCAGAGCGCCGCGCAGGCATCGATCAGCCGCTCGGTCGCCCAGATGTGATGGGCCATCGCGTCATCGAGCAGCGTCGTCAGCGGGCGGCCTCGCCGGCCTTGGTGGCGACGTCGCCGATGATCTTGGCCAGCTCGGCTGGCTTCGACCACATCGGCCAGTGGCTCGTCGGCAGGTCGACCCAGGAGAGGTTCCGCAGCTCAGGGATCCCGGCTAGGAAAGCCCAATCCGGGTGCTCCGTGGCGTACTTCTGGTAATCCGCGGAGCTGTAGCCCGTCGCGATGACCGTCGAGGGGATGTCTCGTCGGGCGTCGTTCGTGAACTCGTAGCCCTCGCGCAGCATCGCGCCGGGGACCGGCACGGCGCGCTCGCGGAACGTCGCCAGCTGCTCCTCGCTCAGCCCGTCGAGGTTCTCCTCTTCGGCCACCGAGGCCCACTCGAGCGGCTTCTCGGCGTCCTTGAAGTCCGGATCAAGCGGCGGCTTCCCCGGCGCGGTATCGACGTACACCATGTGCGCGATCCGATCCGGGACGATGTCGCTCGCCGCATAGCCGGAGAACCCGGTGGCGCTGTGGACTGCGAGCACAGCCGGGGCCTTCCCCGCCCGCAGGGCGTCGACGATCGCATCGACGTGGTCCCTGAAGGTGATCGAGGACCGGTCGGTGTCCTTCGAGTCCATCCCCGGCAGCGTCAGCGCCGTGACGTCGTGGCCATCCTTCCGGAGCGTGTCGGCGACCTCGTCCCAGGCCCACGCGCCGAGCCAGAACCCGGGGACCAGGATGATCGGTGCGGCGGTCGTTCGTTCCTCAGCCATGTCGTGCTCCGTGTCTTGCGGCTCGCGTACCTAGCCTAGAAGTGATCCGCATCACGACCCACCCCGGCAGCGGATACGCGACCTCGGTGAACTCAGCGGCCGCGAACTCGCTGCAGGAACCGACGCCGACCGCATTCGGTTCACTGACCGGATGCCTGCCTCTACGGGGACACGATCGTCGAGACGTCATCCACGATTCCTGCGCAAATCAACACCAGCCTCACTCCGATGAAAAACCGTTTAGGGCCTGCGAGCCGGCCATCGGCGATCCAAACGCGACAGATTTGGGCGATGCCGGTCACCATGACGATTAAGCACGGGGGCGTCACCGATGATGGCCGGAATCAGTCTTTGGCCCACCATGTCCCTATTCATCTCGCAGCCAGACAGAAATGCTGCTCGGCTGCACAGTCTGGACGACCAGAGAATGAAGGTCGCCCGCAGATCGGTCAGATCGATCTGATCGTGAGGCCGGCTGGTAAAGGATGCGAGCGTCTGCTCGGCGTCATAACCGGAGCGATTGAAGCGACGGTCGACTATGACTTGGACCCGTCGACGGAGCGGATTGGAGGCAGCCGTGGCAAGGGTCGAAACTCCACCGCCAACTGGCCCTCTACCGGCAGGACCAATCGCGTGAGGAACACGGACCCGAGATAGACCAGGACCAGCAGCCCAGTGACCAACCCGTAACTGACGGTGCGGGAGACAATCCGATCGATCTCGAATAGTCGGTAGCGGAGGACCGCCACGGCGATGGCGAAGGGCAAAGTCACGAGGCCGATCAGCAACACGACCTCTCCCACGAGTTCCCAGATGCCACTCTCGGCGAAGCCGACCGTCGCCCAGATGCCTTGCGTCAGCACCAGGGTGCCAGCTACCGCCAGCCACTTGATCTGGAGGCGCTCGATTCTGTCGCCTCGGCGCCAGCGAACCCCCATTGACACCAGTGCCACGCCCATACCAACCAGCAGCAGGCCGATCCCCACGAAGATGAGCGGCTCCAGCGGCAGGGCATCCTCGACCTGGTCAAGAAACAGCAGCTCACGACCCAGATAGCGATATTCCATGAGCTGAATGGTGTCGGTCAATGTCGCTATAACCGCCAACCCCGGGAGAGCCGCTCCCAACGCCCATCTGCGTGACAGAAAACGACCCGTCGGATAGACGAGCAGCAGCAGAGGCAAAACCGCAAAGGGAATCGCCCAGATCGTCTGGGTGAGGAACCCCGATTACGGGATGTGCGCGTCAACCGCGCCGCCTGAAACCCAATCCTTGCCGAAGGACGGCTCGATGCCGGCATCCAGGTCGCCATCAGGAATAACCCCGACCCGGCAAGGGCCGACGCCGACCACCCGCCGCATAGACGAAATCGAACGCCGTTTCTTCGACTACAAGGCTCGCGGCATTCCGTTCGGCCCCGACGACGGCACCATCGCGCCATGGGCGGCGGTCGCATCGCTTCCTTTCGCGCCGGAGATTGTCATACCGACACTCAGGCATTTCACCGAGTCGTATCCTCAACTGAGAGGCGAGTACGGCCTGATGTGCAGTCTCAACCACACCTTCGGCAACGGGTCGGGGGACACGGACGGTTGGCACTCGGTACACCACTACGGACTCGATCAGGGGCCGATCATCCTGATGATCGAGAACTACCGATCAGGGTCCATCTGGCGATGGATGAAGCAGTGTCCATATCTCATCAAGGGGCTGCGAAGCGCCGGTTTTGCGAACGGCTGGTTGTCAACGCTCAGCTGAGCTTTCGTCCTCTGGAACACAGCAGGGTGCGGAGACGACCGATCCTGCAGGATCATCCGTAGCCGCTATTCACAAACTCCTCGAGCGTCGCATCGTCAACACGATTGGAAAGGAGACGATCGATGGCGGTAGAGGTCATCGATTCTGCGGTACCGTCGAGCGGCCCGGGCTGTGTCGAGTGCTTAGCTTCATGGTCGATCTGAAAGTGGATGCGGGCTCGCTGCTCTTCCCGGACTGACCGACCCGCGCGAGTAAGGCACCGCAAGATCTTCTGATGACTCGCTCGCGTGGTGTGCTGATCAGGACGCGATTTGGACGGGTTCCCGAATCCGTTTCAGGAGCTGGCCGCACTCTGCGTCAGCGGGGATCCGCTCTGCGAAGCCCCTAGCGGAGACGTCTTGCTGGATTTTCTCTGGGTACCTGGGGGCGGGAATCATCGTCCTACCGCGGCCTAAAGCGTATCAAGGCGAATGCGGCGCCAATGCCTGCCTGGGTGCGGGTCCTCCTGATCACAGGCGACACCGCGGACCTGCCCGCAGCGCCTGCGATCTCCCGCTAATGATCCCCGGTTGCCCGCCTGACCGGAGCCGACCTCGAAGATTCGACGAAGAGGCTCCTGAAACCGGCGCGCGAAGTCTCGGCCGCCCCGCTGTCGCCGGAGCACCAACTCGGAGATTTCCACTTGGCCGGCTGCTCAGATTCGGGGTTCCACCGCCACCTCGGTCAGGTCCTTGGTCGCTGGCCCCTCAATGACGTGCCCGTCGAGTGTGTACCTT
>Ga0136635_10000062_pt1 | contig 22721 bp, 31 predicted proteins | sample AntDrymeUQ852106_2_FD_105495 | JGI IMG/M metagenome (GOLD analysis project Ga0136635, IMG submission 105495) | Polar desert sand microbial communities from Dry Valleys, Antarctica - metaG UQ85 (21.06) | ecosystem: Environmental > Terrestrial > Soil > Desert | place: Antarctica: Dry Valley... | reverse complement strand
CCGGTACAGCATCCCGTCGACTCCGACACCTTGAAGGCGGTACTGGTATTCGGTGTTCGGCTCGAGCCCGGTCATCACCGCCTGGTGGTCGCTATGACCGCCAATGCCCATGTTGCGGTCGGTCGCGATCGACCCCGACGGACTGTCGGGTCCGTATGCGACCGCACAGACGGCATCGATGGTCGTGGTCACCCTGAGTGTGGCGGCGGTGCCGCCCGGGTCGAACTCGATGACCGGATCGGTCTCGACGATCTCCGAGAAAGGGCGGACCCCGGTCTCGGCGTCACCCGAGGAGCAGGCGGCGACAGCGACGAGGAAGGCGAGCCAGACCATATGGTGACGCACAACAATCGAGACTATCGGCCAGTCTTTCGCTACGGCCCCTGTTGGACAGGACAGTTAGGTGAGACGGCCGCGGGGGGCGTACATGATGACGGTGACGCCGATCAGGCAGATGGCAGCGCCGATGAGGTCGTAGCGGTCGGGTCGAAATCCGTCGAAGATGACACCCCAGGCGAGGGAGCCGGCGACGAATACTCCTCCGTAGGCGGCGAGGATCCGACCGAAATGCGGGCTGGGTTGGAACGTGGCGAAGAATCCGTACAACCCGAGTGCGACCACACCGGCCAGGACGAAGAGGAGCCCACGTCGTTGGCGGACTCCTTGCCACACCAGGTAGGCGCCGCCGATCTCGGCTACTGCGGCGACTATGAAGAGGCTGATGGATCTGATCACGGTCATGTTTGGACTGTAGGAAACGGCGCCACCGGCGGCGATGCCAAGCCATCCTGTGCGTCCGCTATGTGGTATCCAGGGTCATCTGTCATGGGGCGAAAGATGACCCTGCCAAGTAGCGCAGAATCACGCCGACCGAAGCCCACCGACTCTCTCAGCGGCGTCCGGGATCCGCCGGCATTAGGCGTGCTTCGACCTCCGCTTAAAGACCACAGAGCGTGGCGGCGTTCGTAACACCGTTCGAGCGGTGCATTAGTGGGAGGGCTGCAGCCAGACTGAAGCCCAACGACCTGACACAGGCCGACATTGTGCGGTACGCGTTAGCAGCGGTTCCGCGTTGCCTTGATACAGAGCAACGCTAATTGGCCACCACCAACTTTATCGGAGTCCCACTCGACGGGCTCATAACCCGAAGGTCGCGGGTTCAATTCCGCCCCCGCTACGACCGGAAAACCCTCGCAGCCGGAGGCTGTCGCATGAATCCGCGAAATCCGCGGGCGGCGGCCTTGGGCTTGTGATCATAGGTTGCTGGTGAATGTGCGTGCTGTGGAGCGGGATCAGCAGTGGCTGATGCGCCGTCGCTTCGAGACTGGCTTCCTCCAGGTCATCTGGCCTGGTTCATTCTGGATGTGGTCGCCGAGTTGGACTTGTCGGGGTTCTACCGGTGGATGCGTTCTGATGGCCGGGGTGGCGCCTCCTACGATCCGGGGCTGATGGTGGGGGTGCTGTTCTACGCCTATTGCGTTGGTGAACGTTCGTCCCGGCGGATCGAGCGACGCCTGACAGAGGATGTGGCGTTCCGGGTGGTCGCCGCCAACCAGTGCCCGGATCACGCCACCCTGGCCCGGTTCCGTCGCACCCACCAGGACGCCGTCGCCGGGCTGTTCGCCCAGGTGTTGGGATTGTGCGCCGCCGAGGGTCTGATCTCTTCGGGGGTGGTGGCGATCGACGGCACCAGGATCGAAGCCAACGCCTCGGAGTCTCAGACCAGGACCCGCCGTCAGATCGCTGACGAGTTGTTGGCCGAGGCGGAAGCGACCGACGCCGCCGAGGATGAGGCCTTGGGGGATCGGCGGGGTGATGAGCTCCCGGAGCGGTGGGTCGACAGCCGTGAGCGGAGTGCACGGCTTCGGGAGGCGTTACGCCAGTTGGACGCCGACGGGCCCTCCGACCCGGAGACACATCGGGCTGCCCGGGAGGCGAAGGAGGCAGAGCTTGGTCACAAGTTGGCGGGCCGTAAACCCGACCCGGATGCCCGTTGGGGCAAGAAAGCCAAGTTCCGCAAGGTCAACACGACCGATCCGGACAGCCGGATCATCAAAGACGGCCGCCGGTATGTGCAGGGATACAACGCCCAAGCCGCCGTCACCGAAGACCAAGTAATCGTGGCGGCCGAGGTCGTCAACGACACCACCCAGCTCTTCAACGACAGGCTCCAAGAATGGGAGGACTTCTACAACTACAACCGACCCCACGGCAGCCGCGGCGGCCAAACCCCCTACGAGAGACTAAAACTGAAGACCCAGAGCCATCTGTAAACGGCCACCGTCAGTCGCATAGCTACGTCAAAACGCTTTGCATAAGCATGCTCCACCCATGATCTGTTAAAGGGTCAACGCCCAGTCGGGCGGTGACTCGCGATCAGTAGGGCAAGTCATTCGCGCTGTTCCGGAATGCGTCTGCCGCTGATCTCCGTAGGTCGGAGGCGGACCCAGGTAGTCGGTTGCTGGCGGGGGACCCAATCTTCAAGGCCTAATTCCTCTAATTTCCGGGTTTCCATCGGGTCGTGGACCGTTTCGGCTCGACTTCGGGCGATCACACTCCATCCAACACGCTGGACTGCGTCCCAGGCATCAACCTCGAACGTCACCGCAGCTGCGATCCAAACCGCGTCCATTTTCTCGCCGACCGCGGTCCGGAAGACAATCGCTCCGTCGACGAATCGGAACAGCACTGGGAACATCATCGGCTCGCCCGCCACAATGACGCCGACGCGGCCAATGGGGGTGCTCGAGAGACGCTGTTCGCATTCCTCTTTGTTAAGGACGACCATCCCGCGGCGGTCGGTAGGGACTGAGAAACTCATGTCTAGTTTCCTTTCTCAGGCGTTTGAGCCACCGTCTGCTCAGGTTGTGCGGACGGCGACATCGCGGATGCCGAGCCCGATCATGACGAAGAGAACTCCGATCAGAATTGCCATGCCAGCCACACCGAAAGCCACAACTGAGGTGAACAACGAGGCCTGCAGGAATGCCGCACTCTGTGCGACCTGTCGCAGCGGATCTTCGCGATCGAGTTCGGCGTAGCGGAGACCACCTGTCGCATCGAGGGCGTGGGTATCGATGACTTGTGCCTCGCAGTAGGCGCTGAAGGGGCCATCTACTTCATCGCGGGCCAGGCACGATGCGTCCCCTGAGACTGTGATCCTCTGGTCGGCCAGCGTCCGGCTCACGACGATCCATGTGACGCTTCCCCCGATGATCAGCAATGTCCCTATCAGTACGGAAAAGATGTAGGCGATCCTTCTCATTAGTGTCCTTTCGCTAGAACTCAAATCACCGAAGTACAGATGCTCCGAACTCAGTGTCTTAGGAAAGGCGATGGCTTCCTAGGGCCATTTCGCCCTAGGAAGGGTGCCGTTTGGCTCTAAACGTCGAGGATGACAACAGTCCAGAACTGCTTGCTCTTCGCTGCTAGCTGATGACCGAGGAGGATGGGTGCCGTCACTCAGGCTTTGCCACGTCGCCAGCGCAGGCTTCTCAGGGGAGGTCGCCGTAGGGGGGCTTTCTAAATGGGGTACAGTCCCGCCGCGAATCTGTGGGCGTTGATGCCTGGAAGCCGGCCACCGTGATGAACCTGGACCGGGCTGCTCGTGTTTTCGGTCACCCCTGGCGAGCCGATGGTGCGACTGTGGCACGCCTCTAGGGCTCGAGATCGCCGGGTTCACGTCAGTTGCCGGCTTTGTCACATGAAGCTTGAAGGCCCGGTTGACCGGGCCTTCAAGCGCTCTGAGTGGTCGGTTTCGGTTAGGCGATCAGGGCTTTGCGCAGGGAGAGGAATGTGACTCCCGAGGCGATCATGGTGATTCCGACCACTAGGGCAAACGCTGACAGTGCGTAGGCCAGCAGTCCGACGTTGAGGGCTGTGATGAGGCTGGTGGCTGTGATCCAGCTGGCCCGGGCGGCGTTGGCCACCATGACCGGTTCTCCGTCTTCGCCGATGACCGGGTTGCCGGCTTCGTCGAGTGAGGGGATCTGGCGTGGCATCTCCGAGTAGCGGAGGCCTTCAGTCGAGTCCAACTGATGGTGCTCGATGATGTCGGCCTGGGCCCACACGCTGAGAGGGCCTCGCAGAGGAACTTCCGGGAAGGCGGCGTCGTCGGGGGTGGTGATGTTCTCAGCGGCGGCCTGGTTCCAGGTGTAAACGGCTCCGAAGACCCCTCCGGCGAACGATCCGATACCCACCACCAGGGTGAGGATCCCGACGATGACCAGGAGACGACGACGGGCCACACCGGTCCGCTCGAACGTCTGGGGGCCTTTTCTATCAAGTACTACTGCCATGGTGGTGTCCTCCTTGTGAACACTGCTTCGAAAATGGACAACCACAGTGTCTCCAAACCCGATCCCCCCCGGTAGGGCCGAACAGACGCACCCAACGGGACTACCGGCCCTATTCGGTCGAAGTCGGACCGTGGAAGCTTGAGGGCGTGCCCAAAGCAGGAACTAAGTTGACAGACTCGTCCAAGGTGTTCGACCGCGTCACGGTGATGGTTTCGGCCATCGGCATTCTCCTAATGACGGCGGTACTCATCCTCGTTGTCCGAGGGCCATCAACCGCTGGCGCTGCTGTCGACGGCACGATTGCCGAGATCGAGCTCTTCGAGTTCGCCATCACCGGTGACCTGTCGGTTCCCGAAGGCGCATCACGCTCCGTGTCACCAATATCGGCACCATCCGCTCACAATTTGACACTTGTCGGTGGACCGAGCACGCCCGATCTCAACGCCGGTGAAAGTGCCACGCTCAATCTGGGTGACATGGTCGCGGGGCAGTATCAACTGATATGCGCAATCCCGGGTCACGAATCGTCGGGAATGACTGCCATGCTGGCGGTCGGCGACGTCGCCGCGACCGATCCCCACGCCGGGAATACCGCCACCGACTACGCAGCCATGGACGTGGCGATGACTGAGAGCATCCTGGCTTTTCCAGCCTCGACCGAAGGTGTCGGCAATCAGCCGCTGGAACCGGTCATCCTCGTTGATAGGACCAAGCAGTACGACGTCACGATCGGCATCACTCCCTGGGAGGTCGAGGCGGGACGCTTCGTTGATGCGTGGACCTACAACGGATCAGGTCCCCGGGCCGGCCATCAGGGTCGATGACGGTGATCGGGTAGCCGTCACGTTTCACAACGAGCTCCCGATGGGCACCGACGTCCATTTTCACGGGGTAAGACTCGAGAACCAGATGGATGGAGTGGCGCCGTTGACCCAACCACTCATTGAGCCGGGTGACAGCTTCACCTACACCTTCGTTGCCGTGGGACCCGCGGTGTCGATGTACCACGCCCATCACCATGGTCAGCTCCAGGTTCCCAATGGGCTCTTCGGGACCATCATCATCGGTGATACCCCCGTACCTGCGGGCCGGACCATCGGTGGGATCGAGGTTCCGGAAGATCTTGAGACTGTGACCGAGATCCCGATGGTCCTCAACGACGCCGGGGTGATCGGCTACTCGCTGAACGGCAAGTTCTTCCCGGCAACAGAGCCACTGGTGGTCGGGCTCGACGATTGGTTCGTCGTCCACTACTACAACGAAGGCCTTCAGATTCACCCCATGCACCTCCATGGGTTCCCCCAGCTGGTGTTCTCGAAGGACGGGTACCCGCTCGACGAGCCCTATTGGGTCGACACTCTGAATGTCGCTCCGGGCGAGCGGTATTCGATTCTGGTTCACGCTGATGCTGCTGGCTCCTGGGTGTGGCATTGCCACATGCTCAACCACGTTGAAAGCGACGAGGGGATGTTCGGGATGGTCACCGCGGTCAGCGTGGAGGGGGAGTGATGCTTGTGTATTACTTCGGTCATGTGAAAGGGAGTCTGGGGCAGGTTGCTGCTGCGATCAGTGGGGCGGAGGGGGACGTGTCGGTGTGGGCCAGGTTGGCTTATCGGAAGGGTGAGGAGTTGCGGACCCGTATCGAGCCCGGGTCGTTGATTCCGGCTAAGGAGGTTGAGATCGTTTTGGGGCAGCCTGTTGGTAGGTCGGGTTCGGTCATTATTCCGATGGATTGGAGGGCGACTGGGCCTGGGGCTATGTTCCCCAAAATGAGCGCTGATCTGGTGTTGCAGCCGCTCGGGCCTGGTTTGGTGGAGGTGGTCTTTCGAGGTTCTTATGAACCGCCGCTCAAAGTGTTGGGGCGGTTTCTCGATCGGGCTTTGCTGCATCGTGTGGCCGAGGCCAGCGCTAAGGCGTTTCTGGATCAGTTGTGCCGGGCGGTTGAGGAGTCGATCGCCTCAGATGGGGAGGAGGACCCGGACGGTGGTTCCGCGTCCGGGGCGGCTGTGGATAGTGGTGTCCCCTCCGGCCTTTTCGGCTCGGCTCCGTAGGCTTGATAATCCCAACCCGGCTTCGACTGTTCCAGGGTCGAAGCCTTTCCCTTTGTCGGTGATGGTCAGTATCAGGAAACCGGCTCCGTTGTCGGCGGTGATGTCAACGGTGGGGCTGTCGGAGTGACGGAGGGCGTTGCTGGTTGCCTCGCGGACGATTTGTGAGGCGACGTCGATGACGTCGCCGGGGATCTGTCCTAGGTCGGGGCTGATGGCGATCCGGGTTTGGATTCCGTACGGTTCGGCCAGTTGCTGAACGAGGCGGGTAAGTTCGGTGGCGATGTCGCGGTCGTGCCATACCGGGGGTTTCAGGTCGAAGATGAATCGTCTCAGCTCGGTGATGGCAGAGTCGAGGCGTTCGACCGCTTCTTCCATGTCGTGACGGTCGCGGGCATCGTCCATTCTCGAGGCGAGTCCCTGGAGGACGAGACCGACGGCGAAGAGATTCTGGATGATGGCGTCGTGGAGGTCGCGGGCTATCCGTTCGCGGTCTTCGACCACTGCCAGCCGCCGCAACTTCTGTTGGAGTCTGACGTTGGCTACCGCTGACCCGGCGATAGAGGCGAGCGCTTCGACGAGTTGTTCGTCGGCCTCGGTGAAGCCGCCGGCTTTTTCGGTGAGGTAGAGGTTACCGAAGACCCGGTCGCCGGCCCTGACCGGCACGCCGAGGAAGGCGGTCATGGGAGGGTGGTTGGGGGGGAAGCCGCTCGAATCAGGGTGGTCCTGGATACGGTCGAGACGGATCGTCTTGGCTTCGATGATGAGGGTGCCGAGAACGCCACGCCCGGTCGGAAGAGGCCCGATCGCCTCGGCCAGTTCCGTGGGGATCCCGACGTGAATGAATTCGATGAGGGTGCCTTGCTCACCGATGACCCCAAGGGCCGCATACTTCGCCCCAGTGGTCTCACGCGCCGTTTCGGCCGTCGCTGTGAGCAGCTCGGACAGGTCAGCGGTAGCGGTGACAGCGGCAGCACCCGCAACCAATGCTGTCAGCCTTTTGGAGGTGACTTCAGCCAGGCACGGAACGGTAGTGAGTCGGTTCATCGCAGGCTTTGCCGGTATCGTCTGCGAGAGTGAGGAGAGCATGAGAATTCTGTTGGTCGACGACCACGAAATCGTCCGCAAGGGCCTCCGGTCCCTTCTCGATGCCGAGCCAGACCTCGAGGTGGTCGGGGAGGCAGGCAGCGTCGCCGATGCCCTCCGCCGTGTCGGTTTCGACTCCCCCGACGTCGTCGTCCTCGACGTTCGCCTCCCTGACGGGTCTGGCGTCGAGGCTTGCCGTGATATTCGTTCGGCGTTTCCCGACGTCAAGGTCTTAATGCTGACGTCGTTCGCCGACGAGGAGGCGTTGATGTCGGCCATCCTGGCCGGAGCATCGGGCTACCTCCTCAAACGGATCGACTCGGCAGCCCTGCTCGACAGCCTTCGGCGGATAGGTCAGGGGGAGTCCTTGATCGATCAGGAGATGGTGTCGAAGCTTTTCTCTGCGCTCCGGGGAAGTGGCCGGTCCTCGGATCCGCTGCTCGACAAACTCTCCGAACAAGAGCGTCGGGTCCTCGATCTGATCGCCGAGGGAAAGACCAACCGCCAAATCTCGGAAGAGATGTTCCTCGCCGAGAAGACAGTGAAGAATTACGTGTCGAACCTGCTCACCAAACTCGGGATGAGCCGACGCAGCGAAGCCGCCGCTTACGCCGCCCGCGCCACCGCCCCCAAGCCCGATACTGACCGCGAGGACTGGAGCTAACGCGTCATGAGGCGGTGGTAGTTCCTTCGACGTGGCGGATCGCCGCGGCAAGAGCGCCGACCTGGTCTCTCACCTTCTGGCGCCGAGCCCATCCCGCCACTGTCAAGCCAGACGGTGCACCCAGGCTCCACCCGGTGCGTCCCGTCGTGAGTGGCGGACACCTCTTGCTGTTTATGGAGCCCGCTTCACCTAAAGGGGGCGATCTGAAACGCGACGGCCGATATGTTTGCACAGCACAGCAACCGGCGGCCAGCCCTGGGACCTGAGGGAGTTCTTCGTCGAAGGAACGGCCCGATCGCCGACCGACCCCGGCGCGCGCAACACTGCCAACGGCGGCAGCGCCTTCCCCCGCGACGACCATTTCGCGCTGTTCGAACTCGGCATCAGCGCTACCTTCTCCACCGTCTACGGGTCGGACGGTCAAGGTCGCAACCGCCATCGCCACGCTGGCATATCGTGTTGACGAGATTCCTAGATTGTTCGGTTCGGGTTTTGTGGTGCCATCGGCGGAGCGACGACGGATCATGGGAGTGTCGTATCTGTCCCAGAAGTGGGAGGGGAGGGTTTCCGATCAGCAATCCGCCCTGCTGCGAGCGTTCGTTGGGGCACTGTTGCTCACCTTTTTTGTCGGAGGGTTCATTTAGGATTTGCACGAGGAGAGTGGATTGAGCGACAAACCCCGCAGAAGATCAAGAATCGGGAGCGGAGCGGGTGGGAGAACCATCGGCCGATCCGCTACGTATTGTCGACTGCGGTCGGCGCGCCTCCGGCCGAGACAGGAATGACTCCGATGAAGCCACGTTCAGTTCTTTTCGCTGCCCTGCTCATAACTATCGCCGCCTTGCCAGCGCAAGCGGGGTTCCCGGGGAGCAACGGCAAGATCGCTTTCGTCAGCGACCGGGACGGGAATCAGGAGATCTACACCATGAACCCGGATGGGAGCGGTCAGCTCAACATCACCAATAACCCGGCCAACGATTACGACCCTGCCTGGTCGCCGGACGGAACCAGGATCGCATTCACGAGCGAACGCGATAACGGCCGGGAGATCTATGTGATGAACGGCGATGGGAGCGGCGTGACCAGGCTGACCAACGACCCGGCACTCGATTGGACCCCGGCGTGGTCGCCCGACGGCACCAAGATCGTCTTCACGAGCTTCCGAGCCGGAGGTGGAGAGATCTTTGTGATGAACGCCGACGGATCCGGGGTCGTCCAGCTGACGCACAACACCACCTACGATCGCCATCCGAAGTGGTCCCCGAACGGGGCGAAGATCGCGTTCGAGTCACAGCCCTCCTACAGCGACTGGGAGATCATGGTCATGAACGCCGATGGGTCCGGCGCGACGCAGCTCACGAACAACAGCAACCTGGACTTCGAGCCCGACTGGTCGCCCGATTCCACGAAGATCGTATGGCGGACCGGCCAGTTCGGCGACTCCGGAGAGGTCGCGGTCATGAACGCCGACGGCACCGGCGTGGTGAACCTCACCAACGCCCCGCTGGTTTACGATCTACAGCCGTCGTGGGCGCCCGATGGCACCCGCATCGCCTACGCCAGTGTCGAAGGCTCTGACACTGACATCCGTCTAATGAACGCGGACGGCACCGGCAAGGTCACGATTACGACCAGCTCCGGCCAGGACTACGACCCCGACTGGGGCCCGACCTCGGGTCCACCGCCTTCGACTTTTGCGCTCACGGTCACCAAGTCCGGGCAGGGCTCTGTAAGCAGCGCCCCGTCCGGAATCAAGTGCGGCCGTGATTGTTCCGAGAGCTATGCGGCCGGAACGGCAGTGGTGCTCACCGCCAAGGCAGGACGCGGTTACAGCTTCACCGGATGGAGTGATGCTTGCAGTGGAACTGGCACTTGCACCGTGACCATGAACGCAGCCAAGACGGTAACGGCAACCTTCTCTACGGGCTGAAGTCGGCATCTTTAGGGGGCGCTGGTGCGGGCGTTGGGACTCGAACCCAATCCCAAGGCAAACGAGCCTGACCTCCACTGATCACCCTTCATGCTGACACGGCAATTTCCGTGCGGAAAAGTGCAGACTCACAGCCTGATCTGATGTAGGCAGGAAGAGCCTTGCTCCCTTGATCGCGATGAGCGCTCGTGGGCCTGCGCTGGCCGCCGCGTCGATTCTGGGGTTGGTGGTGGGCGGCGTCGTTCTGCTACTCGTTTTAAGTCTGGGGGCAACGATTCCGTCCGGACATCGTCCAACAGATGCTCCTCGGAGGGGTGTTCGGCGTTTACGGCGTGGTAGGCGCGCTCATCGTCTCGCAACGCCCCGGCAATCGGGTTGGCTGGCTCTTTTCAGCGATTGTAGGCCGTCGACATCGAGGTGAAGATCATCGTGCTGCCTCAGAATTGCTCCGGCAGGTTGCCGGGGTCGGAGGGCGGATGGCCAAGGATCTTGATCGGCTGCTGGCCATCAAAGACAAGACCAGCTATCAGAGTGGCTTCCTCGCACGAGCCGATGCCCGCAAGGCAGTTGGACGGGCTCGCCGAATGATTGAGGCAGGCACCAACCTGCTCGAGACCGGGAGCTGAACTATGGCCGAATGTGGTCAGAGCGACCACCGGCCCAAAGCGGTCAGCACTCGCAGAAGGCGTTTGGCGACGAAAAAGGTAATGCTGACGGGATGTTCAGCTTCGGGTGCGGGCGGTGGGACTCGAACCCACAGTGGGCGAACCCACCAGATCCTAAGGCGGCTGTTAGTCGTGTCCCCTGGTGGCCGGTGCTGTCGAATGGCGTGTTCCGGTACGGGCTTTTGGTTGTCGAGGATCCCTTTTGTGTCCTCCCGTTGTCGCTGATATCCGCGTTCGCGTGAGCAATCGTGTTAGCAAATATTCACGGCTCGATCCGGATGGAATCGAGGATTGCTCTCATCTCGGCGATGTCTTGTGAAGGAGACTCGGGAAACCAGTTGGCCTGAATCATCAGGCGAGGGGTGTCGACATCGAGGATCCAGAACTCTTCAATCTGGCCTGGGCTGCTGTAGCCGTAGAAGACGGGACCGAGGCCGGGGCGAACCAGCTCTTGAGCTCGCCGAACTCGCAGTCGGTGAAGTATCCCTCGCCGGCGCGGATTTCGTACGGTATCAAGATTCACCGTCTCCAAGAGGAATTGGGAATCAGCGCGAAGCAACTCTCCCGGAAACAGCGCAAGGAAGGCAACCTCACGAAGGAGGAGTTCGACCGCATCAATCGCAAGGCCGACAAGGTTCTCAAGAAAGCGGAGCAATAACTCGGCAAGCCGGTGCCTCTAACCAATTCTGTGGTCGGGTTGGGGGATGGCGTGGCGTGGGTCACCGGTTGGCGGACCAGGCAACGGGCCGACGTTCGGTGGCTAACCTCGGTGGCGGTACTTGTCGAGGCAGCACCTCGGTAGGGTTGCGTGCAATTCGTCAGAGAGGACTCGCCGGGCAAGGCCCAGTTTTGAAAGAAGGAGACTTCATGAAGGCAGTTGACGAAATCCTTTCGCAGATCCCGATAGGGCAGCTGGCCGAACAGCTCGGGGTCGACGAGACCGCCGCCGAGCAGGCAGCCCGTCAGGCTCTGCCCGCTTTGCTAGGTGGAATGCAGGCCAACGCCGCCGACCCTCAGGGGGCGGCTTCGTTGGAACGAGCGCTCGGCCAGCACCTGAGGACTTCCCCCGGCGGCGTTGACCTGAGGAATGTCGACACGACCGATGGCGATCAGATCGTCGGCCACATCTTCGGCGACAACCGCGAGCAGGTGGTCAACCGTCTCGGTGCTCGGGGTGCGGGTGAAGGGTTGATGGGGAAGCTTCTCCCGATGTTGGCTCCGCTGGTGCTGTCCTGGCTGGCTGGCAAGTTCCTTGGTGGAGGGCAAAAGACTCCTGCTGGTGGAGCTACGACGACGTCGTCAGGCGGTGGCTTGGAGGATCTCCTGCCGGGTGCCGGTGGCGGCGCCTCCGGGGGTGGAGGTCTCGGTGATCTGTTGGGGGGCATTCTCGGCGGGGGCGGGAGCACGTCCGGAACCCAAGCTGGCCAGGACTCAATCACCGACATTCTCGAAGGTTTGCTAGGCGGCGGCCGCCGCTGACCACTCGGTTGTGAACGCCACGCCGGTTTGTACAGGCGGGTCAACCGATGGAGGGCACGCACCTGAAGCAACTTAAGGAGTTCCCCTCCGGATCGTACGCCGGCCTGGTCGCTGACGATCTAGGCCGAGTCGACGACCGACCACCGCTCGTGTTGCTTCACGGGACAACCTTCGACAGGCAAATGTGGCGCCCTGCACTAATCGAACTTGAGACGATCGATCCTGGGAGGCGGGCGCTGGCTCTCGATCTTCCAGGCCACGGACAATCACCGGATTTGCCGTCTTATACCATCCCGGCGCTCGTCGAACGGATCCATGAGGCGGTCACCGAGGCTTGCCTGAAAGATCCGGTCGTCGTTGGGCATTCGGGCGCGGCCGGGACCGCCACCGTGTATGCGACGCAGCATTCGACCCGAGGTGTCGTTTCCGTCGAAGGAACGTTGCGAGTTGGGGGATTCGCCGCCATGGTGCAATCGCTCGAACCTGTGCTTCGGGGGACCGGCTTCGACGAGGCGTGGGGCCGGATATCTGCTGGCGCGTTCCGGCTCGACCAGGTCGCCCCAGAAGTTCGGGACGTCGTCCTCGCTATGACCAATCCGCGCCAAGAGATTGTTCTCGGATACTGGCAGGACCTGTTCGACCGGACCCCATAGAGCTTGACGCGATGATTGACGGAGCCGCGGCAGCGATCAGAGAAACCCGCGTGCCGTACTTGGCGATCATGGGCGAGGAGCTGTCGCCCGAGGACGCCGCCTGGATGAGAAAAAATGTTCCCCACGCCCAAACAGAGGTGTGGCCACGCAGCGGTCACTTCCCGCACATGGCGCACCCAAGACGCTTCGCCGAACTCCTCGCCAAAACCCGCAAGTGGGCGCCCTGGGGCGGCCCCGGGGACGAGACGTCTACGTCGGGCTAAGTGCGGGCGGTGGGACTCGAACCCACAGTGGGCGAACCCACCAGATCCTAAGTCTGGCGCCTGTGCCAATTCGGCTACGCCCGCATATGTGTGTGATCGTGGGTCGCGCGAGACTCGAACTCGCAACCAATCGGTTAAGAGCCGATTGCGCTACCAATTGCGCCAGCGACCCGAGATCACTCTACCAAGGCTGCCGGTTTCAGCTCCTTGGTCAGGACTTCGATCCAAACCATCGTGCTGTGCCACGCGTTCCCGCTTCTTCGCATCATTACGCGACACACGCCGTGTGGAAGGTGGTTCTTTCGATGACCCGTGCCCGCAGGTTTGATGAACGTTTTGTGGAACTGCGCGTCCGGCAACTCCAAGGCCTGACGCCACCATGACTGGGCGGCCGCTTCGTCGTTTCCGTGATGAAGATGTAAGGCGAGCACTAACTCGGCGTTCTGATCGTGGAATGCTCGGAGCCAGTCGATGAAGAGCCTGAGTGCTTTGGGATCAGTGTTCACCACGGAAAGGCGCTTGTTCGACTTCTCACCCTCCGCCCAATAGAGGACACACCCGGCGACCCAGAGTGAGTCGTGGAGGAGACCCTCGGCCTCCTCTGCAGCAGCAACCCTGATGGTCTCGATCTCCAAACGTCTTTTCCAGTTCGTGTCTCTTGGCACTCCCTTCTGGCTCGGGACGCGCGCTTTGATCGCAGCGATCAGCTCCTCAGTCAAACGAATTTCTTTGCACCAGCCGGCCAGGGTGCCTTTCACCACCGGTAGCACCGCCATGATCTCGCTGTAGGTCCAGCCGTCGCGGCGGAGCTTGCGACCGAGCTCAGCACGCTCCCAGCGGGTGAGTCGGTCCCAACGGGCTGCGGCTTCGATAGCTTCAGGGGGAGCGACCATGGGACGAACATATCGGGTGGCTGTGACAGAGATTCCCCACGTGCGAGAAGCGCGGTCCGACGACTTTGAAGCGATTCTCGCAATTGGTGATCTGGTGGCTGTTGCTCTCCTTGCGCGCGGGATCCGCTGGAACCCAAACGTCCTGACTCGCGCTCACCTTGCCGACTGGCTACGTCAAGGCGCACTTTTCGTGGCGGAGACTCGGGGTGAAGTAATCGGCTCGGTTGCAGTCTGGCGTCGAGACCCTGACGGTTGGTGGCCAGCCGGAGACCGCGCCGGATATATACGCGATCTGATGATCGCTCCCCGGCTCCGCGGTCAGGGAGTCGGGGCGAAAACTCTTCTTTGGGCGGAGAATTATTTGCGAGGCTTGGGCCACCACATGGCACGCCTCGATTGCCTCGCCTCCAACGAGCGACTCTGCCGCTACTACTCCAACATCGGTTACCAACAAGTAGGCGTCAGCGAGGTCGGGATGGCGTACTTCGAGAAGGCTCTCGGTTAGAGAGTCGGGATGGCCGGATTCGAACCGGCGACCCCCTGCTCCCAAAGCAGGTGCGCTACCAAGCTGCGCCACATCCCGGGAGAACAAGTCTAAATGATGTTGCTACGCGGCACTCAGCAGAAACTCGACGAGCGCCGCTACTTCCAAATCTGACAAGGGGAAGGTCGGCATTGCCTCGGATGACCCGGCGAATCCCGGGACCGTGAAGATTTGCGGCTGACGGATCGATTGCGCGACATAGTCGGTCGCTGACATTCCCGACACTCGCTCGCCGGCACGCTCGGAGAGACCGATCAGCGACGGCCCGATCTCCATCGAAGGTATGTTGTCTCCGATGCGGTGGCACGCACCGCAGCCAGTCGCCACGAAGAGGAGGCGCCCCGACGGCGCCTCCTCTTCGGCTACTTGCGGTTCGGAACGCAACAGCGCGATACCGAGCACCAAGGCCAAGGCTGCGGTCAGCCCCAGCCGGATGTACTCAATCCGCACGGACCGACTGGGGCCGCCTTCTGATCAGTGCGAAGATCTGTACGGCGAGCAGGCCGATCACGAGCGCAAAGGCGATCGGGAGCAGCATGCTCGTCGGCGCTGTGGCGACACCAGCTGGTGCGGCTGCGACGTCGATGGAACCCAAGTCGTGTTCCCGGAACGGCCCTTGGCTCACCTGCCAAGAGAAAGTCCCCGACTCGGGGAATGTCACCTGGACGTCGTAGCGCCCGACCTCGTCCGTCGCGGTTGCCACGAATTCGGTGACAGTTCCTTCCGAGTCGGTGACGAGAACCGCGGATTTGCCAACATCGACCGGGGTCTTCCCATGTTGCAGGATCGTGTAGGAAAGGTCATAGGCCTCGCCGGCCGCGAACTCAGTGGGCATCTCGTCGAAACTGGTTAGCGCCCAACCGCCTGCCGAGGCCGCGAGCGGCAGCGCAAGCACGAACAAGAGAATCAGGGCGAACTTCGTGTACTTCACGCGCTTTCTCCTTTCTTTTGGAGTCTTACACCTTCCGACAAGTTTTGGTTCCGGAACTTTCTCCCTTTGAGCGGTGTACAACAGATCTGTGGAGGACCGTCCACTGGATGATCGAACCCTGATCAGCCGCGCCAAGTCTGGAGATGCCGATGCCTTCGTATCACTCATTCGAGCTCATCAGGGACTAGGTCTGCGCGTGGCCTATCTCATCGTGCGCGATGCCCACGAGGCCGAGGATGCCCTCCAAGAGGCCGTCGTCAAGACGCATCGAGCGATCGGGCGGGTGCGGGAGGACGCCGAGTTCCGGCCTTGGTTTCTTCGCATTGTTCGCAACGAGGCTTTGAACCGAAGGAGGAGCGCGAATCGCCGGATCGGGCTCGCTTTGCGCTCCGTGAGTGTCTCGGGAGATGCGGTCCCATCTCCCGAGACGGTCCTAGTCGAGGACGAACGCCGCCAGCAGCTGCTCTCGGCGGTCGACCAACTTCCCCAGCCAGTGCGCGAGGTGATCGAGTGCCGCTTCTTGCTCGAGCTCAGCGAACGGGAAACCGCGACCATGCTTCGGATCGCTCCGGGCACCGTCAAATCAAGGACGAGCCGCGGCCTCGGCCGGTTGCGCGAGTCACTGGAGGAGGAGCGATGACCAACGCCTTAGAGCTCGCCTTGGCGGACCTCGCCCAACATATTGATTGGCCCCCCGACGTGGATGTTGCCCTCACCCCACAGAAGGCGAGAAGTCGACGGCTGGTTTGGGTGGCGGCAGTTGCGGCCATCATGATCGGGATTGCCGTGCTTCCCGCGGGGCGCGAGGCCGTGGCGGGATTGGCGCGAGTCGTCGGCATCGAGATTCAGTTCCGCGATGTCGACCCCGACTTGGCGGTTGGGCTCGACCTCGGGCCGGCAGTCGAAGCCGACGACGCGTTGGCGGCGGTCGACTTCGATCTGGTTTTCCCGGCTCCGGCTGGAACGCCCGCAGCATTCCATCTTCGAGGGACACCCGTTGGTACCCAGGTCTGGACCGTGTGGGATCCAGCGGCCAACTTGCCCGCGATCTCCGGCACCAACACGGGGCTAATCATGACCCAGTTCCGGGCCGCCCCCGACGAAGTCTCGATCCGCAAGCTGGTTTCGGGTGGGGTGGATGTGGTCCGAGTGGACATCAATGGCCACGAAGGCTTTTGGATGACGGGTCCCCATCTGGTGATGTTTGACGAGGGCGACTTCTCCGAAACCAGCCGTTCGGGAGGAAACGTGCTGATCTGGAGCGAAGCCGGGATCACCTACCGATTGGAGACTGCGCTGGACCTGACGGGCACGCTGGAGCTGGCTCGAAATCTGGAATCACTCGGAACCTAGAATTGCCAGAATTCTTAGAATTGATTGGCCTGCGGGTGTAGCTCAATGGTAGAGCTCCAGCCTTCCAAGCTGGTGGTGAGGGTTCGATCCCCTTCACCCGCTCTCAAGGTGCGGCCGGCTTCCGCTCTGGCTCCAGCGCTGTGCCGATCTGGTGGTGAGGGTTCGATCCCCTTCACCCGCTCTCATGGTGCGGCCGGCTTCCGCTCTGGCTCCAGCGCTGTGCCGATCTGGTGGTGAGGGTTCGATCCCCTTCACCCGCTCTAAGGGTGCGGCTTGGCTCTAGCTCCAGCGCTGTGCCGATCTGGTGGTGAGGGTTCGATCCCCTTCACCCGCTCTCAAGGTGTGGCCGGCTTCCGCTAGCTCCAGCGCTGTGCCGATCTGGTGGTGAGGGTTCGATCCCCTTCACCCGCTCGATCAGCCGGTCACTGTAAAGGGAGCTCGAATTCCTTCACCGGTCATGCCGGGCTTGCATGCCGTCAGATATTCCCCCGGTTGGGCTTCGACGACGAGTTGGCGAGTGACGCCTGGACCGATGTCCTCGACCTCTCCGACGATTCCGAGGCCATCGGCCTCGTACAGGTAAAACTCGGTTACGTTTCCGCCTTGGTTGGTGACCTCGAAGGTGATCGTGCCACTTGGAGTCGAGGTCGAGGCAACCTTGCACTGATCATCCGTGCTGGTGACTTGGATTGCACCGATCGGATCCCTATCGGAACATGATCCCACCACGAAGAGAGCGACCAACAAGACCAGGGACCGCCGAGCCATCAACATCATCTACTTCCTTTAGTTGTGAGTGGGGACGGGCTCAGCGGACGCCAGCCGGCGAACCTCCGATGGACTAGGAATCGACCGCAAGAACAGGAACATGGTGGGAATCAGGTAGAGAGTCCAGGCGATCGCCTCCAGCACCGAAGTGCGCGGAGAAAAGTTGATCGTTCCTTTCAATATGGTCGCGAGGAAAGAGCCAGGAGGGATTTGCTCGCTGACGTCGAAGGCGAGAGTGTTGAGGCCGGGAAGAATCCCCGCCTCTTGCAGATCGTGGATTCCATAGGCGAGGACACCGGCGGCGACGACAATTAGCAAGGCACCTGTCCAGCGGAAGAACCTCGACAGGTTGAGTCGTAGAGTCCCGCGATAGAAGAGAAGGCCAAGGACGACTGCCACGATCAATCCGAGCGTCCCGCCCAGCAGCGGCTGGGTGGTGGAACCGGCCGCCTTGGCGGCCGCCCAGAGAAACAGTGCCGTTTCGAGTCCTTCGCGCCCGACGGCCAGGAGGGCCACCAGCAGCAGGCTCGTCCCCCCGACCGCCACCGCTTGATCCACCTTTCCTTCCAACTCGCCGCGCAGGCTGCGAGCGGTGCGAGCCATCCAGAAAACCATCCAGGTGACGAAGCCGACCGCCACCAGCGAGAGGATCCCGCCGATCGCCTCTTGGGCTTCGAAACTCAGGCCCCGAGGGCCATATGTGAGGATCGCCCCGACTCCAAGAGAGATGCTCACGGCGATCGCGACCCCCAACCAAACCTTGGGCAACAAATGCCGCCGACCGGTTTTCACCAAATAGGCAACCAGGATGCCAACAACTAGCGACGCCTCGAGGCCTTCGCGCAAGCCGATGAGAAAGTTGCCCAGCACTGGGAGCCATATTAGGCATACCTAACAAGAGCCGCAAGGGAGGCTGACAAAGGTTCTTTCGACTCCGTTGCGACGGATCGTAAAATGGGAATCGCCAACCGCGCCCCCGTAGCTCAGAGGACAGAGTAGGAGCCTTCTAAGCTCTTGGCCGGGGGTTCGAATCCTCCCGGGGGCACTCGGGAGGGACATGGTGGCCGTAGCTCAGTTGGTTAGAGCGCCAGGTTGTGGACCTGGATGTCGGGGGTTCGAATCCCCTCGGTCACCCCAATAGCCAATCTCCCCCATCCATCGAAGAGGATCTCATGACTGCGCACTCAACGGCGATTCAAGAAACTGGGCCCTTTGAGCGACGCGTGACAGTCAACCTCACCGAGGCCGAGATCGAGGCGGCAAAGCCGGCCGCGGCGCGACGATTGTCCAAGGACCTCAAGCTACGCGGCTTTCGCCCCGGCAAAGCACCACGCCCAGTTGTGGAGGCCGCGGTGGGAGCCGAACGGCTCCGGACGGAGGCGATCGAGGAGCTAATCCCCCAACAGCTCCAGAAGCTCCTCGAAGAGCACGAGCTGGAGCCGATCGTCAATCCGCAGCTGGAGAATGTGAAAGTGGTCGAAGGCGGAGTTCAGGCTGAGGTTCTGGTCACGCTGTGGCCGGAGCTCGACGAAATCCCCGCCTATGAAGGGCGGACGATCGAGGTGGAGCCGACCGACCTCACCGAGGATGAGCTCGCACTGAACCTCGAGCGGATGAGAGATCAGTTCGCCTCGTTGGAGACAGTCGATCGTCCCGCCGTCGACGGCGACTTCGTCTCGATTGATCTCTCGGCCCACAACGAGCAGGGTGACGTCTCGGAGGCCGTGGCCAACGAATTGCTCTACGAACTCGGTTCCAACCAGTTGCTCGACGACGCCGACGCCCGCCTTCGGGGCCTTTCAGCCGGCGAGCAGGTGAGCTTCGAAGCCGCGCTTCCCGCCGGGTTTGGCGACAAGGCAGGGGCCGCGGTGATTTTCACCATCAAAGTCAATGAGGTGAAAGCCAAGGTCCTCCCCGAGGTCGACGACGAGTGGGTTTCCGAGGTCACCGAGTTCGAGACGCTGGCCGAGTTGGAAGACGAACTGCGGACTGAGCTCGGCGCCGCCAAGCGACAGTCGATTGCTCGAGACTTTCGCGAAAAAGCCCTCGACCTCCTACTCGATGAGGCTGCGGTGGAGATTCCCGAGCAACTGATCAGGGTTGAGATGGAAGAGATCTTGCGCCGCTTCACCAAGCAGCTGGCCGGTAACGAGATCCAGGTTCAGGATTACATGGAGGCGAGCGGCATCACTCCCGAGCAACTCGAGGCGGACGTTCGCGCGCAGGCAGAGCGCGCGTTGAAAACCCGGGTGGTCTTGGAAGGCGTTGCCCGCAAGGTGGGAATCGAGGTCCAAACCGAAGAGGTCGCTTCCCGGATCGAGGCGCTTGCCCGGCTTAGCAACGAACCCGAACAGGTGTATCGAATCATGCAGGACGAGCTGCGAGTCTTGGCACTGGCCGGTGATATTCTCCGCAGCAAGGCCTTGACGGCGGTCGTCGCCGCATCCAAGGCAGTGGACGGGGATGGCAATCCGGTCGAGCTCGGCACCGAGATTGCTCCCGCAGAGATTGGAATCGAGGAGGTTGAAGCACTTCCTCTCGAAGACGAGGTAGTTTTTGAGGCCGAGATCGTCGACGAGGAGCCCTGATCCCATGCAGAACTACGTAATCCCCACAGTTTTCGAGCAGACCAGTCGCGGCGAGCGGTATTTCGATATCTACAGCCGGCTACTGAAAGATCGGATCATCTTCTTGGGCACGCCCATCGATGACACAATCGCCAACCTCATCATGGCCCAACTGCTCCACTTGGAAAGCGACGACCCCGACAAGGACGTCTTCCTCTATATCAACTCGCCGGGTGGTTCGATCACTTCGCTGTTCGCCATCTACGACACCATGCAATACATCAAACCCGACGTGAACACCGTCTGCATGGGCATGGCGGCGTCGGCGGCGGCCGTGATCCTTGCTGGCGGGGCACCCGGGAAAAGATTCGCCTTGCCTCACGCCCGAGTGATGCTGCATCAGCCACACGGTGGAACTCAAGGCCAGGCGACTGACATCGAGATCCAAGCGCGGCTGATCGTGCAAATGCGAGAGCAGCTCAACCGCATCCTGGCCGAACACACCGGGCAAACCTACGAGAAGGTCTCAATTGACACAGAGCGCGACTATTGGATGATCGCCGACGACGCGGTGAAATATGGAGTGGTCGATTCAATTCTCTCGCGTCGAGAACTCACTGCGGTAGCCTCCAGCTGAGGAGGTCTTTGTATGGCGAAATTCGGTGAAGGCGTCGACCTCTTGAAGTGCAGCTTTTGCGGTAAATCGCAAAAACAGGTTAAGAAGCTGATAGCCGGTCCGGGCGTCTACATCTGCGACGAGTGCATCGACCTCTGCAACGAGATCATCGAGGAAGAGTTCTCCTCAACGCCCGAGGTCAACTTCACCGAGCTGCCGCGTCCCGTTGAGATCTCCGCCTATCTCGACGATTACGTCGTGGGCCAGGATCCGGCCAAGCGCAAGTTGGCGGTAGCGGTCTATAACCATTACAAGCGAATTCGGTCGGGGGAGCACCGTCGCGACGACGTTGAATTGCAGAAATCAAACATCCTGTTGATTGGCCCGACCGGTTGCGGGAAAACCCTGCTTGCCCAAACCCTCGCCCGCCAGCTCAACGTCCCCTTTGCGATCGCCGACGCTACCGCTCTCACCGAGGCCGGATACGTTGGTGAAGACGTCGAAAACATTCTCCTCAAGTTGATTCAGGCGGCGGACTTCGATGTGAAACGAGCCGAACACGGAATCATCTATATCGACGAGATCGACAAGATCGCCCGCAAGGCGGAGAACCCATCGATCACCCGCGATGTCTCTGGCGAAGGCGTTCAGCAAGCCTTGCTCAAGATTCTGGAGGGAACCGTCGCTTCGGTGCCGCCTCAAGGCGGTCGCAAACATCCGCACCAGGAATTCATCCAGATCGATACTTCCAACGTGCTGTTCATGTGCGGAGGGGCCTTTGCCGGCCTTGAAGACATTGTCTCGGCCCGTGTAGGCAAGAAACAGGTTGGCTTCGGAGCCGACATCCGTTCACGGGCCGACATCCGCTCGGCTGAGCTTCTCGCCCAAGTAATGCCCGAGGACCTGATCAAGTTCGGCCTGATTCCTGAGTTCATCGGCCGGCTTCCGGTGGTCGCCACGGTTGAGGACCTCGATCGCGAGCAGCTCAGCCAGATTCTGACAGAGCCTAAGAATGCCCTCACCAAGCAATACGCCCGGATGCTCGAGATGGATGGGGTCGCCCTCGAGTTCGAAGCCGACTCCTTGGTCGAAATCGCCAATCTGGCGATCAAGCGAGGAACCGGGGCGCGGGGGCTGCGGGCAATCCTCGAGGAGATCTTGCTCAACACGATGTTCGATATGCCGTCTCGAAACGACATCGGCCGCGTGGTGGTTGATGCCGAGGCGGTGCGCAACCGAACGAACCCAACCCTGGTGCCCCATCCCGACCTGCCCAAGGAACGTTCCGCTTAGCCAAATCGTTACGCGTTTGGGCGGTGGGGACGCCGTTTTGGCAACTTTGCCGACATCGTTGTAATTTGTTATGGGCGGCAGAACTCGGGGTATTTCCTCATCCTGCCGAATCGAAAATAGGCGCACCATTAGGTGGCAGGGGCGGAGGGAGTAGTTGACGTGCAGGTAGTGGTGAAACGGCGGCTTGCGGCGGCTGGAGCAACCGTCATGTTTGTCTCGTTGCTCTCAGTTGTGGCTTCACCTGCGTTTGCCCACACCCCCATCGTGACTGCCTCGTGTAACGGACTTACCGTTCATCTGCATAACTACCAACCCGGTGGTGACAACAGCGTCAAGGTCACCATCGATGGGCAAGTGGTGGTCGATATCGCCAATTTCGGCGAACAGTATTCCCGAGTTTTCGCCTGGAGCGACGACGTTGATCACACCTATTCGGTAATGGTGGTGGCATGGGACGACCCCGATGGAACGCATGGCTGGTCGGGAACTTGGTCCGGAACGCTGACGGGGTGCCATGGTGGTTCCTCGTCCTCTTCTTCGTCTAGCTCATCCTCTACGAGCTCCTCCTCTACGAGCTCCTCCTCTACGAGCTCCTCCTCTACGAGCTCCTCCTCTACGAGCTCCTCCTCTACGAGCTCCTCCTCTACGAGCTCCTCCTCTACGAGCTCCT
>Ga0136635_10000059_pt1 | contig 22940 bp, 23 predicted proteins | sample AntDrymeUQ852106_2_FD_105495 | JGI IMG/M metagenome (GOLD analysis project Ga0136635, IMG submission 105495) | Polar desert sand microbial communities from Dry Valleys, Antarctica - metaG UQ85 (21.06) | ecosystem: Environmental > Terrestrial > Soil > Desert | place: Antarctica: Dry Valley... | reverse complement strand
GTAATGGGGAATGGGGAATGGGTAATGGGTAATGGGGAATGGGTAATGGGTAATGGGTAATGGAAAAAGCTTTTTATTCCTTTACCCTTTTCCCCTTCCCAATTTTCAATTACCAATTTTCAATTACCAATTACCAATTCCCAATTCCCAATTCCCAATTACCAATTCCCAATTCCCAATTCCCAATTACCAATTCCCAATTCCCAATTACCAATTCCCAAATTACACTGCTTTCTCAAGTTCGGCTTTGACGGTAGCGTATCCCCAATCTAACCAGGGAAGCAATGCTTCAATGTCTGCGGTTTCGACTGTGGCACCACCCCAAATCCGCAATCCGGGAGGTGCGGAGCGATAGGACGCGATATCAAAGGCTACTTCTTGCTTTTCTAAAATTTTCGCTAGTTTCTTCGCACATTTTGCCTGTTCTTCGGGAGTTAAGCCGGTAAACCAGGAATCAACTATCTTTAGACAAATTGAGGTACAAGAGCGATTTTCTGGCTTTTCTGCTAAGAAAGCTGCCCAAGAACTTTGTTCAACCCATTTAGCGATCGCTTGCAAATTCGCTTCACTGCGCTTGATTAAACCAGGAAGTCCACCAATACTCTCAGCCCATTTTAACCCATCTAGGGCATCTTCTACACACAGCATTGATGGTGTGTTGATGGTATCGCCTTTGAAAATGCCTTCAATTAGTTTACCTTTTTGGGTGAGGCGAAATAACTTGGGTATTGCCCGTTCCGGATTATAATTTTCTAAACGTTCGACTGCACGGGGAGAAAGGACAATTACTCCATGTTGGGCTTCTCCTCCCAATACTTTTTGCCAGGAATAAGTTACTACATCGAGCTTTTCCCAAGGTACTTCCATTGCGAAAACGGCAGAAGTAGCATCACAAATTGTCAATCCTGGGCGATCGCTTTTAATCCAATCACCATTTGCTACCCTAACACCTGAGGTGGTACCATTCCACAAAAATACTATGTCTTTTTCAAAGTCAACTTCGTTTAAGTCTGGTAATTTACCATAATCTGCCTTCATTAGACGAGTTTCTGGCAATTTCAACTCATCTAAAACATCTTTAACCCATTCTTGTCCGAAGCTTTCCCATGCTAAAATATCTACGGGCAGTTTTCCCAACAGCGACCACAACGCCATTTCTACAGCGCCTGTATCGGAAGCGGGAACGATACCTAAGCGATAATCTGCGGGTACACCGAGAATTTTTTTAGAACGCTCAATCACTTCTGCTAATTTAGCTTTACCAGCTTCAGAGCGATGAGAGCGACCTACACAGGCTTTTTCAAGTTGGGAAACAGACCAACCCGGTCGTTTCGCGCAAGGTCCAGAGGAAAAATGAGGAACGTGTGGCTTGATTGTAGGTGGAGTGAGCTCTGACATAAAGCTATTTTTGCTTTCCGTGGGACATGAGAAAGTACTGATGTATATAGTAAGCTAATCGTCATTTAAATTGCAACATAGTCACTATTACCTTTGTTTTTTACTTTTCGATACCACTTAATGACTAACTCACCTTTATTTAAAAGTTTATCTAGTAAAGATTTCAACTCATCTACTGATTGGAATAGACGATGAGCGATGTATTCTTTACATGAATACCAAACTAATTCTATGATGTTGTAATCAGGACTATATGCAGGGAAAAACTCTAATACAAAGTTAGGGAGTTCCTGCCCAATTTTAGCGATAATATCTTTACGTTTATGGAAACTAGCATTATCTAAAATTAAGATAATCTTCGGACCACTCTCCTGAAAATCTTCGGTGCGGTTTCCCTGACTTATCCACTCCTCTTTAATTAATTTATTTAGTTGCTGTAACTGTTCATAAAAGATATCTCCCTGACCTTTTTTAATGAAAAAACATACACGTTTGCGATCTCCTTCTCGAATTCCTCCCATCACATTGACCCGACCACGGCGACGTTGACCTGTAAGATTCTTGCGTTTTCCTCGCTTACCCCAATTCTTACGGCGAATTACACGTAAACTAAAACCGCTCTCATCCCAAAACCATACCTGCATCCGCTCTGGCTCCTCTCTCGCTATCGTTAAATATTGGGCAAGTTTATCTTGAAATTCTGCTCTTTTTATTGGATATTGTTTATCTTCTAAATCATACTTAGCCCAAATGTAACTATACTTTTTTCGCTTTAATATCCTCCTAACTTGAGAACTACTTAAATCAATTCCTGTTTCTTCTGTTAAATATGTTGACAATCTCTCTGCCGTCCATCGACCAAATTCATAACCAAAATCTGATGGTTCTTTATCAACTGTTCTTAACAACAGTTCAATATACTCAGGAGTGGCTTTTCGATTATGCTCGTACTCTCGTTTATTATGTAAAGTTTCTAGGTTATCTGGATCTCCATGCATACACCAATATGCAACTGTTCTGGGAGAACAGCCTAAAAACTTAGCAATTTCGTGTTGCGGTTTGCCATCATTTTGCAGCAGAATAATTAGAATTCTTTCTCTAACGTGTGGTTTTCCACTCTCTTTTAGAGCTTGCTGTAACTGGCTGACTTGTGACGGCATTAAAAAGTTCTTGGCTGGTGGCGGCATAGTTGCTTTTAAACAGTTTCATCTTCTTATTATGCAACTTTAGTGCCGATTAGCTTACTAGGTTTCTTCTCTCAGATTGAAGTATGATAAAAATAAGGCAAATGAAAGGTAGAAATTTGCATTTTTGTCAAGTTGACTCACCACGAGTTAAAACTGGTAAAGGTGTCTTGACAATACGGCTACTTTCAATTATTACTACTGAAACTTCATAAGCTGCGGAAATGCGATACTGAGTTTGAAAAGTTGTCCACAACTTAGAAACATCTTCCAGGGACATTGATTGAAGTTTGACACTCCCCGGCGTGAACGCACGGGGATTCTTCTATCTACGAAACGGCTTGCTCTGACAGGATTGCTCCAATTAGAGTAGAGGTCGATTCTCCAGAAGCGTTGCTTGCACGGCAGTCTGGGGGAAGAATTAATCTCCCCCCATCTGCCCTACTAAGAGTGCAAAGGTTCCAGTATGCCCTACTGTACCCAATCCACAATTTAGGATGTTAATACTGGCGTTGTGATCTCTATCCAGTTTGCATCCGCACTGACAAACGTGTGTGCGAGTAGATAGGGACTTTTTCACAATTACGCCACAGTTAGAACACTTCTGCGAGGTATAACGCGGATTTACAGCAATAGTAATCCGTTTAAATACCTTTCCAAAATACTCCAACCAAACTCTAAATTGATACCATCCAGCGTCATTAATTGACTTGGCTAGACAGTGATTTTTCACCATGTTCTTAATCCTCAAATCTTCGTAGACTACAACATCGTTTGATGTGATTACGCACCTTGCCAACTTCACGGCATGGTCTTTGCGCTGCCTACTTATTTTGAGGTGAACTCTACCTAATCTAGTTCTAGCTTTACGTCTGTTACTAGAACCTTTAACTTTTCTTGCAACAAGCCTTTGTGACCGTTTCATTTTATGTTCCGCAGTTCGATAGAACCGAGGATTTTCAAGTTTATTCCCAAAGGAATCGGTGTAAAAGCTTTCTATTCCTACATCTAGTCCAATTGTCTGATGAGTGGGTTTAATCGCTTCTGTCCGGTCTGCTGATATGGAAAACTGAACATAATACCCATCTACACGTTTAATTAATCTCACGCGCTTAATTTGGTCGGGCTGATAAAAATTCAGGTCACGAGTACCTTTCATTTTTAGTTTACCGATTCCATTTTTATCGCTAAAGACAATAGACTTTCTGTTTTGTGATAACTTCCAACCAGTCGATTTATACTCGACGCTTCTACAATCTTTTTGAAAAGTTGGATACCCCTTTTTACCCGATGTCTTTTTCTTGCAGTTGTCGTAGAAGCGAGATATAGAAGCCCATGCACGTTCGGCTGCGGCTTGCCTAGCCATTGAGTTTAACTTATCTGCCCATAGAAACTCTTTCGCTAACAATGCACAATGCCGTGAGAGTTCAACCCAAGATTTAGCAAGACCATCCATCCACAATCTAATTGCCTTGTTCCGAATAAATTGAGTCGTTCGGATAGCTTCATCAATTGCTTGAAACTGTGCTACTTTCCCGTAGGTTTTGAACTCAAAAACTAACATGGAATTTTCTGTTTATCATAGTCTTATGATAGCATATTCTTCATAAGATTATGATAAACAGTAGGAAAATATAATAGAAAGCCGTCGTTCTACGACGGGGCTTTAGACCCAAATTTTCGGTAACGTTGTCGTAACAGATGCGATCGCCAGAGAGTTACTCATGACTTGCCTCCTTGGCGTTGTTTCAAATAATACAGATGGTGAGCGTCGAGTTGAAAACAGTGTGTGGTGTTGACGAGTGGAACTAGAATTACTCATTGTGAACTTCGACGCCACCAATAGTTACTTGAATTGTAGGGGTAGATGCACGCGATCGCAATCAAGCTTTGGCATTCCCCTTTCCTCACAAGATCCTCAAATTGTTTGTGTATAACATAACTGTAGGAGCTGAAGCTCTTTAGGAGTGATGCGATCGCCTGCGTCCTCTAATAAATCATAATTATTGCTGAAAAATGGGTGTCTATATGTTTATTAACAAAATTCTAGTTGCATTAGATCGCTCCGAGTTAAGCAAGCAGATTTTTGAGCAAGCCTTGGCTCTAGCGAAGGTTACACAAGCTAGGTTAATGCTGCTACACGTTCTTTCTGCGGAAGAAGAAGGCAGTCCCTATGTGCCTGTATACTCTGGTTTTGACTACTATTCAGGAGTCCGCAGTCAAACCTTGGAAGTTTACCAAGAGCAATGGGACGCTTTTAAACGCCTTGGTCTAGAGATGTTACAATCTTTCTGCGCCCAAGCAGACATAGCAGGTGTCACTACTGAATTTACTCAAAATCCTGGCAGTCCTGGTCGCTGCATTTGTGATGTAAGCCATACTTGGGGTGCAGACCTAATTATTATGGGGCGTCGGGGTCATTCTGGTTTAAAAGAACTATTTTTGGGCAGCGTCAGTAACTATGTCCTTCACCACGCGCATTGTTCAGTCCATATTGTACATCTTCCAGTCGTTGTAAAAGAAGCTGAAGTAGCCCAAAAAACAGAAACCATCTCAGCTTGACAAAAAAGGTGTAGCTTTGACTACACCTTTTTCTAAACGACTTCAGAGGGCATCTGGGAGGACTGTACCTTTGTTTCCGGCACTAAAAACCAGAAAACTGCCAGAGCTACAAGTGCGATCGCTGCTAGCATCAAAAAGGCACTATTATAACCAGTTTTTTGGACTACAAACCCAGCTATCAAATTACTTAGCCCTGCCCCAATACCGATCGCTGTATTTAGTAACCCTTGAGTCACATTAAACCGACCAGTACCTTTAGTTAAATCTGCAATCATCAGCACCGAGAGAACACCGAAAATACCTCCAGCAATTCCATCGAGGATTTGCACGGAAACTAAAAAATAAGGATTGTTGCTTAAAGTATAAAGCACTCCCCGAATTGGCAATACCCCAAAGCCGACTAAAAATATAGGTTTGCGTGCATTTGTAGCTAGCCAACCGGTTATATTAGCTGAGGGAATCATCACCAATTGTGCGACAATCACGCAAGCAGACATATAAACGGTGGGATCTACACTTTTGCCCTGTGCCAATCTTTGACCGACTAAGGGTAACATGGCTGCGTTGGCAAAGTGAAACAGCACAACCGCACTCATAAAAAATAAAAGTTTTCGATCGTTTAATAGCTGGAAAATTCCCTCAGTTTTATGAGGAGATTTTTCTGATGTTGAGGTTTCATTTTCGTCTGCACCCCGCGCCAATTCGTGGTCAATTTCTCGCTCTCGAATTGATCTTACACAAATTCCACTACCGATCGCCATTCCTGCTACTAAAAAAAAGATACCTCTGCGGGCGACAAATTGACCAATTAAACCTGCTAAGATAGCAGCAATAACGTTACCAGCATGATTTCATGACTCGTTACGACCCACCCGTCGGTCAAGGCGATTGTGTCCTACTAATCCTAATGTTATCGCAGCGATCGCTGGCGGAAATACGGCGGCAGCTACTCCAATTAAAACTTGGCTGGCAATGACGATAGGAAAAGCGGGGAATAAAGCGATACCAATACAGCCGACGGAAACAAGTATCGCTGCCAACACAATTAATAACCGTTTCTGGCGCAGTCGGTCAATCAATCCACCAACTGGAGTTTGAGCGATTACGGTAGCGATGGTTGAAGCCGACATCGCAATCCCGATTTGAGCCGGATTCCAATTATGTGAGGCTTTAAGATAAACGCTCAAATAAGGACCAACACCGTCTCGCACGTCTGCCAAAAACAAATTGAGATAATCGAGCGCGAGCAAACTTTTTTTGCTAGGTCTTAGTTTTGTCTGCATATATCTTCTGATTAATTATGTTGTCCAGATTTACGCAGCGAAGTTCCAGGCTATAACTTGTCTGGGTTTGAAAGTGTTCGCTGTGTAAGTTCTGGTTTTCTCTATAAACAAAACAGAGCTAGCAATGTTTCATCCGCTACTACGGTGTATTCGGTGGCGGAACGGGAATTGATTGCTCACCGGGTGCGGGTGGGCGATCTGCCCCTGGAGGTGGTGGCGCCCCTTCAGGTCTAACTCCCCTGTCTGGGGGAAGTTCTGCCCGACGACCGCCGGGTAAACGGTTATAGGCAGGCTCATTAAAAATACTGGGACGGGGATTTAGCGCTCCCTGATTAACTGGTGCAGGCGGAATTGGGGCGTTTTCTGGCGAGGTAGTGGGGGTGCAGGTGGCTTTGGTCGAGCGAATCCGGGAGTTTGCGCGATCGCACTGACACTCAGGACAAAAGCCACAATGACACCCAAGCTGCGAAACTGACCATTTATAGGTCGAGTCATAAGATATTCTCCAATGTGTCTTACGGCGATTTCTTGATTTAAAATCGTGTTAGCCTCAACATTAATAAAGATTAAGCAACTAATCTTCCTTCAATAGTTTGAGCTAGGCGTAAGTCACAGGGCATAAAACACAGAGAACTTAAAGCCTTAGGCTGGAACAAAGTGCATCTAATTGGCTTTGAGATTTCCAGAAGTTGAGAAGTTGTTCTGCCACAAGCTGAAAATGAAAGAAGTGAAAAAAGTGCCGTCCTTCTGGACATAACCACAGGCGATCGCTTGGATTTAACCAAGGTCGCCATCCTCGTAAAGCATCGGGTTCAACAACGATATCGTCTAAGCTACCACAGACCATTAACGGTACTGGCACTTCGTTGGGAGTCATACTCACCCGTTGAAACAGCGAGTGAGGTGAAAGTGAGCAATCTAAGTCTTGTTCCAAAATTCTCGTTAGACGCTTAACAGTGCGTTGGTCTTGATAGCCAAACAAATTGTCAACCATTGCACTCAGAGTCTTTTGGCGACATAAGAAAGGCAGATGAGTATAATAGTGAGCCTGCCAATCAACCGCAGCATCAACCCCCACAGCTAATAAAGTTAAAGACTTAACTTTTTCTGGATATCGACGCGCATAAACTAGCCCTAGCAATCCTCCGATGCTATGACCAATCAGATGCACAGGTTGATTGCACGATTTGAGATAATCATCCAGCAGTTCAACTGCCAATAAAAGGGAACTCGCTTCATCCTGACTTTGGGAATACTCCCACTCTTGTACTGTCAGTTCACGCGACAAATAATTCATTAGCGGCTTGCTAAAGTATTGCAAACTAGGACTTGTATTCAACCAAATAACATCAGGCTGTTTAGTCATGAAATTTCCTTGCAAATAAATAATCAATTTAGCAATTAGTAGAACCGCAAATTTTTTTAGCTACTAATCGCTAAATAACACTTTTCGGCTCTGCTTGTTGAGAAACTAATTCAACTAACATGAAAAATAGCTTACATTAAATCTCTGTTTAATGAAAACTATTTTCATTAAGTATTTTGAAGATGGCAATTAGTGGTTTATTGCAAACTGCAAAATTTAGCATTCGTCAACCCTCACTAAGCGGATTTTTGCCTAACTCCTTGGGTAGATATAATTTGAAAGTGGCATCATACTACCATATGAATTGATAATGTGACAAATCCACACCACAAAGATGGAAAAGAGGGGGAAAGGGAAAACCTCATGTTTTCTCTCGTTCCAAGGAACTGATACGATTTCACGAAATTCCTGATTCTCTCGTTCCAAGGAACTGACTGGGAATGCTTTTTGTGGGCTGCTGCCTCCATTAATTCAAAGTCGAGGCAAAGCCTTTAAAAGCTGCATGTCCCATACAAAGCATAGAACAAGAAGATAAAAATATTGCTTAAATAATATTAATAAAGGCGACTTATCAAGCCGATGATTTTAGACACCGAAACTTGATAAAATCGCCTTTAGTTGCTGCGTCGTGGTATTGATTTTAGACCAATTCTTAGTGATGTTGCGTTTTATTGCCCTACGAAGCGCCTGAACGCGATCGCGTTCAGGTGTGAGATTCCTGGGGCATTACGAGTTATTTGTTCTTTGTCTGTTTATTGATACATATTATCAATTTTTGTCCAGACTTATTGCTATTAACTCTATGACAACGTTAGGGGATGCAGTATTGTTAAATGAAACCCATGTCTAGTTTCCGGTTTCAAATACCGCTTTTGTAAGGGTTGCCACTGCTGCCACAACTTATAACGATTTTCTGCTAACAAATTCGCAAAAGTGGGAAGCTTAGTTTCAATTTCTGACTCAAAAACATCCGTCAGCCACTCACCTAAAACTACACTATCTTGAATTGAACCCAAGATGTCTTGAATATTTTTCACATCTGCAACATAAATTGAGTAAGATTCGCTGTATAACTCAGTAAATAACTCCATCTGATAGCGCACGCGCTTGGCTTGTTTACGCAAAGTATGCAGCATTTCGCCATGAGTTGCCAATTCTTTCTCTATTTTGTCAGCTTCTAACCCTTTAAGAATGACAAACTCTGCTTTTTCAGCTTGCGTTCCTACTAACCAACCCGGATCTAGCAATAAACTACTTACTTCCGGCAAAAGTAAATCCGGTAGCAAGAATTGCATCGGCAAAGATGCTAGAGGTAAATAACTTGGGTTTTCCAACCACTCGTTCAGCTCGTGTTTTAAAGACTTGTAATGCTCATCTTTAAATGTTGCTTGCACCTCTTCTAACGCATCTTCGCGTTGTTTAGCTAAAGCATCGAAAGCTGTTTGCAGAGATTTCTGTTCTTTATGCGGTAAATGTGGACGGTAAGTGTTTTCCAAAGATTCTTTGAGCACATCCAAATCGCGCAATGTACCAAGACGACGGGCAATTTTGCCAATATTTTTATCACTGGCTGATTTAGATAAATCTAAAGCTAGCTCAAATCTGCTGACTGCTGTGCGTAAACGACGCATCCCCACTCGCATTTGATGCAGAGCTTCTGGATCTTCATCTTTCTTAACTGTTTTTTCCCACTTTAAGGTTTTTTTAAAGTGTTTTTTAATTGCTTCGTGAGCATAGTCACCCAACGTTTTTAGTTTGGTTTGTGCGGCTAATTCCATAATATTATTGGTCTTAACTTGATAGCAATAACTGCTTCATTAGGTTATTAGATGATAACACCAATTACGATTTTATATTTTATTTGGTACTTTTTTCTGTATTTTTTGTCATCTTGATTATTCTAACTTTTGATGCTTGTTTGTCTTTTCAAATAATGTTAATTATTAGAACAAAGTTAATATGAATTCCAAATGTATTTATAATAACATATAATTTTTATAAATATTAATTTTGCTTTCAAACCTGGATGAAGGTTATAGTTTTTGTGATTATTTTTCCTGATAGAGTATGATAAAACACATAATAACAAGATATTACATAATAGGAACTAATGTAAAATGCAGAACTCATATTTACTAAGTCAAGTTTTATTAACTTTCCGTGATGGTTTTAAACAATACAGAGAAGACCTTTCCGCAGTGCTGCTGACTCCAGAAAAGCATTTATGGTTGGGTTCAGATGAAACCTCGACTATTGAGCGTCTTTCTTTGGTTGATGGCAATAATTTTGCAAATCACGAACGCTACCGAGTTGCAGAATTTATTGATTTACCGGCATCAGAAGAGAAAGAAATTGACATTGAAGGACTTGCCTATACCGATTATTATCTTTGGTTAGTAGGTTCGCATAGTTACAAACGCAAAAAGCCTAAATCTGATTTATCAGATGAAAAAAACATTGAAAGACTGGCAACAATTGCCACAGAACCTAATCGTTATATTCTGGGAAGAATTCCGCTTGTGGACGGTAAGTTGTTTTCGTCATGCCCGCACCCGCAAAATCCAGATATATTATTAAGTGCTGCCAAACTGGAAATAACTCCAACAGGAAACTTGTTAATGGCAGCTTTAGCAGACGATCCTCATTTAGGCTTTTTCGTGAAAGCAGCAATTCCGGGGAAAGATAATGGCTTTGATGTGGAAGGGATAGCTGTTTGTCAAAAGCGAGTTTTTATCGGTTTGCGCGGTCCTGTTTTGCGCGGTTGGGCGGTAATGTTGGAAGTAGAATTAGAAACATCTACCCCCGGAATGATGACACTGCGGGAAATTGGCGCATTGGGAAAGTCATATAAAAAGCATTTTCTCTTTTTGAATGGTTTGGGAATTCGGGATATGCATCTTGATGGTGAAGATTTGTTGATTTTAGCAGGACCGACAATGGATTTAGATGGACCGGTGCAACTTTATCGTTTACGGAATGCTGCGAATTGCTGTGAAAATATACTTCATTATCCAGAATTTCTGCAAGATATTCCTTATGGAAACAGAATTGAACACGCTGAAGGCTTTACGCTATTTCAAGATGTAACGGGGATACCTTCTGTATTGGTGGTTTATGACAGTCCGGCAAAAACTAGGCTTTTTGGTGATGGTGGTGTGATGGCTGATGTGTTTCGTCTGGGTTAAAGGTTGGTTGAGATTGCTTGAACGGGACAGGTGGGTATACATTGTTCGCAGACAATGCAGCGCGATCGCGTAAATGTCAGCTTATACGTTTCCGGATTCAGGGTAAGCGCTTCGGTGGGACAAACTCCCGTACACAAACCACAGTGGACACACACATCTTCATCAATGACTATTTCCCCTAAGCTGAGGGAAACGTTGATATGTTGCGATCGCATCCACTCAATCGCTGCATCTAGCTGATCTATGTCCCCTGAAAGTTCAACTACAAGTTTACCAATTTGATTTGGGGCAACTTGAGCGCGGATAATATTTGCAGCTACGTTGAATTCTTTTGCCAGTCTATAGGTAACTGGCATTTGTACAGCGCGTTTGGGAAAGGTGAGGGTAACTCTTTTTTTCACAGGTTTAGAAAGGGGTTTTTCTTTGTTTTAGCTTATTTATTGGCACAATTCACTCTTCATGCACCTATACTAAGCGAAGGGTGAGGCTACACAAACGTTTTGAGTCTGCGTAGGCAGACTTTGTAAGTATAGCCGCAGGTTTTAACCTGTTGGCGAAGGTGTGGAATTACAAACCAGCAACAGGGAAAAAGGTAAACTAAAGAAGAAGCATCTTAATAAGATTTAATAAATTTGTTATGAGTACAGATTCGCCTATATCTTCTCAAAAGCCAGAAATTACTGGTGGGACGCGCTTAAGAAATTTTGTGATTGCAATGGTAGCGATCGCCCTCACCGTTGCTTTATTTTTAGGATTGCGAGCTCAAACGTCCGAAGTAACTCTTGTGAAGTTAGATGAAGCGTCTACACCATTAGAATTAGCTTTGACAAACGGCAAGCCAACGCTGATGGAGTTTTATGCAGATTGGTGTACTGTTTGCCAAAAAATGGCACCAGATATGCAACAGTTGGAGACGCAATATGCTGACAAAGTTAATTTTGTCATGCTGAATGTAGATAATACCAAATGGCTGCCGGAGATGTTGAAGTATCGGGTGGATGGAATTCCCCACTTTGTTTTTTTGGGTAAAGAAGGAGAAACAATAGCGCAGGCGATCGGCGATCAACCGCGTACAATTATGGGAAGTAATTTACAAGCCTTGGTTACTGGTTCATCTCTGCCTTATGCTCAAGCAAGCGGACAAGTTTCCAAATTTTCCGCACCAGTCGCACCAACGAGTAGTAAAGACGATCCTCGGCTTCATAGTAGCCAAGTTGTAAATTAACCTGAGTTCGGCAAACCTCAAAGCATAGCAAAAAGTTTGAGCGGAGGTTACGAGCGCTCAAACTTTTATTTCGTAGCGCAGATATGCGTTAAGTAATTATGAATTATTCGGGAATTCGACCTTTACATGGTGAAATAATATAGCAATCCGAAACGAGACATTTAGTCAAATTATGAAAAGACCTGCCGCGCTAACAACTGCATTCTTAAGCGTCTGTACCGTACTGCTAACAGCTTGCAGTGGTAGTAACACTGGGACAAATGCCAATAATACTACCAGCAGTACAACCAAAACTACATCAGGTGCTATTCCCATCGGTGTAGCCTTTGCCCAGACTAGCAACGTTGCCTTACTTGGTCAAGAGGGAGCCGCAGGAGCAAAAATTGCCGAAAAGTATTTTAATGATAAAGGTGGTGTAAATGGTACACCAATTAAATTAATTTTCCAAGATACTAGCGGTGATGAAGCCGGAGCAATTAACGCTTTTCAAACTTTAATTAACAAAGATAAAGTTGTGGGTATTATTGGACCGACTTTATCACAGCAAGCATTTAGCACTGCTCCGGTTGCAGAACGTGCTAAAGTTCCAGTGGTAGCTGCATCGAATACAGCAGCAGGAATACCTGAATTAGGTGATTATATTTCTCGTGTTTCTGCACCTGCTTTTAAGGTCGCTCCTAATTCTGTAAAAGCTGCATTAAAACAGAATCCACAAATTAAAAAAGTTGCTATTTTCTACGCTCAAAATGACGCTTTTAATAAATCAGAAACAGAAATTTTTCAGAAAACAGTTAAGGAACAAGGTTTAGAAATAGTCACGGTACAAAAGTTTCAAACTACTGATACTGATTTTCAAAGTCAAGCAACTAATGCAATTAATTTAAAGCCAGATTTAGCGATTGTTTCTGGTTTAGCTGCTGATGGTGGTAACTTAGTGCGACAATTGCGAGAACTCGGTTATAAAGGCTTAATTATTGGTGGTAATGGCTTAAACTCATCTAACGTATTATCAGTTTGTAAAGCGCTATGTGATGGAGTGATCATTGCTCAAGCTTATAGTCCAGAACATTCTAATGAGATTAACAAATTTTTTCGTCAAGCATATCTTGACCAATACAAAAAAGAACCTCCTCAATTTACCGCTCAAGCTTTTACCGCTGTACAGGTTTATGTAGAAGCACTCAAGGCTTTAGATAATAAGAGCAAAGTTAATAAATTGCAACTACCGCAATTGCGAACAGAATTAAATAAGCAGATACTAGCTGGAAAGTATGACACACCATTGGGTGAAATTTCTTTTACTCCCATAGGTGAAGTAGTGCAGAAAGATTTTTATGTTGCCCAAATCAAAATGGATAAAGATGGTAATAAGGGAAAATTCACCTTCATTAAATAGTCAATCTATCCGTTTGAGGAAAAACTCCAAATGAATAAATCCATAAATCATAGGACTTACGCAAAATCTCTCTCAAATCATGCCTCTGTGCCCTCTGTGCCTCTGCGGTTCGTTTTTCCGTTAGTTTGTGCGTAACTCCTAAATCAGTTCAGCAAATGGATATAACTTTAGTTTTGCAGCAATTATTAAATGGGTTATCCATTGGCAGTGTTTACGCAATTTTTGCCTTGGGATATACCTTAGTTTATTCAATTTTGGGCATCATTAATTTAGCGCACGGAGCAATTTTTACCTTAGGTGCATATTTTACTTATGCACTCATGGGTGGTAATTTTGGCTTTAGTGGCTTATTAGCTAATGTAGTTTTACCTGTAAAATTGCCTTTTGCTATTTCTTTGATTTTAAGTAGTATTTTGGCAGGTTTGGTAGGGATAATAATGGAACGCATCGCTTTTCAACCCCTACGACGTAAAGGTTCTGACCCATTGTTGACAGTTGTTTCTAGCTTGGGTGTAGCGGTGGTAATTGTTAATTTGATTCAATATTTAGTAGGTGCAGAAAGTTACACTTTTCCGGCAGATACTTTTGGTAATTTACCCGCAGCAATTAACTTTGGCACTGTCGATAAACCGATTCCTATTCGCAGTGTGCAATTGGTAATTTTTGCTGTTTCTATGGTAATTGTTTTGATTCTTACTTATTTTATTAATTCTACAAAATATGGAAAAGCAATGCAAGCGATCGCTGAAGATCAAGTGACTGCGAGCTTGTTAGGAATTAACACAGATAAATTTATTATTCTCACCTTTTTTATCAGTAGTTTCTTAGCAGGACTAGCAGGTAGTTTAGTTGCTTCTAGTGTCAGTATTGCTGGTCCATATTTCGGGATTGGTTTTGGTTTACGGGGTTTAGCAGTCATAGTTTTAGGTGGTTTAGGAAGTATTCCTGGTGCAGTTTTAGGAGGTTTAGTTATTGGTGTAATTGAAGCCTTAGTTCCATCGGAATATTCTGGCTATAAAGATGCTGTGGCTTTTGGTATATTATTTATCATGCTGTTAGTTAGACCTCAAGGTTTGCTCGGAAAGAAGTTTATTCAGAAAGTATAAAAAATTAAATGAATGATTTTTTTTCAACTTACGGTTCTTTAATTGTCTCAATGGTCTTAGGTTCACTGGTTGGACTATCATTATACTTACCATTAATGACTGGACAGTTATCTTTAGCAAGTCCAGGATTTTATGCTTTAGGTGGCTATATTGCCGCAATTTTATCTACAAAAGTATTCATATCTAAGAGTAATTTATTCCCAATTCATTTCTTATTATTGGAAATGTTAATTGCTGGGATTATTTCTGGTTTATTGGGTATCGCTGTCGGTATTCCGGCTTTAAGATTAAGAGGGATATATTTAGCGATCGCGACTATTGCTTTTGTGGAAGTTTTGCGCGTCATATCGCTGAATTTAGACATTACAGGTGGTGCAGTTGGTATTTTTGGTATTCCTCAACCTTTTGAAAATCAAATAGAATATCTCTGGATAGCACTCCCGTTATTAATTATAAGTATGGTGCTATTTTATCGCTTAGAACGAATTCGTGTTGGTAGGGCTTTTCTGGCAATTAGAGAAGATGAATTAGCAGCAGGGGCAATGGGAATTAATCCTACATATTATAAGGTATTAGCATTTACTTTGGGTTCAATTCTTGCGGGAATGGTTGGTGCAATTAGTGCCCATTTTCTCAATACTTGGAATGCGCGTCAAGGTACATTTGATGCTAGTATTATTTATTTAACTTTTGTCTTAATAGGTGGTTCCAGAAGTTTTTTAGGTGCTGTATTAGGAGGAATGGTTTTTACCGCTTTACCAGAAGTTTTAAGGAATTTAGCTGATACAGGTGGTTTACCTGATTGGTTATCTCACTTTTTACGTGATGGGAGATTGATTATTTTTGGATTGTTAATTGTGATTGGGACAATATTTTTTCCGCAAGGTTTAGTAACTCCTGATCTCTTCAAAAAATTAACTAAAGTTAAACGTAGTTAAATAATATGCAATTATCTCCCAAAAATACAATTATTTTAGAAGCAAAAGGACTAACTCGTCGTTTTGGTGGTTTAGTAGCAGTGAATAATGTTTCTTTTGCAGTTAATCAACATGAAATATTCGGTTTAATTGGTCCAAATGGGGCTGGAAAAACTACTCTATTTAATTTAATTACTGCTTTAATTCCTTTTTCGAGCGGTGAATTAATTTATGAAGGTAAAGTTATTTCCCAACTTAAACCGCATCAAATAGCAGGTTTAGGTATTGCCAGAACGTTTCAAAATATTCGCTTATTCGGGGAATTATCGGCTTTAGACAATGTAATTATTGCCCGTCATTTGCATACCAAAAGCAATATAGTTACAGGTATTTTAGGTTTACCGCTTGCAACGAGGGAGGAGGAAAATAGTAGACAAAAAGCATTAGAATTATTAGAGTTGATTGGATTAAGCGATCGCACCGAAGAAAAAGCCAAAAATTTCGCTTATGGTGACCAGCGTCGCTTAGAAATAGCTCGCGCTTTAGCCTTAGAACCGCAAATTTTACTGTTAGATGAACCGGCTGCGGGAATGAACAATAACGAAAAACATCAATTAAGTGAATTTATCCGTGATTTGCGCGATCGCTTGAATTTAACAATCATCTTGATTGAGCATCATGTACCATTAGTAATGGGATTATGCGATCGCATTGCAGTCTTACACTTTGGACAATTAATTGCTTTAGGTGAACCATCTGTAGTTAGAAATGATCCAGCTGTAATTGAAGCATATTTAGGAGATTAATCAGGAATTAAACCGCAAATGAATCCCGAAAAACACCAAGTAATAGATGAAATTATATTACAACTTCAAGATTTAGATGTTAGTTATGGTGGTATTAAAGCACTAAAACAAATTAATTTAACTATCAAAAAAGGTGAAGTAGTTACCCTAATAGGTGCTAATGGTGCTGGGAAAACTACCACCCTAAAAGCTATTTCTAAAATAGTTAATCCTCAAAGTGGTAAGATTATTTATAATGGACGCAATATTACTCGTCATCAAGCTCATGAAGTCGTCAAATTGGGTATTGCTCATTGTCCCGAAGGACGTAGGGTTTTAGCTAAACAAACAGTTTTTGATAACTTAATGTTAGGAGCTTATATTCGTTCTGATCAAGAAATCAAAGCAGATATTAACAAGCAATTTGATTTATTTCCTCGGTTAGCGCAAAGACGCAATCAACTAGCGGGAACTTTAAGCGGTGGTGAACAACAAATGTTAGCTATATCCCGTGCTTTAATGAGTAGACCAAAACTTTTACTTTTAGATGAACCGAGTTTAGGTTTAGCACCTGCGATCGTCAAAGAAATTTTCGCAATTATTCAAAATTTGCGGAAAACAGGTATGACAATATTATTAGTTGAACAAAACGCAAATCTCGCTTTGCAAATCGCAGATAGCGGTTATGTTTTAGAAGCTGGTTCTATTACTTTAACAGGTGCAGCATCAGAATTAATTAGTGATGAAAGAATCAAACAAGCCTATTTAGGTTAAAAAGTTAGGAGTACAGACGCGATTAATCGCGTCTGTACAGAAGTTAGGAGTTAAATAATTATTCAACTTGTAGAGACGTTCCATTGGAACGTCTCTACGATAGTTGCGGTGTTTTTATTAGTGCATGACATGATATAATTCATAATTACTCACTGGAGTGAAGCGACTCCAAAACCCCACTGCGGATCATCAGTTTAGGCCACATCAACAAGAAGAAGCCCATCCAAGTTAGTATAGGCACTGAGACGAGAACTGTTAGCCAGATAATTTTAAATATTATCCAGCTACCACTAATCAGCGTCACACCTGTTAAAAGGATAGACCAAGGTTGACACCACCAAGGTTTGTAGCTCCAAGGACTGATAGGCTTTTGTTCAGACATTTAGTGTTATGGCAATGAAAATAGTTCTTTTACAAGTTGTACCGTAAAAGCAGGAGAAAAATTATTAAATATACGTAGAGACGTTCCGGTGGAACGTCTTTACAGGGTTTTGGGTTTTACGCATGTACCTCATTTACCTGAAAACTGCTGTAATTTCCGTGTGGGCTATATATTTGGCTTCGGAAATGAACACTCAACGGTAATCTTCAAATTACTTTTAGCAGTGCCTTTTGTGACATAAGGAACCCCTGCTTCTCCACCCACTTCGATGCCGAATTCTAAAGTAACTTTGTTGATGTTTTCAATCGGAATTTGCTTAAACGCATTCAAGCTATAAACAGTGTAAGCACGTATCGTGTGTTGAATGACCTGAAAATTTTGCACCATTTGCTTTCGCAGTTCTTCAGAAATTCCCTTATCAGTTAGTGCTTCTTCCTCTTCCTCTGCGGATTCTTCGGTGATAATTGAGGGAACGTTGACATCTTCGCTAGCTTCGATGTAGATAATTGTGTTGTCGTCGAGTTGGATGGGTGCGAGTTTGGTCATAGGAGGAATTTATTTTAACAAAACAATATTTCAGTAATTTTACTCGGAAATTGTGGTAAGTTTTTTGTATTTATATTAGTTAAATAATCGCTCTCTTAAGCTAGAGCAAGGCTTTATGCTATGAGCCGCGATGCTTTGATAGTTGGAATTAATACATATAATTACGATCGCTTGACGAAACTATCAGCGCCTGGACATGATGCAGAGGCGATCGCTCAATTATTGGAAAATGCCGGCGAGTTTAAAGTCAAGCGCATACCTGCGGTTAAGGATAAGCAAAATAACACGATTCGCGTTGGACAGACAACTAAAGTTAGTTTGACTCAGTTAGAAGAAGCGATCGCACAATTATTTAAGCCAGAGGGTAGAAATATTCCCGACACCGCGCTGCTGTATTTTTCCGGGCATGGACTGCGTAAAGACCGAGGCATCCAAGAAGGTTATTTAGCTACTAGTGATGTCAACCCTGATTTAGGAAATTGGGGTATTCGCTTAAAATGGTTGCGCGAACTATTGCAAGAAAGCCCGGTACGACAGCAGATTATTTGGTTGGATTGTTGTTATAGTGGGGAGTTGCTGAATTTTGCTGAAGCTGATCCGGGGGATAGGGGAAAAGGACGCGATCGCTGTTTTATCGCAGCTTCACGAGAATTTGAGGTGGCATATGAAGCGATCGATAGTAAGCATAGCGTGTTGACGGAAGCGCTATTGCAAGGGCTTGACCCCAGACGACATTCCAGCGCATGGGTGACAAACTACACTTTAATTGATGTTCTCAATCAGCGTTTGCAGGCATTTCCCCAGAGTCCCATATTTGCTAACTCCGGTGGTGCGATTAACTTAACGCGCACTTTGCAAGCACCGAACCCAGATAGTAATTTAGTTGTGACAACGATTTGCCCTTATCGCGGGTTGCAATACTTTGATTGTACAGAGGAAGATGCTAAATATTTCTATGGTAGGGAAGCGCTGACTGACCAGTTATTAGAAAAAGTGCGTGTGAGGAATTTCCTGGCAGTGTTGGGAGCCTCAGGAAGTGGTAAATCTAGTGTTGTCAGGGCAGGATTACTTTATCAGCTTACTTTGGGGCGGCGGTTGTCGGGTAGTGACACTTGGCAAATCAGGATTTTTCGACCGGGTGAGCATCCCCTTGAAAGTTTAGCACGAGCCTTTTTGGATTCGGGTTTATCAGATATTGACCGAGCATCCCAGTTAGCAAAAGCTGAGGAATTGATTGCTAAGGGTTCCGTTGGTTTAGGACAACTGATTAACGCTGCGGATACCAAGCGAGTGATACTGATGGTGGATCAGTTTGAAGAAGTTTTTACTCTGTGCAAAGACATCGGCAAACGACAGCAATTTTTTGAATGCTTGCTGGATGCTTTGCAGCGGTGTGGTGATAAACTCTGCTTGGTGCTAACGATGCGGGCAGATTTTTTTGGCAAGTGTGCTGAATATGGCAAACTAACACAGCAGATTCAGGAAAATCTGGTGACGGTGACGCCGATGACAGAGGAGGAGTTGAGACAGGCAATTACCGAACCTGCTAAACAGGTAAGTTTGCAAATCGAGCCTGAGCTAGTTAACCAGATGATTGTCGATGTCGAAGGTTCACCGGGAAGTTTGCCGTTATTACAGTACACGTTAACGGAGCTTTGGCAGCAAATATCCCCCCAACCCCAATACATCTTGGTTAGTGATGTTGAATCCTCGCAGATCCCCCCAACCCCCCTTATTAAGGGGGGCTTTGTTCCCCCCTTGGAAAGGGGGGCTAGGGGGGATCTATTAACAATTTCAGCTTACACGCGGCTGGGTGGGGTGAAGGGAACGCTGCAAAAACGCGCTACTGAGATTTATGAGAGTTTGTCACCAGAGGAACAAACAGCAGCGAAGCGAATTTTTCTAGAACTGACGCAGTTAGGAGAGGGAACGGAAGATACTCGCCGGCGGGTTTTGCTACAAGATTTGGTCACATCGCAGCAATCAAATAATGTAGAGAGGCGAAATTTCGCCTCTCTACTGGTAGAACAGGTGATTCAAAAGTTGGCGGATGCGAAGTTAGTTGTCACCAGTACGTTGATTGAAAAAGGAGCGGAATCAGCTAAAGTGGCGGTGGTGGATGTTGCCCATGAAGCACTGATTCGCCATTGGTCGCTATTAAGAAAATGGCTGGATGAGAACCGGGATAACCTGAGACAAAAGCGCAAAATTGAAGCTGCTGCCGAGGAATGGCGAGAAAAGGGAAAAGCAAAGGATTATTTACTTCAGGGAAAGCGATTGCAAGATGCGAAGGCATTTCAGAAAGAACAAGATAGAAATCTAGCGTTATCTAACCTCGCGGAAGAGTTTATTAGCAAAAGCCTGAGACAGAAGTGGGTTAGGTCACTCAGAACTGCTAGTCTTCTGACAATTCCGATTTTGGTTGCCCTTTTTGCTGTTGTCCCAGTTCTAAGAAACCAAAGTTACAACGGAGCTTGGGAAATTATTAGAAGTCAAGATAAAAAACAAGGAAAGCGTGCAGCACTGGAGTTGCTGACAGAGGGATGTTGGGAAACAAAGCAATGGCAATGGATTTTTAGTAATGTTGCATTTTTATTGTTTGGAAACTGTCCTAGCTTTGATGGTGAAGACCTCAGCGGTGCCAAACTCAGCGGTGCCAACCTCAGCAGTGGCGAACTCAGCGGTGCCATCCTCAGGAGTGCCGACCTCACCGATGCCAACCTCAGCAGTACCAACCTCAGCGGTGCAAAACTCAGCGGTGCCATCCTCAGCGGTGCCAACCTCAGCAGTGCCGACCTCAGCTTTGCCGACCTCAGCTTTGCCGACCTCAGCTCTGCCAAACTCAGCTTTGCCGACCTCAGCTCTGCCAAACTGAGCTTTGCCAGCCTCAGCGGTATCAACCTCAGCGGTGCTAACCTCAGCGGTGCTAACCTCAGCGGTGCTAACCTCAGCAATGCCAACCTCAGCGGTGCCAACCTCAGCGGTGCTAACCTCAGCGGTGCTAACCTTAGTTTTCTTGACCTCTACGGTGTTGATTTCAAAGATGTCAATTTTAGCAATACTAACCTCAGCGGGGCCAAAAACCTGAGTCCTGAGCAAGTTAAATCTGCCAAGAATTGGGAGAAAGCGAAATACGATCGCGAGCTTCGCGAAAAGCTAGGGTTGAAATAGGGAAGGGTTAAGGGGTAAATTAGATCCCCGACTTCTTAAAGAAGTCGGGGATCTGGGTGCCTGGAATGTTAGGATCTCCAACAAAACGAGGTGGAAAACAGATGAAAGCGATCGAAGTTACTGGCAAAATTGACCAAGAGGGAAATCTGATTCTGGACGAACCAATTCAGGGAACCACTTATCCTCATCAGGTTCGGGTGATTGTGTTGGTTCCAGAAGAGGCAGAAGCAGAAGAGATTGACCCTGATGATACACCAATTGAGGAGATTAAAGCCAGCTTGAGGAGAGCCTTACATCAGGCAAAAACCGGGCAAACTATACCAATTAGTGAGCTATGGGATAGGATTGATGCAGAGTGATAATGGGGTTTCTCTTCGATTCTAGTTATGAGTTTGAAGAGGAACTTTTTGATTTGATTTATCAAAGATTATGCGATCGCTCTCACCTCACTATAGGACTTACGCACTCCTTTACGGAAAAACGAACCGCAGAGGACGCAGAGTTCACAGAGGATGAGGAAGAGAGAGAATTTTTGCGTAAGTCCTGCACTAATGCGATCGCTCTCACGATACAATAATTGGCGGTAACATTTCTAAAACCACAACCTGCAAATCTGCAAACTGTAAAGGCGAAATCATTTCATTTTCACCCAAAATCACTTTGCTTTGATAGCCTTCTTCATTCGGTTCTCGAAACACATATAATTGACGCTCAACGACATCTAGCACCCAATAATCTGCAATTCCTGCTTGTGCGTAGGCTTTAGCTTTAGTTTCGCAGTCAAATTTTAAACTGCTATCGGCTACTTCAATGATTAAATAAACTTCGCTGGGGGTAGGATGATGGTCTGCATAGTCGAGGGGGTCTATTTGTACAACTGCAACATCTGGTTCGGGTTCTGAGCGTTGATTTAACTTTATTGGCTCTTGAGCCGATACCCAAGCCCGATTTCTTAATCTGTTTTTCAGTAAGTAATCTGTCCTTCCCACAGCAGAACGATGCGCTGTACCTTTAGCACTCATCCAAATAATCTTTCCTTCTAACAGTTCCACTCGCTCATCTTCATCTAAAATCCCAGTCTCAGCCATGCGGTGGTAGTCCGCAACTGTCCACAAGCGAAGATTTAAGGTAGTATCTGTATTCTGCATGGCTTGTGTATTAAGTGTGGATATTTCGGTCGGCTTGCACAAGGTTATTTAATATCGTAGCAGTTCTCATATGCTATTGACATAATTTATTTTTTATGCAGTAAGTTATGAAAAAGAAGCGATCGCCCGACCGCTTCAATATCCTTAAAATTGCCTACAATTGAGATAAAACGGGAGAGGCACAAATGAATACAATCATAACAAATCCAAGCAGAAATTGACAGCCTTAAAGAAGAATATCTTGATGAGTTATATCTCTTAATCAAAGATTTTACCCAATCTAAACAACAGCCTAAAAAGGCGAGTTTCATGTCGAAACTGAAAAAAATCAAAATTGATGCACCCTTAGATTTTGCTGTTAATCTCGACTTATATGTAGGTGGCAAAAAGGTTGTCGAAGTTTGAAAGAATGCGATCGCAAAAACTAGATTTAGAGGATATTTGAAAAGTATTAGGCGAATAGAATTCGCTACTACACAAGCGAAGTCCACCTCCGTGGACTAATACAAAAT
>Ga0136635_10000057_pt1 | contig 23161 bp, 22 predicted proteins | sample AntDrymeUQ852106_2_FD_105495 | JGI IMG/M metagenome (GOLD analysis project Ga0136635, IMG submission 105495) | Polar desert sand microbial communities from Dry Valleys, Antarctica - metaG UQ85 (21.06) | ecosystem: Environmental > Terrestrial > Soil > Desert | place: Antarctica: Dry Valley... | reverse complement strand
CGTGACCCAGCCGATCGGCGCCTTCTTCTCCGGGCTCGCACACCTTCCTTCGCTCGCCAATGACAACGAACGGCTGCGGGAGGAGAACGCCGCCCTGCTCACTCAGGTGCAGGTCGACGCCGCGCAGCAGGTGGAGCTTCAGGAGCTGGTCGACCTGCTGGATCTGCGTGACGCGCTCGACCCGCAGGCGGTCGCGGCCGTGGTGACCGCGAACGGGGTCTCGAACTTCGAGTACACCGTCACGATCGACAAAGGGTCGGCCGACGGCATCGAGCTGGATCAGCCGGTGGCGGCCGGCAGCCCTGATGCCCAGATGCTGGTCGGTCGCGTCGTCGCCGTGACGGCGGTCTCGGCCGAGGTGCTGTTGATCATCGACCGCGATCTCGCCGTCGCGGCGACGATCGGCGACACCCGGGAAGCCGGCCTGCTCGAAGGGCAGGGCGCGAGCGATCTCCGCATGAGCTTCTTCGATTCCGGCACGCTCGTCGAGGGCGGCGAACCGGTGTTCACGCAGGGCTATGAGCTCGACGGCCAGTCGGGCGTCTACCCTCCAGGCATGTTGATCGGACAGGTCTCTCGCCTGATCCCTTCGGAGAATGAGACCCAGCAATACGTGGAGGTACGCCCCGCCGTCGACTTCGAGACGCTGCGGTTCGTGCTCGTATTGCAGACTCCGGGGAGCGCATGACCCGGCGCGTGATCGTGACCGGCCTGGTGATCGTGACCGGCTTATTGCTGCAATCGACGCTGTTCTGGCAGTTCAAGCTGCTCGGCGTGCGTCCAGAGCTCATGTTCCTCGTGACGATCGTGGTCGCGATCCTGGAGGGCCCGCAGGAAGGCGCGACGACCGGATTCGTGGCCGGGCTCGCGCAGGACTTCCTGCTGAATCAGCCCAAGGGCGTCACCGCGCTCACGCTGACCCTCGTCGGCTACTCGGCCGGTCTCGCTCGCCAGTACATCGTGTCGGCGTCGCCGCTGCTGCCGACGATCCTGGTCGCGGTGGGCACCGCGGCCGGCGTCGCCTTCTATCAGGTCGTCGCGTTCCTGCTCGACCAGCTGCAAGAGCCGTTCGCCTTCGCCGTGCGGGTCACGTTGCTCTCCGCGCTCTACGGGGCGATCCTGACGCCCATCGTCTATCCGCTGCTGCGCCGCGTGATCGAGGGCTCGCGTCCGACCAGGGTGGTGCGGTTCTAGATGGAGAGGAGCTCGGCCCGCCTCAAGGTGTTCGCGATCCTCGTGCTCGTCATGTTCGGCGCGCTCTCGACCCGTCTGTGGTTCCTGCAGGTGCTCGCCACCGAGGTCTATGCGAAGAAGGCCCAGGACAACGGTGTTCGTACGATCGCGATCGACGCGTTGCGCGGTGCGATCTGGACGGAGGACCAGTACGGCAAGCCCGATGGCGTGCCGCTCGTGGAGAACCGCAGCAGCCTCGAAGTGCGGGTCGATGTGCAGGAGCTCGAGGCCAGCGACATGGCGGAGGAGGTGCTCGGCAGGCTCTCGGAGATGCTCGACGTGCCTGTGAGGAGGATCCGCGCAGATCTCGAGAGCACGCAGTACTTCGACTACCAGCCCAAGCCGATCGCCGAGTTCGTCGACGAAGAGGTCGCGTTCGCGATCCGTGAGCGCCAGGAGGAGTTCCCGGGCGTGCAGGTGCGCAACACCAGCGTGCGGGAATACCCGATGCAGCGGACCGCCTCCCACATCGTGGGGTGGGTCGGCCAGGTGCAGGAAGAACAGCTCGAACAGGCCCGTGAGGGGGAGTACGGGCCGAACGACATGGCCGGCATCGCCGGGCTCGAGGTGCAGTACGAGAAGTGGCTCCGAGGAAGGAAGGGCCTGGCGCGCTACGTCGTGAACTCCGACGGCGAGCGCATCCGTGAGCTCGGGGGCCGGGAGCCGACCGCCGGCGGCGATCTGGTGCTGACGCTCCACAGCGGGTGGCAACAGGCCGCCGAGACGTACCTGCAAGACTCCATCGATCGTACCCGCCAGGTCTTCGATGAAGACAGTGGCACCAACTTCAAGGCCGACGCCGGCGTCGTGGTCGTGCTCGACGTCGAGACCGGCGGGGTCAAGGCGATGGCGTCGTGGCCCGACTTCGACCCCCGGTGGTACGTGACTGGGCTCACGAGAGGGCAGCAGTGCTATCTGGGGATCGACACTCGGTGCACGGGGGCCGACGGCACGGCGCCCCTGCTGAGCCGGGCCTACCAGGAGGTGTACCTTCCCGGATCGACCTTCAAGCCGTTCACCGCGCTCGCCGCGGTCAAGGAAGGGTTCGCGAACTTCGGGTCCACGTACGAGTGCCCACCCGAGTACGTGCACGGCGTCGACGAGTCGGGCACGTCGTTCTCGAACTGGTCGCCGACGAGCCTGGGCTACCTGACGGTCGCTCAGTCCTTGATCGATTCATGTGACACGAACTTCTATGCGTGGGGATCGGACTTCTGGTACCGCTATCAGAACGATCCGCTCGGGGAGAACAACGAGCCTCTGCAGCGTCACCTGCGGGCGTGGGGCTTCGACGAGCCCACCGGCATCGACCTTCCTCTCGAGGCTGGCGGCTTCCTGCCCGACGCCGCGTGGGGCAACGCATGGGAACAGCGGGATCTCTTCCCGGACAACTGGAACCCGGGGGGGTACATCCTCACGATGATCGGATCGGGGTACATGTCGGTGACGCCGTTGCAGCTCGCCACCGCCTACGGAGCGATCGCGAACGACGGGCATCTCTGCCGGCCGCATGTGGTCGACCGCATCATGGGCAGTGACGGCGAGGCCGTGATCAAGCAGGTCAAGGGTCAGTGCGATCGCACCGTGCCGTACACGAAGGATCAGCTCGACTACATCCGTAACGCCCTGACCCAGGTGCCTGTCAGCGGCACGGCGACGCTCCCGTTCCTGAGGTTCCCGCTGTCGGACATCCCGGTGGCGGGCAAGACCGGCACGGCGTACCGAGGCACGCAGTTCCAGGACACCTCGTGGTTCGCGGCGATGGTGCCTGCGAACGACCCGAAGTACGTGGTCGTGGCCATGGTCGAACAGGCGGGATTCGGCTCCGACGTGGCGGCGCCCCTCGTGCGCCGCATGATCGAGACGATGTACGGCATCGAGCCGGGCGGACAGATCATCTCGCAGACGGGCCAGGACTGATGGACGTCGTCGCAGGCCGCGCCTGGGTCGAAGAACGCCGGCCGATCAGGCACCTCGATCCGATGCTGCTGATCGTCACGGCCGCGCTGATCGTGATCGGCCTGTTCGCGATCTACTCGGCCACCAGTCAGACCCTGCGCCAGGACGGCCTGGATCCGTTCACCCGTGTGAACAAGCAGGTGGTGACGGCGGTGCTGGGCGCCGTGCTGCTGCTCGTGATGGCCACGTTCGACTATCGGTTCCTCAAGGTGTACGCGGGATTCATCTTCGGGGCGACCATCGTCGGTCTGCTCGTGCTGCGCATCCCCGGGTTGGCAGCCAGTGAGACCGGCACGAGCAACTACATCAACATCCCAGGTGTCAGCCTGCTGCAGATCAGCCCCTCGGAATTCGCCAAGATCGGGCTCATCGTGATCCTCGCCGCCATGCTGTCGGAGCTCCGATCACCGGTGCCGACGGCGGCCGATCTCGTGCGCGTGATCGGAGTCGCCGGCGTGACGATGCTGCTCGTCTTCGTCAACGTCGAGATCGGCACCACCATCGTGCTCGCGGCGATCGCGGTTGGGGTGCTGGTCGTGGCAGGCACCAACGCGAAGCACCTGATCGCGCTCGCGGCAGGCGCCGTCGTGGTGATCGTGCTCGCGTTCCAGCTCAACGTGGTCGAGGACTACCAGGTCGAGCGCCTGCTCACGGTCTTCGATTCCGGCTCGGTAAGCGAGGACGCCCGCTATAACCTGGATCAATCGGTGATCGCCGTAGGGTCGGGCGGCATGTTCGGTACAGGCTTCCTGCAGGGGTCGCAGACGAACCTCGACTACGTTCCCGAACAGCACACCGACTTCATCTTCACGGTGGTGGGAGTGGAGTTCGGTTTCTTCGGCTCGGCCTTAGTGCTCGCGCTATGCGCGTCGCTGCTCTGGCGGGCGATCCGGATCGCCTACATGTCGAAGGACGCGTTCGGCACCTACCTGGCCACTGGTGTGGCGTCGATGTTCGCGATCCAGATCTTCGTGAACGTGGGCATGGTGATCGGCATCATGCCCATCACGGGCATCCCCCTGCCGTTCCTCAGCTACGGCGGCACGGCCATGCTGGTCAACTTCGCCGCGATCGGCATCTTGTTGAACGTGCACATGCGCCGGTTCAAGTAGGGCGCGTCACCGTCCACAGGAACGTCGAACCTTCTGGCCCGGTCGATTCCAGCACCACGTCGCCATCCATCGCGTTGGCGGACATACGTGCCAGCGTGAGTCCGAGGCCAACGCCCGGATGTGTGCGGGTGTTCAGCCTCTCGCCTTGCTCCAGTGGCTCGAAGATGCGGTGCAGGGCCTGGGGGTCGATGCCTCGCCCCCTGTCGGTGACGCGCACCTCGGGGCCCGACGTGCCGGGCGCCACGCTGACGATCACCGGAGCGTCGGGATCGGAGAACGCGAGCGCGTTGTCGACCAGCTCCTCGATGAGGCGATGCGCGGCGGCGCGGTTCAGGCTCGCCATGGCGGGTCCATCGGGCGCGGTCACCTGGACCCGGGGTTTCCCTTCTGCCACCTCGCGGGCGACCTGCACGACATCGGCCCACTCGGTGATGCCGGCTTCCACGGCGGCTTCGAACCGGTGCACGAGTCGAGCGAGCCCGTTCGCGCGGTCGACGAGGCTGTCGAGGACCGCGCCTCGATCCTGCTCTGGGGCTGTGCCCTTGGCGAGCGTCTGCGCCATGCCGAGGATGACCGTGACCGGCGTGCGCAGCTCGTGTCCCAGGCGCGAGATCAGCTCATGCCGGCGTGCCGCGCGTTCGAGCAACGCTCCCTGCGCGATCTCGAGCTGGCGCGTGCGGCGACGTTCCCGCTCGAGAGCCTCGGTCAGCTCATCGATCACGGTGGGGGTGACCTCGGGAGAGAGCACCCCGCCGCCGGTGAACGCCTGTCGCACCGCGAAGACGATCTCGTCGCCGTCGCTGTCCTTCAGCACGTATCCGGACGCGCCCGCGACCAGCATGTCTCGCACCGCCCGCTGATCCTCAGAACCCGTCAGGGCCACGATGCCGAGGTCAGGGAACCGCGACTTCAGCTCCCGGGTGGCTTCGATGCCGTCCATGCCGGGCATGCGCACGTCCATGAGCACAACGTGGGGCTCGAGCTCCTCGATCATGGCGAGGGCCGCCGCGCCATCTGTGGCCTCGCCCACCACGGTCATCTCTTCGGTGTCGAGCAGCATCGCCAGCGACTCACGGAAACCGTCGTTGTCGTCGACGAGCAGCACCCGCACTCGTGGAAGGGGCGTCGAGAGGGTGGCCACGCTGGCGGGGGCCGCGACGTCGTTCATAGGCAGATTGTCGACGCGAACGGCCCACGGCGGTATCCAGCCAACGCCGGGTTCCCTCTGGGGGACACGAACCCCTTCAAGTGGTTCGGAGGGACTAGGCCTCGTCGCGTTCCATGTGCACCGACGGCCCAGGTCGCTGGTCTCGGGGGCGTCTCGCACGTACCCGGCCGCTGACGTCGTCGCTGCTATGCTGAACTCAGACGTCCCGTCGCAGGCCACTCACGGTCGGGCGGGGTTCCACCAGTCGAGGAGGCGCGCGACCGCCGCCCGGCCATCAGGCCAGGAGCGCGGACCGCAAGCGCCGGACAAGGACGTAACGGGTGCGCGACCTCGCGCAAGGCCCGGCGCGCGGCACCAGTCGCAGCGCGGGCGCAGGCATCATGACGCCGCAGTGCGCGGTTGCGATGCGTGCGTGGCCCCATCGTTGCGGATCCTCCGGCGTCGGCGCGACTCTCCGCCCCAACCGAGAGGAGTAACCGTGGATCACAGCGAGACTGACGTCGTGGCGCCCAAGGCACCGGAAGTCGACGAGCGCATCGCCGCATTCAAACGAGGTGCACCGCTGCCGAAGACGATGACTCAGGCACCGAAGCCTGTTGGAAGGCCGGCCGACAGGGCAGGGAGTAGATCTCCCGACAAGCCCACCATCAGACCCGCCGATGCTGAGGCGTCGAACACGGCCACGCAGACGAAGGTGCCTCGTGGCACGACGACCGATCGAGCCGGCCACGACGCGGGCACCGACACCGGTCCCGAAGCCGACTCGGGCGACGAAGGCCCCTCGGGCGGGGCGCGCCGGCGCCGCAGGGGCGGACGGGGCCGAGGTGGCCGGGGACGCGGCCCGAGCGAGGCCGGTTCCGTGACGACAGTGGGTGAGGCCGACACCGCCGGCCCCGTCGAGACCGACCCCGTTCCCACCCAGCCCGCTCGAACCCAGGCTCCGACGACCGTCGCGGCCGGTGACGACCCGGCTTCCTCGACGTCATCGGCGACATCGGGGGCACCCCGTCGCCGCCGCCGCGGCGGCAGAGGCCGCGGCGGGCAAGGCGGCAGCGGGAACGCCGGGGTGGTCGACCTCGAGGGCGTCGACGCGTCACCGCAGGCGGAGACCGCTGAAACCCAGCGCGACGACGCGGCCCCCGATGCGCCGACCCCTGCCACCCGTTCGGAGCGCGGCCGGGGTTCGCGAGGCTCTGCGAGCTCCAAGTCGGGCAGCCAGGGCGACGGCGGCCAGGCCACGAGTGAGCAGTCGCAACGAAAGGCCAAGCCGAAGCAGATGACCGTCGAGGAGCAGGTCGCCTCGGGCGGTCCGACCCGGAGTATCCGGGGAAGCCGGAGTCGCACCGGCCGAAGCGACCGCACCGGCCGTGACGGGCGCCGGCGCCGCGAGCCCACCATCCTTCCCCCGCGCATCACCAACAAGCTGATGGTGATCACCGAACGCGGCGATCGCGACCAGATCGCGGTGCTCGAAGAGGACGTGTTGGTCCAGCACTACGTGACCCGCCAGGGCGCGACATCGATGGTCGGCAACGTGTACCTCGGACGTGTGCAGAACGTGCTTCCCGGCATGGAAGCCGCGTTCGTCGACATCGGCCGTGGCCGCAACGGGGTGCTGTACGCGGGCGAGGTGAACTACCGGCCCGAGGATCTCGAGGGACCCGCGCCACGCATCGAGAACGTGCTGAAGCCCGGCCAGGCGGTGATGGTGCAGATCACCAAGGACCCGATGGGCGGCAAGGGAGCGAGGCTCACGGCGCAGATCTCGCTGCCCGGGCGCTACCTCGTGCTCGCTCCCGACCAGGATCTCTCGGGCATCAGCCGGCGACTGCCCGATGAAGAGCGGAAACGTCTGAAGACGATCCTCAGGAAGGTGCAGCCCGCGGGACACGGCGTCATCGTGCGCACGGCGGCCGAGGGGTCGGCCGAGGAGGCGTTCGTGCATGACATGAAGCGCCTGATCGGGCTCTGGGACGACATCCAGAAGCAGGCCAAGAAGGTGAGTGCGCCGGCGATGCTCTACGAGGAGCCCGAGCTCACGTTGCGGGTGTTTAGGGACCTGTTCACCGACGAGGAGTTCAAGGGTCTCGTGACCGACTCGCCCCGCGTTCATGAACAGGTGCTGGCGTACGTGCGCGACATCGCGCCCGACCTCGAGCCCAAGGTCAAGCTGCACCGGGGGAAGCTTCCAGCGTTCGAGGAGCATCGCATCGAGGAGCAGATCCACAAGACGCTCGATCGCAAGGTGTGGCTGCCCAGCGGTGGGTACCTGATCATCGAGCGCACCGAAGCGATGACCATCGTCGATGTGAACACCGGCAAGAGCGTCGGCAAGACCAATCTCGAGGAGACGGTGATGAACACCAACCTCGAGGCCGCCAAGGAGGTTGCCCGCCAGCTTCGGCTGCGCGACATCGGCGGCATCATCGTCGTGGACTTCATCGACATGCTGCTCGACAAGAACAAGGGCAAGGTCGAGGACACCATGAAGGAAGCCATGGCGCACGACAAGACGCGAAGCCAGGTGTTCGAGATCGGGCCGTTGGGCCTGATGCAGGTCACGCGTAAGCGCGTATCCTCTGGCCTGGTCGAGTCGTTCTCAGAGACCTGCCCGACCTGCGAAGGCCGGGGCATCCTGATCAACTATGAGTCGTGAGCGTGGGTAGGCACGCGTCAGCTCCTGACCCGTTCCACATGCTCGCTCATCCTGGAGGCACACGATGTATGCGGTGATCAAGACGGGCGGCAAGCAACAGAAGGTGAAGGCCGGCGACGTGATCGAGGTCGAGAAGATCGTGCACGAGGGCGAGACGATCACGTTCCAGCCGCTCCTCGTGGTCGACGACGACGGGGCGACCCACGTGGGCGCCGAGGCGGCGAAAGCCTCGGTCACCGCGAAGCCGCTGGGTGAGAAGAAGGGCGACAAGGTTCGCATCTTCAAGTACCGCCCCAAGAGTGGCTACGCCCAGCGTGGCGGCCACCGTCAACTGCTGACGCTGCTGGAGATCGAGAGCGTGACGCTCGATACCAAGAAGCCGGCGCCTGCCAAGACGACTACCGCGAAGAAGCCGGCGGCTGCGAAGAAAGCCACTGCTGCGAAGAAGCAAGCGGCGGACGATCCATCCGCGGAGAAGCCAACGCCGGAGCCGGCCGACGGCTCCGCGGCGAGCGAGGCCGACGAGGCGTAGTTCCGCGCCAACCCTTTGTTACTCTGGAGGATCTATGGCACACAAGAAGGGTGGCGGCTCGTCCCGCAACGGCCGCGATTCCAATGCCCAGCATCTCGGCGTGAAGGCCTATGGTGGCGAGACCGTCACCGCAGGCTCGGTGATCGTGCGCCAGCGCGGCACCCGCATCCACCCGGGCGAGGGCGTGGGCAAAGGCGGCGATGACACCTTGTTCGCGCTGCGTGAGGGACAGGTGACCTTCACGCAGTCGCGAGGTCGCAAGTTCGCATCGGTCCTGGCCACGCAGGAGTCACTCGCCCCACCTCCAGGCTCACCTCAGGCCTCACCCCTGGCTTGACCCTCTGGCCCGGGCCTCGATCTCCTCGACCCATTCCCTGATCTCCTGCTTGAAGCGCCCGGCCCTCGCAGTGAGGTACTTGACGTTCTCGCGTCGGTGCCCCCTCTTCGACGCGCCGCGCATGGCCGCCATCGAACCGATCGGACGACCCGTCGGGGACTCGCCGGCACGGGTGTCAAGGGGCGGTGGCTGGGAGAAGTAGAAGGCCGTTTCGACCCGTTCGTCTCCGTCGACGTGGGCGACGAGCAGGATCGGCGACCCCCGTACGCGCCTGGCCGACCGGACCGTCGAGAGCTCAAGGGTCGTCGCGGCCGACGAGGCGTGATCCTCGAACACGAGCGCATCGCCGTCCAGCCGAAGCGTACCCTCGGCGTCGCGCACGTCACCACGACGCAGTCGCACCCTCCACACGGTCACCGGTTCCACCACGGGCGTCATCATCACCCGCGCGAGCGGTTCGCGACCACCGTAGGCTGAGGAGATGGCCTTCGTCGACGAGTGCACGGTGTTCGCCCGCGCGGGGCGCGGAGGCAACGGGTCCGCCTCGTTGCACTCCGAGCCCTACAAGCCTCTGGGCGGCCCCAACGGCGGCGACGGCGGCGACGGCGGCTCCGTCGTGTTCGAGGTCTCGCGCGGCCTGCACGATCTGGCGTGGCTCGCCGATCATCCCCATCAGACGGCGACGGCGGGCGAGCCGGGACGCAAGTCCAACCGCGACGGTGCCACGGGTGCCGACGTGGTGGTGCCGGTGCCAGACGGCACGGTGGTCTTCGACGAACGGGGACTGCTGGCCGACCTCGTGGGGGAGGGCGCACGCGCCCTGGTCGCCCGCGGCGGCAGGGGCGGGCGTGGCAATGCCGCTTTCGCGAGCGCGCGCAATCGGGTGCCTCGCACCTCGGAGCCGGGGGAAGACGGCGAGGAGAAGCGGTTGCGCGTGGAGCTTCGAACCGTTGCCGATGTCGGCCTCGTCGGGCTTCCCAACGCCGGCAAGTCGACATTGCTCGCGAGGCTGACCGCCGCGAAGCCGAAGATCGCCGATTATCCCTTCACCACGCTGACGCCGAACCTCGGGGTGGCCGGCAGCGACGCAGATCGATTCGTGGTGGCCGACATCCCCGGCCTGATCGAAGGCGCCAGCACCGGACGAGGGCTGGGGCATCGGTTCCTTCGGCACATCGTTCGCTGCCGGGCGCTCGTGCTCGTGGTCGACCTGGCGGCCGTCGATCCGCAGCATGACCTGGCGACCCTTCGCGACGAGCTGACGGCCTACGACCCCGAGCTGGCGACGAGACCCTCGATCGTCGTCGGCACCAAGGCTGATCTCGTTGACGAGCCCGCCGAGATCGCGGACTCGCTCGACGCCGACGCGCTCGCGGTCTCGGCCATGACGGGCGACGGCCTCGACGAGCTGCTCGAGCGCCTGGGGCTGCTCTCGCGGAAAGCCGAACGGTCCGAGCCGGAGCGCCGATCGCACGTGGTGTTGCGTCCTGGACGCCCGCGGTTCACCGTGGAGCGCGACCCCGACGGCCGTTGGCGTGTCGCAGGGCGCTCGGCAGAGCGTTGGGTGCTCGAGACGGATCTCGACGACGAGGGGGCGGTCGAGACGCTGCAGTCCCGGCTCAGGAAGGAAGGCATCGAGCGCAAGCTCGCATCGCTCGGAGCGCGTCGCGGCGACGAGGTCGCCATCCTGGACCGTGTGTTCGAGTACCTGCCCGACGACGAGGCCGGCACGCCGAGGGCCCTTGACGGCGAGGTCGCCGAGTGATCGACGCGCCGCGTCTGCTCCGCGAAGAGGAGGCGGCCTGGCGAAGCATCGGCGAGGGCTTCGGCCTGATCCCCGACGCCCGATTCGAAGAGCCGTCCCTCACACCGGAAGGATGGTCGCCCAAGGATGCCATGTTCCACGTGGCGGGGTGGACGGACGACTGTGCCCGTCAGCTCGACCGCATGCGACTCGGCTCGTTCGTGGCCGCCGAGGAGACCCGCGAGACGATCGAACGACAGAACCGGGCCTGGTTCGAGGTCTCGTACGGCATGGACCCGGCCGAGGTGCGTTCGCGGTTCGCCGATTCGCGCCGGCGCATGGTCGACGCATTCACCGCTCTCGTCGTCGCTCTCGGTGAGGCCACACCGGAGGCCGCCGAGTGGTTCGAGGAATCGGGCGCTCTGCACTACGCCAAGCACGTCGATGACCTGCGCTCCTTCGTCGAAGCGGTGTCGGCGTGAGCGTCACCGCGGACCAGCTCGCAGCTTCCCCGAAGGAGTCACACCCGCCGACTAGCATGGGCGGCGTGAAGACCCGCCTGGGCATCATGGGCGGCACGTTCGACCCGATCCACTACGGACACTTGGTCACGGCCGAGGAGGCGCTGGCCCAGTTCGAGCTCGACGAGATGGTGTTCGTGCCGACTGGCCGTCCGTGGATGAAGGAGCACGGGTCGGTGTCGCCGTCGGAACACCGCTATCTGATGACCGTCATCGCGACGGCGTCGAACCCATTGTTCGGCGTCTCGCGCATCGAGGTCGATCGTGACGGCCCCACCTATGCCGTCGACACGCTCCGAGAGCTGAAGCGAGAGCGGGGCGACGACACCGATCTGTTCTTCGTGACCGGTGCCGACGCCGTGCTCGAGATCGTGCAGTGGAAGCAGCCCGATGAGCTGTTCCGGCTCGCACATCTCATCGCCGCGACCCGTCCGGGGTTCGACCTGGAGGCGTTCGAGGCCCACGCGCCGACGAGGCACCCCGGCATCACGGTCATGAACGTGCCGGCGCTCGCGATCTCGTCGACCGATGTGCGAGCCCGGGTCCGTGCGACCCGGCCGATCCGGTACCTGGTGCCCGAGAGCGTGAAGAGCTACATCGAGAAGGCCGGGCTCTATCGGTGACTGAACCGTCATTCCCGGGTGGGCCGGTGCAGCCGTCGCGCGTCGAGCGAGGCGCGCGCATGCGGCGGACACATCGGGGAGTCGTCGTCGGGGTGGTGGCGGCGATCGCCATCGTCGCCCTCGGCGTATACGTCGTTGGCAATGGTCGGGGCGACGTGCCGCCCCTCGCAGGCAACGGGTCCGCAAGCCCGTCGACCCCGGCACGCTCCTCGCTGCTGGCCCTGCAGGTCAACGGAGGACCGGCTCCGTTGCTCGCCGTGATCGGCGTGCCCAGCGAAGGCGAGCCGTTCTTCATGCCCTTGTCGACGGAGCTGACGGTCGTGATGCCGGGCCAGGGCGAGACGCCTGCGGCCGGGGTCGCGGCGTTACCCGGCGACTCGATGCGGGTCGCGCTCTCGAACATGGCAGGGATCTGGATCGAGCATTTCGCGGTCCTCTCGCTCCGAGATCTCGGTGCGTCAGTGGACGCCGGTGGCGGTCTCGCGGTCGATCTTCCCTCTGGCTACCAGACCACCACCGAGGTGCTGGGTCCCGGAGAGCTCACGATGAGCGGCTCGCAGGTGAAGGCATTCCTTGCCGGGGCAGCGGACGACTTCGGGGTGCGCTGGGAGATCACGTTGGCCGCCATGCTCGCCGACCCGCCGCCCGAGCTAGTCACGAGCGGCGGTGTCGAGACCGACGATGCCGACGCGGTGAACGCCATGGTCACCGGCGCCGCCGGGGCCGAGGTGCTCGACATGCCCACCACACGAGTCAACGCGACGCTCGTGTTGCCGGAGTATCCGACGCTCGACGGCTTGCTCTCCGAGAGGCTGGGCAGCTCGGTGCCGGTACCGGCCATCGTGCAGAACGGCAGCGGAGAGCCGGGGGTGGGTGAGGCGGTCGCGGTCCGCATCATCCCTGCGGGGTTCCGCGTCGTGCTGTCGCTGAACGCTACGAGATTCGACACGGTCAGGACCGATGTGCTCGCCAACGGGCCTGACCACGAGCAGGAGGCCCGCACGATCAGGAAAGCCCTCGGCATCGGGCTTGTGAGCGTGTCGGCGGTACCATCGAACGTCGGCGACATCACGATCGTGGTGGGAAAGGACTTCACGGCTTGACTCAGCAACAGGGCAACATGGCAGGAAGCGCCGAGGCGCTGCCGCCCAGTCGCGACGTGGCGATCGCCGCCGCCCGTGCAGCCGCCGACAAGCAGGCCACCGACATCGTCGTGCTCGACGTGCACGAGATCATCGTCATCACCGATCATTTCGTGATCTGCTCGGCGGCCACCCAGCGGCAGATCCGCACGGTGATCGACGCGGTCGAGAGCGCCCTGCGGGACGTGGGGGTCAAACCCATGCGGCGTGAAGGAGAACCCGAAGCCGGGTGGTGGCTGCTCGACTACTTCGATGTCGTGATCCACGTGTTCGGTGAGGAAGAGCGTGCCTACTACGAGCTCGAGCGCCTCTGGTCCGATGCGCCGCAAGTCGCGTGGCAACCGTCGGACGCGGCAGCATCGGGCCGATAGAATCGACGGCACCGAGGGCCCATAGCTCAGCTGGTAGAGCGCTTGGCTGGCAGCCAAGAGGTCAGGGGTTCGAATCCCCTTGGGTCCACTTACTGGACCTCTCCCAGGCATAATGCAGATCTGTCCACACGTTGCCCACACGGAGGACAGGTGGCCTGGATCGAGCGCCGCAGGGACGGGTACATCGTCCGCTGGTGGTGATGGCGACGATGGAGGCAATCAAGCTCGTCCTGTCGGTCGAGAGAATGGTGTTCGTCATCGCCGCAGACCAGGAGATGGTCCGCGATGCCATCGCCGCGAGCCTCGGCGCCTCGTCCCGGAGCGAGCGGTTCGCCAAGAGATACCTAGACAAGATCGTGCAGCTTCAGTCTCCCTGCCGAGGTTGGCACCACATGAAGCCGAGGCGTACATCGGACTACTTCTCGCGCGAGGCGAGTGCATCGACGAACAGTTCGCCCCCCTTGTGACCCATTGTTGGTGAACGCCGCCGGCTTCGGCGCACGCCCCTCCTCGACGAGCTGAACGAGCTGACGTACCGTCCGTCGGACGCATTGCTTCGTCTTGCCAGTCAGCTCGCGCAGGGTCTCGGGGCGGCTCGCTCGCCCACTGAAGCGGCGTGAGTGCGTAGGTACGGCGGGCTCGTTCGAGTCGCTCTCTCCTAGCCTGGGTAAGAAGGAGGTACCCGTGTCCGCACCCATCCGTACCCGCGCCACCAACGTGCTGGTGATCGGTTCGGGCGGCGCCGGGCTCCGTGCGTCGATCGCGGCGACCCGAGCCGGCGCGGACGTCGTCATGATCGGGAAGCGGGACCGCCAGGACGCGCACACGGTGCTGGCCGCCGGTGGAATCAACGCGGCGTTGGGTTCGGTCGACCCCGAGGACTCCTGGCAGCAGCACTTCGCCGACACGCTCCGAGACGGCTATCACTTGGCCGACCCCCGCATGGTGGAGATCCTGGCCACCGAGGCGCCCGAGGCGGTGCTCGAGCTCGCCGAGTGGGGATGCGGGTTCGCCCGCACGGCCGACGGCCGCCTGGACCAACGGTTCTTCGGCGCGCACACCTACCGTCGGACCTGCTACGCCGGCGATTACACAGGACGGGCGATCGTGAGAACGCTCGGGTCGGTCGTGACCGAACTGGGGATCGCGTTCGTTCCGGGCCAGTACGTATCGTCGCTGCTGGTGGCGGACGGCACCTGCTTCGGCGCCTTCGCGTTCGACCTCGCGACCGGCGAGCGGACGGCGTTCCTGGCCGAGGCGGTTGTGCTCGCGACGGGCGGTCACACGCGCATCTGGCGCCGCTCGTCCTCCCGACGCGACGAGAACTATGGCGAGGGGATGGCGCTCGCGCTGCGCGCCGGCTGCCGCTTGGCGGATATGGAGTTGGTCCAGTTCCACCCGACCGGGATGGTGGCGCCCGAGGACGTGGCCGGGACGCTCGTCACCGAGGCGGTTCGAGGCGAGGGCGGCGTGCTGCGGAACGAGCTCGGCGAGCGCTATATGGAGCGGTACGATCCCGAACGGCTGGAGCTGTCGACGCGGGACCGCGTGGCGCTTGCGAACTACACCGAGATCCTTCAGGGCCGTGGGGGCCCCAACGGCGGGGTGTTCCTCGACGTCTCGCACCTCGACCGGTCCGTGATCTTGGAGAAGCTCCCGAGGATGCACCGCCAGTTCATCGAGCACCAGATGCTCGACATCTCGAGGGAGCCGATGGAGGTGGCCCCGACCGCCCACTACTCGATGGGCGGCGTCGTCGTGGACCCCGAGACGACCGCGACCGACGTCGACGGGCTCTACGCCGCCGGGGAGGTCACGTCCGGGCTGCACGGAGCGAACCGCCTCGGCGGCAACTCGCTCGCCGAGACGCTCGTGTTCGGTCGTCGTGCAGGCGAACAGGCGGCGGCGCGAGCCGCATCGTCCGACGTCTCGCTGCGACCCCGGGCTGTGATCGCCGAGGCGGCCGAGGAGATCGAGGCGCTCGTGCGCCCCGGAGACGAGCTCGCAAGGCCGATGCAGCGGGCGGTGCGGGACCTGATGTGGCGGAACTGCGGCGTCGTGCGTAACGAGGAGGGCCTTCGGCGAGGCCTGGATGGCCTGGGCGAACTCGGCGCGTCGCTCTCGGCGGTCGACGTCAGCCCGACCGGGGAGGGATGGAACGATCTCGGCCTCCTGCTCGACCTCAGGTCGGCGTTGCTCACGGGCGAGGCGACGATCCGCGGCGCGCTCGCGCGCACCGAGTCCAGGGGAGCGCACAACCGCTCCGACTTCCCCGAGCTCGATCCCTCCGGCCTCGAGCACCATCAGGTGCGGTGGGACCCCGCGACAGGGTCGATCGAGGGCTTGAGCGAACCGGTGCCTTCCGTGAGCGAGCAGCTCTCGAGCTGGCTCGCTCGCCCCATCGTGGAGGTGGGCGGCGACCGGCTTCTGGAGTGAGAGCGGGCTAGGCGCGTGCGAGCCGCCGTAGCGCTGCGCCGGCCCCGTGGTATCCGCTCATGCCGTGCACGCCGCCGCCCGGTGGCGTCGACGCCGAGCAGATGAAGAGATCGGGTTCCGGGGTGGAGTACGGGTTGAAGCGGAGCACCGGTCGCGCGAAGAGCTGGAGGCCGTCGTGGGCGCCGCCAGAGATGTCGCCCCCGACGTAGTTGGCGTTGTATGCGGCATAGTCCCCGGGGCTGATCTCGTGTCGCGCCAGGACGCGCTCGCGAAAGCCCGGCGCGAACCGTTCGATCTGCGCCTCGATCGCATCGGTCATCGAGACGGTCGACCGGGCGGGGACGTGGCAGTAGGCCCAGACCGTATGGCGACCCTCCGGAGCCCGAGTGTCGTCGAACAGGCTCTGCTGGGCGAGCAGTACGTACGGCCGCTCCGGGTGACCTCCGCGCGCGACCACGGCCTCACCGGCGGCGATCTCGTCCATCGTGCCGCCAAGGTGAACGGTCCCGGCCTCGAGGAGCGCAGGGTTCCTCCACGGGATCGGGCCGTCGATCGCGAGGTCGAGCTTGAACGCGGCCGGGCCCTGGCGGAACCGGCGCAGCCGGTCTCGGTACGCCTCGGGGAGACGGTCGCCGGCGATCCGAGCCACCTGCGCGGGATTCAGGTCGAACAGGGTGACCCGCGACCTCGGCAATTCCTTTAGCGAGGTGACGAGACGGCCCGTCTCGATGCGGCCGCCGATCGAGGTGAGGTACGAGGCCATCGCATCGACGAAACGCCCCGCGCCTCCGCGTGGGATCGGCCAGCCCTCCGCGTGACCGGTCACCGACAACATCAGACCGAACGCCGACGTGAACGGGCGGGAGAGCGGAAGGATCGAATGCCCCGCCATCCCGGCGAACAGCGCCCTGGCTCGCTCGTCCTTGAAACCGGCAGATGCGAGCGCGTGAGCGCTGAGCATCCCCGGCACGCCGAACCGCGTCGTCACGACGGGGTGGCGGATCCCGCCGGTCACCGGACCGAGCGTGGCCTCGGCGAGGGAGCCCCATCGCTCGACGAGTGGACCGAGGAGCCGACGGTAGGCGCCCGCGTCGCGGCCGAGCGCGTCGGCGGTGTCGTCCACCGAGCGGTGCAGCAGCACGACGGAGCCGTCGTCTAGGGGGTGCCCGGCGGGCACCGGGGGCTGGATCCACTTGAGCCCGTGGTCGCCGAGCGGGAGCGATCGGAGGAACGGAGACCCCGCGCCCAGCGGCATGACGGCGGCGCAGACGTCGTGGACGAAACCGGGCAGCGTGAGCTCGGAGGAGCGGCTCCCGCCGCCGATCGTCTCGGCCGCCTCGACCACCATGACCTCGTGGCCCTCAAGGGCGAGGCGGACCCCAGCGGCGAGCCCATTCGGGCCCGCGCCCACCACCACGGCGTCGAGCTCGGCGGTCAACGGGCCTTTACGCGGGCCGGCGGGGCGATGCGGACCCCGACCCCGGCGGCATATCGCACCAGCGGCGCGCCCTCGGGTCGTGGCAGTCCGGCCGCCTCCAGCAGGTCCTGACGCAGATCGACGAGGTCGGCCTCTCGGAGGGCCCACGGAGGGTGATCGATGCGACCCACCACCAGGCCCCGGCGCCCGGCTGAGTACAGGCGCCACCGTGAGACCAGGAAGTGGTCCAGGTCGGACATCGCTGCGGCCGGGATGAGATCGCCGACCTCCACCTCGACGTCGCTGATCGCGCGCAGGCCCTCTCGTCGGGCGCTGATGTAGCGCACCCGCCGATCCTCGCGCTCGATCCGCATCGATGCCCAACGGTAGGGGAGCCCGAACCAGGTCCGTGCCACGGCGACCGCCGGAAGACGCGCGGCTTCGAGCGAGAAGAACCACACGCCGGGCTTGCCGTCGGGTCCGATCACGTAGGTGCGGACGTTCGTCTCGGGAAACCTGGTGAGGTACGGCACCGGCGGCAACCCGGGGAGGGCGACCTCCATCCGGAACGGGATCAACCCCACCCACGCCCGCCCCTCGAACGTGTCGACCTGTATCCCTTCGGGCAGGAGTGCCTGTACGGCCGCAGGGTCGAAGGACCAATGCAGGTAGGCGAGCCAGCGCCAGCGGTTCGTCATCACGGCGCGGTCGATGGGGTCGGTGCACGCCGGCTCGATCGTCGACGCCATGTAGGAGGTGTCGCGGCTCAGGTCGTCCATCACTGCCCAACCTGGAAGGCGATCGAGGGGACCGACTTCTCGCCCGACTCGATCGCGTGCACGATACGCTCGGCAACCGTCTCGGGCGCGAGGCCCTCGGGCAAAGGCGGCGACACCCCGAAGATCGCCCGGCCTGCGAGGCCGGTCTCGGTGTGCGGGGGCTTCGCGTCGATCACGCGGACCTTGACGCGGCGGAGCTCTCGCGCGAGTGCGACGTCGGCGGCGGCGAGCGCCGCCTTCGTCGCGGCGTAGACGGACAGACTCGCGGTGAGGAAGAGCTCCTCGATCGTGTCGTCGTCGTGCTCGGCGAGCGTCCCGAACGCCACGACGCCCGCCGCATTCACCAGGCCGCCGAACGCGGCTTTCGCCGCCTCGGCGATCTCGGTACCGCAGGCCGGGTCGCGGATGTCGGCCTCCACGACCGACGCGTCTTGGACCCCCACCGAGCCGAGGCGGTCGGGATCGCGGCCGGCGAGCAGGAGGCGGGCGCCTCGGGACGCCAGCGAGCGCGAGATGCGCCCGCCGAGGACGCCGGATGCGCCGAGCACGGCCACACGTGCGCCGGCCAGCGGAGAAGTCTCGGTTCCCTCCGACGTGATCACTTTGCCGCCGACATCGACCGCTCAGGGTCGAGGGGGCCTCGAGAGGACGCGGCGGAGCGCCGCTTCGAGGTTTGAGTCACCGAACGTGAACCCCGCCTCGTCGAGCACGGCCGGCACGACCTTCGCGCTCGACAGCAGCGCCTCCCGAGCGCGCTCCCGACCGGCGATCAGGCTGAGCACAGGCCCCGGGGCCCACCAGGGGGTCGGACGACTGAGCACACGTCCGAGTGTCTTCGTGAACGTCCTGTTGGTGACGGGCTCGGGAGCGACGGCGTTCACCCCGCCGTGCACCCGGTCGTCGTCGATCACGAACCGGATCGCGTTCAGCTCGTCGTCAAGGGTGATCCAGGGGAACCACTGGCGGCCGCTGCCGAACCGCGCGCCCAGCCCGAGCTTGAAGGGCAAGAGGAGATAGGGAAGGAGGCCGCCGTCGGGGCTCAGCACGTTCGCCGTCCGGAGGAAGACCGTGCGGATGCCCGCGTCGACGGCCGGCTGTGCCGACGCCTCCCAGGCCCTCACGACGTCGGCCCTGAACCCCTGGCCGGCGGGTGCCTGTTCGGTGAGCTCGCGATCGCCACCGTCTCCGTAGAATCCGGTCGCCGACCCGCTCACGAAGACCCGGGGCGGGCGCTGCAGCCCCGCGAGGGCAGACGAGATCAGGGTCGTGCCGATCGTGCGGGAATCGAGGATCGCTCGCTTGCGGGCGTCGGTCCATCGCTTGTCGCCGATGCCCGCGCCGGCCAGGTGAACGACGGCGTCGATCCCTTCTAGTCCGCCCGAGTCGATCAGATCGCTGGTCGGGTCCCAGCGAACGACGTCCCCTCCGCGCTTGGTCGTCTCGGGGCGCACGAGTCGAACCACCCGATGTCCTTCGGTCTCGAATCGGTTCGCGAGGGCTCCGCCGATGAGGCCGCTCGCCCCGGTGATGGCGACTTCCACGTGTCTCCTCCTACCCTTGGGTATCGGGGAAGGGCGCCGAAGATGGCTCCCTCCCTCGTCGAAGAGTATTCGGCGCGCGCCCGGATCGAGACCGCTCGTCCCTGGGCGGGCATAGGTTCGGCGCCCCGCGGACGTGCAGACCTCGCGGCCGCACCGATCAGCGCAAGTTGACCGCGTCAGTACTTGCCGTAGAGCTCGCTCGCGGGATCGAAAGAAGCCGCCGGCGGGCCGCGCATGGGCGTGCCAGTGATCGGGGATCCGCCGCCGTTCTCCGTCGATGTAGTAGCCCTCTGCTGGTGATCGACGAGGTCTCCATGGTCGATGAGCGCCTCGGTACAGAACTCCTCGGGTTCGGGGTCCCGCTGTTGGTGCTCGGCGATCCCTTCCAGCATCCGCCGATCAAGCGCTCGGCCTTCTTCACCGACGGGGAGCCCGATGCGATGATCACCGAGGTCCACCGGCACGAGGGGTCGATCCTGGAGCTCGCGACGACGATCCGCGAGGTGGCTCTACACGGCCGTCACGCGAGCTCGCCAAGCGCGTCACCGTGGTGACCCCGCCGCCATCGCCTGACTCGAAGCCGCCTGGCTACTGGGACTTGCTGTGTCCCGGAGCCCTGCTCACCCGGTGGGTCGGACATGCTTCACCTCAGCCTGCACTTCTACTCCCCCGACAGAAAGCCGTCTCAACTCCTGTTCGCTAGCGATCGGGAGGGGAGGAGGGCGGTCATGGTCGTTGAGCCCTTGGCATGTTGACCTGACGCGCATGGGCTCGCAACTCGCCGACATCGTTCAACACTCGTGGCACGTGGACGTGGTCTGCCCGACAGCGGGCTGGCTGGGAACCTACCGACCGAGCCGCGAGACGGGTCTGTGGTTCGGCGTCGAGGCCCTGGGCCATGGCTGCACCCTGCTCGCTGGCCGCAGTTCGCCCCACGCCGTGATCCCGTTCCGGCCGGTTGTTTCGCTTTGCTGACTATGCCCACACATGCCCACACGCAGATGACGCTATTTCCGCTGGTCAGATCGAGGGTATGAAACCCCTTGGGTCCACCGACTAGCCGCTCAGTCATCCGGATACGAAGAGTTCGATGCCCTTCCCGGCCGGCGTCATCGCGCGGTGAGTGCGACCTCATCACTCCGGGTTCGTGCAAGAGTTGCCTGTCCACGTCTCTGCGCTCGTCCATGACTTCGATCCGGGCGGGCGGGTATGGACCAGGGCGGAGTAGTGGGGATCGTCGGCATGCTGCTCGCCCACGTCCACGCCGACTCGGACGCAGAACGATCCGTTCACCACACCGGCGAACTCGACCTGGGTGCCGGGCCGGACCTTCGCGCCGGCGGCGAGCACCTCCGCGAGGTTCGTGGGGAACGATCCGGTGAGACCCTGGTGTTCCCCAGCCGCCTCCACCAGGCTCGTCGTCGTTCGGTAGACGGCTCGTGTTGCGAGGTGTCTCACGTTCCCCGACCAGGTCATCGGAACAATCGCGACCCCGTAGGCGAACGCCAGGCCACCGAGTAGTAGCCCTGCGGTGCCGATCGCGCCTGCGACCCTGCGGGGATGCGCGGAGCCTTCGCCGTCGTGATGCCTTCTCACCGCCAGGAAGGTGAAGGCGGCGATGGCGGCGTCGACCATGGTGGCGATCTCGAGCTCGGTCCCACCGACGACGCGCCAGGTCGAGAAGAAGGTCACTTCACCGTCGGGCCACCCAGAGGTGTTCGGCCAGATCGCGATCGTGGCCGCGCCGATCACGACGGCGACGGCGCCCAGGAGGACAAGCCTGCGACCGGTGGCCCCAGGGGGTCGTGCGCGCGAGCCCGCGATCGATCCGAGGCCGGTACCGATCAGCCACCCAGCACCGGCACCGACCATCATGACGAAGGGCAGGTACTCGGCGTCGTCGGGAGGCTCCATCGCGAGCGCGGTGACTCCCACGTATGCGGTGACTCCCACGTATATGGCGGCGATGATGCCCACGAGGCCGCCGATCGACGCGAACCCCAACACGATCGTCGGGCGGGAAGCGCCGCGTCGCGGCGCCTCGGATGGAGCATCGGGGGATCGCTGGACCGCCACGCCAGAAGTGTCGACCCGAAGCCCCGAGGATCCCAGGGCCGCGACAGGTTCGCCGCAGGATCGCCATGCGATAGGGGAGCAGAAGCATCATTTGCTGGCTTCGTCACAACCTCAGCGACGGCCAACAGCCCCTCGGGCAAGCATCTCTCCTGCACAGACGATACGGGGGTTATCGACCCTGCCACGACAGTCGGCCCACAGGTGCGGCGCTTTGTTGCCGAGCATCGTGAGGCGTAGGGTTCAAGGAGCACCAGCCGTCCCCGTCCGGTGGAGCCGGGGGAAGGCAGATCAGCAGCACAAACCTCGTCGGCGGCGATCCCTTCGCCTGCGTGTGTAAGGGCGCTCCATCAGGACAGTCCGACAGAACAGAAGGCATCGGAATGAAACGATTGACAAGCATCAGTGCGGCCCTCGCGGTCGCATTGGCAGCTTCGATCATGATGGTCGGGACGGCTTCCGCGGCAGCTCGGTCCACAACATCGGCGAAGTGCCCTTCAACGGCGCCCAGCACGGCAACGCCATCGTCTACCTCGACGACGTGGCCGGCGGCGGCACCACGAGCGGCACCATCAGCGGCACCACGGTCTCCAGCTACCAGAAGAACGGGATCACCGTGCGTGACGCCGGGACTTCCGTCTCGGTGATGAACAACACCGTGACCGGCGAAGGCCCGGTCAACTACATCGCTCAGAACGGCATCCAGATCTCGTTCGGGGCATCGGCGACCGTCCGCGGCAACACCGTGTCCGGGAACTCGTACACGCCGGACGACACCATCGCGTGTGGTCTCTTGCTCTTCAATGCGGACGGCGTCAAGACCGGCATGAACAGACTGTTCGCGAACGAAGTGAACTTCTGCAACTTCGGCCGTGGCGGGGGAAACAGCAAGCCCTAGCCCGATCGGAACCGACCGAATGCGAGAGAGGAGCGCCGAACGGCGCTCCTCTCTCCAAGTTCCGCGAACACGGTTCAGGTCGTCGTCAGGTCCAGGTGGGTGGGGTGGGTGGTGGCGTGAGGTTCGGGAAGGCAAGGGTAAGGCCGGCTTCCAAGGCGTGCGTGCTCGTCGCCGCCGCGCTGGTGCTGACCAGCATGGCGGTGTTGGCGCCTCCTTCGATCGCGGCCTCGATGACCGTGCCGGCGGAGGCCGACGCGTTCGTCGTGAAGAGCACCCCCACGATCAACAGAGGCACGGCGTCGACCCTTCGAATCAGGAACGCGGGCAAGGTTTCGTACCTGCGCTTCAACGTGCCCGCGCTGCCTGCCGGTGAGACGGTGAGCGCCGCGACCTTGCAGCTGACAGCCACCTCGGGGAGCCAATGCACCCTGGGGGGCGAGGTCATCCGCGCCGCGAGCAGCACGTGGAGTGAGGCAACGATCACGTGGGCGAATCAGCCCGGCACGACCGGCGCCGTGCTGGCTCGGGCGACCTGGACCTCGGCCGGCCTCCAGCGGTTCGACGTCGGCGCGGCCGTCACCGGGGCGGGACCGGTGAGCTTCGTGCTCCGCCACACGAT